>Ga0137429_1000323_pt1 | contig 21092 bp, 13 predicted proteins | sample EasRivERMZT736_2_FD_102304 | JGI IMG/M metagenome (GOLD analysis project Ga0137429, IMG submission 102304) | Soil microbial communities from meander-bound floodplain in the East River, Colorado, USA - East River MetaG ERMZT736_2 | ecosystem: Environmental > Terrestrial > Soil > Floodplain ...
AGCAATCAGCTCGCCACGGGGATTGAAATGGCTTTCGGTGACGCTCCACGGCCCGATGAAAATGTCCAGGCGTGCCAGCTCCGGACTTGCAAATTCAACGACTTTTTCGCTTCCGCTCGGCGAACCCTTACTACGCGCCGCGTCCGGCTCGTCCTGCGCGATCGCAGGCAGGGAGCAGACCATCATAAGAAATAGAAAACGTGCGGTCCGCACCGACTTTTTGCTCCAGTCCTATCGAGCTACCGCGCCGCCAGGGCGGCTGCTCGCTCCGTGATCTGTTTCAAGCCCACTCCGACGTACTCAAATACTTCCTCCGGCGTCTTGGCCGACTTGGGTATCCGCTTCGCAGTCAATCCCTCTACGCGAATGCCCGTGAACGCCGCCGCGGCTTCCGCGAGTTCCGCGTGCAGCCCGCCGATGTAGTTGTCCTCAACCGTCAGGATCGCGCCGCCTGCAGATCGAGCAGCCGTAAGAATCGTCGTCGCCTCGAGCGGGAAGGTATATGCGTCGAACACGTTGCAGCGAACTCGTTGGTCCGCCAATTGGTCAGCGGCTTGGAGAGCAATGTGCAACATGTAGCCGCAACTGACGAGCGTCAAATGCTCGCCGCGGCGAAGTTGCTTGCACCCGCCGACTTCGAACCGTTCTGTCACAGGATATACGAAGCTCGCCTCTGGCCGGTGCGTCCGCAGGTAGCATAGACCGGGAATATTGGCCATCAGTTCCGTGCAGCGATAAGCGCTTATTGCATCGCAAGGCTGAAAAACATGGCACGCGACCTCGCCAATGCCCCTATCGACCCTGGTCAGGCTCCGGAAGTAAGCGACGTCGGAGACGGCCATCTGCGAAGGTCCGTCGGCCCCCAGCGAGACCCCGGCGTGCGATCCGACGATCTTGATGTTGGCCCGCGAAATGGCAGCCATGTCGATCTGATCCACCGCGCGGGCGATGAACTTTGCGAAGCTGCTTGCGAAGGGGATTTTCCCCGCCGCAGCCAACCCGGCCGCGACGCTGATCATGTTTTGCTCCGCGATTTTGCACTCGAAAAACCGGTCGGGATGTTTCTGAGTGAAGCGGTCGGCGTAGGTCGAATTGCTCACGTCGCCGTCAAGGGCGACGACTCGCGGGTCTGCATCGCCCAAGGCCACCAGTGCGACTCCATACGCCGCCCGAGTAGCGAGCTTCTTGGCCTTCAGCGCCGATCCCATGCCGGCGCGCTCGCACGCCTCCTCGAACCCGGCGACCGCAATCTTTTTTTTCTCGGACCGGCCCGCGGCGCGAATCGGCAGCGGCGGGCGTGTTGTTGCTTCGCCCAAACACTCAAGGGTGTTTGTGCTGCCGACACCGTTGGCCGCGGCGCCTAATCGCCGCCCGGTTGCGTCCAGTTCCGTGCAGGCTTTTTCGAGGTCAGCGGCCGGCATCGGCTTGCCGTGGAAGTTGCTGGTCCGCATGGAGTCCACGCCCCAGCCCTTGACCGTTCGGGCGATGATCGCAGTGGGGCGGGCTGCCGCCTTCGCGCGATCGAATGCCGCCGACAGCTCCGCCGGATCATGTCCGTCGACGCGGATCACTTCCCAGTTGAACGCCGTCACCTTGGCCGCGATCGCGTCGGCCGATTGTTGACTCGAAACTTTTCCGGCCTGCCCTTCGCCGTTGCAGCTAAAGATCGCGCAGACGTTGTTCAGCTTGTGGTCCACGATGAAGTCCAGGGCCTCCCAAACCTGACCCTCGCGCGATTCGCCGTCACCGACGATGACGAAAATGCGCTTGGCAATCCCGTCCAATCTCGCGGCCAGCGCCAGCCCCGCACCGACCGACAATCCCTGACCGAGCGATCCGGTGGCCGCATCGAAAAAGGGGAACCCCTCCGCGGGATTGGGATGGCCGTCCAATACGCTGTTGAGTTCGCGAAGGCCCGACAGGTCATCCACACGGAGCAGTCGTCGTTGACCGTTGACACCGCCGATCGCGCCGCCGAGATCCGCATAGGCCGCGTACACAATCGGAACGCTGTGCCCCACGGAGAGCACCAGCCGATCGTTACCGGGATTCCACGGGTCCGCCGGGTCGTAACGCATCTGTCGATACATCAGCTCCACGATGATGTGGCTCAGCGCGAGGGCGCTGGACGGATGACCCGATCCCGCCGCCGTCGTCATGCGGACGACGTGCTTACCCAACTCGACCGCTTTGGCGTGCGCGGTGCTTGCTTCGGACACTCAATGCTCCTGTTTCCCGTTTACTCGCCCGTGAACTTCGGAGGACGTTTTTCGAGAAAGGCGGTCACACCTTCGCGATGATCGTGAGTCTGCCCTGCAGTGGTTTGCAACATGGCTTCATAGTCTAGCTGCGTCTCCAGGTCGGAGCGCCACGAAGCGTTGATCGCCCGTTTCGTAAGGCCGATGGCCTTGGTCGGCATGCCCGCGAGCTTGTCGGCGAGCTTCTTTGTCGCCGCCGCCAACTGATCGTCGGGGACGACTTGGTTCACCAGTCCGATCTGAATAGCCTCAGCCGCCGTTACTTTCCGGCCGGTGAAGGCCATTTCCATAGCGCGGGACACGCCGATGAGCCGCGGCAGCATGAAGGTGCTTCCCGAATCGGGCGCCAAGCCTACGTTGACGAACGCCTCGATAAAGCTCGCCGACTCGGCGGCGACGCGGATATCACAAGCCAACGCCAAGCTGCATCCCGCCCCGGCCGCGACGCCGTTTACCGATGCGATCACCGGTTTCTCGATTGTACGCAAGCGTGTGATCATCGGGTTGTAGTGCTCGCGGAGGTGCGTTCCCAGCTCGATCGGCTTCTTGGTGTTGTATCGAGCGGCCACGGCCGCGAGGTCCTGCCCGCTGCAGAACCCCCGCCCTGCGCCGGTTACGACAACGCAGCGGACGGTCTTATCCTTGTCGGCGTCGGCCACGGCCCGGCCCAACGCCTTGAGCAATTCATCGTCCAGGGCATTGAGCGATTCCGGCCGATTCAAACGCAAGGTCCGGACCGCACCGTCGTTTTCAATCAAGAGTTTCGGTTGCGTGTCGGCCATCTTCAAAATCCAGGATCGTCGGTCCAGTCATCTCGGATTGTGCAAGCTCTGCGCGAGGTCGTCAACTAATCTTCCGGGGCAAACGGCGACTCCGGCTGGCGCTCAAAGACGATGATCGACTTGAATTCCGCGTAGAACCGATAGTCGGGGTCGGACTCGAATGCAGTCCAACGACTCGGTAGACTCGAAGGGTCCCACTGATCGCCGCGGTCGATGACGACAAAGCCAGCGGGCCTGACCCGACGACCGGTATACAGCCGCCGATAGTCCGTGAAATGAGCCGCCACCCGCTCTGTGGCGAGAATGGTCCGATCCCGCGGGATCTGCTCGCGAAGTTGCTCGACGAAAGGAAGGCGGGGGTCGGGATTCCGGAGGAATGCGTCGTGGGCATTCAGCTCAAAGGACTTGCTGATGGGCGAGAATCCATAGAAGTAATGGCTTGCTGCGGCGCAGGCCAGGAGAGCAAGGGCGATGGCGCGATTGCGCGATTGATTCGCGGAGCCGGAGCGGAGGATCGTCATCGAAGCGAAGAAGAAAAAAGGCAGAAGCATGGCGTGGTGCCAGAATTTGATGCTCAACCAGTCCGTACCCTCCAGAAGCAAATGAACGAGCAGCGTCGGCAAAGCGGCCAGGCCCAATCGCCATCCGGCCGTGGGAAGGAAGAACATCGAAGTGAGCACGACCAACAGAAAGCTAATGCTCTGCGGCCGCACCAGTCTTGAGAAGAACAAAGCTGGATTCGTGAAGGGGGAGGCGGCGAGTGTTCCCACCGAGTTTCCAAGCTCGCCGAACATGTCCAGTCGCTCATATCGGCCCGCCGTGGCGAAGTAGGGTATCAAGACCTTTGCGCAGAGCAGGGCATAGGCGATGGAAATGATGCAGATGAGTACGCCCGTCTTGCGGCGCGAAGAGAATAATGCCAAGTAAACGCCCAATCCCAGCGTGACCGCGGAATTCGTTTCCCGACAAAGCAGCAAAACGGCTACCAGAATCCAGCACAACTTCCAGCGTTCCAGCAGTACGGCCGTCAATAGAACGCCCAGCAAAGGAACGGAGCAATAGAGCCACGCAAATCCATAAGTATTGGAATACACCAATCGGCTCAAGGAGGGTAAGAAGAGCCAGGCTAATCCGATCAGAAAGGCAACCAAAACCGAGCCGCTTCGGCGTCGAGCGAACCAAAATGCGGGCAACGCCCCAAGGTGTAACACGAGCGGGCCGAGAGTCATGAGATATTTCGGACTCGGCCAAAGAATGTAGCCGGGTACCAGTGAATACAGCAGGGGAGAAAAATGCCAGCCGAGCCGCGTGTTGTCGAAGCTGTCGCTGCGAAGCCCGCGCCCGGCGAGAGCGTTCTTCAATTCCTCGGTGAAATGCCCCACGTCGGCATGGCCGAACATGAAATGCTCGAAAAAGTTGATTTCAATGCGGGTGTGGATCAGCGTGAGCAGACCGATCAGGGAAACCAGGAAGGCGACAGCCAAGCGCGGCCGAGGCGTGCCACCGACAGAACTTCGCAAGCCCGCCAGGAAAACCGTCGCCCCGCCGCCGAGCACGGATAGAAAGGTTAATGCAATATGAGGTTGGTGATCCGGCCAGAAGGAATACAGGCCGAGCGGAACATTTCCTAGGAGCGGCCAAAGCAACGAAAGCAATTTATTCATCCGCCGACCCGTGACGCGAGACGACGCCGCGAAGGCTAATGCGATCGGAAAGAAAAAAACAACCATGCCGAAAATAAACGTCGGCACAAAGCGGGCGGTCGGCTGGCGAACGGCTTCATATGTAACGACATTGAATTGCAGGGGCTGGACGGCCCACCAGGCCGCTGCGGTTGCGGTTAAACCGATGATGCCAAAACACACAAGGCAGGGGTGTGGAGCAGACGGAGCACCAGGCCGATTGCTAAGGTCGGTCAACGGGTTCATTCTACGCAGTGGACGCCGGCACAGGCTTTATTGAGGCCCTTGTCATGTTCGGTGAGAGCATATTTGCGCCATTCATGATCTAACATCTCGTTGTCTCCGCCACACACCAATCGATTCCAATGGCGGATTCGTTTGACAAGTCCAAAGATAAGGTCACCTAGATCCATCGCCACGAATGACTCATGCGCCATAAGCTCTTCCAGGCTGATCGGCCTGATAGGGTCGTGGTCGGGCGGCAAGAGGCGCTCGGCGCGGCGAACGTTGATTCCGATCCCCGTGATGAGAGCGCGCAGGTTGCCTTGCTCTAGAATAGCTTCCGTCAGAATCCCGCCGAGCTTGCGGCCATCGACATAAAGATCGTTGATCGGCTTGAGCCGCACGTCGACGCCGGTGCGTTCACGCAGCACCTCGGCGCAGGCGATCCCTGCGCTCAAGGTGAAGAGTCTCGTAGCCGGCGTCGGCAGCGCGCTCGGAAAATCCACGATCGTCAAATAAACTCCAGCGTCACGGGGCGACAGCCACGGTCTTCCTCGCTGCCCGCGACCTGCGGTCTGCTCCCGGGCGACGATGTACGCACATTCATGAATGCGATCGTCCTGAAGGAGTCGTTTGGCGACGTCATTGGTGGAGTCCACGGAGTCATAATGAAATGCCTGCCAGGATGTCATGGTCCGATGATCCTACACCGCCGGAAGGGATCGAGCGATGAGGGGCACTCTCCTGCGTCGCCGCACCCCTGGGCTACGCGCTGGGCGCTCTTCCGGAATCCATCTGGAAGGGCCAGAAGTGGTCCATCACCCTCAAGTTCGTCTTCGACAGCGTCCTCTACGGAATCACGACCGGCTTGACCTTCGGCTTGCTCTGGCCCGCGGGAGCTTGATCCTAACCCCTGATAGAGGTGGACCGGTTGCCCCGCTTCTTGTGATTGGAGTGATCAGGGCCGTAGGCGCAAGCCCACGACCGCCCTCGGGCGCTTGAACAAAACCCTCGTGGCACCGGGCTTGCGCCCGGTGCTCTGAGCCGCGCCTGCACGCTCCGACCTCCCAGTTTCGTAGACGAAAGCCCACCCATTGGGGGATTTCGCAGCGCGGCAGGTCGTTGAGCGATCAGGACCTATGGCATGCCTTGAAAAAGTGCAATCTTTTCGTCGGTAGTGGGTAGCATGTCAGGAACGCGGCAACCTTTATCCGTGTTGACCGGGGTCATTTTTGATCCGTCGCACACTTAGTTCGCTTTTCATTCTCGCCGTGGTTGTAACCGCAGCGGTCTGGTGGTTCAGTTACAGGGTGTCCCCCGCCGGAACCTCCGTGGGTTGTAGCCAAAGGATTGACCTCGGGCCCCATTGTTTCGAGGTCTTGGCTTGGAAGGGAATGCTTTTACTCAGCTACGATCGATGCCCTATCTGCCCGTACACCCGTGGATCGCATGGTGCATCCTGCATTTGGCCTGGGCGAGGTCAAGGAAACCGCTGGGAGGGAACCACGGCACACGACCTGGGGTTCGGGCCGTTTCGTTGGCGAGTTTGGGAGAAAACACCACCAGGCGACATCTATCGCCATCTTGATCGTAATCTTGTTCCGGTCCCAAGCACGAGAATGGTCTGGTCGATCCACTCGATTCGGTCACCGCTTTGGGGTCCGTTACTTCTGTTTGTCACCTATCCCACTCTTATGCTGCTCTTCGGACCGGTCCGTCGGTCACGGCCGAGAAGGCGCGGACTTTGTGTGAAGTGCGGTTATGATCTTCGGGGCCTTCCCAGACCCCGATGCCCGGAGTGCGGCACCCGCTATTAGCACGTGTTTCTACATCTTCTCGATCGGTCATCACCGCCACCAAGACCGATCACCCGTGAAGTTATTAGGTGCAGAAGAAAGCCGCGCTCGCTCTGCGCGCCTCGAGGAAAGGAATTGGCGAACGTGCGAAAACGCCTAATACCAAACAAAGCCAGTTACAAATGGCGTAGGTACTGGCCTCATCCTGACTTACGACAGAATGCTTTCGGAAAAACAAAGCCAGTTGAAAGCCAGTTACAATCGGGAAACGCCGTAATTGGCAATCAGCAATCGCCCTGTCCGCGTTTCCGTCTACCACCGGTAGAAGTTCATGCCGCCGGATTCATCGTTCACGTCGTACCACGTATCCAGCAGTTCAAACCAGTTTTCTACTTGTCCATTGCCCGGTGTGGCTCCGTCGCGACACCAATCGTAGTTGCCGAATGCGGCTCGAAGCTTGCGTTGATCGAAGGGATGATACCAGCGGAAAAACGACCACACCGGCGAGCCGCCGATCTCCGCAACGCCGCCCGGAAAGACGACGTACAGCCCATGCTTACCCGGTTCAAACCCCATGAAGTCGTCCTTTCCCACCGATGCCAGCACCATCGCGTCCACGTTCCTGGCCACGTCGCCCGCGGCCTCTCGAATCGCCTGCGACAGTCGAGCGTCGTCCCGCATGCGCCGCGCCAGATCGTAGAGATCGAAATGGGCGCTGCTCACCCATCGAGCCGGGTCTATTTTGTAGCGGTAATTCAGCGTCCGCGGGACTTCGTTCCATCCGCGGATATCCTCAATGACCTTCCGTCCATCGGCTTCGATAATGGCGACGGCCAGACGATCCACCGCCCGCTTGACGACCTCAGTCTTGCTGAGGTCGTAGCATCCCCACGACTCGCGTTCCACGCGTTGTTTAATGGGAGTGCGTTCGCCGAGACTGTCCGCGATCGCATTCAAAGCGACCTTCCCGAACGCCGCTGCGCTCGGCGCGACCTCACGCTCTTTCCGCGACCGGACGATGCCGCATTCTCTCAGGACCCGGGCCATCGGCGCGGGCGAGCTGAGCGAAGCGCTGGTCAACATTACTTGGGCGTGAAACCGGTCGGGACCGGGTCGAAACTGATAGGCGTTTTCAATCCCGCCGAACGAACAGGTATCCACCCACAGTACATCGACGGCTTCACTCTGCGTCAGGCCCTCGCTAATCTCGGCCGTGAAGAGCGGGTCTTCAAACTCGCCGCTGTCCGCGCACTCACTGCTGGTGTCCGGACACGCCGACCGACTCTCCCCGTGTCCGAAGAGCAGAAGAGCGTATCTCTTGCCCGGAAACTCTTGCTTCGCAAAGCGGATGAACTTCTTGAGCGTTCGAGGGTCACCGGTGTTGGCCTCGTAGGTCGAGCTCAGCGTGATTTCCGGAAACTCTGCGCCGCCCGCGACTCGCTCCCAGCGGCCCTTTGTCAATCGGAACAGTTGCGTGTCGTCGAAGTCTGCGCCGAGGATCTTCTTGTCTTTGCTGGCCCCTTTCACCCGGTCCATCAGCAGCACGACTTCTCCCACAAGTCCGGTCCGCGACGCTTTTTTGAGCGCCTCCAATTGCGGCAGGATGTACGACTCCGCCGTGCTATCCACCCCGCCGTAGATCATGACGGTCCACGGGGTGGGCTGCTGCCGGAGCGGAGCGGAGGCAAGTGCAGAGGTAGCCGTCAGCTCTTGCGTTTGACCTTGCGTCGCCATTACAAACGAAAGAATCATCGAGCCCGCGAAGACCGTCACATCCGCGCTTTTCATGTATACATTTCTCCGCCCCTCCTCTCTTCGTGCCTTCATACGTCGGTTCATTCATCGACAATCCCTAATCGACAAACGACAATTGGAAATCGGCAATTGGCAATCATCTCGGCCACAAAATTGCGCTTGGGGTTCGGAATTGGCAAGGATTCGGTTACCATGTTCGCCGTGAATCGCGCGGCGGGTATACCCCAATCGGTTGTCTTCGAGCGGCAGCAACAAATCGACGAATTCTGCGCCCAGGCCCGGACGGAGGGTCGGTTCGCCTTTGATACCGAATTTGTCATGGAGGACCGTTACGAGCCGGAAGTCTGCCTGGTGCAGCTAGCCTCCGAAAACGCCGTCGTGTTGATCGACCCGTTCCTCGAGCTGGACCTTCAGCCGGTCTGGGAACTTGTTTGCGATCCACAAGTGGAAACGGTCGTTCACGCCGGGCAAGAGGATTTGGCCATGGCCGTCCGACGCACCGGACAGGTTGCCCGGCGGGTATTCGATGTACAAGTCGCCGCCGGCTTGGTCGGATACGACTATCCGTTGAGCCTCCAGAAGCTCGTGCAATCGACCCTGCACGTCCGCCTGCACAAGACGAAGACGCTTACCGATTGGCGGCAGCGCCCCCTCGGCGCCGCCCAACTTCGCTATGCGGCAGATGACGTGAGCTATCTACTTGCCGTTCGCCGCAAGCTCCACGACCGATTGGTTCGCGCGGGTCGGCTCGAATGGGCCGAGGAGGAGTTTCGCGGTTTCGAGGAAATGTCTCTCTACGCCCGCGTTGAAGAAGACAAGCTCCGGCGGGTGAAGGGGATCAGCGTTCTCAAAGGTCGACAACTCGCCGTCGCCCGACGGCTGCTGCAGTGGCGTGATGAGCTGGCCCAGACACTTAATCGACCGGCGCGCGTTGCATTGAAGGACCACTTGCTGGTGGAGATCGCCCGGCACGAGTTGACGTCGTTCGGCGAATTGCGCGAGTTGCGCGGCTTGAACATGAGCGACAAAAATGTTCAGGCGCTTGGGGGTATCGTGAAAGAAGCGTTGGCGACGCCCGCGGAGGAGTGGCCGGCCGCTCAGCCCCATGACGTGGAAGCCCCGCATGAAGCCGTCCTGATTGCCCTCGCCACGTCCGTAGTTCGCGGATACTGCTTGGACTTCGACTTGGCGTACAGCCTGATCGCCACAAAAAAATCGCTGCGAGATCTGATTCGCCACCGGACCGTGGGCCAGCCGTCTGATGCCGCCGACGTGGAGCTACTATGCGGGTGGCGCGGTCAGACCGTCGGTTTCATGCTCGACGAAGTTCTGGCGGGACGCCGGACCATCCATGTGGAGCCGAGCAACGGAGAGTGGGTCGTCCGCGTCGGCCCGCGGCACAAACCGTGACGCCCCTTGAGCCGACCGGCCCTTGAGTCGGTCGGCGAGCAACCATAGTGCACGGTGGTAGCCGCTATTAAGGACGCGGGGCCTGGGGAGGCTCCGGCGGCGTGGGGGGACGGGGCGGTATGGGAGCCTTTGCCGTCGCCGGTGCGTCGTTCGCGGAACGGTCTTTGTAGGTGACGACAGATTCGGTACGCACGGTTAGTGGGCCTTCATGCGTGATCATCGATGATTCCGAGCTGTAGAAGTCGATCTTCTGCAGGATCGGACCGAGCTTCATGACTATGCCCAACCCCGATTGAATTATTTGCTTGACATGACGGGCCTCGGGTTCATCGGGAATGGCCGCCGACGCCATTCCTCCGACCATCCCGATCATGCCGACCGCGCCGGCGAGTTCCTGGCCGAAGTTAGAGGTATCTCTGAAGGAGGCGCCGGCGACGGGGCCGGTGGGAACCAAGCCCTCCGCCATGAATCGCTTGTTTTCACGGATGGAGGGCGCCGTCCCGGACGCCACGGCGAGGCACTTGTTGACCGCCGCGGCCGACGAGCCGATGGTCAGCCAGTCACCGTTGACCCCGACGACAGGTCTCATGAACATGGCGAACATGGGATGGGTAATCTCGCGGAACCCTTCGGCGTTGACTTTGGCGGGGGAGACCATGAGCATCTGACCTTTGCCCTTCATTTGACTGCTGAGGGCGTCGATAGCGGCGTTGACCTTCGTGGCGGCGAGTTCGGAGTTCTTCACTCGGACCATCCAGACCCAGTCGGCGCCGCCCATCGGCGTCACCACTGCGGCGGGTAGGTCGATGCTGATCATCTCGCCGTTCAACCAGTCGAAGACGTCGCGCTGGGGGTCGAAGCCGATTTCGACGAGCTTGGCTTTGATCTGAGAGATGGCTTCTGCACCGCCGGGGACTTCTTTGGCGACAAAATCGGTGGCCAAGTTGTAAAGCCCAGCGAGATCGACGAATCCGTCGAGGCTGAAGCCGGTTGCGTCCGCGGGGATAAACTGATCGAAGCGATCAAATGGCTTACGGTGCACGCATGCGCTGGCCAGTGCGCAGGATTCCTTGCCAGACTGAATTCGCATCGCCGCATGGGTTAACTCACGGCGGCCCTGGGTTTCAACCGTGGTAACCGTATAATCGATGAAGTTGCATATGGAGAAGATCTTCCCGATTATGGCGAGGGCGATTTCGTCGTCAGCGTCGTCGTCAGCAGGAGAATCCTTCGCTTGTGCATCCGCGGGCGCCTTGGCAGCGCCCTCTTTGGATTCGGCGTCGTCCTTGGCGGTCTTGGCGTTGGCGTCTGCGACCGCCTTTTTCGCCTCCGCCTTTTTGGCCGCTAGCTTCGCGCCTGCTTGCGCAAAAATCCCGTTCAGGTCCGCGAATAACGTCTTGGCGTCGAAGAAGAGCACCACGTCCTGCGGGGGTTTCACCAGGCCGAGCGCATCCTGAAAGCGGGGGCTGGCAATAATGGAGCGCTTGCCGCCGTCACCCGCCATCAACGCCAAGACATCTTGCAAGGATTGCCTGGCTGAAGGGGGAGCATGATCGCTCATGGGCATGTCGAAGACCAGACCAATGACATCCCCTTTTCGGAAAAGATCGAAAACAAACTTCGCCTCGCCGGGCTTGCGCCCGACGATTTGCAGCGACCAGACGTCGGCGTCGCGCATCTTGGACTCGTTCAAGCTGAGATGGTCGGGGCTGAGCGCTGCAATCTCCTTGAGGATAGCGACGAGTCCGGCGGCGTTGGGGCCGCCGCTGTTGTCGGCGCCACGGGTCAAGAATAAGTATCCATAGCCGGTGCTGGTCGGTGAAACGCCCTCGGCAAACGCGAACTCCTTGCCGATCAATTCGCCCCAAGCAACACCCCGGAGGAGGCCGGTGACCTTCTGGATCGTCGCATCGGCCTTGACGCGGTCCTCATCGGTCAACGCGGACATGAACAGCGTGGTGATATCACGATCAATGCCGCTGCTCTTAAACGCGTCGTACACCTCACCCCATTGCTGATCGATCCAGGCCCGGTCGGGGTTGTCCACCGCGTGAACGAAAAACCACGCGTGCTCGGGAACGTATTGACCTACCGTGAAACGGGCGGGGAGTTGTCCGGCGAACGCCAGGGACGGCGCCAACCAAGCCGCAAACATGACGCCGCGAAACCGAATCGTTGGATTGCACATGTTCGAATTCTCCACTAGTCCATGACGATGAACAGCCTCGACGCCTTCCATTCCCCTTCACCTCAGCATCGACGGAGCGTCGGACGCACGACCCTCAAGCGGAGCATCCGACCTCTGTTTTGAGCATAGTTACACGGTCGGCACAGTGCCAGCCTAAGGCTGTCGATAGTTGTTGGAACTTGTCAACGGTGCGAGCAAAACGCAAGGGTGTAGCAGGCTCAAGCCCGATGAAGTCGGGCGCCGGCATGGCGGATCAGGCGCGCCGGGACGCTTGGCCATGCCGCTCTTGCACTCTATGATGCGACATGAGTGATGGTGATCCCGTCGATCGCCGCTGATGTTCGTTTGGCGGGCCTGAAAGACCGTGTATCGCGTGGCGGGGGGGTGGTACACGTCTGCGGCCTGTGGGGATCCTCTGCGCCGATGGTGACGGCGATGGTCGCTTCAGCGTCGCCGCGAGTCCACCTCTACCTCACGGCCCACCTCGAAGAAGCGGACGATGCCCGCGACGATCTGGAACTGTTTTTAGGACGTCCGTGCGAACTCTTCCCGGCCTGGGAGGCGCTTCCCGGAGAGGGGGCCTCGAGCGGGGAGATCGAGGCCGAGCGACTACGGCTTTGTGCCCTACTTCTGAGCCGCGGGCTTCAGTCCGCTCGACCGGTCGCGCGGGCTGAAGCCCGCGGCTCAGGGACGGTAATCATCGCGCCAATACAGGCGCTAATGCAACCCGTACCGTCGCCGCAGACGTTGGCGCGACACACGTTGGATGTTCGTATTGGCACATCGTCGGCAAGCGGGGCGTCAAGTTCGCCGGAGTCGCTCGTGGAATGGGCGATCGATCACGGGTTCGCACGGCTGGAAATGGTGGAGTCGCCCGGGGACATGGCCCGTCGGGGCGATATCGTCGATCTGTTCGCGTTCGGTCAATCGACTCCGTATCGCATCCAGTTCGACGGCGAACAGGTCGAATCCATCCGCCGGTTCGACGTAAGCACCCAACGATCCGTGGAAACGCTGGGTGAGCTATCCGTCAGTGCCATGCCACCGCGGTCTGGCGGCGTTGCCGAGGACCAAGCGGACCTGTTCGCATTCCTCCCCGCCGATTCCGTCGTGGTCCTGGATGGCCCGGCCGAGATTCAGGAGATGGGGCAGATCATCCGGTCCCGACTGGGGGATTCGGATCGTCTCTTTGATGTCAGTGATGTACTCGCGGCGAGCGGTCGGTTCTCACAGCTTCATCTTTCGCGGTTCGGGCCTTCCGCCGTCAGCGGCGAGGATGTTTTCGATTTCCAGGTCACCTCGCTGGCGCGATTCGAGGCGGCAGCCGCAGGGCCCTTGAGCCCTGCGGCGAGAAGTCCGCCGGCCGCCGTCGCGGAATTGTGCCGAATCGCGTGTGACCACGAGGTATACGTCTTTTGCGACAACGAGGGCGAACGGCAGCGACTCGCGGATTTGCTTGCCGAGCAGGGGCGGAACGTTGCATCGCGCGTACACGTCTCGATCGGCGTCATGCACCGCGGCTTCGTGTGGACCGCCGTCAGAGGCACCGCCCCGGCAGCTCCAACACCCTTGAGTGTTGAAGCGAGGAGCCGACCAGCCGGCTGCCGCGAGGAACTACCACAAACGGTGGTCATCGGGCACCACGAAATCTTCCAGCGGCATCGGCAAAGGCGGCGGATACGGCGGCATGAGGCCGGGCGGCCGTTGGAGACCTGGACCGATCTTCGACCGGGCGAGTTGGTCGTCCACGTCCTGCACGGCATCGGCGTCTATCGCGGGCTGCAGAAGATGCGGAAGGGGGATTCCGCGCAGCAGGAGGAGTTCCTGACACTGGAGTTCGCGGACCGCGCCGTCGTGCACGTTCCGACGTCGCAAATCGACTTGGTGCAGAAGTACATCGGGGCCGCCGGGCGCAAGCCGCAACTCTCGACGTTGGGCGGCAAGCGATGGAGCAATACCAAAGAGAAAGTCGCTGAATCTGTTTCCGAATTGGCTGAGATGCTGCTGCGGCTTCAGGCGGTGCGGTCGCAGGCGGTCGGGACCGCGTATCCCGGTGACACGCAGTGGCAGCGGGAGTTTGAGACCGCATTCCTCTATGAGGAAACCGAGGACCAGCTCCTGGTGGCGACGGAAATCCGCGAAGACCTTGGCCGCATCAGGCCAATGGACCGGTTGATTTGCGGCGATGTCGGTTACGGAAAAACGGAACTCGCCATGCGTGCGGCGTTTAAGGTCGTGGAGTACGGACGGCAGGTGGCGGTGCTCGTTCCCACGACGGTTCTCGCGGAGCAACATTACGAAACTTTCCGCGAGCGTATGGCCGACTACCCGTTCGCACTCGGCTGCCTCTCCCGGTTTCGCACCGGCTCAGAGCAGAAGTCGATCATCGAGAAGGCCAAGAAAGGGCAGGTGGACATCGTCATCGGCACGCATCGGTTGCTGAGCAAAGACGTCTCCTTCGCCAACCTGGGGCTGGTAGTCATCGACGAGGAGCAGCGCTTCGGCGTCGAACACAAAGAGCGGTTGCGGGCCATGCGCGAGACCGTGGACGTGCTGACCCTGACGGCGACGCCGATCCCACGAACGCTGCACATGTCAATGATGGGCATCCGCGACATAAGTTCGCTACAGACTCCGCCGGTGGATCGTCGAGCCATCGCCACGCAGGTGAGGCCGTTCGACAGGTCGTTGATCCGCGACGCCATTCTTCGGGAGATGAACCGCGACGGGCAGGTATACTTCGTACACAATTATGTTCAGTCGATTCGGGCGATGGCGGATACGATTGCCCAGATTGTGCCCGAAGCCCGCATCGTTTACGGCCACGGGCAGATGAAGGATGACGAGCTGGAGGCAGTGATGCACCGGTTCGTGCGTCGAGAGGCGGATGTTCTCGTCTCGACCACGATCATCGAAAGCGGGATCGACATTCCCGCGGTCAACACGATTTTCATCAATCGAGCGGAGCGGTTTGGGCTGGCCGATCTGCACCAGTTGCGCGGTCGGGTAGGCCGGTCGAGCCACCGGGCCTACTGTTATTTGCTGTTGTCAACCGATCGCCCGCCGACGAGCAAGGCCGCCAAGCGACTCAAGACCATCGAGGAGTTCAGCGAACTCGGAGCGGGGTTCCGCATTGCCATGCGCGATCTAGAGATACGGGGGGCGGGCAACCTTCTGGGCCGCGAACAGAGCGGGCACATTGCGGCGGTCGGCTATGAAATGTACTGCCGCCTGTTGGAGCAATCTGTCCTACGCCTGAAGAACGAGCCGGATCCGACGCCGCCGTCGGTGCATGTCGATCTTGACGTGGCGGCCCATGTCCCGGCAAACTACATCGCGTCGGACCGCTCGCGGATCGAGGTCTATCGGCGTATCGTATCGTGTCGAACGTCCGTTGATCTGACGCAATTGGAGCGGGACCTCATCGACGCGTTCGGGCCGATGCCGCGGGAGGTTCAACGGTTGCTGGAGGTGGCGGAGATTCGTGTGCTTGCTCGACAGTTCGGGATCAACTCCATCAGTCTTCGCCCGCCGGACGTGATTTTCAGCGTCGATCAAGTCTCGACGGTCAAAGCGGTCTTCGACGAAGCCCCGGGGAGCGTGCGTATGCCAGATGCCAAGACCGTTCACTTGCGATTGCCTCCTACCTATTTGGAATCATCGAGTTTGGTTTCGGTGCTTCGGCACATGCTCGTTAAGGCCGCTTCACGCCCCGATGCGAGGTTTGCCGAGGTGGGAGCAACGGTATGAGGCATTTTTCCGGTCGCCTGGTCATTTCGATCGTCGGTCTGCTAGTGGGAGGCGGTTGCTTCGGGTCAATTCCGTCCGGTACAAACACATCGAATGCAACCAAGTCGGCAACGAAGGCGAGATTGGCCGCTAAAGCCGCGCCGATCAACGATGACCCTTCCGACAACTCGCCGGTGCAACGCATGACCGTCCAGGCCGAGACGGTCCAAGCGGCGGACCTATGGTTGGGGCACCGAGAAGAGCTTGCAAAAAAAGCGGACTCCCTTTCGCCCGACGAATATCGCAACTACGTCGCCGAACGGGCCGCGCAGCTCATCACCGACAGAATCGCGGAGATGCTCCTCTATCAAAAGGCGTCGCTGCGCCAGGCGGAAGAGGTGGGGAAAAAGATCGACACCTATGTCGATGGGGAAATCCGAAAAATTGTCACCGAGGATCACGGCGGTCTGCAAAGGCGGTATGAGAAATACCTCGAATCGCAGGGAAGCTCGCTGGAACAGGCACGGACCCAATTGCGGCGGCAATTTGTGATCTCAGGCTACTTGGAAACGGAGGTCCGACCAAAGGTCGCGGAGCCGACGCGGTCCGACCTACTAGCGGCATTCGAAAGCAATCGCGAGGCGTGGCGGCGACCTGTCCGGCGGGGCATGTCGCTCATCGACATCCGAGTCGCCGATCTGTTGCCGGACGATGTGGACGCCCCTACGCGGGAACAATTGCAGGCCGCTCGTGAGGAAGCCCACTCCAAGATCAAGGCCGCCAAACTCGAGGTGCAAAATGGCGCGAGTTTTGCCGAAGTCGCCCGTCGTTATTCGCACGGGGCACGGGCGGCTGAGGGCGGGGCGTGGGGCTGGGTAACGCCCGACAGCATTCGCGAGCGTTTCCAACCGGCCATCGCGGCGTTGGAGACACTACATGCAGGCGCGGTGAGTGAGATCCTTGAAACGCCGGATGGTTTTTTCCTGGTTCGTTGCGACGAACGGGAATCCGCCTTGGAACCGGACTTTCAGAGCGTCCAGCCGCAGCTCAAGGAGTTTCACATCCGCAAGGCTTACAACCAAATGATTTCCGAGCTCATCTCGGAATTACGCGGGAAGGCCAGGATCGAGCCGGTCAGGCTCGAGCGCTTCCACGCGGCCGTCGTCGCCGCGGCGTTCATTCCATCGGCGGCTGCTTCGAAGTAACGTTCTAGGCGTTACGGTTCGATCACTGAAACGGCGTTTGGATGTGTTGGCGCGACTTCGGATCGTGCCGCGCATTGGCACGCGAGACGGACTGCGGCCTTCATGCTGCCGGGGTCGGCGGCGTTGGTCCCGGCGATGTCGAAGGCCGTGCCGTGGTCCACGCTGGTGCGGATGATGGGCAGGCCGAGGGTGACATTGACCGCCGTACCGAATGTTAGCAGCTTCACCAGGATCAATCCCTGGTCATGATACATCGCCACGATGCCGTCGTAGCGCGAGCGGCGTCGCTCGAGGAAGAGCGTGTCGGCGGGGAACGGTCCCTCCACGTCGATGCCGACGTTGCGGGCCATCTGGATCGCCGGCTCGATGACGCGTTGTTCTTCATCGCCGAACCGGCCTTCTTCGCCCGCGTGGGGGTTAAGTCCCGCGACCGCAATCCGCGGGTGTTCGATGGCGAACCAGCGTTGCAACGCGTCGTGAAGCAGGTCAATAGGTTGAAACACCAAACCGATGGTGAATTGGTTGCGCAACTCGAACAGGCCGACGTGGGCACTAACCAGCGCTAGGCGAATGTCTCCGCCGACAAAGGCCATGGTGAACCGTTTGGTATTGAAGGCGTCGGCGATTTTCTCCGTGTGGCCGGGGAAACGGCACCCGGCGAGCTTCCAACTGACCTTGTGGATAGGGCCGGTGACGACGGCGTCGATGACGCCGTTCTTGGCCGCTTCAATGGCCTCATCAACGAAGTAAAGCGACGCCCGGCCTCCCTCAGCCGTCGGACGAGCGTTGACCCACAGGCCCGCCGGATACTCGTCGAAGTCGACCACCACCACTCCGCTATCGACCCGCAGCGTCTCGCCTTGAGCGATGCGAAACCAAAACGGTCGAATGGCCGCGGCATCGGCGGCGGTTTCCAGGACATCGGCAGCGCCGTAGATGATGAACCGAGCGAGCGAGCGAATCTCAGGATCGGCCAGAGCCTTGACGATCACCTCGGCCCCGATGCCGCAGGGGTCGCCCATGGTGATCCCGATCAGGGGCTTGGATCGTACTGCGAGGGGGGAAAGAGTAGGCACGACGGCGGTGGTCATACCAAACTCGCCTTCTGTGTCGCACCCAACCGCAGGCCGCCGGCCTCGGCCATTTGCGCGAGCTGGTGTACGATGGTTCGAGCGATGATGTCGGACTCGATGTTGACCAAATCCCCGACGGCAAGCGTGGAGAGTGTCGTCCGTTCGAGCGTCGTGGGGATGAGCGCCACGGTGAAGTCACCACCGCGCACCTCGGCGATCGTCATCGACACTCCGTCGATGGCAACCGATCCCTTGGGGACCATGTAGGGCGTTAGATGCTCCTCCGGGCGAAGCCCGATCACGTATTCGCGATCCGAGTGTCGTACTTCAGTAACCGCCGCTGTGCCGTCAATGTGTCCCTGGACGAAATGACCATCGAAGCGGTCGCCGACCTTCAACGATTGTTCCAGGTTGACCCGATCGCCGATGTTCTTTCGCCCCAATGTGGTACGCTGCAAGGTCTCGGTAATGACGTCAAACTCCAGTGATTCGCCCTTGACGGCGGCCACCGTGAGGCAGACGCCCTGGACGCACACACTGTCGCCATTCTTGCATTCCCTGGCGATAGAGCCCGAATCGACGTGCAATCGCCTCCCGCCCGCCACCACGCGGCTGTCACGAATCAGTCCTGATAATTCCACGATGCCGGTGAACATGTTCGAATCGTCTCGTCTTTGGGAACCCTGTGATTTCCCTCACCTGATGCTAGACTTCGCGCGGTTGGTGTCAAGCAAAACGATTCTGCAAATCATGGCGCGAGGCAATTCTGAATTTGACCGCCGGATCGACCGATGATACCGTTCGTAGTCGAGTGTTGATCCGGAATTGTCCGGATTCGCCAGAGATTACCGGCCGCTCGCGAAAGTTGCGAGCACGCGTGGGAGCGTGGTTCGCGGCTTTCGCCATCGGCTTGTAGGATGCAAAGCGTGGAACAAGCCGAGGTGACGGCCCGGACCGAACAACTGCTGGGCTACAGCTTTCGCGACCATGACCTCCTCGTAACCTCGCTGACGCATTCGTCGGTCGCCAACTCCCGCGTCGAAAGCAATGAACGGCTCGAATTCCTCGGCGATTCCGTGTTGGGTATGGTCGTCTGTGAGGAGTTGTACCGGCGATTCGGCGACTGGCTGGAGGGGGACCTGACGAAAGTCAAGTCGGTGGTCGTGTCGAGACGGGTCTGTGCGGAGATCGCCGACGAAATCGGACTTACTGAACTGCTCATTCTCGGAAACGGTGTCGGTGTGAAGGCGGCGCTGCCCACGTCTCTGCGGGCCGCCGTCTTTGAAGCTGTGATCGGGGCAATGTTTCTTGACGGCGGCTTGGACCCCGCCAAGCGCTTCATCCTTGCGACCATGTCGGCCCACCTGGATCGGTCGGCAGTCTCGCAGACCCACGACAACTTCAAGTCCGTCCTACAACAACTCGCCCAGCGACAACTCTCAGCGACGCCTAATTATGAGATCCTCGACGAGCAGGGTCCGGACCACAGCAAGTGCTTCGAAATCTGCGTGGTCATCGGGGGCGAGCGCTACCCCAGTGCCTGGGGTCCGAGCAAGAAAGAAGCCGAGCAGGAGGCCGCTAAACGCGCTCTCGAAACGATTCGCGAGCGAACTTCATCTCGAAGCTAGAACGTTTTCTGTAATTCCGTGCTATCGTGTATCATCCGGCGGTGCAAACAGAGCCGTGGGCGCGAGCCTACGGACAGGTCACCAGGCTCGCGCCTGGTGCTTTGATTAATCGTTGTTCTTCGTGGGAGCTACTGCTTGGACAAAGATCGTGATCGGATCGGCGCAGCGGTCGGGAGGATTCCCAGCGGTTGCTCGATCCTCACCGTCGAGCACGCGGGCCGATCATCGGGCGTGTTGGTCTCCTGGGTCCAACAGGCCGCCTTCGAGCCGCCGTCCATCAGCGTATGCCTGAAGCGAGGCCGCCCGATCATTGAACTCTTGGAAGCGTCTAAACGGTTCATGCTGAACGTAATCGGCGAGGATCCTACGGCCATGTTCCGGCACTTTGGACGTGGGTTCACCTTAGACGAGGACGCCTTCAAGGGACTACAAACCACGCCGACGGAATTCGGGCCCATGATAGTCGGCTGCATCGCCTACCTCGGCTGCCGGACGACCAACAAAGTCGCCATCGGAGACCATGACCTTTTTGTGGCCCTTGTCGAGGGGTCCGTCGTCGTCGATGGTGCGAAGCCTTATACACATCTGCGGACCACAGGATTGTCGTACTGATCGGCAGTCCGACCCTCCCCCTTACCCTACCTTTTCCCGCGAAACGGTGGAGAGGCGCGAGATGTCGGCAACCGCCGACTCGCCAAGAGCGCGGCAGTCGGCCTCAAACTCGTCGCGGACGGCGGACAGTTCGAATGCCTTGCGTTCCCGATCCCAACCGAGCGTGGGGGCGATCCGGTCAACGATTTGCGGGAGTGCGGATTGCCCGCCGTGGTCGGCTAGAAAGTAGATCGACGTGCGGCGTTTCACGAGGTCGAGCAAATGGCACACCTGCTCGGACTTGCACAGATAAATCAGCTCCGCAAGGCAATAGGGTAGGTCGGGGAAAAGCGGCTCGCCTAGCTCGGCGCTTCGGGACGCCTCCTTCAGAATGGCTGCCGCGTCGCGGCCGTATAGCCGAACCATGTGCGACACGATCCGCCCGGCGGCGCCGGCGCCAGTCGATGCGTTTGTGAGTTCGGCGATCCATCGAGCCGCATCGGTGCGGGAAAGCCCTGGCCAGAGTGGTGCATTGCGAAGGCGATGGCGCAAGTCGGCGTCGAGCGAGGGGCGTAGCAGGAGCAGGTCCACTTCATCAATGGTTTGCTCGGCCATCCGCCGAAACGTGGTGAGCTTGCCGCCGTTGACGGTGATCAGTCGGCGGTCTCGATCGACGACGATCTCGGACTTGCGCGAAAGACTATTCTCCGAGCCGCCGCCTTGATCGACGATCGGCCGGACTCCGGCGTATGCGCAGCGGATGTCGCCGCGCG
>Ga0137429_1000324_pt1 | contig 21090 bp, 17 predicted proteins | sample EasRivERMZT736_2_FD_102304 | JGI IMG/M metagenome (GOLD analysis project Ga0137429, IMG submission 102304) | Soil microbial communities from meander-bound floodplain in the East River, Colorado, USA - East River MetaG ERMZT736_2 | ecosystem: Environmental > Terrestrial > Soil > Floodplain ...
CGATGACCCCATCGTCTCCGGACTTGCTCCCGGAAGGGTTGCGGAAACCTGGAGCGTGGGAAAATCCACGTTGGGTAAATCGCTGACCGAAAGCACCCGGTAGCTCATCACTCCGAAGACCAGAATCCCAAACATGACCAGGCTGGTCATCACCGGGCGGCGGATAAACGGTTCGGCGATGTTCATGGTGTACTCGCGGCTTCCGCGTTCGCGTCGGCTTTCGATCGGACCTTGGCGCCGGGCGTCAACCGCAGTTGCCCGTCGGTCACGATCACCTCACCTGCTTGGACTCCCTCGGAAAGTACCGTCCGCTCATGCACGTTCGCCCCGACCGTGACCGGCCGCATCTCGACGGTGCTGTCCCCGCGGACGACGAACACGAAGGTCCCGCGCTGGCCGGTCTGCACCGCCGAGGTGGGGACCACGACGGCGTCCTGTTGCTTCGAAATCGTGAGCGCGACGTTCACGAATCGCCCCGGCCAGAGTCGATGGTCCTCGTTGGGAAACGCCGCTTTCAGACGGACCATACCGGTCAGCATATCGACCTGATTGTCCACAAACGCCAAGCGCCCGATGATCGGGACGGACGGCTCATCTGCGAATCGCGTCTCGACCGTGAGGGGAGCGGCCTGCACCTCTTGCTTAATCAGGGACAGATGCCGCTCGGCCACGGAGAACGTCACGAAGATCGGGCTGATTTGGTTCACCGTCACCAGCGCCGTCTTGTTCGCTTCAACGATGTTCCCGACATCGACGAGCCGGGCCCCGGCGCGTCCGCCGATCGGAGAGAGAATCGTACAATATTCGAGCCGCAGTTTGGCGTTCTCCACCGCGGCCTGGTCGGCTTGAACCTGTGCCTTCACGGCGTCGGAATTGGCTCGCGCTTGGTCACGCTCCCGATCCGCGGCCATGTTCTTCGTGAATAGGTCCGTCACACGGTTGGCCTCTTTTTCCGCGTCCTCGGCGAGGGCTTGGTCTTTCAGCAGATTCGCCTCTGACAGCCTTAACGCCGCCACAAACGGACGCGGGTCGATGGTGAAAAGCAGATCCCCGAACTTGACCTGCTGTCCTTCGGTGAAATGGATTTCGGTTAGTTGGCCCTCCACTTGGGGGCGGATCGTCACCGTCGCATGGGCCTCCGCCCAGCCGATCGCCTGGACCTGAATCGGAATGTCCTCACGCACCGCGGTCGCGACGGCCACCGGCATTGCCGCGTCCGCGTCCCCGCCGGCCGCGGGGCCGGAAACGCCTTTGGCGTCACAGCCGAACAAGAGAGCACTAGCGAATAAAATCACACTCCACGGCATACACCCGATGGCGATCGGCATCATCCGTCGAAGGTTCATGGCGTATCCACCGCGTCGGGCAACGGGGAAGCCGGGCGCGATCGTTCGCAATCCGTGAGGATGCCGTGAAACACAACATCCACGATCTCCCGGGCTTGGACCGGGAGCGACTTCTGTCGACCCGCGAAAAAGTTGGTGAACATCGTTCCGTATCCGAGGTTGCTGAACACGTTGGTGATTTGCTCGACGGACATATTTCGCACCCGTCCGTCGGCGATCAAACCGGCAAACAAATCCCGCCAGCGGCCGATGTTGGCTTCACGGTGCTCGAAATAGGTCGGCTTCTTGCGGTCCCGGAAAACTGCACGTTCTTGGATCAACAGCTCAGCGAGTTCCGGGTGTTCATCAAAGAAGCCAAGATAAGCGGCCATGGCTTCGACGATTTGGTCGAGCGGATCGCTGACCGTGGTGCGCGCGGCATCCACGCATTCCCGCATCTTCAGCATCCCGCGATCGACAGCCGCGAGGAACAGTTGCTCCTTGCTGGGAAAATAGCGATAGAGGGTGCCTTTGCCGACCCCAAGGGCGTCGGCCACGATTTGCAAATCCGTCGCCGCATACCCCCTCGCCGCAAACAGCTTGGCGGCGCCTTGGAGAATCTCGTCGCGGCGACGAGCCGCCAACGAGAGATCCTTTGGCCGCCCCCGGACGTTCTTGGGCTGAACTCTGAACATGCGCCGAACTCGATTTAGCTGACGGACCCGTCCGTCCCGTAAATTGTAGCGGGTCCGGAAACAGTTGTCATCCTGCAGAGTTTTATGAACTGGGCTGATCGGACCCGAACGCCACGGAAATGAGCGCTTTGCACAAAAAATATGCGCTTGACAGAAACGTACGTGCCTGTAAGGTAGACGGCGCGCTTTGTAGCGCGATGTTGGTTGAATTTATACTTTACCTATGATCGGGCGGGCTGGCTCTGGGGCGCTCGTACTCGGTCGCGGGTTGAACTTAAGGAGGCGTATAACCGCTGTTGATGACCGGTTTTGCTGCGGGTCGGCGATTGTTTCTCACTCCATTGCCGATCGCTCGCGTAAGAACGGGTTAGCGACGGAGGTAGTCTTTCCGGATGGCGTTTAGGGACCGGCAGCTACCAGGTTGATTCGACCTCTTGTGAGGTTCCGACTGCATTGCCCACAACTTCGGTAGTACGAGCTGCGCGTGCTTCCTTTCACCGACCCATTCGGTTGATGAAGTGCGGCCTGCGCGGTTCGATGTGGACGGCGATACACTTGGGTACGGATAAGACGAACAGGCCGCCTACCCCTGGCGGCTCCGCGGAGCGGTCACGACCGTAGACCTTCCGCCCGTCCCATTCCTGAGCCGCGCGCCGGCCTTGGCGCCAAGTGTCGCAGGCAGCGGACAACCCCCCGAGCCGACTACCCCATCCGGGACCGTCGTTCGATCATAGAGACAATCTCATCGGAGGTGTTGCACCCGCGTGGTTAGCACGCGGCGGGTTGGCGGCGTCGAGACGTCGACGCCGACGGGCGAGCTCGATCCTCCTATGTTAACCGTTATGCGGATGCACTTGAAATGAATACTTCCTTCCTCACTCTCGCACAGGCGGCCGGAAGCCCCTGGCTGGACAGGCTCGCCGCCGGCGCCGTCGGCGCCGTGGTCGCCCTTTTGGGCGGTTATCTGCTGATTCGCTGGCTTGGCCGAAAGTGGCTTGACACCGCACGTAACGACGCCGAACGGCTGCTGACTGAGGCCCGTGGCGAAGCGGACATCGTCCGGAAAAGCGCCGAAGTAGAGGCCAAGGGCGAGTTCCTCCGCAACCAGGAGCAACTCCGCAAAGAAGGCGACGCCATGCGCGCCGAGCTAAAAGAGACCGAGAAACGCTTCGCCAAGCGGGAGGACAACCTTGAGGCCAAGCTCGACACGCTGGTGACCAAGGAAAAGAATATCGACCAGGCTCTTAAGAAACTAGCGACCCGCACGGAGGAAGTCACCCAACGCGAGGCGGAAGCCGTGACCCTCTTGACCCAGCGTCGTGAGCAGTTGCTCAGGGTCGGCGGCTTGACCGTCGAGGAAGCCAAGCGCACCGTGCTCGACGAAATCAGTCACGAGGTCGGGCGCGAGGCCGCCCTGATGATCGAAAAGACGGTCGCCACCGCCAAGGAAGAAGCCATTCACCGCTCTCGCGAGATCACGCTGACAGCCATTCAGCGTTACGCGGGCGAGCACACCTGCGAAACCACCGTTTCGACCGTTGATATCCCCAACGACGAAATGAAGGGCCGGGTCATTGGCCGGGAAGGCCGAAACATCCGCGCTTTTGAGAAGAGCACCGGCGTCGACGTGATCGTCGACGACACGCCGGGCGTCGTGGTCGTCAGCGCCTTCGACCCCGTCCGACGCGAAATCGCCCGACGATCGTTGGAACGCCTGATTTCGGACGGCCGCATCCATCCCGGCCGAATCGAGGAACTCGTCGAACAGGTCAAAAAAGAACTCGAGGAAGAGCTTTTCGAGGCCGGTAAGAAGGCGGCGCTCGACGCGAGCATCGCCGGCCTGCACCGAAAACAGCTCGATCTCCTCGGGCGGCTGAAGTACCGAACGAGCTATGGGCAAAACGTGCTCCATCACAGTCTAGAGGTGGCCTTCTTGTGCCAGGCCATCGCCGACGAGCTCGGCCTCGATGGGCGAATCGCTCGGCGTTGCGGCTTGCTCCACGATATCGGCAAGGCCATCGACCACGAAGTCGAGGGCAGTCACCAGAAGATCGGCGCCGATTTCTGCAAACGATTCAATGAGCGCCCGGAAGTGCTCAATGCCATCGAAGGGCACCACGGCGATATCCCCGCGACCAGCCCCTACACGCCGATCGTAATGGCCGCCGACGCCATCAGCGCCTCGCGTCCCGGCGGACGGCGAGAGTCGCTCGAACGATATGTGCAGCGTCTCCAGCAGCTCGAGGAGATCGCCAAGTTGCAACACGGCGTGACCGAGGCCTTTGCGATCCAGGCCGGTCGGGAAATCCGCGTCATCGTGGACGCCAAGCGGGTGGACGACGCCGTCGCCGCCATGATCGCCCGCGACGTGGCCAAGCAGATCGAGGAGCAGATGACCTACCCCGGCGAAATCCGGGTCACCGTCCTCCGCGAAGTCCGCGCCGTCGCCCTCGCCCGCTAAATCCTGAGCCTGCGGCTCAGAGGAATGACACAGCCCGGCTTGGCGCAGATGGAAACTGCGATGCAGTTGAAGCTACTATGTGTCGGCGACGTGGTCGGATCACCCGGCCGCAAGGTCCTTCAAGAGGCCCTACCCGTTCTTGTCGCCAAGCACGAGATCGACTGCGTGATCGTCAACGCCGAGAACGTCACCCAAGGAGCGGGGCTTTCCGCCGAGGGCTATGCAAAGGTCGTCCACGATGGGGCGCATTTAATTACCCTCGGCGACCACGTCTATCGCCGGCGAGACATCATCGGCGTGATGGATCGGGCGACGAACATCGTCCGACCGGCCAACTTACCCTCCTCCGCCCCCGGCCGAGAGTTCGCGATCCATGAAACGGCCTCCGGTCGAAAAGTCGCCGTGATCTCCCTGCTGGGGCGGATGTTCATGAAGACCATGGCTAACTGTCCCTTCGCCGCGGTCGATCGAGTCTTGGCGGCCCTGCCGCGGGACGTCAAAATCATCGCCGTGGACGTGCACGCCGAAGTTACCAGTGAGAAGATCGCTCTGGGTTGGCACCTGGACGGCCGCGTCAGCGTTGTGTTTGGGACGCACACCCACGTCCCCACGGCCGACGAACGGATTCTCCCCAAAGGGACGGCCTACATCACCGACGTGGGCATGACCGGCCCCTATGATTCCGTCCTGGGCCGCAACAAGGATCGCGTGCTCGGCGCGATGGTCAGCGGCGTGCCCAGTCCGTTCGACGTGGCCGAAGGGGACGTACGCCTCTGCGGAATCCTCGTCTCCGTCGACCCTGCTACCGGCCTCGCCGCCCACATCGAACGTATCCGAATAAACGGTTCTTAGCTGGAGAAAGGAAAGCGATATGATCCGAGGTTTGCACGCCATGTTCTATTCGTCCCAAGCCGACGAGCTTCGCGCGTTTCTGCGAGACAAATTGGGATTCAAGGGAGTGGACGTGGGCGACGGGTGGCTGATCTTCGATGTGCCCGAAGCGGACATCGGCGTGCACCCCACCGATGGAAAGGAAGCCGCGTCGGGAACGGCTAATATCTCCTTCTACTGCGACGACATCATCAAAACGGTTCGTGAGCTTCGCTCGAATGGTGTCGAATTCACCCAGGAGGTCGAAGATCATGGCTACGGCCTCGTCACGTTCTTCAAGGTCCCCGGCGGGTTCGTCGTGCAGCTTTACCAGCCCAAGTACGATAAGTGATAACGCCGAGCCTCACTGGCGACTCGCCCGCCAGTCTGGAACCACCGACAGAATTGACGCCACCCATCGTTCATTCGACCCCAACGGGGTCGAACCCTTGTAAACGCTAAACACGAACCTCGCCGAAGGGAGAAGGAATTGCCGGACGAAGCTTATCGCCGCGGCTCAACGACCATCTCGCCGGGCGAGACCATCTGATACTCGGAGTTGAGTTCTTTGTCCGGTTGCCGCTCCGGCGCCTGCCCCTGGTCGCTGTAGTCGTAGGTCCGCACGGACTTGTGCGATGAGGTCTCACAGCCCACCGCACCGATCAGCGCAGCCGCGCCGGTAAGTAGACAAAGTGAATGTCGCCATGTCCTTCGCATATCTCGATGTCCTTTTCGTACTGCGCCCTTCGATCTTGAATTATCCTCGTCGCTGGATGATCTTCGTTTGCTGGTTGATCACGGTCCAGACGCACGCCGCGGGGACCGAAACGGTAATCGTGGCCGTGCCATTGGAGAACGCCGGCTCACCCGATACCGCACCCGAGAGCACCGCGTCCACCTGCGTTCGGATTTCGTCGTGCTGGGTGACAAAGTCGCGCACCAGCGTTCCAGAGCTGATTTCCAGCCCGTAAATCTGCTCGGCCAGTTTCCGCATGGCGTCGAGCGTTGCGGCGCGAGCGGCTTTGAGCTTGCCTTGGGCCGTTTCCATGGAGGGGTCCGTGCCCTGACCGGTCGCATCGATCGTCCGCGCCATCCAAGCCGGTGCCGCAAAGCCGGCGCTCGCCGCTTGGCTAATCATCTCCGGCCTGGGAACGCCCGAACCCGTCGCACGGATCATGTCCCTCTGGATGGATTCCTTGACGTTCGTAATATCGGTGGTCGTGACCTTGTTGCCGTGGTAGTACTCGCTGTGCAGTTCCTTGATCTTCGTAATGACTTTTTCGACGGGTACTTCCATCGTGACTTCGACGATCAGTTCGTCTTGATGCAAGTAGGGCCGTCCGACTTGCGAAGCCCCGACGACGATCCCCTCGGCCTTGGTGCGGATTTCGTCGGACTCGGTGATAAAGTCGCGTACCAGCGTGTCCGAGGTCAGGCGCAAACCTTTGATTTGCTCAAGCAAACGGCGCATCGCGTCCATCTGCGCCGCCCGCTCGGCCAGCAATCTCCCTTGCGGTCCTACGGACTTCCAGATCGGCGGGATGCTCATGGTCGGTGCATAGCCGGTCGGCAGCGGCGTGATCACCTCCTCAATGCCGGGCGGGAGATCGGGGGGCAGTTCGGGTCGCGGAGCGCCGGAACCCGTCGCCTTGATCACGTCGGTTTTGATTTCCTCCTTAATGTGCTCGATGTCTGTCGTCTTGACGACGTTGCCCTTGTAGTGCGCGGCGTGCAATTCTTTGATCGTGGTCACGAGCTTGGCCACGGTCACCTCGCCGTCCACCTCGCAGACGCCGTCGGGGTAATATCGCGGCTGGCCCAGACGAATGCCCTTGATGAAAGTATCCACTCCGGCGCGGATTTGATCGCTCTCCGTGACGAAATCGCGCACGTAGGTGTCCGAGGTGAGCTTGACGCCGTAGACGCACTCCGCGAGCTTGCGGTAGCAGTCGGCCTCCGCGGCACGCTTGGCGAGCAACTTGTTCTGGGCGTCGGACGCCAGGTTCTGGCTCCACGCCGACGGAATGATCCCCAGCACCGCCACACCGGCGAGCGCCAGGCCAATACGACGACTACTCATCATGACTCAACTCCTCAACTGTGCCCGGGCGGATGCGCGAAACGCCGTCCATGCGGCGTATCCCGCCGTACAGCCCCGTTCGGGCCTCATGTACCAGTATGACAACCCAACCCTCGAAAGGTTGGTAACGAGTTTATGCCAAATTCGGGGCTCAACGGACCTGCCCTACTCGCATTCGTGCACTCGCTATCTACTTGCGAATGCGGCTTCCATAGGTCTTCATCCGATCCCGGGCTTCCGAGTAGGTGCGGCTGTCTTCGCCGGCACATGCCTTATTGTAATACTTCAGACCAGCCTCGAACTGTCCCGTGGCTTCGCAAGCAACACCCGCCCCATAAGCGGCGCGATAGTCGTTAGGATTCTCGGACATTGCCGCCTGGAACGCCGAGATGGCCTCACGGTACGCCTCGGCCCGCAGCAGCCTTACGCCCTCGATGCAGTTCTTGTTGCCGCTCGACTCGACCTCAGTTTCCACGTCGATCCGACAGGGCATCAGTCTGCTGACAAACTCCCGCGCTCCCTGCTCCACCAATGAACCGATAATCCGGTCTTGTGGAGTCAGTTCCGCCTCGGTCTTGCTTGATCCGAAAATGGGGCTGGCCTTGGTCCGGTCCGTAGCACGATACGTCTTGGGGCTGAAATGCTCCCACACCCGTCCGTTGGCCGAGTCGATCAGCTTGAATTCCGTCTGTACGGTCATGTTACGCGTGACCGTTTCGACTTCCTCGGTCTCGGGACTTACATAGCCGCCGCCTGAGTGATGCCCACCCCATCCGGCGATATCAAGTCCGGAAAGCGTTCGTTGCTTGCCGACGTGTTTTTCGACCTTGACGTTGATGTTGCTCAGCAGCAATCCTTCCGCCCCGATCAGCTTGGTATCGGCGCCCTTGCCCGTGGCCATGCCGGCGGCCTTCATGTCGCCCTCGTCGAAAACGGCCTTGGCGTCACGCCGCTCGGTCACCGTCACATCCGTCCCGAACTTGCTCCGCGATTCGTTAATTAACGACGCGACAACCGTGGTGGAGAGCTCTTGCCATTTCGAATCGGTGGTCTCGCCGATTTTTGCGGGCATGATGGCGATCGTCTTCATGCCCGGCGGAAGCCCCTTATCTTTCTCCACGACGTAGCTGAAGTTGACGGTCGCCGTCTCACTCGACGCACAACCGGTGAAGATCGTCAGCGAGCCCAATGTGATCGAAAGTCTGATAGTTCCAAATTGCCGCGACATCGATTAATCTCCTAATTCCGAAGAAACGACTATTCCACCCGTCCGAGTCGCCTCGCCCGACCCGTTCGCCAAGGCCTCCACGGGATTCGCTGTCTAGGTACCTTCCACGGAAGTAGCAGAACATCCGCGAACAAACCTGTCAAGATACCATCGGCTCGTTTGACACGATTCCGAAGCCCCTTCTACAATGCTCCACGAGACGTTTTCTGTGATTCCACGCAAGAAAACCCGTCAGGTGCTGGTCGGCGGTGTTCCCATCGGCGGGGAAGCCCCGGTGGCGATCCAGTCGATGACCAGCACCTATACGTACGACGTGGACGCCACTGTGGGGCAAATCCGCCGCCTCGCCGAGGCCGGTTGCGATATCGTCCGGGTCGCCGTCCCCGACAAACGCGACACCGAGGCCCTTGCGGCTATCCTCGAACAGTCGCCCGTGCCCATCGTCGCCGACGTACATTTTCACTTTCAGCGAGCGCTGGAAGCCGTGGAAGCAGGCGTACATAAGATTCGCCTCAATCCGGGCAACATCAAGGACCGCAAGCAGGTCGACCGCGTGATTGCCGCGTGCCGCGAGCGGCGCATCCCCATCCGCGTCGGTGTAAATGAGGGCAGCGTCGTCGAGCGGAAGGACAAGAACTTACGTACAACCCAAATGGGCAGCCTCGTCACCGACCGCCGCTCGACCCTGATCCGCCTGATGGTTGAGACGCTCGAAGACTACATGCGCATCTTCGACGAGAACGACTTTCACGACGTGGTGTTGAGCGCCAAAAGCATCGACGCGGGGATGGTCATCGACGCCTACCGCGCGGTAAGCGTTCGGTTCGATCTTCCGCTGCACCTGGGCGTCACCCACGCCGGCCCGCCGGAGACCGGCCGCATCCGCTCCATCGCTGCTGTCGGCTCGCTCCTCTCGACGGGCATCGGCGACACCATCCGCATCTCCTACGCCGCGGACCCGATCCACGAAGTCGAGGACGCCAAGGAACTCCTTTGCTCGCTCGGTCTGCGAAATCGCGTCGAGCCGGAGTTGATTGCCTGCCCCACGTGCGGGCGGATCGAGATCGACCTCATCAAGCTCGTGGCCGAGGTGCGGCTGAAGCTCGCCACGATCAAGACCCCGGTGAAGGTCGCGGTCATGGGCTGCGTGGTCAACGGCCCCGGCGAGGCCGAAGGCGCCGACGTCGCCGTCTTCGCCGGCAAAGGCCGCGGGATTATCTACGTCCAGGGCGAGCAAAAACGCACTGTCACGGAGGCTGAAATGCTCGACGCCCTCTACGAAGAGGCCGTCGCCTTCGCCGCCCGCGTGGAACGCGGCGAGGCCGAACTGAGCACCACCCGCGTCACCATCGCCCCACCCGACCCCCTTCCTCGCAAAGATGGCTCGATCCCCTTGCCCGTAACGGTGCGCTGAATCCGGGAATGTGCATTTCGATGCATCATGCGATCGCCAGCCCCACTTTCCAAGGCAAGACCGCTCGCTAGAATAGGTTGGCGGCGCCAGGTCGCGCAGCCGAGCGTTTGTGCATCCTCGGCGACTGCGAGGCGTTCACGCGAGGAGTAGACGGTGAAAGCGGACAAGATGACGGCGATAGCGTTCGTTGCGGCGATTGGCGTCTGTGGGATCGCGTGGCTTTTCTTGCCCACCCTTCAGGCATCGCAGCGGAAAGTCGATGCCGAGGCCTCGTTGCACCTGGAACGTGCGCGGCGGTTGCTGCATCAGTACAGCGCGGACCTGGCTTACCGTGCCCTGGTGCTCGACCAACTTCGGGACGCCGAAGTGGACGTCGATATCGCTGATCCAAAAACCCTGGTCGAGGACGCCGGTGATGAATATCAGGAACGACACACTGAGCTTTGGACCGCCTTTCAACCCAACGATTGGGAGCAAGACCCGCCGCGATCCGTTAAGCCCAGCTACGGCAACGTCGCTGGGCAGATTCGCGACGGTGTGAAGGGCCGTACCGCCCTTGTCGCCGAAAACGGCAAGCTGCTGAAAGAATCGCTCGAGGAGATTGAGAAGGCCCTATCGGCCACGTCAGGCAGCGCAACGGCGAGCTCCCACTTCGAGGCTAATCGGCTCAAGGGTGTCATCCAGTATCATCGCGGTTTGGCGGAGCGCGTCCGCGCCAGCCTGAAACGAGCCGAGGCTGATGGATACCGGCGTCGTCTAGTCGGACTGGCCAATCGCGGAGTCGAATGGGCATCGTCCAAGACGCTCGTCGCGGACAGCGGCATTGATGATCAAATCCGTCGTGTCAACGAAAAGGCCGCTCAGGCTGAGGGTGAATTAAACGACGACCGCAAGGCGCTCGCGGCACTCAATGACATCATCGAAGGTATTGAAAATCGCCGAAGCGTCGCACAGTCGCGGGCTGACCAAGCCCGTGCGGCCATGGAAAAGCTACAGCGCGAGGGCGTGGATTTCTCCGACGCCAGAGGAGCTGAGACCTTCGGCCGGCGGCTGACCGAGCAGGATTCGGCCTATCGCGAGGCCCTTCGTGAGGTGCAATCGCTCGAAGCGGGTCGCCTACCCAAAGCCGACATCGACGCCAGCGGCGATTTCTTTAAGGGGCGCTACCTCGAAAACGGCTCGGCCGCGAACCTTTCCATCGAGCACGGGCTTGCGCACTACCGAAATGAACGAGCCGTGCTCTCGGCCAAGGTAGAAGGTGGACAGAAAAGCGTGGCCGACTTCCGCTCGGACCTTTCGCGCATCGAGGGGGGCAAGACCGCAAGCCTTGCCGCACAGTCCGACGCCGTTCAACGCATCGCCGAAACTGCGCCGCTGGCGGCCGAGGCCTACGACGAGTTAAACCGCCTGGAATCCGAGGTGGAGGTCGTGGAGGACGCGGCCATCAAACTGCTGGATCAATCGGTGAGTGCATCGCAGCAGGCGGCGGGCGCGGTGGACGAGTGGACGAGCCGGGCTCGTGAGCACACGCAAGACCTTTCACCCGAAAGCAAGGAACGATCGGCCTACAACGTCCGCGAGAATGACGAATGGATGGCGGGTCACATCGCCGCCCAGGCCGCCGATGCCCGGCTTGCCAAGGCATGGATACATTACGATCGGTTCGTTGCGGCCACGCAGAACGCGGATGTCCTGGCGCTGGTGACCAAGACGCTCGGACTCAAGGAAGCCGATCCGGAAAGCGAACGCACGAAAGCAGAGGAAGCTCGTACGGCGGGGATCGAGGAGGTGACCAAGGCCATGGAAGTTTTGCAGAGGGCACATGGCAAGACGGACAGGCATTGGACCCTTGCCGCTCAGGCCGCGGGCACGACCTACCTTCTCGCCCTTTTTGGCCAAACCGATTACGTCGCCGATGCCGTTGAAGGCTACCGCAACGCCCTGAAGGGCCGCGAAACCGAAAAATACACCGAAAAACTCGCCGCCCGACTCAAACGACTCGAAGCCCGGTAAGAGTGCCGATTAGCGTTGTGCCACTGCTGTGTCAGCAGTGGAAAGTAGGCGTAAGCGAGTAGGGTCCGCTCCGCGGACCATTCCGTAACGTCTCAAACGTCGATCGGTAGTGCCACGACGTGGCACGTCGAAAACACAATGGTCCGCCCAGCGGACCCTACGGGTTTGTTAATCCTATGCGAAGTCCAACGGGGTCTCCGAGTTCGCTTGCTGCAGGTCAATCGCACGGTAGTGGAAACGGGTAAGGGCGCTCCTTGAAGGCATCCACGGCCAGTGTGATATCGAGGACGTTGACGATCTGATCGGGAACTGCCGGATAGACGTCGCAGGCTTCGAGCGGCGGCGAGCCGGGTAGAGACTTGAATCGGTAAACATACCCCACGATATCGAGGGCGTCGACGATGCCGATCGGATTCCACACGTCGCACCATAGCGGGGTGGTTGCGCTTGCAGGGTAAGACAAGCCGATCGCGCTTTCTGTTTGAACGTCGTACGTTGTCCCCGGGACGATTTCCATGTCGGCGACGCGGACCGTCCCCCACGCGGACGGGGGCAGGAACACAGGGTTATCGATGACTCTACCTATGCCGGAGTCAATCGCGACGTATTTCGACAGACAGGGAAACCGTGGCGAAGAAATATGAATCGCGACCATTTCGTCGGGTTCCCAGGCCTGCGGCGTGACCGACAGGTAGCGGCTACCGAGTGCCGTGACAATCGGCGGTATCGGGCAACGGTTGGGGCTGCAGGCCGTCTCTTCGACCCACAACGGCCAGGGGCACTCGGCGCGCAAGGTCGTCGCGCAGGATCCGTCCGCCGCACAACATGCACCCGGCTGTGGACAGAAGTTGGGCTCACAAAGGCCGCCTTCGGTCCATGAACCTGGACCACAGTCCGCTTCAAGAGTCATAATGCACGTGCCGTTGTTGGTACAACAAGTGCCCGGTGGGGGACATGGATTGGGAGTGCAGGTCGTTACCTCGACCCACAAGGGCGAGTTGCAATCGGAGAGCAAAGTGGTTTCGCACGCCCCGTTGTTCGCGCAACATGCACCCGGCGTGGTGGGAATCGTCATGAGAAAGGCGCGTGTTCCCCCAGTTTCCCCTAGGAACCAACCCATGCCGGTGATTTGCCCGGCGTCGTTAATCCCGTAGGGCGACAAATACTTCCACCCGATACCTAGAGGTATCAGATCACATAGCCCTCGAAGTCCTTTCCCCGGCTCGTAGAGGAAGGAATCCCCGCACCAGGGATTGGGACCGCCACCGAAGCCGATGACGTGCCCTGAATTGTTTATGTCCACGGCCTCACTATTTACGTACTGTCTTATCGCGCCGACGTCGGTCATTACGCCCTCGTCCCAGACGAAAGCATGCCAATCGTAATTGCTGCCATCCCCGCGCTGCGATCTTCCAACGACTCCCCCTTGATCGTTAAGGGCCGAAGCAAGAGTCCAAGGACCTCCAAGAGTCCCAAGCTCGGTAATGGCGCCGTCCGGTTCCAATATGACGTTGACCCCAAGGATTTGCCCCACGTCGTTTATGTCCGCAGCATAGTACATCAAGGGACCATACGTCGCTGTCAAGTCGATTACGTCTCCGTCTTGCCATAAGACGGCATGGCGTTCGTATTGCGATAGGTCGGACCAGCCGACGGCTTGCCCTGCATCGTTGATGTCAAAGGCGTAGCTTTCAAGTCCGAGCGTCCCAAGATCGATGATTTGCCCGTCGCGCCAGAGCACGGCGCGCGCGGGCCCGTAGGAATAGCCTACCACGTCACCATGGTTGTTGATGCCTAATCCGGAACTAAAGTTGTCGCCAGGGCTGAGGAGGCCGAGGTCAGTCAAGCTCCCATCGGTCCACAGGAATGCGTGCTGGCCGTTGGGGCCCTCTGATCGACCGGCAACTTGCCCGAAGTCATTGATCGCCTGTCCCCGACTCGTATAGCCGCTATTTCCTCCGAGCGTACCAAGGCTGATGATCGTGTACTGAGGGGTCCGCAAAGGACAGCGACAAGAAGCCTCGGCGCACGCGGAGTCCTCGACGCAAAATGTTCCATCCGCGGTGGACGAGGGTGGATCCGTAGTTGGATTCAGAGCAATCGCATAGTGATAGCTTAGCGGGTTGAGCACGCCAAGCTCGATGACTTCAGTGATCGAACACGGTTGGTCCGCTGGCCCGCCCATTATGAAAAGGCGCACCGCCACCGAGTCTCCCACGATCGAAACTTCCGTCGGCTGCGTGTGTATCGGCGGCGAACTCGGCAAGTGTACTTCGATCTCCAGCCGAACCAGGTCGGCGTTTGTGATCCTACCCACCGGGCGAACGATGACGCGATCGATACACTGGGCGTGCGTCACTTCGTGCCCGACGCACATGACGATGCTTAGCACCGCCGCCAAACTCGCAGGCGCAGAGCGGAACATGATTTGACTCCGTCGCACAGTTTGCTTTGCTTCGCAAACCGTTCCAGCAAGCGATCCTGAGGGTATTCTACTCTTAAGCACGAGCCAAGGCTATAGGACTCCGGGTAATACCAACCGCCCGCGAGCGCAGACACGATGCAGTATGATCCAGAGATAATCGCAAATGTGTTCAGCAATCGAAGGCGGGCCATCTTGTAAACCTCCACGACAGACCGGGCAACGCTCGCGGACGGAAGGTGCATCCTAGCGGGTTACTTGTCGAATTGCAACCTATTACCGTTGACCGGTCAATGCGATCATGTCAGGATTGTCCTCATGATTCGCAGCGCCGTGCTCATTCCGAGTAACACTCAACTCCGTCAAAGCGCCGCAGCCGCTGGCAATCTGCGTATAGGGAACAGCGTGGTCGTCACCTTGCTGTTTGTCGGCGGATGCGTTGAGATCCGCGTGCCCGATCCCAACGTGCGCTACGTTGCCTTCGGCGACTCTTCCACGTCGGGGCCATCCACGCGGGATTACCCGGATATCCTCCGATCGTTGCTCGACACGGCGCCAGAGACGTTCGCCAACGAGGGAAGCAGTGGAGAGACGAGCGAGGAAGGGCTGGACCGGTTAAAGAGTTTGATCGCGGAAGAAATCTATCCGAACGCGGATGTATTGTTTTATTGGGAAGGGGGCAATGACATCACCGGGTTCATCAAAGATCACGACCTGTTCCTCTTGGCCTCACCCGATGACGCCGACTATCCGTTCTCCAACGAATTGACCCAGCGCCTTGCGGAAACACAGGCGAATATCGAGTCCGCAGTTGCCGCGGCGCAAGGCACCGGTTCGCGCGTCTATTTGGCGACGTATTTCTTTCTTTTGGAGAACATCGCCGGATGCGAAGCCCTACCGCTGGACGTCGTCCTGCCGGGACAAGCACGAAACGCCAATGCCTACATCACCCGACTCAACGAGCGCATCCGCACGGCCGCCGCAAAACAGGACGCAATTTTGGTGGATGTGGCGGCGGCCGATGAAATCCTTCGGCAGGATCAAGCGAACTATTCCGACTGCAACCACCTCAGCGAACGGGGTAACGCGATCGTGGCCAATCTGTTCCTTCAAGCGATCATCGCCACGACGACCGGCCAGCAGCCATGAGGCTTTACGCCATTGCGTTCTTGTCCGTTTGGGCCGCACCCTGTTTCGGCCAGCCGATTGAGCCCAAGGCGAACTCCGCAGAGGCGGACCCTTTGGACAAGGCTCGCCGGTGGTTCGTCGAGGCCGAAACCGCGTACGGCGAGAAGGACTTCGCCAAGGCCGCGGAGCTCTACCTTCGCGCTATCAACGTCGGATACACGGTGCCGAGCGTGCCCTACAACGCCGCGTGCTGCTTTGCGCGACTCGGCCGAGCCGACGACGCGTTTCAGTACCTTGACCTGGCCTTCCGCGGAGGTTGGTCCGATGTCGATTACCTCAAGAGCGACGCCGACCTGGAATCGATTCACGCCGACGAGCGGTGGAATAACGCCGTTCGTCGCTGCGCCTCGCTACGTGAGGAGCCCCGCAAGTCGATGGCCAATCCCGAGCTGCACGCGGAACTCATGAAGCGCATGAAAACCGACCAGGAAGCGAGAATGGAGAAAAATCCCAACGGTTTCAAGATCACAATGATCGACGGAGACAACACCTCCTGGATGAAGCAGGTGATTGAAAAACATGGTTGGCCGGGGCGGACCATGGTCGGGGGCGACGGGGCCCAAGCCGCCTGGCTGCTGGTCCAACATGCCGACCGCGACCCTGTTTTCCAACGCCGTTGCCTTGAACTATTGACCAAGGCATACGAAAAGGGCGAAGCCTCAGCGGACCACGTCGCGTACCTGACGGATCGAGTTCTGATTGCGGAAGGGAAGCCGCAGATCTATGGCACCCAGTTCGAGTCTGTGAACGGCAAGCTGCAACCACGCCCGATCGAAAACGAAGCCGAGGTCGATCAGCGGCGGGCGGCGATGGGTCTCCAACCGCTCGCGGTGTACGCCGAGCAGATGCGCTCCCTATACCCCCCGTAAACCGCGCCGCTTTGCCCGTCTGTTATGGCATCCCAAGCCCGTTCTATCGGTGCCGCCGCAAGGCCCGGTCCATTTCGCGTTTGTGCTCGCGGGTTTGGAGCGTACGACGTTTGTCGCCCAACGTCTTCCCGCGACAAAGCGCGACCGTCACCTTGGCGATGCCGCGTTCGTTGAAGTAGATGCGCAGCGGCACCAGCGTCAGGCCCTTTTGCTCGACCTGTGGCCGCAGCTTTCTGATTTCGCGGGCGTGGATGAGCAGCTTGCGACGCCGCAGCGGTTCGTGGTTTTGCGAATGGGCGAACGTGTAGGCTGCGATGTGCGAGCCAATTAGCCAAATCTCATCGTCCTCGACCCGCGCGTAGGCCTCCTCGATCGAGGCGTTTTTATCCCGAAGGCTCTTGACTTCCGTACCCCGTAACATGATCCCGCACTCGAACTGTTCGAGGATTTCAAAACGAAAAGCGGCCTTACGATTGCGGCAAACGGTATCGTCGGCTTCTGTCTTCTTGGACATAACTTACGTGTTCACAGGCATTTACGTGCAAAGTTTGGGGCGGCGTTCAGAAGGCCTATAATTTTATACGATTGTAGCAGTGGGTGCGCCCTCCGCAACCGACCGCGGCGGCGTTTGTTATAATGAAAGGTAGGAGTGCTCGTTGAACGTGACGGAACGTGAGGCGACTACCAGCCGGGAAAGAGAAGTTCAGCTCATCGGCCGGGCGCGTGAAGGTGATCGTATAGCCTTGCGCGAACTGGTCGATTTGCACAAGGATCGTCTGTTCGCATTTATCTGGCGGATGGTCCGCGACCACCATGAGGCCGAGGACATCTGTCAGGACGCATTCCTCAAGGCCTTCGCCTCCCTCGATACGTTCTCTTGCGAATACCGCTTCAGCACGTGGCTGTTTACCATCGGGTACCGCGTTTGCCTGAACCGGTTGCGGCGAAAGCGTCCATTCTCGGGCGATTTGGATTTTTCGGCGATGGCCTCCGAGGGCGGGGCGAGTCCGTCGGCGACGTTGGAGTCGGAGGAGGCCGGTCGTGTCCGGGCTTCGATCTGGTCGGCGGTCGATCGACTCAGCCCCCCACAGCGTGCAACGATCCTGCTCTTTTATCGGAATGATTTCGGCTGCCAGGAGATCGCTCGCGTCTTGCAGCTTCCTTTGGCGACGGTAAAGAGTCATCTGCACCGGGCCAGGGCACGGCTGCGTGAGCTTCTGGAGGCCCTGCCGGATCAAGATTGGAGTGATTTCCGCAACCTTTCGGAGCGAGCCGGATAAAAGCATGTAGTGGCGGCCAAGAACGGGCCGACCTTTGAGTGCTGTGATGCGTTGCGACGAAGCCCGACAACTATTCGACTCCTACCTGGACGGTGAACTCTCGCCGTCGCTGGCCACCGAGCTAGGCGTCCATCGCGTGCGCTGTGCGGAGTGTCGCCGGTCGTTCGCCCTGTTGGAAGTCAGCGGACACATCCTTACCTCCGATCGTGACCCTGTGACCGTGCCGGCCGATTTTTCCGAGCGATTGCTCGCCTGCGTCGAGCTGGGCGAACATAGTTGGCCGGCCAGAGTCCGGCGCAGCCTCTATTTCGTCGGTCCCCTTGCCGCCGCCGCAGTAATCGCCATGGCGTTTCTGGGGTTTTTCGACCGTGGCCGCGAATCAAGGGTCGCGGGCGTGAAAGTAGAACCGACCCACGCCGAGACCGGCGCTCTACGACCGAACGCCCCATCGGCCATTGATCGTGAGGCCGCTGAGCGGGCCATCGACCAGTGGATCGGGCAGATGCAGAACACCCGGGCCGCCAGAGTTCAGGCCGACGAGTCCACTCCCAAGGCACCTGACTTGACGATCCTTCAGATCCTCGAAATGCTCAAAGACGCCAACGAAGGTGCCCCGGAGTTGCGACATTTTCCCGGCGCCGACCTTCACGAACCCTTCGGTCCTCCCGATGAGCATCCTGTCGATGACGAGGATGTCGAAGACCTGTAATCCACAGGTCGGCGGATCTGCAGCGTTACCCTGTGCGGTGACGCCGACTTCATCCTTCAACAGACGGTTGGTTGAGCTTCTCCGGTGAAAACGATCGGCCCATGCAGCGTTCGTTCGGCCATCTCGCGCGGGGCGTTCGTATGGCTGTGCGCGACCGCGGCGGGTGCGGCCCAGGCGCCAAACGCCGGAAAAGAAAGGCCTCCGAAGACTCCGATTGCCCATTTCGTACCCGCCGGAGCGAAACTTTTCGTCGAGCTGCACCGACCGAGTGAGGTAGAGAAGGCCTTGCGCGATTCGCAAGTCGGATTACTTTGGTCGATGGCGGCCGGCCGACCGGCGAATCCCGAGCAACCTTCCCAACTGCGAACCGCACTGACTGATTTTCTTGCGCCCAACTCGGCGGTCAACATCGACGAGTTGATGAAAGCCGAAATGGGATTGATGGCTCCTTCCTGGTCCGACCTCAGCAGCGCGGTGTGGTTCGTACGCCTGCCAAAGCCGGACCTGCTCGACCGTTGGTTCCCCAAAGATCAGCGAACGGAGTCACCGGGTTCCGCGACGGACAACCTGTTCCGCATGGCCGACGGCATGATCGTCGGCATGCGTAAAGGAATCGTCGCCATGGCCCGGCGCGGTGACGATGCCGCTCTGGTCCGCGAGGTGTTTCGCTTAATGGTCGGCGGCGCTGCCGAGACCCTACACGACTCTCCTGCCTACCGCGAACTGGTGGGGTATCTGCCGGGCAAGACCCTTGCCGTTGCCTACTGGGCGAGAGACGCCGGCGAATCGGGGCCCGCGAACATAGCTACATCACTTCTACCGCCAGTTGACCATGTAGTCGTGGGGATGTCCGCGGGCGAAGGTCGGATCGACGTCGCCATTCGCGCCGCGCTTCTAGCCCCGCAATCGGCCAAGACGCTCGCCGGCCACGCCGTCGATCGACTGATGAAGCTGCCCGCGACAACCTTGGTTGCGTGTGCGACGACCATCGACTTGAACCCAACCGCCCAAGCGGCGGACGGCACGGGCTTGTGGGATTGGTGGGCGAAAGCCCTGTCCTTCGTGACCGCCCTGCGATCGGTCCCTGGCGATGCGGAGCAGTCGCGTCCAACTTTTGGTCCTCATCTCATCCTCGCGTGGGACCAGGACTTAACCGCCGCCGGATCAGCGCTGCGACTAGCCCTCTTGATGGAGACGAAGAGTGCTCGACAGCTTGAGGCCCAATTTGAGGCGATCATCGAGCCCCTGATCGTCCAACATGCGCAGAACGGTTCGGCCGACGACGGTAATCCTGAATCCGAACCCATGATCACTCGCGGTACGCACTTCGGAGTTTCGATCGCCCAGGCGTCGCTGTATTCCGATATCGAGGGCCTGCCGCTACCGCTTTCGCAGCTCATGGACGAGCTGCCCCTGTCGTGGGCCGCGCACGGCGAGTGGTTCATCTTGGCCCTCAGTCGCGAACACATCACCCGCATTCTCGACGCCCAATTCGGGTTTTTGCCCGCCTTGTCCAACGTCCGCGACGTCCAAATGCTGCGGAAGCGCCGGGCCAGCCATACTTCGATCTTCCTCCTTCAGCCGGATCTGGCCTCGGATGTGCTGCAACGATGGGTCGCCACGGGACCGACGCCGCCGACGAAACCAGCCCCCTCCTTGTTGACCGAGCCGAGCCTCGCCGAAGCAGTTCAACGCCAGCGGTTGGGAATCGGGATGCAAGTAGAACCGGAACCGGGCACCGTCGTTGTCGCCAGAGTCTACCCAGACACCGCCGCCGACGGACAATTGCTTCCCGACGACCGAATCATCGGCGTCGACGGCCAATTGCTCGATCTGGAGTCTCCCAACGCCGACCTGCGCCGCCGCTGGGCCGAGCCGTCCGATTCGCATGGCCACACCTTGCGTGTGCAGCGCGAGGACACCACGATCGAAGTGTTCTTGAAGCACGATGACCCCGAGGCTCGCCCTGAAGACTTACTGACCCGTTCCATTCCCGCCATCCGCGGACTTGCCTCGGCCTTGCGCACCATCCGCTTTGCGAGCGTGACCGTCCACCCCACGGATGAGCGGCATTTTTCGGCCCTCGTATCCCTGCGTCTCGCGCCAACGCCATCCTCCGTCAGCCGCTAAGTAGGCGTGATCCTCTGCAACCCGCTTTGATTCGGCTATCGGTGGCTTTCCGGCCGGGCGCGCATATTCATAACTCCAAGGCCCACAGCCACTTATCAATTTCGCGGTGGGTTCGATTGACACGGGCGCTTTGCGCAGCCAAGTCACGGAGCCACGAAGCGATCCCGGTGCGCCGGGACAGGCTCCGCGACGGAGGGGCCAATCGGCGTTGAATCGGGTTCGTTTTGAATTGGGCATAGAGTCACAAGTCCTTCTTGCGCAAGCGTTTACGCGAATTCTCATCGGCTTCGTTTGGTAATGGCGCTTTTTCACGGCAACCGCTCCATGCCTTTCGCGTCTCCGCGCACGGCGCGGGGAAGGGGCGCAATGTGGAGTTCCACACACCTCTAATAACTTCACGGGCGCG
>Ga0137429_1000325_pt1 | contig 20932 bp, 16 predicted proteins | sample EasRivERMZT736_2_FD_102304 | JGI IMG/M metagenome (GOLD analysis project Ga0137429, IMG submission 102304) | Soil microbial communities from meander-bound floodplain in the East River, Colorado, USA - East River MetaG ERMZT736_2 | ecosystem: Environmental > Terrestrial > Soil > Floodplain ...
AGGCGTGGGTCAGAACGCTGCCCCGCGTGACGCGATGGGTCGGCACGAAACTGTTGATCTATCATGTTAGACTATCGCTGGAAAGGGCTGCCGCATGACCGCTTCATGCGCAATCCTAGCAAGCGACGAGTCCTCACGCGGCCCGTCGCTCGTGTTTCGGGTTTGTGCGCTATTGTTCGTAACGCTGACCGGCTGCCACAAGTCCACCCCTCCTCCGCCGCCCGAGGGAGCGCCTGCCATAGCGGAAACATCAGAATCACCGCCTACGGAAGAACCACCGCCGCGTATCTCGTTGCCGGACTATCCGGACGACGCCGAGCGCTGGCTTTTTGTGGAAAAGGCCAAGGAGGACGCGCCCGGCGGATGGGCCAGCGGCGGTTTCGACCGAGAAAAGAACAAACTCGAGGTCCGGACGCGCGACGTGCGGCAGTTCGCCATCGACGTGGAGCGCATCGCCATCGATTGGCAGCGCCTCGTGGTCATCGGCATCGACGGCAAGAACAGTGAGCTTCGTCAACGTGACGTTTCACTCCTGCACTTCCGCTTGGACGACCACGGCAAATGGGTGGTTATGGAACCGGTTCCTTGATCCGTTCGCGCAGACGGCGAATCTTGGCTAGGATTTCATCCTGTTCCCCTGCGTGCATCCTGTGGAGCGTCTCCCATGACAAGCGCTGATTGTCCAACTGAATCGCTCGATCGTAGTTTATTAGCGCCTCGCGCAGCAGTTTCTCAGACTTCAGCGCATCTCCGGCCACGGCTTGAATGTCAGCCAGCGACACCATTCCCGCGGGGTTGAGTGGATAGAGTTCGAGGACAGAGCGGGCGTCGTCGATTGCGGCAAGGTAATCACCGTCGTCGCCTGTGCTCTGCGCCAAGTCCAGGTAAAGTTCCGCCCGCATTTGCGGAAGGCCGACATTGAACCGATCGCGGTACATCGCGGTCGTCAAGGCCTCGACCGCAGCCCGCGGCGCGCCGGTTCGCAGCCGCTTAGCTCGCGCGACCTCCGGCGTCGGGTCGAACGGATCGCTCGCCGACGCCGCATCGAATTGCCCAACGCGGATGCGGGACTGGGCGCGAGCCACTGGAATTACGCCGATCCAACATAGAAGGACTGTGGCGGCGAAGCCCGCTCCCAAAGGGAACCACCTTTTCGTATTCGACGCGGCGACCTCCAACTCCGCCTTCGTCGGTTCGCTGAATCGTCTAGCCAGCCAATAACTCAGCAATCCGAAGAAGGTCGTCGCACTTCCCGGCACGAAGATCGCGAAGTTAATCATGTCATGGACGAGGAAAGCAAACAGCCCGACCGCCACTCCCGTGCCAACCATCGAGCCGCGGACTTGTGCCCGCGCGACCGTGCTGCCCATGAACAGGACGAACCCCACTAACCATACAAACCCCGTCGTGACCGTCGAATAGTAAAGAAAGTTCGGGTCCGCGCTGCCCAGAAGCGGCAACCGCCCAACGGTCACGACGAGCAACAGACCAATGGCCCACACGATCGTTGTGGATCGACTTGGCGCGGGCGATCCGCCGCCCCAATCAGCGCCGACGCCCTTGAGCGTTGGTGCGATTGTCGGCGGCGATCTCGCGGGAGGCAGCATGACGAATCGGAACGATGCTTGGAGGACCATTAGGAGTACGCCGACCAGCCCCAGCAGCCCCCAGTCCGCGGCGGCCTGCACGAAAAAGCTATGCGGATTGGCGACTTCTTCCGGACTCTCGATGGACTTGTAGCGGAGGTAATGGCGACCGAAGTTCTCCCGACCCACGCCCGTCGTCCAATGATCGGCGATCAGATGAGACGACGCCTGCCAGTACTGCCAGCGGAAGGTAAGCGACCAGCCAGGCAAGGAGCCGCGATCCATGCCGTGCCCGATGACCGCCCCGGCTCCGGCGACGACGCACAACCACGCGATGGTCCAGGCTCGCATGCGATGGGCGTCGATCCAGGTCGCGAACCGTCGAGCGATGATCCACAAGGCAAGTCCGGCGAATCCCGAAAGCAGCGCCCCTAGACTCTTGGTCAGCACTACGCCTACGAGCATCAACGCCGTGCCGACGGTACCTAGAAACGCGATGGCGTTGTTGCCCCGTTGTTTCAAGTTCGACCACTGCGCTGCAATCAACCCCAATCCCGCAAACAAACAGAGGACCAGGTACGATCCCGCGACGTTGCTATGCGGAAAAAACCCCGTCGCCTCGCGAGCCCGCATCCGCTGCTCAAACAACTCGACTTTGGACGAATCGAGTTCAACGCCCTGTCGCGCCCAGAAATCGGGCTTGATATTCTGGTAATGCGCCCAAGTTTCGTTGAAGGAGAAGTATTGCTCCATACACTGCAGCGCTTCGACGCACGCCGACGCCAACATCGCCGCCAGCAGCACGCGTCTCTGCCAAGGCTCGCGCAAGAGTTGAACCAACGTGATCGCAAGGATGGGCAGACATAGCCAGTCGATGGTGGCGTTGATCGCCAGGCGCTTGTTGCCCGCGAAAAAGCAGGACACGACCGCCGCGACGGCGACCAGCACCGCCCCCCATTCCAGTCCCGTTCGACGATAAGGTCGCAACGATCCAAGCGCCCGAGCAAGGAGCCATCCGCAGGTCGAGCTTAGAACCAACAGATCGAAGATTAGAGTTGCCAGGGGTTTAGGGTCGCTCACCACCCCCAGCGCTGCGGTAAGGGTGTTGCCTGCGGAGTCGTAGCTTTCGCCGACCAGAGGCCGCAGCGCGACCAGCCCGATCAAGACGAATAACGATAGGCTCTCGATCCTTCGCTGCACCTTCTAACTCTACGACTCCCGCGCCTCAAGGTTGGAGAGTGTATTGGACAGCTTCTGCCGGCGGACTACAATTGCGGGAGATGTGTGGGCTCTGAACCACATTCCAACGTGTTGGGCCGTCCGTTAGTTCGCCAAGCGCTGCCGGGTCTACGCAACCTAGTGATGCGTCGCAGCTAATCCCTTGCCCGTGGCACATTGGCCCTCCGCTGTGCCAATGGGCCCAGCCAAGGGCGGCTGGGCCACACCAATGCGGACCCGCCTCGAAACGGTCGTTCTGCGGTTGATGCAGCCTCTACGAAAAGCGAGCAATCGTTGATTCGGAAACGAGTGGATCATTGAAGAAGACCTTCCAGCGCCAATTCGTAACGCTCGCTTACGTCCTCGTCATGGCGGTGCAGATGGCGACGGCTGCGCCGACCGCCAATGCGTCGGCTGCCACCCGGCCGCCGAAGCCCTGGCCCGAGGGCATGGTCTGGATTCCCGGCGGCGAGTATTCGATGGGCAGTGATGAATCGGGCGAGTCGCTATGCGGACTTCCCGGCGTAACACGCGACGCACAACCGATCCACCGCGTGTACGTCGACGGCTTTTGGATGGACGTGACGGAAGTGACCAACGCGCAGTTTGAGAAGTTCGTGAGCGCCACCGGCTACGTCACCATCGCCGAACGCACCCCGACGAAAGAGGAGTTTCCCACCGCACCGCCGGAAAACCTCGTGGCGGGTTCGGTCGTATTCACGCCCCCGCCCGGGCCGGTGCCGTTGAATAATCACTTTCAGTGGTGGCGGTATGAAGGGGGGGCGAACTGGCGCCATCCCGATGGTCCCGCAAGCACCATCGACGGGCGCGATCAATACCCGGTCGTGCATGTCGCCTACGATGATGCGGTCGCCTACACAACGTGGGCGGGCAAGCGCCTGCCGACCGAGGCCGAATGGGAATTTGCCGCTCGCGGCGGCATTGAGGGAACACTCTACACGTGGGGCAACGAGTTTCGCCCCGGCGGCAAGTACATGGCCAACACTTATCAAGGGCCGTTTCCCGTGAAGGACACCGGAGAGGATGGGTTTGTCGGACTGGCCCCCGTTAAGCAGTTCCCGCCCAACGGCTACGGCCTGTTTGACATGGCCGGGAACGCGTGGGAATGGTGCAGCGACTGGTATCGGCATGACTATTTCGCACAGCTTGCGGCCGTGGGCGGGGTGGCGCGAAACCCGCAAGGACCGAACGTTCCGTTCGATCCGTCGGAACCCGGCGAAAAGAAACGCGTACACCGCGGCGGATCGTTCTTGTGTACTGACCTCTACTGCACCCGTTACATGGTCGGCACGCGGGGAAAAGGCGAGTCCAGCACGGGCACGAACCACCTTGGATTTCGTTGCGTGATGACGAAGGAAGTATGGGAAAAACAAGCAAAAGAGGCCGCGGCACGTAACCCCGCACCGTCCGAAATCAAGCAACAGCCTTGAAGCGATGACTAAACCAATCAAGCAGAGAAAGGGAAGGCAATGAGTACCACATATAGTCGAAACTGCATGGCCGCCGCGATCGTTGGCCTGATCGTTGCGATGGCCGCCCATACGCCAACTTCAGCCCAGGCGCCGGCGGCGGGCGGCGCCTCGCCTGCGCCTGTCAAGCTCGGGTCGGCTGACTTGCAGAAGCTCGTTGCGCCGATCGCGCTGTACGCTGATGCCCTGGTCGCTCACATCTTGCCTGCATCCACGGCAGGTCTGGACGTGGTACAGGCAGCCCGGTTTCTGCGGAAAAACAACGGCAAGGCCGAGCCCAAGCCGGACGCGGAATGGAACACGAGCGTTTTCGTTCTACTGCAGTTCCCCGACGTGCTCTATCGCATGGATGAGAACTTGGACTGGACCGACAAACTCGGCCGCGCCGTCATCGCACAACAGGCCGATGTCATGAAAGCAATCCAAATTGTGCGCACGACGGCGACGGCCAATGGGACTCTTCAATCCAACGATAAACAGACGGTTGTTGTCACTCAAGAGGTTGTCAAGATTGTGCCGGCCGACCCACAGGTCATCTACGTAGCCACCTACAACCCGGAGGTAGTAGTCGTTTATCAGACGAATACCGGGCAGACGGCTGCGGCCGCCGCCCTCGGATTCGGTGCCGGCGTCGCCGTTGGCGCCCTCCTGGCCGACGACAACTGCGACTGGCATGGGGGCTACGTCGTGCATGGCCCGTTTCCGGTCCACTACGGCACGTTTGCCCATCCGGCAGCCCCATACAATCCCCGGGGTCTTTACGACCCGCGCGGCGTCTATGATCCGCGCGGGGTAGCCGATCCTCGCGGAGTGGCTGACCCCCGTGGCGTAGCCGATCCACGTGGCATTGCTGACCCGCGTGGTGTTGCCGACCCAAGAGGTGCGGCGGGAGTCGGCCGCGCCGGTGTGGGCGGACAGGCCGGTGTCGGCGGTGGCGCTGCGGGTGCTGCCGGTGTTGGAAGAGGCGCGGCTGGAGCCGACGCCGGGCGAGCCGGCGCGGGAGGGCAGGCAGGTGTCGGCGGTGGCGCCGCGGGTGCCGCCGGTGTAGGACGAGGTGCGGCTGGCGGTAGCGGTGGTTCGTTGGGGAATATGTCAAGTGGCGCCGGCGCGAGCAGGGCGAGCAGCCGCGGCAACGCAAGTATGAGTGGCAGCCGGGGCGGCAGTCGACGGTAACGCTCGTGGCTTTGGATTTACCGCGGCGCGCTCTGGCAGACGCCGTGGCGTCCCAATGAAGGGTTCTACACACATAGGAAGGAATAGCAGGTGGTCACTATGAGAAGCGTTTTCATGCTGCTTGTCGCGACATTCGTCACTACCATAGCCAGTGCGCAGACTCCGGAGTCAAAGCCGGCGCAACAGTACTTTCCGACACCGCAGGCCGCCGTCAATACACTGCTCGAGGCCTGCAAGAACAACGACTCGACGGCGCTGGTTAGAATGCTGGGCGAGCGCTACCGCGAACAAATCGCCAAGATCGATGACGCCGAAGAGCGTCAGCATCGCCGGGATTTCTATGACCAGGCCCAAGCGTTGACGAAGATCGAGGAGAAGGGTGACGCAAAGGCCGTGCTGGTCATCGGCCGGGAGCTCTGGCCGATGCCGGTTCCGCTCGTCAAGGAAGCCGCTGGCTGGCGTTTCGATATCGCTGCGGGGATCGAGGAGCTGCTGGCGCGGCGCATCGGCGAGAACGAACTCGCCGCGATTGACGCGTGTCACGAATACGTCCGGGCCCAGGTGGAGTACGCAGCCGTCGATCGTGACGCCGACGAGGTGCGCGAGTATGCACAGCAGATCATCAGCACGGAGGACAAGCGGAACGGTCTGTACTGGGGAACGGACCCGGAATCGCGCGAGCGTCCCAGTCCACTGGCGGCGTTTCTGCCGGACGATTTCGAGGCCCTGAAGCGAAGCAAGCCCGGCACTCCCTACATGGGCTACCACTTCAAGATTCTAACCCGCCAAGGCGCCAAACCGCCGGGCGGCAAGTACGACTACGTCATCAACGGAAACATGATCGCGGGTTTTGCGCTGGTCGCGTGGCCTGCCGACTACCGAGCTTCCGGTGTGATGACGTTCGTTATCAGCCAGCAGGGCAAGCTGCTCGAGAAGGACCTCGGGCCGGAAACCGCAAAACTGGTTGAAACGATTACGGAGTACAACCCGGACGAGACCTGGACGCTGGTGAAGCCGTGAAAGCTCGTCGAGATCAATGCAATCTCTTGAAATCACGCCTTGCCGCGGGTAATCGGTGTGTGCAAAAGATCTCCGGCGTTTCGGACGCGCCTATCAACGTTTTTGTCAGCCACATTAAGAAGAGTAAGCACTTTTGCATTGGAAAAGAGTCAGAAACCGTAATCAACCCCGAACCGGAAAGGAACATCCGATGGAATGTTTGAAACGTAGTACCGCACATTATCACTTGAGGCGATCACCGCGCCGCTTGGCGCCGGCCGTTGTCGGGCTGCTAGCGTGTCTGATCGCCATGCCCGCGCAGGCACAAGACAAGCCGGCGGCGAGCGGTCAACTCGATCGCACGATCCTGCCGATCCCGGAGCCGAAGCTCGCACCGATCACCGAACTCGACGCCCGCAATGCGAAGGCCCCGCCGCGCTTCGAGGTCAAGGCCCCGGCCAAGGCGCCCAACGTGTTGATCGTGCTGATCGACGACATGGGCTTCGGCCAGTCCAGCGCCTTCGGCGGGCCGATCCACATGCCGACTCTGGAGAGAATGGCTAACGGCGGGCTTCGTTACAACCAGTTCCACACCACGGCGCTCTGCTCGCCGACCCGCGCAGCGCTGCTCAGCGGCCGCAACCACCACGTGGGCAACATGGGCTCGATCACCGAGACGGCGACCGCCTTCCCCGGCCAGACCGGGCAGCGCCCCAACAGCGTCACGCCGCTGGCCGAGGTGCTGCGACTCAACGGCTTCAGCACCGCCGCCTTCGGCAAGTCGCACGAGACCGCCGCGTGGGAGGTCAGCCCGTCCGGCCCAACCGACCGCTGGCCGACCCGTTCGGGGTTCGACAAGTTCTACGGCTTCATCGGCGGCGAAGCCAACCAGTGGTCGCCGGGCCTCTACGAAGACATGACCAAGATCGAGTTGCCGCGCGATCCGAAATACCATCTGATGACCGACCTGGCCAATCAGGCGATCAAGTGGACCAACTTCCAGAAGTCGCTCACGCCGGACAAGCCGTTTTTCATTTATTTCGCGCCCGGGGCCACGCACGCGCCGCACCACGTGCCCAAGGAGTGGATCGCCAAGTACAAGGGCAAGTTCGACCAGGGCTGGGACAAGCTCCGCGAAGAGACACTGGCTAGGCAGATTAAGCTCGGGGTCGTTCCCGCGGGCACCAAGCTCGCCCCCAAGCCCGAGGCCATCAAGGACTGGGACAAGCTGGATGCCGATGAGAAGCGGCTCTTTGCCCGCCAGATGGAAGTCTTTGCCGGTTTCGGCGAATACGCCGACTTTGAGGCGGGCCGGCTCATCCAGGCTATCGACGACTTGGGCCAGTTGGACAATACGCTCGTCTTTTACATCGCCGGCGACAACGGCGCGAGCGCCGAGGGCACCATGAACGGCCTGTTCAATGAGATGACCTACTTCAACGGCGTTCATGAAACCGTTCCGGAGATTCTCAAGCACATCGACGAACTCGGCGGGCCGAACTCCTACGGCCACTACGCGGCCGGGTGGGCCGTGGCCGGGGATACGCCGTTTACCTGGACCAAACAGGTCGCCGGAAGTTACGGCGGCACACGCAACGGCATGGCCGTCCACTGGCCCAAGGGCATCGCGGCAAAAGGCGAAGTGCGTTCGCAATGGCATCACGTCATCGACATCGCGCCGACGATTCTCGAGGCGGCCGGACTACCCGAGCCCAAGTCGGTGAACGGCACGCCCCAGACGCCCATCGAGGGGGTGAGCATGGTGTACTCGTTCGCGGATGCCAAGGCGAAGGACCGGCACAAGACGCAGTACTTCGAGATTTTCTGCAACCGAGGCATCTACCAGGATGGCTGGCTGGCCCACACGGTTCACAAGGCGCCGTGGGAGGCGAAAGTACGCAAGCCACTGCTCGAAGACGTGTGGGAGCTCTATCACGTCGACGAGGACTTCAGTTCCGCGAACGACCTGGCCGCGAAAAATCCCCAGAAGCTCAAGGAGTTGCAGGCGCTCTTCTTGACGGAGGCGGTCAAATATGAAGTGCTGCCTCTGGATGATCGCCTTTTCGAGCGCTTTAATGCTGCCCTTGTCGGGCGCCCCGACCTTATGGAAGGACGCACGTCGCTGACGGTATACGAAGGAATGGTCGGGATGACGGAGAATGTCTTCATCAACACCAAGAACCGTTCACACAGCATCACCGCTGAGGTCCAGATCCCGGAGGGCGGCGCCAACGGCGTGCTCATCGCCCAGGCGGGCCGCTTCGGCGGCTGGAGCCTGTACCTGAAGGATGGCAAGCCGATGTACGCTTACAACTTTCTCGGATTGCAGACCTTCAAGGTCGCCGCGACCGAGGCCCTTACCGCGGGCAAGGCGACCATCCGCTTCGAGTTCACCTACGACGGCGGCGGCTTGGGCAAGGGCGGCATGGGCGCGATCCTCGTCAACGGCAAGAAGGTCGCCGAAGGGCGGATCGAACATATGCAGGCGATGGTCTTCTCCGCGGATGAAGGCGCGGACGTCGGCCTGGATGGCGAGACGCCCGTGTCGAACGACTACAAAGAAGGCGACAACGCGTTCACCGGCAAGATCCAGAAAGTGACGATTGAAGTCGGGCCGGTCAAACTCACCGCCGCGGACACCGAGGAAATACAGAAAACGAAGGTTGCCCTGAAGGCGCGCGAGTAGTCGAGGGCGAATTCAATCCGCCCCGTCGTCGGAAGGCGGCGGGGCGAACGTTATCAAAGGCGAACGAAAAACCCTATGTTTGTGGTCAAGTTTGGGCGAGTATGGTGTGGGGGGCGGCTTTCACTTTCCAATGGGGAAAGACCATTCGCAGCGCCAAATCGAATTCGTGAGCGTTCTGAAGTGCAAGGAGACCAATAATGAGAAAAAAGGCAACATGGGCACTCGCGAGCTTGTCGGCAATCCTAATGGCGCTCCTTAGTGGGTGTGCTTCGGCAGGACTTCCCGAAACGGGCTTTCTGCGGGACTACTCCAAGCTTAAGAAAGTCGAGGAAGGAAGGCTAAGGTACATCTCGCCCAAGCTGAAAGATTACTCACGGTTCATGATCGACCCGGTCGAATTGCGCGCCAAGAAGGATGATTTGAAGCCGGAGCAGCGCGCAGAAGTGGCGAGGTATATGCATGAGGCCATTGAGAAGGTCCTTCATAAGGCGGCCATTCAGGTCGTGTCGCAGCCGGACGTTGGCGTGGCCCGGGTTCGCGTGGCGTTAACGGAGATCAACGACACGAAGTGGTATCTCAACCTGCATCCAGCGACGAAAGTAACCGGCGCGGGGATGGGCGGGGCCGCGATGGAAAGCGAGATCGTTGACTCAGTCACGGGTGAGCAGCTCGCGGCCGTCGTGCAAGCCAGACACGCGAGCCAGTTTAGACTTAACGCGTTTTCGACCATCAGCGATGTAAAGAACGTCATCGATCAATGGGCGGAAGCAGCCAGCGAGCGGCTCAAGGAAATTCGGGCGGCGAAATAGCCGCAACGCGGTTTCGGGCTCTTGAATAGGAAAAATGAATGAGCAAAGTCGTAAAAGTCACGGTACTGGCGGTTATCGCCCTGGGTGCCGGCGGGGTTCTGCGGAGCAATGCGCAGGCCCCGGCGGGCGCTTCGGCCAAGAAACCCAACATCCTCATCATCTGGGGGGATGACATCGGCTACTGGAACGTCAGCGCCTACAACCAAGGGATGATGGGCTACAAAACGCCCAACATCGACCGCATCGCCAAGGAAGGCGCGCTGTTCACCGACTGGTACGGCCAGCAATCCTGCACCGCCGGTCGCGCCGCATTCATTACCGGGCAAGTGGGCTTCCGTACCGGTCTGCTCAAGGTCGGCTTGCCGGGCGCGAAAGAAGGCTTGCAGGCGCGGGACGTGACCATCGCCGATCTGCTCAAGGGGCAGGGCTACATGACCGGGCAGTTCGGCAAGAACCACCTCGGCGACCTCGACTCGCATCTGCCCACCGCCCACGGCTTCGACGAGTTCTTCGGCTCGCTCTACCACCTCAACGCCGAGGAGGAGTTCGAGAACGTGGACTACTTCAAGAACCCTGATTTGATCAAGAAGTACCAAACGCGCGGCGTGATTCACACCTGGGCCAACCCCGACGGCACGCAGAAGATCGAGTCCACCGGCCCGCTGGGCAAGAAGCGCATGGAGACGATTGATGAGGAAGTCACCAAGGAAGCACTGCGATTCATGACCGACGCCAAGAAGGCCGACAAGCCCTTCTTCATCTGGTGGAACTCCACCCGGATGCACATTTTCACGCACCTCAAGAAGGAGAGCGAAGGCAAGACCGGCCTGGGCACCTATCCCGACGGCATAGTCGAGCACGACGGCCACGTCGGCCAGGTGCTCGACAAGCTCAAGGAGCTTGGCCTGGATGAGAACACCATCGTGATGTATTCCACGGACAACGGCGCGGAGGAGTTCTCATGGCCCGATGGCGGCACCACACCGTTCCGCGGCGAGAAGGCCACGAACTGGGAAGGCGGCTACCGTGTCCCGTGCGCCATCCGCTGGCCCGGCGTCATCAAGCCCGGCACCGTCAACAACGACATTTTCGCCCACGAGGACATGCTGCCCACGCTGCTCGCTGCCGCTGGTGCGCCCGATGTGAAGGAGCAACTCAAGAAGGGCATGAAGGTGGGAGATAAGACCTTCAAGGTTTATCTCGACGGCTACAACATCACCGACGCGCTGGCGGGCAAGGGCTCCAGCCCGCGCCACGAGTTCTTCTACTTCAACGACGACGGCTCGCTCGTGGGGCTGCGATACGACAACTGGAAAATCGTCTTCGCGGAACAGCGCGCTCATGGATTCGATGTCTGGCAGGAACCGTTCGTACCATTGCGCCTACCGAAGATTTTCAATCTGCGCTCCGATCCATTTGAAAAAGCGGACCAAATTGGTATGGGCTACACCAAGTGGCGGGCCGACCGCACCTTCCTGCTGGTGCCGGCGCAGCAATACATCGGACAGTTCCTGGCCACGTTCAAGGAATTCCCGCCGAGCCAGAAGGTCGGCAGCTTCAGCCTCGACCAGGTGCTGGAGACGCTCCAACAGGGCGGAGGCGGCAAGTAGTCTATGCCACATGGCACCAAGTCCGCGGCAAATCGCAATGGGATTCGCGCCCTTGCGCATGCCTTACAGCGCAGCGAGGCGCTGCGTGCCCAGCTTCTTTTGGGCGTGCTTGCGTGCCTGATCTTGCTGGCGACGCTGCGGTTCGTAACCGGGGGTATCGCCATGCGCAGCCTGGCCTACCCGGCCCGTCTCGTGGTCCTGGGCACGGCGGCGCTTTACACCGTCGCGATCATCCGCACGGTCCGAAGGGCCGATGCCGCCGGCCGCTTGCTTGGGACGGGGTTCTGGGTCGGCACGGCCGTCTTCGAATCGGTCATTCCCACGCTCAATATCCTCACCCTGCTCCGCTACGCACCGATCGATCCCCTCGACGCCCTCGCGGCTCCGGCGATGATTGTTTATTTTCTCTTCACCATCGTCAGCGTCCTTCGCTTGCGACCGGGCTTGAGCGTGCTTTCGGCGGGGCTCTCCGCGGCCCAACACGCCGTCATCGTGGTCTGGATCGTATCGGGTAAGGAAAACCAGTTCGCACTATTCCCCTACTATCTCAGTTATTCGGCGCTGATCCTCATCGGCGGCGCGTGTGCAGCCGTCGTCAGTCGTGAAATCCGCAAACACGTTCATGCGGGTATCCGTGAGGCCGAGGCGCGGGCTGAACTTTCCGAAGTTCGAAAGAGCCTGGAGATTGCGCGCCAGATTCAGCAATCGCTGCTCCCGCAGGAGGCAATCCAGGTCGCCGGATACGAAGTGGCCGCGTGGAATCGGCCCGCCGACGAGACGGGGGGCGATTACTACGACTGGTTCGGCTTGCCCGATGGTCGAACGGCGGTGGTGATCGCGGACGTGACCGGCCATGGGATCGGCCCGGCGATGCTCATGGCCGTATGCCGCGCCTATGCAAGGGCCAGTGTCCCCAACCAAGATCCGCTGCGGACCGCGATCGTGCAGCTCAATCGACTCGTGAGCCATGATTTTGGTGACGGTCGCTTCGTCACCTTCGCCGTCGCGCTGCTGAGTCCGGATCACGACGAGATCGAGCTACTCTCAGCCGGGCACGGGCCAAGTTTGGTGTGCCGCAGGGCCGATGGGGCGATCGAGGAATTTGAAGGCGACGGATTGCCGCTGGGTATCGTGCCGGAAGAAGAGTTCACCGAGCCGCGGCGAGTCCGCATGGCCGCGGGCGACACACTGTTCATGGTAACCGATGGGTTCATGGAAGCGCACAATGCCGCCGGCGACCAATTCGGGATTTCCCGACTGTCCGCCTCGCTCGCCGCGCACGCGGACGGGCCCATCGCCGAGATTGTGACCCGGATCGACTCTGAGGTCCGCGCCTTTGCCGGAGCGCAGCCGCAAGCCGACGACATGACCGCGGTCATCATTCGGCGAACGGCGTAAGCGAGCGGCGGACTTTGTAGAAGTGCCGATTTCTGGAAGAGCGGCCGCCAAGAGCCAGTTGATTCCGAAGGCAGCAGTCTGACTGGATGTTCTTACGATGCCCATCGAACCATCATCCAACTCTCTCGAACCGGCCAGTGTCCTGGGTGGCGGTGACCGCGGGGGTTAACGATCCCTATGAAGCTTCGCCACAAAATGATTCTGCTGATCGCCGGGCCGACGCTGCTGATCTACGTGGTGATTCTGGGTTTCGCGGGAATGCAGCTCCACGGGCAATCGCGAAGCGAGGCGGAGCGAGCCATGTCCCGACTGGCCGCGAGCTACTCAGCCCGACTCGACGGCTATCTTCGGGAGGCGTCCAGGGTGGCGGAGATCTCGGCGCGGTTCATGGAGTTGGCCGATCGGCTGTCCGATGAGGAAGTCTACCGGCAACTGGAAAAAAACGTTGAGCAGATGGGGCTAATCTACGGAGCTTGCGCAGCTTTCGAGCCCGGCACGCGAAAGCCGGATGGCGTGCTGTTCGCGCCGTATGCCTGTCGGAGCGGAAACGAGCTGCGCCGGGTCAACATCGACAAGACGGTCTACGACTGGCACGGAGATCCGCGCTACACCTGGTACAGCCAACCGAAGCGGCTCGGGCGGGGAGTATGGAGCGATCCCTATTTCGATGAAGGCGCGGGCAATATTCTGATGAGCACGTACTCCGCGCCTTTTCGGGCGGGCAATTCCTTCGGCGGAGTCTGTACCGTGGATATCGATCTCCCCGGCCTGCAATCGACGGTCGGCAGGGAACTCGATGAGAACCTTGACTTTGTCATCCTTTCATCCGACGGCCGTTACGTCTATCACCCGGACCCCTCTCGAATCATGGCGCGAACCGTCCTCGATTACGCCAGGGATGCCGATCAGCCCGACGTGATTGCGATGGCGCCGCGGATGCTTTCCGGGAAGTCTGGTGCGTCGTGGATCGACGGGTGGGATTCCGACGAACCGCTCGGAGTGTTCTTCACGCCGGTTCATTCGACGGGATGGGTATTTGCCTGCCGAATGCCCGCGGAGGTTGTGCTTCGCGACGTTCGGCACCGAATGATCGTGGGAGGCTCCGCCCTCATCGTCGCCCTGCTGCTCATGGGCATGTGCATCTACCTGGTAGCGGGGAAGATCGCGGCGCCCATCGCTGCTTTGGAACAGAAAGTCAGCGAGGTCGGGCGCGGTGATCTCGACGCGCGCATCGACGTGAGCGATACGACTCTCGAAATCCGCCGGCTGGCTCAGACCTTCAACACCATGACCGCGGATCTGCGAGCCAACGTCCAACGTTTGGCTGTCGAGAAAGCGGCGCGCCAGCGGATCGAGCGCGACATGGACATCGCCCGCGAGATTCAACAAGGATTGCTGCCCACCTCGAAACCGGAGCTCCCCGGCTACGAAATCGCCGGGTGGAGCAAGCCCGCCGACAAGACCGGAGGAGACTACTACGATTGGCAGACGCTGCCCGATGGACGCCTGGCCGTGATGATCGCGGACGTGACCGGCCACGGGATCGGCCCGGCGCTGCTCATGGCCGTATGCCGCGCCTATGCGCGGGCGAGTGTTCCCAACGTGGACCCCTTGCGGGCCGCGATTGTGCAGCTCAATCGGCTCGTGAGCCATGATTTTGTTGACGGTCGGTTCGTTACGTTCGCGGTTGCGATATTGAGTCCGGATCACGACGAGATCGAACTGCTTTCCGCCGGGCACGGGCCGAGCCTGGTGTGCCGAAGGGCCGGTGGCGCCATCGAGGAATTTGAAGGCGACGGATTGCCGCTGGGGATTGTACCGGAAGAAGAGTTCACCGAGCCGCGGCGAGTGCGCATGGCCGTGGGCGATACGCTGTTCATGGTTACCGATGGGTTCATGGAAGCCCACAATGCGGCCGGCGATCAATTCGGCATTTCCCGACTGTCGGCTTCGCTCGCCGCCCACGCGGACGGACCGATCGCCGAGATCGTGACCCGGATCGACTCCGAAGTCCGCGCCTTTGCCGGAACGCAACCGCAAGCCGACGACATGACCGCGGTCATCATTCGGCGAACGGCGTAAACGAGAGTTGGCTTTTGTCGAAAAGCCGGTGCCTGAACGAGCGACGGCGAAGAGCAGGTTGATGCCCAGTGCAGCCGTGGTATCTTGGGTCCGCGAAGCGCGGCGTGAGCGCACGTGAGAACGGAGTTGAACCATGATTGTGACTGTTTTGCTGAGTTTCCTGGCCGGCGTCGTTGTGGTGATCTTTCTTGAGCTGCAAGCTCTGGACGCCTTCCTGGACCCGATTCGCAACCTGATCGGCGGGCTGTTCCCGGGCGGCTGAACTGAACAAACTAACCGACTGCAGAAAGGACGCCGCACGCAAACGAGTCTTTATCACCGCCGCGCACGTTTTCACATTGGCGGCTGGGAGCGTGTCCGAGTTACGAGACGCGCTCTGCTGGGATAAGCGCCGAGGCGTCCTTTCCGGGTGGGTTTTCCGAAATGAGTAAGACGATTGCTTTCCTCGACGAGCCGACCGATTTCTCGCTGGTGCAGGGTGGGCCGCTCTTTCAGCTTCTCCTGCGCGCCGGGCTGATCAAGCCCTCCTTGGATCTGGCCGCCAGGCGGATCGTCGTGATCACGGCCGTCACCTGGCTGCCTCTACTTTTGCTCACGATCCTGTCGGGCCGCGTCGTCGGCGGGATTGATGTCCCGTTTCTCTACGACGTGGGCGCGCACGCCCGATTTCTGCTGTGCGTGCCGCTTCTCGTCGCCGCCGAGGTGATCGTCCACCAGCGGATCAAGGTGGTTGTTCGGCAGTTTCTGGACCGGGGCATCATCGCACCCGAAGATCTGCCGGGGTTTGAGAGTGTCATCGCCTCGGCCATGCGTCTGCGGAATTCGGTGTTCGCGGAAGCGATGCTGCTTGTCTTCGCGATCGCCGGGGGTTACTGGCTTGGGAAGCGGTACATTGCCATGCAGGTGGCAACGTGGTTCGCAGATTCGAACGACGGCGGGGCGCGGATCACGGCGGCGGGATACTGGTACCTCTTCGTCAGCCTGACGATCTTTCGATTTCTGATGCTTCGGTGGTATTTTCGCTTGTTCGTCTGGTGCCGTTTTCTTTGGCAAGTCTCACGACAGGTTCGGCTGCGGCTGAATGCACTGCACCCCGATCGGTCCGGCGGCCTGGCTTTCCTGGCAGGCAGCGTGTTCGCGTTCGCGCCCCTCCTGCTCGCGCACACCTGCGCGCTCGCCGGCATACTGGGGGGCAGAATCTGGCACGAGGGCGCGACGCTGCCTCAGTTCAAGCTGGAGATCGCCGCCTGGATGCTCTTCCTGATGCTGCTGGTGCTGGCCCCGCTCTTTGTATTCGTGACCCACCTGGCAGAGGCGAAACGAACCGGCTTGCGGGAATACGGCATCGTGGCCAGCCTCTACGTGGCCGACTTTCGCCGGAAGTGGATCGAAGGTCATTCGGCGAAAGACGAAACGCTGGTCGGCAGCGCGGACATTCAGTCACTTGCTGACCTATCGAACAGCTTTGAGGTCGTCCGGGAAATGCGCCTGGTGCCGTTCGGACGAGCGACGGTGCTGCGGCTGGCGGTGCTCACGGCATTGCCGCTTGTTCCCTTGACGCTTACGATGATCCCATTGGAGCAATTGATCGACCGCGCGTTTGGGGTCTTCTTCTGAGCACGCTAAGACGGCGAGGACCATGGACAGCCTGTGTAAGCGTGAGTTTGAGAGGAATCGCTTACTGGGCCTGGCGTTCCGGTCTTACCAACAGCCACGCGACGGAGTCCAATTTCGTGTGGGGAACCGCTGCCCGAACGACCTAGACCAGAAAGGAACCCATGATGAATCGATTTTTCTTTGGTTTGCTTCCCCGCACCATTATCGCGCTTTGCGCGGCCTTCGCCGCCCACGCCGCCGCGCAGGACAATTTCGACGGCACCGTGAAACCAAGCGAGACCCGGTTGCACTTGTTTGACTTTTCGCCGTCCTATGCTGAAGGCTCTCCGACCGCGTTCGGACAGCAAGCTGACGATGGCGAAGAGCCTGCGCCAGTCCCGCCGCCCAAACGAAGCGACGGCTGGGAATTCTCCGTTGCGCCGTACCTCTGGGCGTCGTCTGTGCGCGCCGATGCGTCGATCGGTCCTGTCTCGACCACGTCCGACGTGGATTTCACCGATTTGTTCAGCGACCTTGAATTTGCGGGTATGATGAGATTCGAGGGCCTTCGCAACGACCGTTGGGGCTTCTATCTCGACGGGACCTACATCAAGCTCGGCGGCGACTCCTCCGCGAAAATCGGGCCCTTCCGCCTCCGCGGCATCGACGTCGACTCGCAGATTACGCTGGCGTGGCTTGATTTCGGGGGCATGTATCGTTTCGGGAAACAAGGACGGTCTTTCGATCTGATGCTGGGCGGGCGCTACACCTACATGGGAGCCGATGTGTCCATCGGCCCCTTCGACATCGATGAATCGGAAGACGTTGTCTCTCCGGTCGTCGGTGGGCGCGTGCAGGTTGATCTGTCGGACAAATGGCTAGTGTCCGTTCGTGGCGACGTGGGCGGGTTCGGTATCGGAAACTCCCCGGACTTGGTCTGGGGCGCCACTGCGATGTTGGGCTATCGCCTCAGCGACTGGGCAACGCTGGGCTTTGGATACCGTTATTACGACATCGGCGTCAGCAGCAGTCGCTTCGACGCGGACGTGCAGCTGCATGGGCCGATGGTCGGTGTTGCATTTCAGTTTTGATCGTTCGCCGCGGGCGGCGGCTTCCGGGACAGAGACGTCGCTGTCATACATGGAATCCGCGGTCAAATGAGCTTCTGAAAGATGCGGATGAGATTGAATTGGACAGCTTTTGCCGGCTGATTACAATGGCGGGAGATCAATGGAAACCGAACCACATGCCGAGGAGTTGGGTCGTCCGTTGGTGCGCCAAACGCCGCCGAGCCTATGCGCCTTGGGCCGTCGTTCGCTGCCCACGGTGATCGAGGTCAATGGCCAATCCTATTCGCAAGTCCGCCTGTTCAAGAACGACTTTTTCGCCGCGACGGCGCTTTATGAAGGGCCCGCCGGCAAGGTCATCCTCAAGGTCCAACGCCAGGCGAGTTTTCTTTTGATTCCCCTCGGTTGGATCGGAAAATTGCTCGCCGCTCGTGAGGCAGCGGCCTTGAACAGGCTATCCGGCGTACTCGGCGTCCCGCGGTTGATCGGGCGCTGGGGCAGAACCGGCATCGTCCGCGAGTACATCGAAGGCCGCACGCTCTCGCCCAGGGAGCACGTCCCCGACGACTTTCACGATCGCCTCCGCGAACTCATCGAGACGATTCACGCCCGCGGCATGGCCTACGTCGATCTCGAAAAGTGCGAGAATGTGCTGGTGGGCGACGACGGACGTCCCTATCTGTTCGATTTTCAGATCGCCTGGTACCTGCCGCGGCGCTGGGGAGGAGAGTTGCTGCCCGCCAGACTGCTGAGGGGCTGGCTACAGGCCGGCGACCGGTATCATTTGACCAAGCTGCAGCGCCGCACCCGACCCGACCAACTGACCGCCGAGGCCCGGGCGTCGTCATACGCGAAACCGTGGTTTGTGCACTTGCATCATTTTATCACTCGTCCGTTCACGCGTGCGCGTAGGGTGGTGCTCAACCGGATTGACCCGCGTGGCAAACGCGGTGAACGAGGCCGGATCGATGACAACGAAGTTGCGGGAGTAATCCAACAATGCCCCTGACCGAGCAAGACCGTGATCGAATTGAATCCTTTCGTGCGTTTATCGCCGACACCCTTGCGACCGACGACCGCTACGGCCCGGCCTCGCCCAACGACCGAGAGGACCAATCGACGCTGGCCACTCGCTTCAACGCCGGCCCGTCGTGTTGGTTCGAAGTCGCCGTACGACCGTTCATTCCCCAGGTCCGCGTGGGCTTTGTTACCGACGACCGTTGGAAGAGCGAGGAGTTGGAACAGGCCATCCAAGACTCCGGCGACACCATGCAGGAGTTCATCGGCATTGCCTTGGCGGACGCGGGCCTGGATTGGCCCGAGCCGCCCGTCGAGCACTACCGCGAGGGCGGAACTTCCTTCTACTTCGCCACCCCGCTGGCGATCGAAGAACTCCGCGACCTCGACTCCGACGAAGTCCGCGACAAGACCCTGCGAATGCTCGAAGGCTACTTAATCGCCTTCGGCCCCGCCATCGCCATCGAAGGCGACGAGTAAATCAGAGCGTGTGGTTTTGTTCGATGTGGGCGGCGCAAACCGAGCGTTGAGCGGCGGCGCGCCCCTCACCCTTTCCACTCCCCCGGTGGAGGAGAAGGTGGAAAAGAGAGGTTCACGCGCACCCGTCGCCGAGACACCAGTCCCTTACGCACAGATCTTGGCCACGAAATCGCGCAGTTCCGATTCGTGCTTTTCGGCGGCTTCCTGCCCGGCGTCGCGCAGGGCGTTGAGATTCGCCTGGCTGGCGTCGTCCATGTCGTTGTCGGCTTCACCCAGATCGGGGTTGATGCGCAGGTATTGATCCTGGGCGTTGACGGCGTCAAACATCATTCCAAGCTGGTAATCGACAGTCTCGGCGACGCCGGACATCATGATGTCCAGCACGGGGACGATCCACTCCAAAGCCCCCCAGTCCTTGGCCAGTTTATAGGGATACTGCCTCTTCACTCCGCCGGTCCCCAGGGAAAGGATCAGCATTTCTTTGGCGATCCTATTCTTGAATTGGACTTTGCTCCGGGCTTCGGCGTAGGCGCAGAGGGTGGGGTTGTTGGCGAACAGTCCCCCGTCAATCAGGGCGTAGGGGACTTGAGTCATGGATTTGACACGGGCGGCCTCGAAGAACGTGGGGGCGGCGGAAGTCGCCCGACAAACGTCTTTGACGAGGAAGTCCCAGGCGTCGTTGGTCTTGGCGTCGTGCTGGGTGAAGAAGTGGGCTCGTCGTCGCTGAATGTCATAAGCGGTGACCAGGCAAGGCCGGAGCAACTCGCTGACCTTCATCTCCTTGAAATGATCGTCGAGGGCTTCCTCCAGCCCATCGGCCGCGTATTTTTCATCGCGCAGCCCACCGACCGAGCGAACGCGCTGCCAGAGAGACAAGTCGAAGACTTCGTCGCCGCGATCCAAATAGAAGCGCACGGCGTCCTCGGCGGTGTATTGGGGCCGCGACGTGCCCGGCGCCGGTGCTAAGTACACGCAGGTCAGAATCCCGCCCGTGCTGGTTCCGGCGATGAGGTCAAAATAATCGGCGATTCGGGCGTCCTTTTCGCCGGTGGTTTCTTGGATGAGCTTCTCCACCTTGACCAGGATTTGCCCGGGAATGATCCCCCGGATGCCGCCGCCATCAATAGACAGAATGCGGAATTTTTTCGCTCTCGAAGCTGCTTCGGTTTTGGCCTTGGCCATGATGTTTGACTCCTTTGATTGCGCGTCGCAAAACAGGCGCCGACAAGGACCGCGCCTTTATCTTGTTGTTCATTGGATGCGAGTGCCTCGATCTCGCCGAGGTGCATTGGACCATAGCGCCGGAGTTCCGCAAGCCCATGGGTAACGGAGCAGCCGTCTGCAATGCAAGGGGGTCGCCCACTGAAGATAATTAGGGAATTCGGGATCATCTCCTATTCTCCAGGGCGTCGGGCCGCCTCCCAACCGCATTTCAAATCCTCTACCAACAAGCTCGCAGAGCGGGATGAGCTTGACCGTTCTACACCGCAACGCCCGGCAAGGTCAGGGGGTGTCGGGTCGATGACCGGACCTCTGTTGCTGCATCGCACGCTTCATGCTGCCCTCTTCCTTGAAAGGAGAATGCGGGAAGTAAGGAGGCGCGCTTACCCGGCGCTAAATAGGATTGCGCATGAAGCGGTCATGCGGCAGCCCTTTCCAGCGATAGTCTAACATGATAGATCAACAGTTTCGTGCCGACCCATCGCGTCACGCGGGGCAGC
>Ga0137429_1000328_pt1 | contig 20881 bp, 21 predicted proteins | sample EasRivERMZT736_2_FD_102304 | JGI IMG/M metagenome (GOLD analysis project Ga0137429, IMG submission 102304) | Soil microbial communities from meander-bound floodplain in the East River, Colorado, USA - East River MetaG ERMZT736_2 | ecosystem: Environmental > Terrestrial > Soil > Floodplain ...
GAATCCGTTCCTATTTTGCAAGGTTTTCACCCAGACCCCCTGGGTTTCTGGCAAAGTGTATCCGCCACGCCGACGCATTTCATCCAATAAATACCGAGACCGAGAAGATTTTTCAGGGACGACGAATTACGAGTTACGAATTACGAAATGGGATGGGGATCCGCCCTTCGCGGGCGAGTTAGTCCCCCAAGGTTCGGAAAACAAAGGCCACGGTTGACCATTCCGCAGTCTATGGGCTAATCGGTTCCTTGCCGGAGAAGTTGTAGCGCAGGAAGGCTGCGGCGTCGATTGGACTTCCCATGTCCGGCGGCGGGTCGCGGAAACATCTGATCTGAATCGATTTGGCAGGCATGCGGAAGGCGTGAGTCGTCGAGGTCGCGGAATAATAGGAGGTTTGCGCCGTGCCCATCGCCGGGCCGTCGGTGTGGACGCCCTGAATGGTCCGGTCTTCCACGCGAAGAAGCACAAAGTGTGTGAATCCATTCTCGAGGGTCACTTCGCTCGCCTTCCGAAGAACGTATCGATCGACCATGGATAACGGCGTCTGGGAATTGCCCGCGAAGCTTACCGCGAACACGTCGTCGGTGATGCGGAAGGAATCGTATCCGAACCGTCCGTCCAGGGCCGTGTAGGGCGTTGGGCGAACGCAGGAAGCAATGCAGGACAACAGAATCAGCAAACCGGTGCACGCCGCGATCTTTGACCCTCGATCAGCCATGTATGGCAAGGTACTTTCGTCGGCGGCAGGTTGTCAATGTGAATCGCGAGCGCCAGTAAGCGGACAATCGGAGCGTGGAGTGGAAGCGACACGATTCACCCAGACGCATGGTGCAAGCGATCGGACGATCAGAACCACGAGCGTCTCATTACGGCGAAGGAGTCCAGCATTTGACGGCACAACGCCAGCGCCCGTCGTCTCTGCGCCAGATGGCGACATAGCGCCCGTTGTGATCGCGGTCTGCGCCTGATTCATTGACGACTGGGATGGCGCCCGTGCCAAGGGTGTAGGCCATCGAGCCGTGCTCGTCGAGGCCGGCGCAGCAAGGGGTCCAGGATATCCGCTTGCCGGACTTGGCGCGGCGTGATTCGAGATACTCGCGGATAGCGCTCTTGCCGTGCAGCGGGGGCAGATCGGGAACGTACATTACGGCGTCGTCGGTCCAGAATTCCATGACTGCGGCAAGGTCGTTTGTGGCGGCGACCGTAGCCCACGACTCGTCGAGCTCGACGAGCCCACGCCCGGTCATCGCGTCTACATGTTTCGCGGCGCACCCCGCGAAGGACGCGAGACCCACGACAACGCCCCCCAAGAATATCGCGCAGTCTTTTCGCCGTTTGCCCATCGTTTACGCTCCCAACGAATACCAGATGAATGGCCGCATCGCCCACACGGCGTGTAATGTTATTCGATCTTGGCCGCGGACGGTTGCAGGGGGGGCCGAAATTGCGCGGGCCGCCCCGTCCGTCAGAACTGCGACGGGATGGAGCGAAACTCAGAGCCGCAGGCGCCAGCCTGCGGACCAGACTTCAGAACCGAATCTCGTCGCTGTCGAACGAACGCCCCGTTTACGTCGCCTTCGCCGTCCGCCCGTGGCGGAGCGGTGGCGCACGTCACGGTCCGTCAGCGCCACCCTGCAATTCCGCAAGATCGGTAGTGCCCCGGAGGGGCGTTCGAGATTAGCCCAGCAATTCATTGCTGGGAATGGGTTTTGATGTCAATCTCCGAGTCCCGGAGGGACGAATGAGGAAGCACGCCCAATCAATCATCCAAAAACATACCGCTGGTCGAATTCGAGATTGTGTCGGCGTAGAAATGCGATGAATTCATCGTCGAACGAGTGCGTTCGATGATGTTCTTCTTGCCGTTGGATGTATGCAATGGTCTCCGGAATGGCGGAGACGGAGATACTGAACGCTCCATATCCCTCTTGCCAGGCGAACTGCCGGTGATCGGGGAAGGTCTCGTGGACCCATTTGGAAGAACCACCCTTTAGAAGTTGGATGGCTTTCGAGAGGGCGAGATTGGCGGGGAGGCACAGAAGAAGGTGAACGTGATCCTCGACGCCTCCAACGGCCAACATCTGCATTTCGTTCTGTCGAGCAATCCCACCGAGGTAGGGAAGCAAACGCTCGCGCAGGTTTGCATCCAGCGATTTACGTCGATCCTTGGTGCTGAAGACGACGTGAAAAAGCGAACTCGAATAAGAGTGACCCATGGCCGCGACCGCAATTCAATCGCCCCTCCGGGGCTTGGGGTCATATTGTAGGCCACTGGTACCCACCAGTGAACTGGTGGGCTAGAACCAGCTCGTCCCTCCGGGACGGAAGGTCGTGTCCGTCCCTTTACACCGAGGCAATGTACCCTGCCCCGGAGGGGCATCCGAATTTAGCCCAGCAATTCATTGCTGGGTAGACGCCCCCGTAAAAGAAAGAGTCCCGGAGGGACGGCCGGACCCGATGCCCGTAAGATCGAACGGAAGTACAACCCAAGTGCCCCCGGTGCCCCGGAACCCCCGGCCGTGGGATACGTTATAATCCGTTAATGTCACGCAGTCCGTTCAATATGATTGACCCGGAGGGGCGTTCGGTTGTAGCCCAGTATCGCCCTGGAGGGGCATCCGGGTTTAGCCCAGCAATTCATTGCTGGGTAGACGATGTTCACTAAATAAAAGTCCCGGAGGGACGGCCGAACCCGTTGCCCGAACGATCGAACGGAGGCACCGCTCAAGAGCGGTGGCACACTTCAGGTCGACAGTACCACCATGCCGCTAATTCACATCCCGGCACTATTTCCCGCCTTTCGCGAGTGTCAACAGTGACTTCCCGAAACTGACGAACACGCGATTCACGGTGACGAGGTCACCGGCAAGTTGCTTGTAGTCCGGGTAATCACGCTGAATGTCCTGCGGAGCACGCCCCACATTGCTCTCTATTTCCGTAGCGGCGGAATACCAGCGACGGAACTTGGCTTGCCAACGGGTCAGGTGTGGGCGAAGCCCATCATTCAGAGAAGCCAGCAATAGATCGACGAGTTTCTTTGCGTCATCGTCGTCCTTCAGACACTCCGGTGGAACGGTCTTGCATAGGTCGCGCAACACACCGAATAGCTGATTCCACGAGTTGTACACTTCAATAATCACATCGTGCTGCTCATCAAAGGGCAGGCCCACCTTGCGCGTTTGAATCTCGACCCACGCTTGGTACGCAATCCGGCGCGTCTCATGATCCGGGCATATTTCGACCTCCGATCCCAAGAAAGACATCTTGACGCTCCTCGTTCGATAGCCCCGCAAGAACCGACGCCTTAGGAATGGCCATCCGAACCGGAGGACAATGATGCCGACTAGAACAAGTAAGATCCAAAACAGACCAACGCGAGCTTCCATGCCCCATGAATGCCACTCGAGTGAGCTTCGCGTCCAACTATTCGCCGTTGCTGGCGCGCCGGTTCCGGCCTGCGCAAGAAGGAGATGCACTTATAGATTCCTTCCCATCATCGCCCGAGAATTGACGATGAGCCGCGTGTTTTTCGCGTTTTCACGCGCCGTGTTTATCGCGTTGATCATCGCCTGCGCGTTGTCGGTCCATCTGATCCAGTGAGCATATCCATTTCGACAATTGTCATGAAGTCGATTGGGGACGATGAACCGGACGTTTGTGGGTAGCTGGATCGCAAGCAATCCATGTTGCTTGTCGAGCGTCGCCTTGATTTCCCAATCAACGTGTTTCGGTTTGGTGTTTCAGCGCCACAGAGTACGATGGTACACGAAGTACCTGAGATGAACTCGTCGCGGATGCGCTGGTAGATATACTCTGCATCGTCGCTATCTAGCCCCGCGTCCAAAGACCGGTCGGTCACTACGGAGTACGTTCTATCGAACAGAGTCGTGAACCAATCGGCGTAATACTGGTCGTTCCTATGATGATAGCTCACGAAAACGCGGGGCTTCGTCGGCGCGAGAGTAGACCCTAGGAGGCCTTTGAAGAACTCGGAGGAAGTAGGTTCGTATGTGTTTCGTCTAAGACCGGCGAGCGCGTCCAGATACGGGTTTCGAATCATCGGTTCTCCTCCAATGGTGTAGCTGATCGCTCAACCGTGACAATGCCATGCACAGTCGATCCTGAAGGCGCTTTCACAGTTGTTGCAACCGGTTGAGTTGGATGTTCCCCGTCCGTGAGGGGTTTCATAGCTTGAGTCCTTCCTTTTCGAGAGCTTGGCGAACGACCTGCCGCACGCGCTCGGCGATCTGGACGGACAGGTCCGCGTCCGCCTGCGTAACGACAAGCGATTCGCCCGGATAGCGGGTAGTAATGGCAAACGGCGAAAGCTCATCCGCGTCGCGCAGTTCGGCGGCCCAGTCGGTATGCTCGGAACAGAGCTTGCGCAGCCGAGCGATGTTGTGCGTGTGGGGAAAGTCGACGCCTCGCCAGACCAAATAGGCCTTCAAGTACTTCTCGGCGCACTGTTGGGCATGATAGGCAGCCATGCGGAACGGACAATGCGGGCGCAGCTCCAGGATGTGACGGGCCACGGCAAGGTCGTCGTCAGCGACGCCGATCCACTTGCGCACTTTCGCAAGAACGTCTTCACGCTGCGGCGTCATAGAGGATTCGTCCCTCCTTGGACGCCGGTCGGGCGATGGTGCCGGGGATATGGCGATCGCGCTCGAACTCCTCTTGGGTCAGGACGACGATATCGCGAGCGATGGGCAGGTCCCATAGGCAGCGGTCCATCGCCACCATCAAAGCCCGGCGGTTGTCGCCCACGTCGCAGATAACCAGGAGGTCCACGTCGCTGCGGTCATCGCCGGTGCCACGGGCCTGGGAGCCGAATAGGATCACGCGTCGGGGGTGAAACTGCTCCACGAGGCGACGGGTGGCTTCGGAGAGAACGGACTCAGCGACCATATCGACGTTTCCCGTGCGGCCTCGCGCGACTTTCGAACGCGAGAAGCAGCGTGATCTCATTGTACCACGATGTTCCCCGTCCGTGAGGAGGTCTCCTAGAAAACATTGAATGGCGGATGGGGCGTGACCCCCAATCCGCCATTCAGACTTCGTGCTTCGATCATCGAGTCTTCGTTTGCCGCACCCCCTGTGGTCCCCCTCGGAGAGGGGGACGGCGGGGTGAGGGTCGTCGTCGTTGACCCAGGGTAGCCCAAACAGCGGGCAACCCTGGGCTGTCATGTTTAGCCCCGTTGGGGCAAAAAGCTCCACTTCCTCACCGGCGCGGCTCGGATAAATCCCCCGCATGAATGCGGGGGCTCGGGAATGGCGTTCGCCATTCGTAATTAGTAACTCGTAACTGGTAACTCCGATTTCCGCCGCAATGGCGGAAATCGGTCTACATCATTCCGCCCATGCCGCCCATGCCGCCGCCCATGCCGCCCATGCCTGGGTGGCCGTGGCCGCCGCCGCCCTTCTTTTCCTTTTCCTTGATCTCACTGATGATGCAATCGGTGGTGAGCAGGAGGCTGGCGACGCTGGCCGCGTTCTGCAGGGCGACGCGCTCGACCTTCGTCGGCACGAGGACACCCATCTTGATCATGTCGCCGTACTCGCCGGTCAGGGCGTTGTAGCCGTAGTTTTGCTCGTTGCTGTTGGACACCTGCTGCCAGACGATCGAGCCGTCGAGGCCCGCGTTGGTCGCGATTTGCCGCAGCGGAGCGGATAGGGCGCGGCGAACGATATCCACGCCGGTCTTCTCATCGCCCTTGAGCTTCTTGGAAAGACTATCGAGGGCCTTGCCGCAACGGATCACGGAGACTCCGCCGCCGGGCAGGACTCCCTCTTCGACGGCCGCACGGCAGGCGTGCAGGGCGTCCTCGACGAGGGCCTTCTTGTCCTTCATTTCCACTTCGGTCGCGGCCCCGACGTTGATCTGGGCCACTCCTCCGGAAAGCTTGGCGAGTCGCTCTTCGAGCTTCTCGCGGTCGTAGTCGCTGGTGGTGGAGTCGATTTCGGTTCTGATCTGGCTGATGCGGCCCTTGACGGCGTCGGCCTTACCGCCGCCCTCGATGACTGTGGTGTTGTCCTTGTCGATGCGGACCTTCTTGGCCGAGCCGAGGTCGGAGAGGGTGACGTTTTCCAGCTTCGTGCCGAGGTCCTCGAAGATGGCGTTGCCGCCGGTGAGGATGGCCATGTCTTCCAGCATGGATTTACGGCGATCGCCGAAACCGGGAGCTTTGACCGCGCAGCACTGCAACGTGCCGCGGAGCTTGTTGACCACGAGCGTGGCCAGGGCCTCGCCTTCGATGTCTTCCGCGACGATCAGCAGCGGCCGCCCGGACTGGGAAATCTTCTCCAGGATGGGGATGAGTTCCTTGACAGAGCTGATCTTCTTTTCGTGGATGAGGATGTAGGGCTTGTCGAGTTCGCAGAGCAGGCCCTCGAACTTGTTGATGAAGTGCGGCGAGAGGTAGCCCTTGTCGAACTGCATGCCTTCAACGAGATCGACCGTCGTGTCGAGGGTCTTGCCCTCTTCGACGGTGATGACGCCGTCCTTGCCGACTTTGTCCATGGCGTCGGCGATCTGCTTGCCGATCTCGGCGTTTTGATTAGCCGCACAGGTGCCGACCTGGGCGATCTGGGCCGTACCCTTGATGGAGGTGGTCATTTTCTTGAGTTCTTCGACGACGGCTTCGACCGCCTGCTCGATTCCGCGCTTGAGGGACATGGCCTCCGCTCCGGCGGCGACGTTTTTGAGGCCTTCATCGTAAATGGCCTCGGCGTAGATGGTGGCCGTCGTGGTGCCGTCCCCGGCGACGGTGGAGGTCTTGGAGGCAACCTCCTTGACCATCTGAGCGCCCATGTTTTCGTAAGCGTCCTCCAGCTCGATCTCCTTGGCCACGGTGACGCCGTCTTTGGTCACCGTCGGGGAGCCGAAGGATTTTTCAATGACCACGTTCCGCCCGCAGGGACCGAGGGTCGCCTTGACGGCACGTGCCAACTGCTTGACACCGCGACGAATGGCCTCGCGGGCCTCCATCTGATACGCCATTTGCTTTGCTGCCATAAACATCTATCTCCGTTCTGTCCGAAGCCATTGCCTGAGAATTACGAATTACCAGTTACCAATTACGAAACGGGCCGAATTACAACGGGACCGCTTCGCAGTTTTGTAATTTGTAATTCGTAACTCGTAATTTCTTTCGCTTTAGCCGACGACGCCGAGAATGTCGGACTCGTCCATAATCATGTAATCTTCGCCGTTGACCTTGATCTCGGTGCCGGCGTAGCTGGTGAAGAGGACTTCGTCATCCTTTTTCACCTGCATTTCGCCGCGCGTGCCGTCGTCGAGGAGCTTGCCGTTGCCGATCGCCAGGACGATGCCGCGCTTGGGTTTTTCCTTGGCGGTGTCGGGTAGGACGATCCCGCCGGCGGTTTTCGCTTCCGCCTCGAGGCGCTTCACGATGACCTTGTCGCCTAGCGGCTTGATATTGAGTCTTGCCATGTCCAGTCTTCTCCTTTCAAGTTCCTGCGGCGGTCGATCCGCGACCGCGGGTGGTTTCCATGCTCACAAGGCTCCCGGCGGCCCGGGGAATGGGTGTGGACTATCCACTGCTTACCGTCCTATCTGAGCAAGCGAAGTGCCAACCCCAAAGCGCAACGACAGCCTTCCAAGCACCGGCTCTAACCCGTTTAGACACAAGAAGTTACGCTACTGATTCATCCTGATTGCAGCTATGCCTGACGGTCCAAAACGCGATTGGCTCTGTCAATTCAAGTTCCTTTTCGTCCATCCGCTGCCAGATTGGCAGGCCGTTTTTTCGCGCGAACTACTCCGGCGTGGCGGGATCGCGGCTCGTGTTGGGGTGCCGCGTCCGCTGTATTTCCTTTCGGAGAACGAAGAGTTCCTTGAACGCGCGAAGGATGACGCGGAGATTGGCCCCGGATTGTTCACCGGCGGTTCGCGGGTAGTGATGAACGCCGACTTGGCCGATGGTGTATCCCAATCGCTTGGCCCGGGCGAGAATTTCCGTGTCGATCAGCGCGCCTTTGGACTTCATCTCGATCTCTTGAAAAAGACGACGAGGGTAGAGTTTGAACGCGCAGTCGATGTCGCGGAGCCAAAGCCGAAATACGAGGTTCACCAGCGAGCTCCAAGCGAAGGCATTGATCTTGCGGATGAGGGGGTCTTGGCGATCGAGCCTATACCCGCTGACGATGTCATATCGTTTCAGAAGGGGAAGGAGGCTGTCGATCTCCTCGAAGTCGAACTGCCCGTCGCCGTCGGTATAGAAGACCCACTCTTTGGTCGCCTCGCGGAAGCCGCGTTGCAACGCTCCGCCGTAACCCTGGTTGGGTTTGTTGTGTACGGCGCGGACCTCGCGATGTTCTGCGGCCAAGCGGTCGGCAATCTCGCCGGTTCGATCACGGCTGCCGTCGTTGACGATGATGACCTCGAGATCGCCGCAGATCCGACGGCCGGTCCGCAGTGCGGCCAACGTCGTCTTTTCCACATTGGCTTCTTCGTTGTAGCAGGGGAAGAAGATACTCAGGGATGGAAGAGGTTTCGGCGACGGATCGTCCAACGATACGCTCCATGTGACTCGCGGGTAATTCCGATCGACGCTCGCTGGACGCACGTCCGTACGGGCAAAGTGAATCCTATCTAGGCAGGAGTGATTGGCAAGGGTGTGCGGCGAAGTACAAAGAGCCGGCCCGCGACCAGAGATGGGGCGTCAATCGAAGCGGCGGCAGGGATGACTTCAACGCAGAAGCCGTGCGCCTCGGCCCGTGCAGCAAAGTCATCGGCGATGCCGCGATTCGGATCGGCAAGGACGGCCATGCCCTCCTGCTCCAAAAGTTGATCAATAGACTGAAGGACCGGGAGGTGGTCGCACCGTTGATAAAGAACGTCCGCGGCCAGGACGCGAGAGAATCGAGAGCCGGTCGGCGGATGATGCCAGTCGAGCAACTGAAAAGCGGCTATTTCCACGCTATTGGCTTCAGCGTTGAACTCCGCAAACTGAAGTGGAACAGGATCGCAATCCGTGGCCAGGGTTTGCCAACCTCTACGCACCGCCGCGATCGACACCAGGCCGACGCCGCAACCCAGCTCGATCGCGCGACGCCCTTGGCCGGGTTCGTGTCGGTAAAGGTGCTCGGCCAACATCAGTGACGCCGGCCAAAGCTCGAAACCGTAGGGCAGTCGGTCGGTCTTCTCGCACTCCCGCACAAACTCCGCGTCGTCGAGAAGGGCTGCCGCGTCCTTCAGGGAGATGATGTCGAAAGCGTCCGACGCGATGGCGATGCGGCGACGTTCAAGGGGCAGGCCCCGGTAGCACGTTAGGCCGTTTCTTTGCTCGAACAGGGAAATCTTATCCGCACAATACACCCGTGCATTCTATCAGGAAGAACCCCATCGTCGAACCAACGCTCATCATTCCGCTTAGCTCGGATCGAAGGAGACGTTGCCGACGTTGAGGGGTTTGCGGCAGTGCGGGCAGGTAGTGGCCGACAGCCGCGACCAGCGCTGGGCAACGGCGTTCTCGCGGCGGAGTAATTCCTCATCGCGGCGGTCGAGGTCGTTCGCACGCTTGTCGCAGGTTGTGCGGGCTTTGGCGAGAGCGTCTGCTTCGGCTTGAAGTTCGGCGATATTGGCCGCCAGTTCACGCTCTCGGATGGTGATCTGTTCGTGGAAGCGGGTGATTTCGTGGAGCTGCCCGCGAAATGCCGCATCTTTGGCCTCGACCTCGGCGTCGTGGGCATGCAATCGGGGCTTTTGCTCGTCGATCGCGGAAGCGCCGACACGCAACTGCGCTCGTCGGAGATTCAGCCGCTCCGCGGCCTCGGCAAGTTTGCTCTGCAGGTCATTCAGCTCCGGCTTGGTATTGGCGCACGGACGATCGACCTGGGCGGCGACGGTTATGCCGGTAGCAGTGCGTGACTTGTGCGGCGAAGCCTTGGGAGCCGCATTGTGGACTTCAGCGATGAGCGGAGGCGTCAATAATCCGGCAACCGGCCGCACCACGGACGTGTCCAGGCGGGCGCCGAAACCAGGCTCCAGGCACTTGAGCGACAGCCCGAAAGTGCCAACGGTGATCCGGTCATCGTTCTGTAAGAGCGTCAGGGAGCAGCGTTGACCGTTGACCCACAAGCCCGTGCGACTGCCCAGGTCGAAGATCGCCGGCACGTTACCGACTCTGAAAAGGAGGGCGTGCCTTGAAGACATCTCCGGATGGTCGAGGCGTACGGTCGCGTCGTCGTGTCGCCCGATGAGGACGACGGAGTCCTCAATGGCCCATTGTTTGTCGGTATGAATCAAGTGCAGAGATACCGGGCCGGGGAACTTGGTCGGGTCGGCGAACTTCATGCCGCAGCCGGAATCGTCCGCGCTGTCGTCGGGAATCTGGATCGCCACCTGGATCGTGGTGTCGCCGAGGGTGATGACGTCGCCGTCGGCGAGTATGGCGAGGTTTACGCGAGTCTTGTTGAGTTGGGTGCCGTTACTGGTGTGGAGGTCTTTGAGGAGCACCTCAGTTCCCGTGTTGACGATGATGCAATGAGTATTGCTGATGTCCTCGCCGTGGAGGACGATGTGGGCTGGGCGGCGTGAGCCGATGACGGTCACGGGGCGGCGGATGTTCCACGTTTTCTGCCCGGCCGATCCCAGCCCCGCAGTGATTCTGATCAACGGAGCATCTGCGGGTAGCTCCACGGTGAGTTCACGGACATGCGTCGCCTGATCGGTCATCGCTTTCAGCCCCTGCTTTGGGACGCCCGTCGTGATTGCGCAAGGCGGCTTCGCGTCCGGTACCGGGAGAAGCCGGCGTTTGGTTGGCGCGTGGGTAATTCCTTTTGCTTCAGGAAACGATGTCTCATCGGCGCTAACGCACGACCTGCGCAACGTAGGGCGTATCTCCAATTGAATGTACAATAGCGCAGAGAGGGTCGGCAACTTGTTGATTCGTCCCCATACGGACGGACCGAGAAGAGCCCCTAGGGACCGCGAATGAACATCGTATTAACCAATGATGACGGTTATGACGCCGCGGGGCTTCATGCGGCCTTTGACGCCCTTTCCGGTTTGGGAACGGTTCACGTGGTAGCGCCGAAGGCGGAGCGCTCCGCTTGCAGCCACACGATTACGCTTCGTCGACCGATAACCGTCGAGCGCCGGACCCATGCCGGATACGGCGTCAGCTATGCGGTCGATGGCACTCCGGCGGATTGCGTTCGATTGGCCGTCTCCGCCCTCGTCGATCGGCCGATCGGGTTGATTGTCTCCGGGATCAACCACGGTGCGAATGCCGGCGTGGACACCTTTTACTCCGGAACGGTTGCGGGGGCGCGCGAGGGAGCCATTTTGGGACTTCCCGCGATTGCCGTGTCCCAGGCCATGCGCGGAATAGAGCCGAATTGGCCCGCGGCGACGGAAATCACGGCCTCACTCATCAAAGACCTGTTGGCCGAGCCGCTTCCCGGTCCGGGTTTTTGGAGCATTAACTTGCCGTCGCCGATTCCGCCCGACGCCCGGAAGCATGTTCAGCGCGTGCCCCTGGCGATCCATCCCATGCCGATGACCTTCGACCGCTCGGAGAGCGACGACGGCAGGCTCATGGAGTTTGACTACGGGGCGTCCTATTGGCTGCGCGACGTGACCGGCCCCAGCGACTACAGCGTCATCCGCGACGGCGGCATCGCGGTCACGGCCATCCCGCTCTATGGACGATTCTAACGTCGTTCGATGTGTGTGAGAGGTGTCGGACTCCGCGCGGTCTTGCGGCAGTGAGACCCGTTTCGCCACGCGGCGGAGTGCTGCACGATTCCCGGTTTTTCACTAACGATCTTCGAGTTGGAGGAATTCGATCAGGTATTGATCGTAAGCCTGCTGGCCGGCGGGGCTGCTGAGGGCCAGCCCAAGCTCATTGATGACCTTGGTGCCCATACCGATCCACTCCTTCCAGCATCCTGCGCAGACGTTGGCCAGGATTTTCTCACCCAGAGGGCCTTTGAAGGGTCGCTTGGCGAGCGGCCCGTCCGGACGACCGCAGCGAGAGCATTGGAAACCGGGCGTGGCAGAGGCGCTCGCGCCCGCCTCGGGGCCGGGTCGCTCCACCGACTTGAAGGCCGGGACGGGAGCGCCCCAGACGCGCAGGACTTTGGCCATCGCATCGCGGGGCATGCGGTCGCCTTGTTCGTCGGCGACGGTGACGCCCTTGGTCATCACCTCAATCGCTTTCGCCCGTAGCCCGGCGCGGTCGAAAGCGTCGCCCAGTAGCTGATACCCCTTGGACATCGTGGGGTTCAAGTCGAGCGCTCGGGTAAGCGATCCGACGGCGTCGTCGAATCGACCGGCGTCGAAGTAGGCTTTGCCCAGGCTGAAATGACCCAACTCGTTGTCGGGGTCGGCCTCGGCCATTTGCTTGAACTGTTGGATACGCCGGTCTAGTTCCATTAGTAGTTCTTCGCGACCTCGGTCGCCTAGCACTGCTCAAGAGCAGTGGCACCAAGTTCCCCGTTATCCCTTCGTGCCTTTGTGCCTAATGCCTCCGTGCCTCGTCGTTCTATGCGGATGAGAGGAGTCGAACCTCCATGCCCTTACGGGCACTGGTACCTGAAACCAGCGCGTCTGCCAATTCCGCCACATCCGCCGCAGCGTGCGTCAACTCCAACGCCCTTGAGCGTTGGAGCGAGAGATCATGTCGCAAACGCCGACCTTCGGGCACGGGCGACACGAACGGGACCAGCATAAGCCCGACGCATCGCGTGTCAATCAGCAAGTGCATGGAGGATGGTTCGTCGGATGCGCGGACTTTAGGGGATCACTGCTGCCACGGCTGAATCGTGTGTCCGGAGTCAAGGAGGCGCTACACACTCTGATTCGACAGTTGAGTCACTTCACGGCCACTCGTCCGGGTTGATGACCGAAGTAGACCTTCGCAGCCGTTAACAGTAGGAGCGTCAGGATCACCAGGCCCCACTCGGAGACGGTTGGGACTGTTCCCATGCACATAATGCCCGGGCCGCAATCGGCGTCCGCGCAATCAGTGAGCGAATCGCAATCGTTGTCTACGCCGTCATTGCAGGTCGAATCAACCTGTTCGGTTTGTGCCGCCGGGCCGCAATCCTGGGAACAATTGCACGAATTCTCGTCGGCCTCACAGTTGCCGTCCCCACAGAATGGAACCTCGTAAGCACCCATATCGACGGTGACTCCGAGGATTCGGGACCGCAATGTGAGATCATACGGAACGGTCTCGAGGATGTCGCCATCCCAGTCCAGATCAGACTCGTCGGCGCGGAGATAGGCGTTGCTTCCCGTGTCCTTGCACGGCGAACCGAATTGCAGATTGAATTTGCCGCCCGCAATATCCTGGAACAGTGGGTCGGTATCGATGTTGCCCGTACCCGTCCACCCGCCTTGGACGTCGCTATTCCTGACGTACGGGCCAAAACCGGGTCCGTAGATCTGATCCAGAATCGGTACCGGCGGTTCTCCTTCAAGCCTTGTATTACCCCATAGAATGCAATTCCAAAGAACAACACTTTCATACTCGTCGAGGACCGCTCCGCCGCGAATCATGGTCGCTTGATTGTTCGTCATAGTGCAGTTGGTAAAAATCGCATGTGCGGAGACGCTGGAGTAGACTCCGCCCCCCCCGGCCTTGTTGTCGTGGAACAGGCAGTTCGTAAATGTAACGAACGCCCCCTGGACGAACACGGCGCCCCCCTCGAATGTGGACATATTGTTGCGGAAGGTGGAGTTGATGAACTGCGGCGAGTAATTTGTGGCATCGACGACGTTGACCGCGACGGCGCCGCCCATGTTGGAGGCCGTATTGTTCTCAAAGGTGCACTGAACGATCATAGCGCTGCTGTCCGACAGAATCAGTCCTCCGCCGCCCAGGTCGTCCGCGTCGTGTCCGTTTCTGATAGCGAACCCGCGAAGCACCGTGGCCGCCGAATGGTTCGTACTGTTGACACATCGCCTATTCCCGCCGCCGTCGAGGGCCGTGACGTTGGCGGCCGGATTGCTTTGCGAGGCGCTGGTTTCGTTACCCGCGAATCCGCCGATGATCTTGACCCCGTCTTTTAACACGATGGGGCCATAGACGCCGGCCCGCACCCAGACTTCGTCGCCCGACACGGCGCTGTCGATGGCGTTCATCAACGTGCAGGCGTCGGTCCAGCTTCCACAGTCTCCCGCACCTGTTGCAATCGGCTTGACGAAAAGCACCCCGGCGTCCGCCGCGGCACCCAAGCTGAATCCGGCCACCAATGCAATGGCGCTTGTTCGAAGCATAAGCAACCCTCCCCGATACATGATGAATAACCGCAGCTCTCGCGGGTAAGCTTGTAAAGTATATGGGGCACCGGGCTCGAATACAAGCTGCCTTTGCGGATTGTAGGCTCCGTAAGGTGACGCACAGCTTTACGGGGGTATACTCTTGCCTTATGAATGAGTCGCGAAAGATTCGACTGACCGACTACGCAAGCTGCGCGGGCTGAGCCGGCAAGCTCCCCATGGGAGTTCTGGCGCAGGTCGTGCGCAACTTGCCCAAAGCAGTCGATCCGAACCTGCTCGTGGGCGCGGATCACTTCGACGACGCGGGCGTCTACAAACTCGACGCGTCGACGGCCATCGTTTTGACCGTGGACTTCTTTCCGCCGCTGGTGGACGACCCCTACGAGTTCGGGCGCATCGCCGCGGCCAACAGCCTTTCCGACATCTACGCCATGGGCGGGCGAGCGCTGGCTGTGCTCAACATCGTGGGTTTTCCTGACAAGGAGTTACCCGTCGAGATCCTCGGCGAAATCCTTCGCGGCGGGGCGGAGCGCGTCGCGGCCGCCAGCGCGGTGGTCGCTGGCGGGCACAGCGTACGGGACACGGAAATCAAGTTCGGATTGTCCGTCACCGGCGTAGTTCACCCCGATCGCATCCTCACCAACGGCGGGGCCAAGGTCGGCGACGTGCTCGTGCTCACCAAACCGATCGGCAGCGGCGTACTCACGACCGCGGCCAAGAAAGGCATCCTCTTGGAATCGGACCTCGCGGAGGCTATCGACGTGATGACCGACCTGAACCGCGGCGCTTGCGAAGCGGCGTTGGAAGTCGGCGTCCACGCCGCGACCGACATCACCGGGTTCGGCCTGATCGGCCACGCGCACGAGATGGCCGAGGCCAGCGGCGTCACCATCGAGATCGACGCCAAGAGCGTGCCGCTCATGGCCCGCACGCTCGAACTCGCCCGCGGCGGTTCGGTAACCCGTGCGGCCGCCTCGAATCTTGAACACCTCGGCGACCGGTTTACCGCGAAGAGCGTCGATGAAACGCTCACAAGGGTACTCGCCGACGCGCAAACATCGGGTGGGTTGCTATTGGCCGTCGCACTCGACCGCGCCGATGCCCTCGTGGCCGCTCTCAGAAAGCGCCACACGCGCGCCGCGGCGGTCATTGCCCGTGTCGCCGCGAAGTCAAGGAACACCATCGTGGTCTCTTAGCGCCTGTCGGGTGAGGCGTCGTTGCGTGTTGAGCATGATGACCGCTCCGACCATAGCCGTCAGACCGCTCAGCCATTGACCGACGGTCAGTCGCTCGCCGAAAAGGAAATACGAACACGTACTGGTGATGAACGGCTGCAAGAGGATCACGCCGGTGGAAAGAGCCACGCCGATGCGGGCGATGGCCGAGTAATAGGTCACGTGGGTGATGGCGATGCCCGCGAACGCCGAGGCCACCAACATCCCAAACTGTCCCCAAGGAAGCGACCAGGCGACCGCGCCGTGGTCCCGGCCTTGCATCAGCATGACGCTGACGACGCCGAAGGCGGTATAGAGACTGATCGCCGCGAATGCGAGGACCGGGCTGATGTGATGTACGTAGCGCCGGACGGAGAGGGAGTAGCCGCCGTAGAGAACGCCCGCGGTGATCGCCAGTCCAACGCCCAGCGCGGTGGCCCCGCGCGGAAGCGTCTCGCCCAAAAAGCACAATCCCAGCAATCCACCGAAGACAATCAGGACGCCGAGGAAATAGGTCGGTGAACGCAAGATGGGCCGCTCCGCGGGGAACAGCATGTACGCACCGAGGGCGACGAAGACGATCTGTAAACGCAGCAAGAACGTGATCAGCCCGGGATTGATGTAGTAGGGCGCCCACGCGAAGCAAATTTGAGCGGCGATGTTGAAGAGGCTGGGCACGAGCGCCGCCCGCCATAACCCCGCGGGCAGCGTGCGACGCCACGCGCCCCATACCAGCACCGGCGCCCAAAAGAGCGCCGAGATTCCGTAGCGCCACCCATTGGCCGTCCAGGCGTCGATGTACGCGGTGAAATACTTCAGAAACAGCGGGACGCTCGACCAACCCAGAAGCGTCAGCAGGATGAGCACGACGCCGCCCGCGCCGCTTTTGGTCGGCTTCACACTCATCGTCGCATTGTATGCGGATTCACGAGACCCGCGATCAACGGATGGTAATACTCGACGCTTCGCCGCCAGGGCGGACGGAAAGCGTCCAGGTGAGCCTCTTCGGAATGCACGCCCCGCGATCGGCTTCCGTGCAGTAGGCAAACGCGACGACGATCTCCCACGGACTATCCGTCGCCACAGAGGAAGCAGGGATCCGGACGACAAGCGGCAGGGCGTCCGACCTCCCCGTCCGCTGAACGAGCGTGCTTCCATTCGAGGTCACCCGCACCGACCAAGGCGCTTCATGGTTTAGATGAGCGTTGGGAGGCAACTGAATGTCCAGCACGAGATCGATGTCGCGTCCGGAATCGATCGACACGGAATCCAGGCGGATCGCATCACTGGCTGCGGACTCCAACGTCGATGGTGCGGACAGGCCGTCGAAGATGATTTCCTGCCACTTACCCGAAGTCAGGTTAATCCGCACGACGCGATGATTGTTGGTGTCGGCGACGTACAAGTCGTCGCCGGCGACGGATAATCCGCCGGGTTCGAAGAAGGCGACATTGCCGTCGGCAGTCGAGGCTCCAGGGCTTCCCGTTCCGTAAAGAGTACGCACGGTGCGTCCGCCGGGATCGACGAGTTTGATCTTGTGGTTATAGGTGTCGGCGACGAGCAGCGACGGCTGTGCCAAATGATCTCTCGCCAAGGCACTCAAGGGTGCCTTGGCTGACGCCGCCACGCCCAGCGGATGTTGCAGTTTCGCCTTGGGATGCGTGCCATCGACGTCGCCGAACGAAAACAATCCCTCGCCGATCACGGTGAAGACTCGTTCGGCGGCCATGTCGATGCCGCGAATGGCGCTGACCTCGCTGTCGGCGAAATAAAGATTGCCCCCTAGACTGCAAATGCCCGATGGCTGAGCGAGGGCAGCCGTCTCCGTCGGACCATCGACGATGTTCTCTCGCCCCGAACCGGCGAACGCGCGAGCGAATCCCACCGGAAGATCAATCCGCCAGATTTGATGTACGCCGGCCATCGCCACATAGAGGGTCATTCCCTCTAGAACGAGGTCCCACGGAGAGTTCAGGCCCTGCTGTGTTCCTTTGCCGCCGCCCGAACGGTCGTTGTCCATCTTGCCCGTGCCCACGATCGTGGTCACCTCGAACGACTCGAGGTCGATTCTCCGAATGAGGTGGTTCTCGGTGTCGGCGACGTAGAGGTTTCCGTGCCCGGCAGCCAGACCCTGCGGATGATTAAACGACGCTTGGTCGCTGGGACCATCCTCGGCTCCGGCTCGGCCCGAGCCAACGACGCAAATCACGCGGGCGTGGCCGTTGGAATCCGGCAGCTCGGCGATCACGATACGGTTGTGGTTCGAATCGGCCACGAAAAGACGCTTAGATTCAACATCGGCCAGTACCTTACCTGGGAAGGCAAGTCCCGAAGCGGCCCGAACACTCGCCTCCTTGCGCAACGTCAACGGACCGGCGGCGAGCGTGCCCGCGGCGCGACCCTGCTCGAGCGCCTGGGCGATCGCTTGCTCGATTACTTCACGGTTACCCTCGCCCGCGGCCGTGCTGACCACGCAGCCGCTGGCGTCGATCACCACCACCGTCGGCCAGCTACGAACCGCGTAGCTGCGCCAAATCTTCATGTCGTCGTCGATGACGACGGGATGTTGAATCTCATACCGCAAGATCGCCGCACGGATCGTTTCGCGCGAGGCCTCATTGGCGAACTTCGCGCAGTGTACGCCGATGAACGTCACCGGCTCGTTGCGATACTTGTTTTCAAGATACGCGAGGTCCGGCAGAATGTGGATGCAGTTGATGCAGCAGTAGGTCCAAAAGTCCAGGACCACGACCTGCCCGCGTAACTCACCTTGGATGAAAAGCGGGCGGTCGGTGTTCAGCCAGCCTAACCCAGAGTCCAACTCCGGCGCTCGAATTCCCATCGACACACAGGCGGCGGTGGGATTCGAACCCACGAATAACGGATTTGCAATCCGTCCCCTTAGTCCACTTGGGTACGCCGCCGGACTTCAGTCACAAACGCCCCGAACACGTCCAACGGTGGAGCGGTGCGGGGGGCTACCTATACTGGAACGCGCCAACCCAGGCAAGTCCTAACGGCGGTTCTCGAATACGTTGGAGAGTTTGCCGATCAGGGAGCCTTCATCCTTTCCGCCGCGCGGTCCGAGGTTGGCGAGGATTCGCCCGGCCAGTCGCGAAAACGGAAGCGACTGGACCCAGATCGTCCCCGGCCCGCGAAGAGTCGCCAGGAATAACCCCTCGCCGCCGAAGATCGAGTTCTTAATTCCGCCCGTGACCTGGATGTCGTAATCCACGGAAGGCTGCAGCGCAACCAAGCATCCCGTGTCGAGTCGCAAGGTCTCACCCGAAGCAAGCTCGCGTCGAAGGATCGTCCCGCCGGCGTGAACGAACGCCAAGCCGTCGCCCGTCAGCCTCTGCAAGATGAATCCCTCGCCGCCGAACAAGCCGGCGAGGATTTTCTTCTGAAACGCGATGCCGATCTGCACACCGCGTGCAGCGCAGAGGAACGCTTCCTTCTGACATATCAACTCGCCGCCCAGTTCGTCGAGGTGCATGGGGATGATTTTCCCCGGATAGGGGGCCGCAAAGGCGACCTGTTCCCGCTTATTGCTGACCGATCCGAACGTCGTCAGAAACAGCGATTCGCCCGTCACCATCCGCTTGCCCGCATCGAAGAGTTTGCCGAGAAACCCCTGCTCCTTGCTAGGGTCGCCGAAGACGGTCTGCATTTCGATGCCCTGGGTCATGTACATCATGCCCCCGGCCTCCGCGATTACGACCTCGCCGGGATCGAGCGTCACCTCCACGAACTGCATGTCGTCGCCGAAGATTTCGTAGTCGATGTCGTCCGCGCGGCGACCGGACGGCGGACGCGGCGGGGCCGCGGAATGCGTCGCGCCTGAGCCGAGCGACACGACGTGCCTGGCCTCAGTCCACTCGCTCACCCCCGGCCCCCACACCATCGTCGCCGGCCCACCGGCCGCGGGAATCGCCTTCACCAACTCCTCCCGCGACATCGGCCCGACCGTCTGGCCGTTCTTCACGTAATACCAACCGCCGTCATCGGACATCAGATTGTCTCCTTCGTAAGGCGGGCTTCGCCCGCCGAAAAAGTATACCTCAACGACGATCCGGCATCTTGCCCAGGCGCATGTAGGTGACCTGCGCCACGGCCACCTGAATCCCCTTGGCGTCGAAGAGATCGATGGCCACCGGGCAGAGCGTGCGGCCGAGCTTGATGACTTTCGCAACCACGGTCACGTCCGTGAGGCACGGGGCGAGAAAGCGGATGTTCATGTCCGTCGTGGTGAGCGGTTCGTCGGGGCCGGTCTGGGTCATGATCGCAAAACAGGCGATGCTGTCCGCCACGGTCATCAGCAACCCGCCGTGAAAAGACTCAAAGACGCCGTCGTAGCGGAGATCGTGCGGCACGACGGCCTTGCAGTAGCCCGCGCTGAACTCCTCGATGCGCATGCACAGCGTCTCAAAAATCGGTATCCGGCGGACACGGGTGAGGAGCGTTTGTTTCGATCGTTCATCAAGTAGATTCATTTCACTTTCCTCGCCTGGGCGTCCCACTCCATAGGGGTGGGGGACAGAGTATAGCGGACTCTTACTTACCGTCTCCATAACCGGCCCCATAACCGTTCGGCAGACTTTCCGTCGTGCTCCAGGTATCGTACCTAAGAGGAGGCAGATATGAGTCCCTCTATTTGCGGAGGTGGGGAATGGAAACTGCGGAAATCTGTGCATTGACGGAGCAATCGGTCGGGGAGTTGTTGGCCCAACGGCAATCATGGGCTTCGCGCGCCGACGCCGGCGGCCGGCGGCGCATGATGCGCTGGCCGTTCCCCGGCACCGTTGAACTGTGGATCCCCGACGGGAACGGCGGCGAGCGCTACAACCTCGCAACCTCGATCAACCTCAGCCTGGACGGAATTGGCATTCGCGCCGACGAGGAGCTTCGCCCCGGCCTGCAACTCGCCATCGCTATCCATGAACCGGAAATGAGCTTCCACGGCCAGGCCAGGGTGCGCCATTGCACGGAGACCGACGAAGGCTCCTATATCCTCGGCCTGCAATTCCTCTACGGCAAGGACCACGAAAAAGGCAGGTAGGGACAAAGCCACGCAGCAACAAAGCCACCAAGCCACGGAGCGACGAAGCGATCCCGGCGCGCCGGGACAGGCTCCGCGACGAAGGGTCCGGTCCGGTTTGTAACTGGCTTTCAACTGGCTTTGTTTTTTCGGGGGCATTTTTTCGTAAGTCCCTATGCGGCAAGCTGTTGCGCCATTTTCCATCGGCTTCGTTTGGTAATGGCGCTTTTTCGCACGCCAGCCGGTTTGCCTACCAAGGCGCGCGGACCGGGCGCGACTCTCCTTACCCCAATAACTTCGCGGGCGCGCGGTGGAAAGATCCTAAAGAGCGATCACGGGGCAGAGAATTGCTATTGCCGATTGAGGACTACGGAA
>Ga0137429_1000330_pt1 | contig 20763 bp, 13 predicted proteins | sample EasRivERMZT736_2_FD_102304 | JGI IMG/M metagenome (GOLD analysis project Ga0137429, IMG submission 102304) | Soil microbial communities from meander-bound floodplain in the East River, Colorado, USA - East River MetaG ERMZT736_2 | ecosystem: Environmental > Terrestrial > Soil > Floodplain ...
CCTTCGAACTCCTTGAGGATCGCCAGTTCGTCCGCGCCGGCTAGGGCCGTCCCCATTCCCATCTCCAGACTGCCTACTAGTTCGGCGTCGGCCTTGAGTGACTCCAGCAGTTCCTCGGCCTCGACGGCGTGCTCGGTGAGTTCGGCCGTGTCGGGTAGTTCGGCCAACTGACCCTGTTGGATCAAGGTCAAGTTGTGGATGTCCGTGCTGATGATGTTGATTTGCTGATTCAACATCGCCGCCGTCGTATTCTGCCGGACGATGTCTTTGCGCAACTGAGCGATCTGGGCCGCAAGACGCCTTCTCGGTACGGCAGAGGTGGCGGCCTTGCCCTGAGCCAGGAGGTCGGCATCCTTCTGCTCGAGCTTTCCGATGTCCTCGTAGATGCGGTCGCGACGTTGGGAAAGGGCGGCGCGCCGTTCGGCGAGGAGGTTGATTTTTGCGGCCTCATCCCCCTCGCCGGAGAACAACTGCCGAATGCGCTCGATGACATTCATCGATTTCTTCTCCTGCGTCTGCAATGGCGCGCCGCGGAACAGCAAAAACTCACCGTCCTTCTTGGACACTCGCAACTCCGGGTCGGTCGCGGCTGCTTGGTCAAAGCCCTGCTGCACGACATCCTCGGGCAGGTTGACGGCGCGGGCCACCGACGAGGCCGACAGCCCGCCGGTCAACAGATCGGCACTGCGCTCCCCAATGAGGCGGCGGACGCGGTCTACCTTCTGCTTCGCCCCCTCAGGATCAAATATTTTCAGGAGCCGCGGGTCAACGGCATCGCCGGCGGCCGTAGTTCGCCATCCACCGCCGCTTTCGGGTTCAACGAGCACCACGGCGGTATTGGCGATATCGAGCCGAACCCTGCGGGCCTCCTCCGTAAAGCCGCTGGGGCTGCACACGCCGATAATATGCGGCACCTTAGCGTCGGTGACCAATCGGTTCACGTGATCGACCAACTCACTGACGCCGATCGGCGGCGCGGGCCGATCACTCGACGAAACGTAGTGATTCAATGGCGAAAGCACGGATGCGATGGCCACGCCGGTGCGGCGCTTCCCAAACCACCATCGCCGCTCAAATCCCAGAAGGACCACCCTGCGGTTGGCGGGGAGCGACTTCAGCAACTCGCGATCGTAGATTCGGTTCGAAGCCATCAAGGCCCGCAGGCGATCGGTTTCGTCGTACCTGGCCCGTTGCCAGATCGAGCCGCGAAAGTCCCTGCCCTTGGCGTCCTCAAAATTAGAGTCCACCGCAGCCAGGAAGTTGGTCTCACACTGAAACGCTTTTGCGGTATCCGGCGCCATCTAATTCGTAATTCGTAATATGTAATTAGTAATTCAGTTGTGCCCCGCATTGGCTACAGAAGCGGGCGTTGCGATACTCCACTTTTCGGCAGTTGGGCCGCGGGCAATACACTCCTCGACCGAACCTACGAACCCGCACACCGTTGCCGAAGAACCGTCGCGGACGAACGAGGCTCCACATCCCGCGCCCGATCCCACCCACAACGCACCATACCACGTACACCAGCCCGAACAAGAAGGCGGCGACGCCGAAGACCAGGATCAGTGCGACGAGCAGCAAATCGCCATGCATGGTCGTCTACTCCCATCCTCTACGTCAGAATCCCTAGGTCTTTCCCGCAGAAGATGCAAAACCGGTCGTTGGGCTGGACGTAGGCCTGGCACGCGCCACAACGCGGCACTGATTCTACAAGTTGCTTCCCGCATCGGATGCAGAACTGATCGTCACGATGCACCGGTTGATCGCAGCCCGAGCAGCGTGGAGCGACCCCGAGCCCGCGCGGTGTGCTTTGCGGCGGAAGCGGCGGAGGTGCGCTTGCCGGAACGAACGCCGCAAGCATCTCTGCGGCTGACGTATACCTTCTGTCCAGCCGCGTATAGCTGCGGCGGACGATCTCGTCGAGGTACGAGGGCACGTCGGGTCGTAGCGAACCGGGCAGCTCGGTACCCTGAGGGCGCTCGCCCGTCAGCATCTCAAAAAGGACGATTCCGCACGAAAATAGATCGCTGCGGGCGTCGAGCGCGGCGCCTTCCTTTTGTTCTGGGGACATATAGGCGAGCGTGCCGGAGATTTCACTGCCCTCCTCGGCCTGGATACTCCCGCTTTGCGTCATGGCCTGTAACGTCATTCCGCCCACGAGCCCCAGCCCAAAATCGGCGACCTTCACCATGTGCTCCTGGATCGTAGCGATGGACTCTTGCGGATGACCAAGGAGGATATTGGCCGGCTTGAGGTCGCGATGGATCACGCCGTTACGATGGGACGCGCTCAGCGCATTCAGCGTGCCGCGCATGATGGCCACGACCGCGGGAATCGGAAAGCGGTTGCGATGTTCCTCGATCACCGCCCGCAGCGACGGACCGTCGATGTACTCCATGATGAGGTAGGGCGGATCAGCGTAAGGGTCCATGTCGATCGCCCGGACGATGTTGGGGTGGCGCAGGCCGTGGATGGCCACGCCTTCGCGTTGGAGGTTGCGAACGTATTGCGGGTCGGTGGGGATCTTAATGGCGACGACCTCGCCGAAAATGTGGTGACGCGCTCGCCAGACTTCGCCGAAACTGCCGGCGCCGACGCGGGCCTCAAGGAGGTAGTTGTGGATTCTGTCGCCTTCGCGGAGTGAAGCCATTCTCCGGACCTTCCCCTGTTTCGGCCGTGCCGTCAGCCCTCTTCCAACCGGCCGGCCTGATGTTCGCAGACTTTCAGATTATAAACCGTCGCCGCGAGAAATCCAAGGAAAAGGAGCATCCAGGTGAAGCCGCCGTGCCCACGTACCCCGCCTAACAGGAAAAACGCGGCCGCCGCGTCGGCCAGCGTGTAGCCGAACAACATCAACCCCGCCGCGACGTTGGAGTCCTTCGACACCACCCACGGGGTCACGAAGAACGTCGCCCAGGGCAGGACGAGAACGATCCCCATCCACGTCAAAACGTACTTGATGGTCTGCCAAATCGTTTCAAGGTGTTCGGGGTGCTTGTAGAACCAGATCACCGCCCCGGCCCCGGAGACCACCAGGATCGCCGTAATCACCTTCCCGCCGATGTATTGTCCGATCGTCGTCAGCATCATGTTCACACCCCGCAATAGGTTACCTTAGTGAAGCCCGCGCGGCGACTAAGAACGCGCCCGCCATCTATCATTCGGACGAGGGGCTTGATTATCCACGGCATTAAACCGGCCTAAGGGGGTAGGTCCAATCCCACCCCATGTTGGGCGGCTACGGAGCTACGAAAACGTGGGTGAGGAGGTAGAAATCGTGCAAGTCGATGTCGGCGTCGTGGTCGGGGTCGAGGAGTCGCGTGCAATCGGCGGGGAGGGAGACTCCGGGGCCGGTGAGCGCCTTTTGGAAAGCGGCGAAGTCCGTAAGCGTGGTCAGCCCGTCGCCGTTGAAATCGGCGCGGTATTCGCACTCGTCGGGCACGCCGTTGGCGTTGCAGTCGCGGCTGCGGAGTTCGCTGATGTCCAGCGCATCGTCGATGTCGTTGCCGTTGCAGTCCCAGGGGCCGATGCGCAGGAAATAGACGTCCTGCTCGCCGTTGAACGTAGCCGCGTAGGCGACGTTCACCCCCAGGTTGTCCGAGACCATGTGGTAATAGTCGCCGATCTTGGCTTGTTGCGGCCAGCCGACGTGGCTATCGAATACTTGGCTAAGGGGAACGTTCGTTGACCAAGTGGATCCCGCGTCGGTAGAGTACGCGTAATACAGTTCGGAGAGGTTCACTGCCCCGGTGTTGCGAGTATCGTTCCACACGGCGTCGATTCGCCCATTTCGCGCGACGGACATCATTGCGAACCATTGCCATGAACCGCGAGTTGGCGGGTCGTCGTTTACCGGGATAGGGCGAGTCCTGGAAGTGCCTCCGTCCGTGCTACGCATGAAAACAACATCTGCGAAATCGAAGTCAGTATTTGTGGGATCAAGGGGACCCGGCGCGAGCAAGTACACATGTCGCGCGCCAGCTTGCGGTTCCGAATAAGTAGCCACCCACAGTTGTCCAAGTAGCCCCCCTGGATTGGGGCCGGTCCCTGATCGCGCGCCGCGGCAGAACATACAAAAGTCGGTTATACTGAATGTCGGAATGACGAAACCATCGCCCGCGTCGGTAGATCGGAAGACCTCCCATGAGCTGCCGTTTGAACCACCTCCCGCCAAGTAAACGGTACCATCGGATGCTACTGACAGAGTATCGCCAGATACCCCGAACGGTCGATACTCAGTGAACGTGGTGCCGCCATCACTCGACCGAAAAAACCGTCCATAGTTGAGCGAAGTGAGGTAGATGTTGCCGCGACTCGGTCCGCTTGTCAGATCAACGGCCATCCAAGGCTTGTCGTAAAAATAAGAGATTGCCTGCGTGTACGACCATGTAATTCCGCCGTCGAATGAGCGGAAAAAGCGCGTCTCCTCAAAATTCGTTGACAGATAGTAAATCTCTCCGCCAGGACCTGACGCCAGGACCGGATCACTTCCAAAGATGCCGGGCGTCGGCGAACCCTGAAACACCCACGTATGCCCAGCGTCGCGGCTGTAGCCCCAGCCCGCCTGGCGGAAGTCGGACAAGACGCTATCGAACTGCCGCCAGCCGATGACGAGTTTGCGCGGATCGGTGTGATCGACGGCAATGGAGGGTTCGTTCGCAGCGTCGCCGACGATGTTGCATCCTCTGCGATCCACGTTGACCTGAATGCTTTCGTAGCCGTCACGCTCCCACGCTCCGCAGTGGGACATCGCTCCCGCGGGCGCGACGGCAGGTCGCGGCATCCAGGGCAGTAAAGGCGGTCCTTCCAAACGCTGTTGATTCGCAGTTTCAGGAACTGTGTGAATTGCCGTGCGGGCTGTGGGATTCTGCGCGGCGGCATGAAGACTCGCCACCAATAAAACGAGCAGCCCGTCGATAGATCGGTCGGTCATCGTCCAATCCTCCGTCGTTTCATAAGCAATTGACGTTCCTCATTCCATTTTCGCAACGATCCAACCGCGTTTAAACACCGCAATCGTGCGAAATGGTAACGTCGGATAACTCCGGCGCGCAGAGTGCTGCTCACATTGATAGGCGTGGGCCGGAGTGAGGCAGAGAGGCCGCCGCCGACAAGCCCCGCGGGTACGGTCAAGCCCGCAGCGGACACCTTTCTGTGTACCGGTAATCGGGACCTCCGTTCGAGGGCGGCGGATTCCCTTCACAAAAGGAGCACTCTTATGCACGCGAGAAACTCTCATGTTAGCTGGTTGATCATGGGGATCCTTTTGGGAGGAACCGAGTCTGCGGTTTGGGCGGCCTGCCCGGGCGGGACGTGCTATGTCGATGCTAACTGCTCGCCGCCAACGGACGGAACTTCCGGCGATCCGGACTGCAAAATCCAGGAGGGGATCGACCGGGCCGCTAATGGAGAAACCGTACTGGTGAGGGCTGGAACATACGAGCCGATCGAGTTCAACGGCAGAGCCATCACCGTCAGGAGGGAGACGACGGAGATTCTGCCGAGAATCACGCACAACGGTGGGGCAATCAAAGTCAAGTTCACTTCTGGCGACACGTCAGTACTGGACGGCTTCGAAGTCAGCGGGGGAAGCGCCCGAGGAATCAGCTCCACCACCGACTCCGCTCCAACGATCAAGAACTGCACCATCAAGCAAAACGACGGTGATGAAGGTGGCGGTATCCAATTGGACGACTCCAACGCCCGGATAATCGATTGTATTATCGAGAACAACGAGGTCACCTTCGGGAGGGGAGGCGGGATATACATCACGAACGGGTCCGCGGCCCAAATCACCGGATGCACAATTCAAGGGAATACGGCTTTCGAGAATGGCGGTGGAATCGCCATTTCGAATAGCTTTCCCGTGATTACCAACTGCGTGATCAGTGCTAACACGGCGAACGGTGATCTAGGCGGAGGGGGCGTTTGGAGCAGCCCTCCTGAAACGTCTGGGGAAGGTGGGACGAGCGGAAGTTTTACTTGTGAGGACGGCTGTTCCGCCGGCGGGGCCGTGAACTTGACAAACTGTCTGGTGGTTGGGAACTCGGCGACGAACGACATTGGGCGTGGCGGAGGACTTTTTTTGGGGTTCGATGACGTCGACGGCCGGACCGAAATCAGTAACTGCACGATCAGCGGAAACACGGCGACGGGCGACGGCGACGGCATTTATGCATTTGTGAAGTGCTTTACGCTGCGGAACTCGATCCTGTGGGATAATGGACCGGGCGGCTCGGGCTCGGAGATAACCCTTGACAGCGGCGCAAGGGCGTTCCTTCGCTATGATGACATCGAGGGTGGACTGGGCAACATCAAGCTGATCGGGTCACTTGCGAACTATTGTGAGGAGACTAACTGCGGTACCAGCCAGATTCTCAACTCGAATCCGAACTTCTGTGCGGCACCCACGGACTACAGGCTGTGTCGCGTGTCGCCCTGCATCGACGCGGGCGACAACGCGGGCATCGCGGCGGATATCGCGGACCTAAACGGAAACAGCAATATCAGTGAACCGACACCCTATGATCTGAATGGCGACGCGCGACGTGTGGACGATCTTTGTACATCGGATACCAGGTGCGGAAGCGTGCCCATCGTCGATATGGGGGCCTATGAACTTCAGGTTGTGGACGTGGAGGTGCGCGATTGGAAATCCGTAGTGACACACGGGGCGAGTAACACCATTGCACTGACTATGGAATCGGAGTTCAGCGAGTCGCGCAACGGCGGCGTTACCAAGCTTCGGCTGAGTTTCAGCGGACCGATCGATCCTGCCTCCGTCAGCGCCAGCAATGTTGTCATATGCGGTAATGACGTGAACGACCAGCCGCTGGACCTGAGCGGAATCACGTTCACGACGGCGGTTCTCGCGGGGAACATGATCGTGGAAATCAACTTCACTCCGAAGCTGCCCAACTACGCCCGATACCGGGTCAGGCTAATCGGGGTGGAAGACATGGACTGTAACGTGATCTCCGTGAATAGCGAGCGCATTTTCACTGCGCTATTCGGTGACGCCAGCGGAGACCGGCGCGTCAATGCCACGGATGTGGGCTGGGTGCGTACGCTGGAGGGGACCTCACCGATCAACCCAGGTGTGGAGTCGCAGGTGCGCTGCGACGTGGACAACGACGACGACGTGGACACGACGGACACGGACTTGGTCCGCGATGAGATCCCCAAGGACGCCCGCTACATCGCTGATCCGAGTTGCCCGTAACTATCCAGAACTCTGAACCGCGATTGATGTTTGGGGCGGGTATTGTCGATTGACGAAAAACGAGGTCGCGCGACACTCAGGTACTGGCGACAGGGGCGGTGGCGGGCATGGCCGTTACGATTCCGTTCTTGCCGGCTTTCTTGGCGTCGTACAGGGCGCGGTCGGCGTAGCGGATCAGCGACTCAGCGTCCTTGGGTTCGAGCGATTGGAGGCTGGCGATCCCGATACTCATGCTGACTCGGACGTTCGGGAACCTCTCGGCCACGTCGCGTGAAAAACGCTCCACCATGCGCTCGGCGAGAACGTGGGCACGCTCCGCGTCGGTCTGGGGAAGTAGGATGATAAACTCATCGCCGCCGTAGCGGGCCGCGAGATCGGCGGTGCGAAGTTGCCCCATGATGGTGCCGGCGGTGAGAACGAGAAGTTCATCGCCGAGCTGATGCCCGAATGCGTCGTTGGCGGCCTTGAATTCGTCCAGGTCGATCATCAGGCATGACAAATCGGTACTGTATCGCACGGCCTCCGAGAACCGTCGTTCGAGCATCTCGTTGAAATGGCGGCGATTGTACAGGCCGGTCAGGGGTTCGCGCGAAGCAAGTTCCCGGAGCTGATGCGTCCGATACGCGACCCGCTCCTCCAACTCGGCGTTCAGGCGGACGATTCGTTCGTGGGTCTGCTGATGCTGGTCGGCCATGAGGTTGAACGTCGCGGCCAGACGCCCGATCTCATCGCGGCGCGTGACCGGGCTTCGGACGTCGAGCTTCCCCTGGGAGAAGCGGAGCATGGCGCCGGCGAGTCCGTCCAACGGAGCCACGATCTTACGGACCAGAAGGAATCCGAGCGGAATGGCCACCACCGTCGCGAGGATTCCAACCCCGATGACGAGGTCCAGCTTGCTGGCCATCGAGCGTTGCCAATAGTTCGCAATCATGCCGGTGCGGACGTAACCCACTAACTTGGACGCACGATTTTCGCCGCCGTAATCGCCGTCGCCGCGGATATTGATCGGGTAGGTTACATCCAGAAAGACCGGCGCCTCCTCACTGGGTGCAAGAAAGACCGGCGTACCCGGAACGGGAACTCTCTCGCTCTCGTTGCGTTGAAGTCGTTGGAGTACCTTGACGCTGCGGTGTTCGGCCACGGCAAGCTGCTTGCCGTCGGCGTCCGAGAAGATGACGTAGAGCAGCGGCAATCCGTTGGCCGACTCCACCGCCAGCGCTTTGAGTTCCGTAGGGTCTCCGCCGGCAAGGATCGCGCCGGCAGCCTTGGCGAGTAGCGCGGCAGCGCTCACCATTTGCTCGTCGTGCTGCTCGCGGGCGAGCTGACCGCTCGATTGCAGCAAGTACCCGGACACGGCGGCCGTCACGGATAGCGTCAACACCACGACCAGTACGGTAGCCTTGAACTGCAGGCTCAATAGCGAATCCATCGCCCGCCCAAGCATCGAAGGGTTCACGTCGGGTTTGAATGGGGCTGTGGATAAACTCTGAGCCATATCGTTTCCCGCGCGCGATCCTCAGATCGGTCCCTGGGACCGGATAGACAATTCCAGACGCACATCCTTCTGAAATGTCTATCGGCGCGACGGGGAAGGGACGTAATTACCAATTACAAGTTACGAATGACGAAAGGGGTAGAGAGATTACCGGTCATTGTTTAGTAATATGTAACTTGTAATTCGTAACTGGTTCAGTGCGGTCGTCCTATAACAGAAGGCCGACGTGACGTGCCTAATGCAGAGGTCGAACACTAACGGTGGGCTGGGCTTCGGCGGCTTGACGGGCGCGTTCGCGGAGAGTGTCCAGAACTTCGCGGACCTCGTTGGCCATCCGGGCGTTAGGGAAGTCGCGGATCAGCTCCAACCCGATGGTTAGTGCGTCCTGCCAGCGCCGTTCGGTGACCGCAAATCGGAACTGTATCCCCACTTGAAGGAGCTTCTCCTTAAAGACGTTGCGGGCGGAGGTTTGAAGTAATTGGGCCTCCGCCGGCGAAAGGTACACGTCGAGTTCCTTCAATACGTCGATGGCGTGGTCCGTGTCTTGACGACGGACAGCGTCGTCCCACGCGGCTTTGAGCTCTTGCTTGTGTTGGTCCTTGAGCGCCTTAATCCGATCCTGAAGGCTGAGCACCCTCGAATCGTCGGGGAGGGCGTTCACCAGCCGATCGATTTCGCCCTGGGCCCGATCCCACTCGTGGGATTGGAAGTGGCTCTCGATCATTTCGACGGCCTCGGACAACCTCTTTTGGATCCGATCGTTGCGTGCGTCATCGAGCTCCTCGCGGACTCTCTCGGCCTCCTCCTTGTATCCGAAACGGCGTTCCATCTCGTCAATAAGGGTCAAGGCCGCATCCCATTTTTCCTTGCGAATGTCATCGCGGATGGTTTCGCGGAGGGCGTCGAGCTCCTGGTCGCGTCGGGCGAGGGACTTGGCGGCGTCGGAGATACGCGTGTTTTCGGCGACGGCCTCGAGCATGGCCAGTTGTTTGGCGACGATCTCCTGAAGGTCGCGAAACTCGTCCAATTGACGGGCGAGGTTGGACTCCGTTTTGAGGATAAGCGGCGTAACGGCCATCAGCCAGATCGCGGCGAAAAGCACAACGGCCCCGGCTGCGAACATCCATACGCCCGGAGTATTTCCGTAGCCGATGAGCCCCAACACCATCAGAATCGCGGCGCCGATCATCGCGGACACCGTAATGACGTTCTGAAGCCAGCGAAGCTCGGAAAACCTACCCGTTGGTGCTGCCACGCGTAAGGGTCCTTTCCGTTCCGTCTCTCGACCGTTAGAGGCCCGCTCGTCTCGGTGCATCGACGCCTTCGTCATGCGAAATACAAACGGGTCGGCATGGAATCGTAGTTCCTCCAATCCGCCGGTCAACAGGCGCCGTCCGGGCCGGAAACGGGGTGGTGCGTCCCGTTGATCGGAAGGCGCCGCCGCGAACCGTGTTCTCGTCGGATGCCTGATCGAGGGGGTTCCATCAGCGCGTCCTCACATAGATCGAATCCGCCCGTACTTTCGGCTACAATTCAACCTTTCTGAAGAGCAATAGACGGCCGGTTCGGACGTTTGGCGGAGAAGGAGACGTGGCTGCCCAGGCGCGGAGAGCGCCTATAGGCCTACGTGACTTCGTGGATTCGTGGCTTGATGTCTCAGAACGAAATCAACCCGCATTTCGGTAGGTGGCAAAGTCCTCCATCAACTGCTTGGTGATGCGGCCGGGCTTGCCGTCACCGACGGGGATTTGACTGATCTGGGTGATGGGCACGATTTCCGCGGCCGTTCCCGTGGCGAAGCATTCCTCGGCGACGAACAGATCATGACGGACCAGGGAAGTCTCCGAAACGGTCATTCCGCGTTTGCGGCCGAGTTCCATGACCACGCCGCGGGTGATGCCCTCGAGAATGCCCTCCCATCGACCGGGAGTGAGAAGTTCGCCGCGGCGAATGATGAAGATGTTGTCGCCGGTGCATTCGCACACGTGGCCGTCGATGCCCAGCATGATCGCCTCGTCGGCGCCGACGGCCTGGGCCTCGGCCTTGGCCAGCACGTTGTTCAAGTAGTTGAGCGACTTGATCCGCGGGTTCAGCGCGTTCACGTGATTGCGGCTGATGCTGGAGATGACGCAGTGCAATCCGCGCTCGTACACCTCCGCGGGATAAAGCGAAATCTTGTCAACGATGATGATCACGGAAGGGTTCGCCGTCCGGCGGATGGAGATTCCCAACGCGCCTACCCCGCGCGTGGCGACCAGGCGAATATACCCGTCGCTGGAGACCCCGTTGGCCCGCATGGTGTCGTACATGGCCCGGCTGAGTTGTTCGGCGGTCATGGGGAGATTGAGTCGTATGACCTTGGCCGATTCGATAAACCGTTGGATATGCTCCTGCTCCTTGAAGATCCGGCCACGGTAGATACGGATTCCCTCGAATATTCCGTCGCCGTAAAGCAGGGCATGGTCAAAGACACTGACGACGGCTTCCTCGACGGGGACGACTCCTTCGCCGACCCAAACCTTCAAGCCGGGACGGGGAGCAAAAGCATTCTCTGGCATCGTTCTCACCTTCCGTTCAACTTCCATCGTTGCCGTCGTCATAGGACCACCTTCGTTTTCGCTGGCGGGACGAATTCCCTCCCGCCGCTTTGGTTTCCCGTTTCCCGAATAACGCCTTCGCTGAGGTGCACGCGGCGATGGGCGAGTGAGGCCACCTTGGCGTCGTGTGTGACCATGATGATCGTCTGCCCCGCTGCGTTTAGCTCGACCAGCAGCTTCAGAATCTCACCGCCGGTCTTCTCGTCTAGGTTACCCGTTGGCTCGTCGGCAAGCAAGAGGGCGGGGCGGTTAATCAGCGCCCGGGCGATGGCCACACGCTGCTTTTCGCCGCCGGAAAGTTGGTTGGGGCGATGCTTGGCGCGGTCCGCTAATCCCATGCGATCCAGCAGTTTGATCGCGTCCTTTCGCGACTCCCGCCGGATGGACCGCCACGACCAGAAAGAATGCGTGACTAGACACGGAATTACTACGTTTTCGAGCACATTCAGTTCGGGGAGCAGATGGTAAAACTGGAATACGAAACCAACGTCGCGGTTTCGGTACCGGCCTCGAACGGCGGGCGGCAGATCAAAAATGTTCTCACCGCGAAACTCGACCATGCCGCGATCGGGGGCGTCCAGCGCTCCGAGCACGTGCAGCAGGGTGCTTTTGCCGCAGCCGCTGGCGCCCATGATGACCAGGAACTCGGCCTCGGAGGCGTCCAGCGTCGCCCCGCGCAGGACTTTGACCTGCGCATGACCGGTGCCGTAGGCCCTGTGAATTCCTTTGGCGCGAAGGATCGGCTTACTCATAGCGCAACGCCTGCACCGGCCACACTCTGGCCGCGATGAATGCGGGAATGATCGAGCCGACCATCGACGAAAGGATGGCGATGATCGCCACCCAGAAGGCGTCGGCCTGCTTGACGACTTCGGGAATTCGATCAAAGGAATAGACGTCCGGACTCCACACCCGAAGCTGCGGATTCAGGCTGGCGAGGAAATCCTGAATGGCGTTGATGTTCCAGACGAATACGGACCCCAGGATGAGCCCGAGGATGGAGCCGAAAACGCCGACCGCGGCGGCGTACGCGATGAACAATCCACCGATGCCCCGCCCGGGAGCGCCCAAGGCCTTGAGGATGCCGATGTCTTTCGTTTTCTTCTCCACAATCATGTAAAAGATACAACCGACCAATACGATCGCCACCATGCTGATGAGGCCGAACAGGAAAGTGACCAGCACCTTCTCTTTTTCGACGGCCTGGATGAATTGCCGTTGAAGGTCTTCCCAGGTGTAAACGTCTACGAACGACAGCGCTCGCTCGTCGGCGTCGCTCAAGTTGTCCCCCAGCGACAATGAAAACTTCGACCACGCGGCCGCAATTCGATCCCGTGCGATGTTTATGTCAATCCCCGATTGCAATCCAATGAGAAGCTGGTTGATCCGGGGCTTGGAGAACCCGCCGTCCACGAGCGGCTGGGCGTCCATGGCCATTTGATGTTGCAACAGGTCATGGTCGACATAGACGCATAGACTGTCGATTTCGTAGATTCCCGTGCGGGAATCGTCAACGTAGCGCAATGCCAAACGCACGGGCGGCTCGCCGGTGGGATTACCGGTGGGGCTAAGAGGCATCAGCGTAAGGGCAATGTCAGCGCCGCGGGCGATCATTCGGTCAAACTTGCCGTCGGGTCGGCGGTAGTGGAGCAAGTCAGATCCGACGATGATCCCGTTCCGCTCCGGACCCAGATACGAGGGATCGCCGGAGGTCACGGCGAACACTCGTTCCCCCGGCAGCACGGAGGTTACGCTCGGATACAGCGCCTTCTCAAAGGGCATCTTGTCGAATGCGGCCACAGCGGCCCGATCGGTTTCAGCCTGCCTCCACTGCGCATTGGCCGCGGCAAGCTGCGGCGGCAGTTCGATCTCGCCTTCGAGTGTGAATCCGGCCACCGGGATTCCCTGTTGGCCCAAGTGCGTCGTGCCGGGAAAATACCGCTCGTAGTAGAGCCCGCCCTTGAAGTCATTGACCTGCACATATTCCTTGAGGCGAATGCCCAACACTCGCGCCGGCTTGGTAAACGTCGTCGCGGGGACGCGGAAGATGCCGTAGGTATAGATCACGGGCGTGGAAATGCGCACCACATCGGGCAATTCGGAAGACAAATACTCCGAAAATTCTTCGTAATAGGGAAAGCCCTGGAGCGTTCCCGCCTCCAACACGATTTCACTGTGCAGTCCGCGGGAGCGGGCGCGGATGGTGTCCAGAAAACCGCCCATGACGCTGAGCACCACGAGCACCATGGCGACGCAGAGCATCACACTCGCGATTCCGAAGAACGCGATGAGCTTGGTATTCAAGTAGCGCCAGGCTAGAAACCACTTATACATAGGAATTACGACCGACGAGTTACAAAAAGCGCTCCGATTTCGATTCTCACCAGGGATATTTATTCCACGTTTTTGAATTGCGGTCTCTGCAATGGAAACAATATCACGTCCCGAATACTGTGACTGTCGGTCAGCAGCATGACCAGTCGGTCAATGCCCACTCCCAAGCCGCCGGCGGGAGGCATGCCGTATTCCAAGGCAGTGATGAAGTCCTCATCCATGACCGCCATCGTCTCGTCGCCTTCACCGGCGACTGTGCGACGGAAATTATCCGCCTGTACTTGGGGATCGTTCAATTCCGTGTAAGCGTTTCCCAATTCCATGCCCGCGACGAACGCTTCGAATCGCAAAGCGATGGAGGCATCTTCTGGATGGCGCCGAGTGAGGGGGCAAATGGCCGCAGGATAGTCGTAGACAAACGTCGGCTGCACGAGGTGATGCTCGACAGTCGCCTCGAACAACTGGTTCACCAACACGGCCGTGTCCTTACCGGAAGGATCAATGCCTAACCTCTCCGCCTTCTTGCGTACCACGTCGGAGTCGGCCATCGCCACGCCGGCGTATTCTTGGAGCAGATCGGCATATTTCCTCCGCGGCCAGGGGGGCGTGAAATCCAGTATCCTTCCGTGATACACCGTTTGCATTCGTCCGCGCCCGATCGCATCTCGCGCCTCGCGATAGGCGGCAAGATGTTGCTCCCGGGCATAGGCATCGCCCGCGGCTTCGCTTTGTTCGCGGCTGAGACGCTGACATTCCTCCTCGATCAATGCCGTACGCCGCGGGACGGCCGGCCGCGCTGAAACCTCGAACGCCGCCGACGCCATTTGTTCGACGCGCTCCATCATCACCTGGTAGTCGGCGTAGGCCTCGTACAGCTCAATCATGGTGAACTCGGGGTTGTGCTTGGTGCTGATCCCTTCGTTGCGGAAGTTGCGGCTGATCTCAAAGACCCGATCCATCCCTCCCACCAATAGCCTCTTCAGATAAAGCTCCGGGCTGATGCGCAGAAAGAGGTCCATATCGAGCGTATTGTGATGCGTGGTGAAGGGCCGCGCGGCCGCGCCGCCGTAGATCGGCTGGAGGACCGGCGTCTCCACCTCGTAGTAACCTTCGTTTACCAAGCATTGCCGGATGGCCTGGATGATCGCGCTGCGCATGTGAAAGACGTCGCGCACTTGCGGATTGGTGAAGAGATCGACATAGCGCCGGCGGTAACGCAGGTCCACGTCGGTGAGGCCGTGCCATTTTTCCGGCGGCGGCTGCAACGACTTCGCCAACACCGTCAGGCGGCTGCACCACAGCGTCAACTCCCCGGTCTTGGTGCGGCCGAGCACGCCGTCGCCGCCGATGATGTCGCCCAGATCAAGCTCTTTGAGGATCGGCCATCCTTCGCCGATGTCCCCCTGACTGATGCCGAACTGCAACGTGCCGGTCGCATCGCGAATGGTGAGGAAGGCGAGCTTGCCCATCACCCGCAGAAGCACGATGCGACCCGCGGCACGAGCGGTCATCGCGCCGCGAGCGCCGGGCTGGATATCCAATCCCTCGGCTTTTCGCCGCAGACCTGCGCTCGCTTGCACGTCCGCAAAACGACCGCCGTAGGGGTCGATCCCCATCTCAATAAGCGCGTCGCGCTTTTTGAGGCGCTGGGTCATCAGACGATCTTCGTCGGCCATGCGGTTCTCGATAGACCAGCGCTTCCCGGCCACTCGTAAGGACGGCCGGTTTGTATGCGCATCGTAGCAAGCTCATGCACGTGCGGCAATTCGGAGGAAGGTTGCCGAATCGGACCGTATTTGCTGAAAAATGAGAAGCCCCCGCCCGTCGCGATCATTCGCTGCGGGCGGGGGCTAATTTCCTATTCTAAATGTAACCCGGTTACGGCGGCGGGCACGCCGGGTTTTCTGACTGATTCGGCGCCCCGTCCCAAGGGATGTATGCACCGCCGCCGTTGATCAGATCAATCACTTCGAGACCGTCCGCCGGTGTGATGTAGTCGGTGGGGTTCAGGATGGGGTCGTAGCTCAGGTTGACGTCGCCGCTGTATCTGCCCCACACCAGCGCGGTCGTGCCGTTTAACGCCTCGAAGAACGCGTCTACGTCGCTCGCCGAGGTCGAGGGGTCCGCATTTACGTTGCCGGGACTCGAGGTAAACCGGCCGCTGCTCTTTAATCCATGGGTGTCCGTGTACGTGATCGTCGTCAATTCGCCGGCCGTAATCGGCTTTGTCAGCGTAATCGTGTAGGTTCCGGAGGGGCCTTCCAAGACTCCCGCGATGGAGTTCAGAGGACCGCCGTTCGTCGTCTCGCAAAGCGTAAAGCAACTTGCCAGGGCGTCGCCCGGTCCGTAAGCCGTAATCACCTGGATACCCAGCAACGACGCCGCACTGTTGGGATCATGCGGACGGGTCGCAGCCACAACGCCGTTGGGCGGGTCCGTGGGCTCGTTCTCGGGCGGCGCCGAAACAAACGTGATCTCCCCGGCCGGACAATCCGCTTGGACGCAGGCGATCGTCAGATTCCCGGAGGGGCGGTTTTCCACGTTGTCGGCCAGCCGAATGCTGTAACAATCTCCCTCGACCACATCGGCCACGACTTTCGATCCCAGACCGCAGTTGGGATAGGGAGGAACTTCGGATTGGGCGTCGGCGCTGCAGTCGATCGGATCACCGGACGACGGCGGGCAGAGACACTCTCCGTTTTCACCGCTTCCGTAGATTGCCAGATTGGTGTCCGGAGTCGATTCGGGGTCGGCGCCGCAGGTCTCGACAGTCAGGATACCCGTACACGTCGCCGTGTGCTTGTACCATTTATCGTAGTACATGGTCGGGATGCACGATTCGACCGGCGCCGTCATGGTTGCATCCAATAGATTGAAGGCGGTGGTACCGTCGAAAATCTCCTGACCATCCGGGCAGAAATCACCGAGCGGGGGGGGTGGGGGCACGCTGCACGGCGCGGAAATATCCAGCCGATAGGCATCCCCATCCGTCAACTCGTTCTTGGACCCCACCATCACGTAATACAGGTTGCCGGGAATCAACCTCTGCACGCATAACTTGGAGTTCCTCCCGCCGCTGCCGCAGCTTGCGAAATCGTCGTTGCACGCGACGGGCATCAGCGAGGTGCAGGCCGTCTGATCCGTCGTGGGATCGCCGACCGCGAACACAGCCAGCAGCGTATCATTCAGCGGATGACCGGGTGCCGGCGAATTGCTGAGGCAAGTTTGCAGCAGGGCCGATTCGAAGCTGGCAACAAATTTATACCAGACGGTTTGATAACCCTTCGCCCCCGGGTTGCCCACAAAGCAGCCGAAGCCCGGATCGGTTGAGCGGGCGGTGGCCCGACCGGAGTCGGTTTCCCCGCTGTCCGGCGGGACATCGGTCAACAACCGGGCGCCTTCCAGGCGACCCTCCTCGGAACAAACGTCGTTGGCTGGTTGGACGTCGCAGATCGTTCGGGCATCACCGGCACAGGTGTCATCCCATTCTACGTTACAGCAGAAGACGTCTTGATTACAAACGTCGGTGCAGCATTCGGGATCCTCACACCCGATGGGGGGACAGCCGTCGCAGCATGTAGGGCCCACTAGGCACAGCAGGGTGCCGTCGGGTGGGGGACTGGAAATGAAGCCTGGACAGTCGCAGTGAGAATCAAAGAGGCACGAGCAGACATTCGTCGTGAGGTTGCACACGCCGCTACCAGGGCAGTCGCTATGACTGGTGCAAGGAAGGCCGACGAGGCCGGCCGTGCAGACATTCGGGGCCGTCCCGCACGCACCCCCGGCCGGGCAAGCGCCGAGCACAGGCTGGCAAGTGCCGCCCGTAGCTGTGCACTGCGAGTCGAGAGTGCAGGTGATGTAGTTACAGGTCTGACCGCCTGGGCACGTACCCTGACCTTCTCCGGTGCATACTGTATTAGCCGGTGCGCCGCTGCACTGCTTGTTCGTACATACCCGTTTGCAACCCGAGTCGGCAGTGCAGTTGGTAAAGCTACAGGTTTGATTGGGTGGGCACGTACCTTGACCGGTCCCGGTGCACACGTCAACCGCCCCAGGGCAAGTAGCCGTGAATGCGGTGCAGTTCGCGTCGGTAGTGCAGTTGACGAAGTTACAGGTTTGACCGGTGGGGCACGTACCCTGACCGGTCCCGATGCACACCGTATTGATCGGAGAGCCGCTGCACTTCTTTTTCGAGCACACCCGATTGCCGGTGCACGACTTATTCGCGCACACTCGGCAGAGGGTGGTGGGGCTGCTCGTGCAAATGGTCCCGGGGTTTAAGCCGCCCTGGCAGTACCTGTCATTGTCGCAATTGCCGGCCTCAAATGCACAGCGCGGAAGCGTACACTCTCCGTGTCGCGCTAGGCAGGCGATCCTCGGACACCTCTGGCCGTCAGCGTTACAGTATCGGCCCAGGTCCCATTTACGCGGTGCTTCCAACGGCTCGATGGCATAGCATTCATTCTGCGTGATGTTCGCACAGCTGCCGTCCGGTTTACAACAGGCCGCCACTCCGCACGCTTCCGGCTCGAACTGGTCGGGATCACATCGAGAACAGATGCCGTCGGGCGAACAGTCCGCATCGTCATCGCAAGCCAATCCGCTATTCGAACACTTCGGCGCGACTTGCACCCACACGGGCCTGGCAGATGGATTAGACCGATCCGGGAAAGGACAGTTCGTCTTCGGAACCTCCCGGCAAACGGCGTCGTTATTCTCGTCGGTGATGAACATATCGCAGCAAGCGCCCACGGGGGCGGCCCCTGCACAAGTAATGGCCAGGTTGAAGGCCCCATGGATTCCCGGTCCCAGCGCCTCGGGCAACACCGGAACACACGTGTTATTCACAATGGTAAAGAGCAGGTCTCCGGTGGAACCGATGCACGCCTGCTGTCCCGCGATGACCACGCTGCCCGTTTCGTTGTTGACGCTGGCCTGGAACGAAAGGTTTTGCGGAAGCGCGATCGGCGTCTCGAACGTAAAACGGACGATCTTCACGTCTGGGTGAGAAGGTTGCGACCAGAACTGCTGCGTTCCGGCGATGATGCCGCCCGGTCCGCAAGTCGATTGCATCCGGAACTCATAAAAACCCTGGCCCCGGAGCGCGACTTCATAGGCGATCATGTTGCAACCCGTAGCGCTAAGCTGGATGTCGTCGGCAAGGAAAACACCGGCGGTGCCGGGGTTGTAAAGGGAGCCCGATGGTTTGTCGTTCTTGTATCCGGTATAGGAATTGGCACACGCGGGGTCGGCAAAAATTTCCAGGTTGAAGCTGGCCTGGGGTTGTTCGGGGAACCCGCCGGCATCGGAATCGCACGGGAACCCGGGGTAGTCCCACTGGTCGCAGGAAAAGCCCTCCATGGGCGGCGCTCCGACCATCATGCCTGCGTTGTTGCGCGAGAACTTGACGCCGAACCACATGTTGGTCTCAAGCAGTATATTGGGCGGGGCGACGAAGGTGATGAATCGCGGGGTGCTGCCCACATCGGTCTCCGCATCGCCGACCGCAGGGCACCCATCGTTCACCTTCGTATCATCGTCGTCGTCTATGGCATTCTCACACTGTGCTCCGCTTTCCGCCGGACCCACCGTGGGACACCCGTCGTTCACCACCGTATCACCGTCGTTGTCCGTATTATTCTGACACTGGTCGGAAATGATGAGCTGACCCTGCGTGCCGGGGATGATCAGCCCCGGACGGCTGCCCGACGGTACCGACTGCGGGCAACTACGATACATGGCGAAGTCCACCGTGTATTGTCCGCCGGTGCCCGAGGGATTCACTTTTCCAACCACCGGGAATACATACTTTACGAGCGTACATCCGCCGGGGACCACGGTGGTAATATCGTCGGCGACGAGTTTACCCGCCCCCAGCGCCGCCCCGAATGAACCCAGCGTGTTGCTGTAGATGAGCTGCGGTTCGGGCGCGCCGGCTGTGACGTAGGCCCCTTCCCCGTAGACCACGTCTTGTTCAAAGACCAAGCCGGGCGGGATGGGGACGAATTCGATCGGCACATCCGGCTCGTCGCCTTCCAACGCCGCTGATTCAACCTGCACGGCGGAGACCTCGTCGCCCTTGGTCGCGGTCACCGCCCGGTCCTGGGCCGATGTACGATCTGCCGTCGACGCAAGGTACAACAGGATGCAACAAACCAGGATGCAACAAACCCCAAATGCTCTGCTTCGCATGATACTTGCCCTTCCTCCGTACGTACCCTATCAACAAACCCAGGGCGGCCGACCCGGACGGCGACTTTCATCGCCTTGCCCACCGGTGCGGGCCGCTCTTGCGGAAGTTTCGACATCAGCGCCAACACCCGTGAGTGTTGGTGCGACTGGTATACACATCAGCGCCAACACCCGTGAGTGTTGGTGCGACTGGTACATACATCAGCGCCAACACCCGTGAGTGTTGGTGCGAGTAGTACACAAGGTGAAGCCAAACAACGGCCAATTGGCGGCGCGGTTCAACTCCACTGACGAGCACGTGTGCACCGACACGGGTGTGCGGTACGCCCCACGGCTGGTTCCCTAATGATGCCGTCGCCTGTCAACAAACCTGACAGGCGGCACGCCGATTTCACCCCGTCCGACCCTGGCCGCCGTCTTTTGCCCCACCGGCAGCCGATGTCGGTTCGGCATCGCACTTGCTCGTTCCCATAACCTCCACTAATCGAAAGCATAGTCGTTTGGCCTACCACTGTCAAGGTTTGGATGCCACGGTTTCAGGCCATTTTTGGGGTTCCACACCGGCCCCACCTTGTCCTGAGCCGAGAGGGAGCCGTCTACGGCGTGATCGGACGTTGCCCAATTTGCGCGGTCCGACCCTTGACCCCTCCCGAGCCTTTTTCAGCCCATTGCCCTGCAATTTACGGGCCCAAAAACGCGCCCCCGAAGGCCACGAAATCGGTCAAATCCACGTCCCCGTCGGGCTCCGAATCGAACACCGTACAGCACAGGGCGACCGTCACCTGTCCCTCGCCGGTGAAACACCGCTGGAACCCGGCCAGGTCGATCAAGTCCACGCCGCCGTCGAGGTCGTAGTCGAAGGGAAGCTCAGATTCGCAGTCGTCAGGGATGCCGCTTTGGTTGCAATCCGGCGTAGTCCCGTC
>Ga0137429_1000335_pt1 | contig 20579 bp, 18 predicted proteins | sample EasRivERMZT736_2_FD_102304 | JGI IMG/M metagenome (GOLD analysis project Ga0137429, IMG submission 102304) | Soil microbial communities from meander-bound floodplain in the East River, Colorado, USA - East River MetaG ERMZT736_2 | ecosystem: Environmental > Terrestrial > Soil > Floodplain ...
CGGGTGTTGGGACCATCTTCGTCGAACTGCACATCAAGTTCATCAAACCCGTTTACTTCGGCGACACCATGACCGCGTCGGCGACGGTCACGGAAATTATCAGCCCCAAACGCGTTCGGTTGATGGTCTCCTGCCATAACCAACACGGCGATGACGTGGCTATGGGAAACGCGATCGTTATTCCGCCCAAAGATACCGTCGTGTCGATGTAAGCGGTGTACGGAGCTACGAGGTCGATCTCGACGTGAAACAGACTTGGGCGGCGTTCATTGTGCGGACCGCATGGGTGTGGATCGTCGGCTGGGCCGTCGTCGCGGCGGCGGTCTGGATCCCCGCGCCGCGCATCCCAACACTTCTCAAAGATGACGCTACCGGCTTCCTTCCGGCGGAGATGCCTTCCCAGCGCGCGTGGGCACGACTCAAAGCAGAGTTTCCGGATGCCGCGCCGGGCAGTCGGGCCGCAGCCATATTCGTCCGCGAATCCGGACTCACCGGCGGCGACCGCGCTTTCATCGGCGACCTCGCCCGACGTCTAAACGCGCGCAGCGCGGAACTGAACTGGCGTATCCGGGCGGTGGAAACCGCGCCGTTTCTGCAGCCGCTCTTGGAAAGCTCCGACGGCAGGGCCACGGTCATCGCCGTCGATCTGCCCGCCGAGGCGTTGACGCAAAGCTCCGTGCGACGGGTCCGAGAGATGAAGCGCGAGCTTGCCGCCGTCTCGCTCCCGCCCGGCTTGCAGGTCGAAGTGACGGGCAACGCGGCCATGGGAGAACTGCTCGACGCCAACACCAAGCACGACATCGACCGCACCACCCTCTGGGCCTTCGCCGCGGTCACGGTGATCCTGCTGTTCATCTACCGCTCGCCGATCGCCATGTTTCTTCCCTTGGTCACCATCGCCGCGTCGTTGATGGTCTCGCTCGGGGCCATCGGCTGGGCGGCGGCGTGGGGCTGGCCGATCAACGGCCTGGTCGAAATGTTCATCATCGTGCTCGTGGTCGGCGCCGGAGTGGATTACTGCCTCTTCCTGATGGCCCGATTTCGCGAAGAGCTGCCCGCTGTAGGCGGCGATCCGGCGCGTGCCGTGACCGCGGCACTTTCCCGATCCGGGCCGACGATCCTGGCGAGCGCGGGGACCGTCGCGGTGGGGCTGGCGACCCTGGCCCTGGCCCGTAACCGCGATCTGTACACTTCCGGCCCGACCATCAGTTTCGCTGTCGGCGTGGCCGCCCTCGCCGTTCTAACCTTGACGACTTCGTTGATGCGCGTCGCCGGAATGCGGCTCCTGCGACTGCGCCCGGGGGGCACGGACAATCTCCGCTTGTCCTCACAATTATCCGCGGGCGACGCCCGTCCCCCTCAACGCGAAGGGGTATTGTGGGCTGCCGCGGCACAGCTGGTGACCCGGTTTCCACTTCTAACGGTCATCGCCACGATGGCGATCCTGATCCCGCCCGTGCTGGTCGCTGCGAAAGTGCGCACGCTTTACGACTCCCTAGCCGAATACCCACCCGACTCGTCGTTTGTGCGCGGCGCGGAACTGTATCGCCAACACTTCTTCGACTTCCAGCCTGTAACGGAGGTCACCTTGGCACTTTCGTGGACAGGGTCGTGGAATGAAGCCCTTGGTCATTCAGATCTCCGGACAGCACTGGACAAACTCGCTGTCGTCCTCCAGGAGAAATTCCCGGTCGTCTACCAGCGCGACCTGCAAGACCCCCTCGGCCGGAAGCGGCGGGATGCGTTACGGGACACGCGGGGCATATCATCGCTGATTCCGTCGTCGCTTTCGGATCAGTTGGCGATTCAGTCCTACGTGGGGAAGAGCGGTTTCACGGCGCGAATTGACTTGGGCGTTCGCGCCGAACCCCGAAAACTTGAGACCTTGGAAATGGTCAGTCGGATCGCACCCGCCGCCCAAGCCGCCTTGCCCGAAACTCCGGGCGGCCCGCAGTTTGCCGTTGACGTTGCCGGTGAATCGGCTGTCTACGCCGATATGCGCGCCCTACGCAAACGCGACTTCGGCGTCATTGCCGTAGCCGCATGCACGCTCATCTATTTCATCCTGATCGGATTGATCCGCGCCCCCGTGCAGTCGGCCATCCTTATCGTCGCCACGCTGATCACATACCTCGCCACGTATGGCGTAACGTATCTCATCGTACACGCCCTGTATGGATTGGAGGGTTTGAGCTGGCAGATCAACTTCCTGCTCTTCATCATCATCATGAGCCTCGGGCAGGACTACAACATCTTCGTGGTAGCGCGGATTCACGAGGAATTGCGAAATCACCCGCCGCGCGAGGCGATCGCCATCGCTATTCGCAAAACGGGACGGGTGGTGAGCGGCTGCGGGGTGATTATGGCCGCTACCTTCGCATCCATGTTTTCAGGTTCACTCCTGGTTCTGAAGGAATTCGCCATCGCCCTGCCGTTGGGCATTCTGATCGACACCTTTGTCGTTCGGCCATTGCTGGTTCCCGCTCTGATTCTGCTGGTTTACCAATGGGCGCCCTCATGGCGTCGCAAGGCGCGTGCCAAAGACGTGTCCGCCGCTGCAGCCGACCAAGGCTGACAGTTTTGTACATTTTAGGCCGCAATTTTCGCATCGTCTTCAGCGAATGTTTGGTTATACTGGAACCCAGTAGACGTTAATCAAACGAGTGTTCGTCACCCGTACAAGACGGTTGGGTTTTTACAAGTAAGAAAAGGAGAATCAACGGTGCAACTCAAGAAGACATTCATGATGATCGGCGCAGCATTCCTGTTCCTGATCGGATCGGAGATCAGGGCGCAGGTGGGTTCGACGACGGCGCCGCCCCAAACGCCTTCGTCGAAAGCGGCCGGGAGCGACCTCATCGCCCGCGAAGTTCTATTCGGCAATCCGGACCGGGCCGGTCCGCAGGTCAGTCCGGACGGAAAGCAGATTGCGTTCCTTGCTCCGCAGAATGGCGTATTAAACGTTTGGGTTGCGCCCGCCGACAAGCCTTCGGCGGCGAAAGTGGTGACCAAGGACACGAACCGCGGCATCCGCCGGTACTTCTGGGCCTACACCAATCAGCACATCATCTACATGCAGGACAAGGGCGGCGACGAAAACTGGCGTGTCTACAGCGTCGATCTCTCCAACAATCAGGAAAAAGACCTGACGCCGTTTGAGAAGGTGGCGGCCCAAGTCGAGGAAGTAAGCCACAAGTTCCCGGACGAGATTCTTGTCGGCCTCAACAACCGGGACGCCAAATACCACGACGTCCATCGCGTGAACATTCGCACCGGACAGATGACACTTGTCACGCAGAACGATGGCTTCGCCGGGTTCCTGACCGACGATGACTACAAGGTCCGCTTCGCCATGAAGATGACGCCGGACGGCGGCAGCGAAATCCTCAAGGCCGGTGACGGGGGGCAGTGGTCGCCGTTCCAGAAGATCGCCATGGAAGACTCGATGACCACTCAGCCGTCCGGTTTCGACAAGACGGGGAAGACGCTCTACATGATGGACAGCCGGGGCCGCAACACGGCGGCGCTCACCGCCCTGGACCTTGAAAGCAACAAGCAAACGATCATCGCCGAGAACGACCGGGCGGACATCGGCGGCGTCCTGATTCACCCCACGGAAAAGAACATCCAGGCCTATGCGGCCAACTACCTCCGCAATGAATGGAAGGTCATCGACAAGTCCATTCAAGGCGATTTCGACTATCTGCGGGGCGTGGCAGAGGGTGACTTCACCGTGGGAAGCCGGACGTTGGATGACAAGAAATGGACCGTCACGTACGTGATGGACAACGGCCCAGTACGCTACTACTTGTATGACCGACCGCAAAAGAAGGCGACGTTCCTCTTCACCAACAACCAAGACCTCGAAAAGGCGACCCTGGCCAAGATGACGCCGGTGATGATCAAGTCCCGCGACGGGATGGACCTCATCAGTTACCTGACCCTTCCGGCAGGCGAGCGTGCGACGGGTTCGACGCCACGGCCGTCCAAGCCGCTGCCGATGGTGCTGTTCGTGCATGGTGGTCCGTGGGGCCGGGACGTGTGGAGTTATAATCCAAGTCATCAATGGCTGGCCAATCGCGGATACGCGGTGCTCAGCGTCAACTTCCGCGGCTCGACCGGGTTCGGCAAGAAGTTCATCAACGCCGGCAACATGGAATGGGCCGGCAAGATGCACGACGACCTGATCGACGCGGTCAACTGGGCGACCAAGGAGAAGATCGCTGATCCCAAGAAGGTCGCCATCATGGGCGGAAGCTATGGCGGTTATGCGACGCTGGTGGGATTGACCTTTACGCCGGACGTGTTTGCCTGCGGCGTGGACATCGTCGGGCCGTCGAACATCGTGACGCTGCTCAACACCATTCCGCCCTATTGGGCGCCGATGATCGAGATGTTCACCGCCCGCGTGGGCGACCATCGCACGGAGGAAGGGAAGTCATTCCTGGCCCAGCGCTCGCCGCTTACGTTCACGGATCGGATCAAGAAGCCGCTACTCATTGGGCAGGGGGCCAACGATCCGCGCGTCAAGCAAAGCGAGTCGGACCAGATCGTAAAGGCCATGCAGGACAAGAAAATCCCGGTCACTTATGTTCTGTTTCCCGACGAGGGTCACGGCTTTGCCCGACCGGAGAACCGGATGTCCTTTAACGCCGTCGCGGAAGGATTTTTAGCCCAACACCTTGGCGGACGGTATGAACCGATCGGCAGTGACTTCAAGGGATCGACGATTTCGGTCCCCACGGGCGCCGCGGAGGTACCCGGCCTGGTCGATGCGATTGGGTCGGCGGCAAAGACAAACTAACGAGACTCCATCCCCCCGAACCCGTGGTCCCGGCTCGGCCGGGACCACGGGTCTTCGGGACCCACCTTTATGATAAGCGCCGTCCCTTGTGGGCGGCGTTTTTTTGGATGCCACTGGCGGCTTGCCCTTCAGTAACTATCCTTGCATCGCAAACGGGGAGAGTGCCGAGGTGCGGTACGCGCTTTACAGTTTGTTCAGCATTGCCATTGCCCTGGGCGCATGGTGCGCCGGTATTTGGGTGTACTCAAAGGACTTTGGGGCTGTCCCGGCACTGCTCACGCTGCTGGCAGGGTTCGCGGCACTTGCGGGCCTGACGTTTCGCTCGTTTGCGGTAGCAACAACCGCCGTCTTCAGTCTCGGGATCATCAGCTCCCTCATCTATCAGGCTAAGCTGCACGAGTCGCGTCGGTTGCATCCCAACCCCACGCTTTTCTTCGTCCTAATCCTGTGCGCCATAGGTGCCGGCGGGGTCGTGCTCACGTATTTGGTTCGACGATGGGCTGTGACGAGGCGTAAACCGCGACAAAGTCCCGCACCCCAAGCCCCGATCCCGCAGTGGCAACCGCCGGAGGACGTGCGCTAGAAAGGAACCGGCCACTCGTCCATGATCGAGGCGGCGTCGGAAAATGCCACGGCGCGGCACTGCGGCCCCAACGGCGACCAAACTCGCGGGTCGGTCGGACCGAACAAAGCGATCGTCTTAACCCCGCAAAGCGCCGCCACGTGTGTCATCCCAGCATCATTACCAATGAAGGCGTCGGCTCCGCATACGAGGTCCGCCGCGGACTCCACCGACTCTTCATAGAGGACCGGTGCGGTCACTTCCAATCGACGCGCGTAGCCGGGTCCGAATCGCTCTATTTCGTCTGGGCCGATCATCCAGGCGATGGACCGACCGTGCGTCCCCATCCTCCCGACGAGGCCTTGGAGTGCCTCAAGCGGACAACACTTCGCCAATCCGCCGCTTCCAGGGTGGCACAAAGCGACCCTGCCATTGACGACTCCGATCCGTGACCGGAGGCGGGCGCGAAAAGGCTCGCGATCGGGCGTCTCCATAACCAGTGCGGCATCGACGTCGACGGCCAAGCCGTAGCCGCGCAACTGATCGACGCACTGCCCGACGATGTGCAACGTGCGTCCCGGAATCGGTCGCGGATCGACGGCGAAGACTCTGCCTCCCAGCACCTGCGCCAAACGTTGAGAGACGATCTCCGTCCGATGACCGAGGAAGCTGACCACGCGATCAAACCCGCGTAAGAATTGTGCGGTTTGTTCAGGTAGATCACCGACCGGGTGGTAAAGACAGTGCATTCCGATCTCTTCGATGGATCGAGCCTCGTCAATCAGACCATGGCGCTGCGCCCAACGAACAATGGATGACCGCGCCGCGACCGTGACCCGCGGGCCGGCCCACATCCGCCTCAAGGCCGCGACAACGTGCAGGGATAGAATGCAATCGCCGAGTGCGCCGGCGTGGAGGACCAGAAGTTCTGTTCGGAATGCGGTCACACAATCTAACGCCCGGCACCCTTGAACTCGTGATGCCAGTCGGAGCAGGATTCGAAAGGCACGTTCTCAGCAGCGTCATTGCGTCGCGCGCTGATAGCAGCGGACGGGGCAATGCGGCGACTGCCTTTGGTTCGATCCCCGCTCCGACCCGCTAACGATGTCGTAAGATGTTACAAAAACGAACCAGATTCCGCAACGGAAAAGCCAATTCGACTCCAAAAACAGTGGGCTGGAATGCGTTTCAAGCCCGATGAAGATGGGATAACGCGTTTGATGTGGGCATCCTTCCGGCGCGGGAGGATGGGTCACGATGGTTCCTTTAGCAACGGAGGTTTACACATGGGATGGTGGATTTGGGCTGCTTTGGCCGGTTTGGCGTATTGGTTCCTGCAAACGCCTGCGGCGTAACCCTGTTTCCGGCCCAGTTGTGGCCGGGCGGTCTGTTGCATCGAATGCGGCGGGCGTAGGCGACGGTTAGGTCGTCCACGACCCGCCGTACGTCTTTGTGGATGCCGCACCCCCGTCCCGTCGTTCCCCAAGAGCCAGCCGAAATCGGTCTGGTACGAGCATTTTGCCCGTGTTCTCGCCGCTGGAAACCCCTAAGACACGATCATTACCGGGTCCTCCAACCGTCTGCTAGTGGATCAACTCCTTTTTGCGGGTGTCGAGTTGGTCCTTGAGCCGCTTGAGGATCGAGGAGTGCATTTGCGAGACTCGGCTCTCGGATAGATCGAGAGTGGCCCCAATCTCCTTCATGGTCATCTCTTCGTAATAGTAGAGGATGAGGATCAACCGCTCGGCCCGCGTCAGACCGCGGGTGATGAGGTCCTTCAAGTCCTTCTTCTGGATTTCCGCAACCGGATTTCGGCCGCGCTTGTCCTCGATCACGTCGATTTCGAGCATTTCCTTGTTGGAGTCTGAATCTGAGTACTTGCGGGACAGTGAAACCTGGGTCACGGCCGTAGCGTCGCGGAGTAGCTTTTCGAACTCGCCGCTGGGGAGGTTGAGGCGGTGGGAGATTTCCATCTCCGTTGGAGTTCGGCCCAAAGTCGATTCGAGTTCCCGCGTGACGCGCTCCAGCTTACTCGCCCGGCTTCGCACCAGCCGCGGGACCCAATCCATACTCCGTAGCTCGTCGAGGATAGCCCCCCGGATGCGTGGGGCGCAATAGGTCTCGAACTTCACGCCGCGTTCGAGGTCGAAGGCGTTAATCGCATCCATCAGGCCGAAGATGCCGGCGGAGATTAGATCATCATTCTCGACCTCGTCGGGCAGCTTGGCCCCGATTCGCTCCGCGTTGTACTTGACGATGGGGAGAAACTCCTCCATCAAAGTGTTGCGTAACGACTCGTCTCCCGACTCTTTAAACTCGACCCATACTTGGCGGAGTTCCGAGGGTGATCTGAATTCTCTCATACCATCTGCTCCTTACGCGTCCCTGTGTTTCGCTCCGCGAGAGGCCCCATCGACACCTGTCCGTCACGCAGGATTCTGCTTGGTAGGGGGAGACCCCACGACGCTATCGACCCGCCCGCCTGGTTGCTGGACCTGTCTCCCGGTACGTTAACTGCGACCGGCTTCTGCATCCCGCAGTACCGATTACGAATCCCTGTTGCCCGTTTGTGTTCGTGGCCGGAAGCGACCAAATGGGCGATACGGCTAAGAAAACGTCCGACCAAGGAGTAGAAGAAAAGGGCGAAGATGTCGTGTGAAAGGGTAACTTTCACCTGATTCCGGGCAATCAGCCCGAAGGTGACGACGGTGGTAATAGCCAAGAACTCGAGGCTTGCGCCCGCGAAACCTACGACCATCCGCGCAACATCCGTGTCGCAACTAGAAACTAGAAACTAGAGACAAGGATCCAGGAGTTTACCACCTTGTCTCGTCGTTTCTGGCGAATCAACCCAAGAGGGCAGCAAGAAGGCCAGGGGAGGATACTGCGACAGAACCCTCCGTGGTTCTTGCTTGCGTCAGGCGCCGACGTCCATGTCGACGCATTGTGACGCACGTCCCTCAAGCGTTCCGCGCCGCGGGATCAGACAAAAAGTCCAGCCACGCGTTGGAAGAACCCACTCCGACGCGGCGATGCCGCACAGGATCGGGCCACTTCGCTCGCCATCGCGGCAATGCAGGCGCTGGCGTTCGACCCCGGATAGCGAATCACAAAGGGGCACCGCGCCTGAACAGCCAGCTCCACGGCGGTATCTTGCAGCATGTACCCGCCGTACGCAATGGAAAAATTCAAAAATTTTCGCGCCACCCCGGCGACCCGCCGGTAGGCGGCCTGTGCTTCCTCGCGGCTGTTGGTCATGTTGACCACCAAAGTGATTCCCGCGCGGCACTGCTCGCGTTGCAGTGCCTTTACCGCGGCATAGGCATCGGTCAACGCCGTCGGTTCAGGAGTTGTGACTATCCACAGGCAATTCGCGGCATGGGCGAAGCTGGTGACATTTCGAGAAATGCCGGCGCCCAAATCGAAAACAATAATATCAGTGCTGGCATCGAGTTTGTGCAATTGCAAAATCAGATTTTGACGCTCGAACTCAGAAAGGTCTGCAAGGCCCCGAGTCCCCGATGCGCCGGGAATAAATCGAATACCACCCGGTCCACGCACACTGATCTCCTCGAGGGTCCTTACGCCTGCAACCAAATGGGCGAGCGTGTAGCGCGGCCGCAGGTTCATCAGCAGGTCGGCATTTGCCAGGCCCATGTCCAGGTCCACTAGCACAGTGCGCAGCCCACGTTCAGAAAGGCCGATTGACAAATTTACTGCTACATTGGATTTTCCGACACCACCTTTGCCGCTCATTACCGCCAGTCTGAACGCGGATCGGCGATATCTGCGGGCCATTTCGCGCAGTTGTTCCGCTTGGTCTGGACGACCGTTCTTCATTAATACCATTTGTCGTCACCCCTCATGCGTGACGCACTTCGTTGCGCCAACTGACCGCAACCGGTTTGAACTGCCTGTTTCCCGAGAATCAAGCCCGCGATCGACACGTGCCGGCATTGCCTTAGCGACCAGCAGTCCTTGTGCGTCACACCTACGCCCTGAACCGACCAACATCCGTCCGTGCTCGTGTTCCTCGTCGCGCCATTGTTTCAATTTCATACCCAACGTCCGGACGCCCATGCCCAGGGCCTTGGCCGTCTTGACCCTGTGGCCGCCGTGTCTTGCAAGTATCCTCTCGATAAGTTGCCGTTCCATGTCCTCCAACATCCGTCCCTCGCGCAACGTCCCCATGCCCGACTCCTCCGAGGATGTCGCCCGGATCCACGGCTCGATCAGATCGGCGTCGATCGTATCGCTTGAACAAAGTGTTGCGGCGCGACGACAGAGGTTCTCCAACTCGCGAACATTCCCCGGCCAAGAATAGGCGCTGAGCAGCCGCATCGCACCCGGCGTCACCGCCCGCGTCGCCGACCCTTCGTGCATCGTCGCCTGGCGAAGGAAGAACTCGACCAATTCCGGGATGTCCTCCGCCCGATCACGCAACGACGATACCAATACCGGCAAAACGTTGAGCCTGTAATAAAGATCGGCGCGGAACCGCTTTTGCGACACCCACTCGTCGAGATTGCGGTTCGTCGTAGAAATCACGCGCACGTCCGCGCGTCGCGTCGTGCTGCTGCCCACGCGTTCAAATTCTCCCTCTTGCAACACACGAAGCAGTTTGGCTTGCAAGGGCGGGGCCAGTTCTGATATTTCATCCAGCAGCAGCGTGCCTCCGTCGGCCAGCTCGAATCGCCCCTTGCGCGTGCGGTCCGCACCCGTGAACGCCCCGCGTTCGTGCCCGAACAGCTCGCTTTCCAGAAGGTTTGCGGAGAGCGCCGCACAATTCAGACACAGCATCGGGCGCTCCGCCCGCGGCGAGGCTTGATGGATGTGAGACGCGACAAGCTCCTTGCCCGTTCCCGATTCGCCGGTAATCAGCACCGTCGCATGACTGGCGGCCACCCGATCCAATTCCCGCCGCAGCGCCGTCATCGTCCGCCCCGTCCCCACCAGTGTCCGCCGCTTCCGCAGATCATCCACCGATGCCCGCAGGGCCTCGTTCTCTTTCCGCAAACGCGAGTGTTCGATCGCCCGTTCGATGAGCACTGCGATCGTTTCGGCCTCGAACGACTTTTGCACGTAATCGAACGCCCCGAGCTTCATCGCCTCCACCGCCGTCGCTACCGTCGCAAACGCGGTCATCACGATGATGGGCGTATCGCAACCGTCCCCGCGAATCTCACGAATAAACGTCAGTCCGTCCATCCGCGGCATCCTCAGGTCAAGTAAGATCACGTCAAACGCTCCACCTTTGGTCGCCATGAGCGCTTCGACAGGATCGGCAAAAGTCTCCACCGTATGGTCTTCACGGCGCAACGCCGCCGACAGCGAATCCCGCAAAATCTCCTGATCATCCACAACCGCGATGTCTGCCATGTTTTACGTCGCAACTCCTTTGCAAAAACCGGAACGACTCCTTGCCTTTCGTGAGCCGCAGGCGGAATCAAGTCCCGGGGCGCCGGGAGCCCGCGCGGGCCTCCGGGCGAGTTCCCCCTTCGGGCGGATTTCATTCCGCCCGCGGCTGGCTGGAAGTGACAGGACAAAACACGCCCCGCCGCCGACCCGATTCCCCGCCCGCACGCATCCGTCGTGGGCTTCCGCGATGCGATGAACGATCGCCAACCCCAAGCCCGTCCCGTGATCTTTCGTGGTGAAGAACGGATCGAACACCCGTTGAAGACAGCCCGAGGCGATTCCCGGTCCGTCATCTTCGACGACGATGGGGACCAAATCACCAGAAGCACCAGCGCCCTTGAGCGTTGGGGCGAACAGATCATGACTTAACCCGCGCTCGCCCAAGCGGACCCACACATTGCCACTATTACCCGCGGCGTCCAAGGCGTTGTAGATCAAATTCAGCAATGCTCGCTCCACCTGGCCCGCGTCGCACCACAACTCCACAGCGGCCAATTGCCCATCCACCCGCATGACAACGTCCAAGGCGCTCACCCGTGGCGCGGATTGTGACAGCACGCTGTCCAAGACGTTTGCCATCAGGACGTGCGTAAGCCTCGGCTCTCCATCGCCCGCAAAGGAGAGAATATTTCGGACCATGTTCTCCAGTTTCTGCACCCCCGCGCTGATCCGCCGAGCAACGTCCCGCTCGCCCGGCCGGTCAATGAGATCGCGTTCCAGCAACGACGCATACAGCCCAATTCCGCCGAGGGGGTTGCGGATTTCATGGGCCATACCAGCCGCTCTCTCTCCCAGCGCCGCAAGCCGTTCACGCCGCTGAAGGCCCCGCTCCTTCTCGTGCAGTTTTTCGTGCAACCTCGCGACCTCAGCCAGCAACGTCTCATGCGAGCGTTTCAGACGCTCGGTCACGTCGTGATGAGTTTGCAGGATCGTGAACAGTTCCGGCTCGCCGGATTCATCCAAGCGACTGATCGCACCAACACTCAAGGGCGTTGGCGCTGATTGGAGCGTATGCATCATCCTGAGGCCTCTTCCAAGCGGTCCGGTCCCACCACCGCACTCCCGTGTAAGCGGTATGCAGGGATCGCTTGCAACGATCGCTCGTTACAGTCGATCGCAACGTCCCGTTGCTCGATGGCTTGAGAAATTCCTACGCGCCTCGGATCGGGACGGGATCTGTACCGCGAAGTGCTGAGCACCAACGAATCAAGAAGGTACTGCGGGAGCTGCCCCTTCCCGGCCACACGATCTTTCAAACTCGACGACTGCGCCACGGTGCCCATCCTGAGCCAAGCGATTCGTAATCCCCGTCCTCCAGACGAGGTACGGGTAAGTGTCGGCAGATTCTGCGGTTTGTCTTCACCGCATCGGATTGCCCCACCATGCCGCCTTGCAACGCTGAAAGGGCCGTTCGCCGCTTGACGCTGCGCAGCGATAACCTACGCCGGGTGCGAGACTTGCGGCCAAGACTCGTCGAGTCTTCGCAGACGCTTGTACCGAACAAAGATTTGCCGATTTCGGCGCGAATTGCGGCGAAGTTCACCAGAATGATCGCGCAAAAAAACCGGCGGCGGAGCGCACCCATGCACTCCGCCGCCGGGACATCTACGCAAGAACGACCTACGTCGGCGCGACTAGAAGTTCACGCTGCAATCCAGGTTCGACGCGATCATCTTCGCCTTGGTGACGGTGATGAAGGGGTTCTCGCTGAGCTTGGTCACGAACAACGGCTCGGTGCCGATGATGTTGACCAACGGCGAGCGACCGGGGGCGACGCCGTCTTCGGGAACGCGAAGAAGGTGGCCGCTCCAGTTGCAAATGTAGCAACCCGGCTCTTGAATGCTCTCGAACGGAACGGTCGTGCCGCACGAGGTCTGAGATTCATAGTTTGTTCCGCGCTGCGTGGCAGTCGTCATGGGTAATTCTCCTTGGTTAAGTTATCGGGTCTGGAACCATCAAAAACGGGTACCTATGGACCATCGGCGCCAACGGTCCGGGTTAAGCAAACGCCTAACCAACTGTTACATCTAGCGTATCGGATGAGCCGGGATCAGTCTGAAGTTACTGGTTGTGAATTACTGTTTCGTAGGATTTTCGCTAATGGGCACGAACACGCGGGTGTCGCTGAGTCATTCCGTTTCGGCTACTATTGGCTCCTAATGGGCGAATTCGTACGACCGATTCTCGGACTCGAAGTCTATATCGCACCGACCTCCTACATTGGCGGCGACGTTGTGATCGGCGATCAATCGACCGTGATGCACCATGTGATGATCCGCGGGGACATCGCCCCGATCCGCATCGGCGCCCGCGTAAACGTGCAGGACGGCGTCATCATACACACTCCGCGGGGGACGCCGTTGGACATTGCCGACGACGTAGGGATAGGACACCGCGCGATCATACACTGCCGACGAATCGGACCGCGGACCCTGATAGGAATGGGGGCGATCCTACTGGATGATTGCGAAATCGGCAGCCGTTGCATCATCGCCGCGGGGACTGTGCTGACTCCGAAAACGCTCGTGCCCGACGGCTCGGTCGTCATGGGCATGCCGGGAAGGGTTGTGCGCAAGGTGACCGATCGCGACTTGCAATCGATCGACCACGTCGTCCAAAGCTACTTGGAACTCGGAAGGCTCCACGCCGCCGGTCAGTTCCCGAATATCACCGGGCGGTAGGCGAATCCATCGACAGGTCAATGGAACGCAACTTGGCCTCCGGGCGAGGGTTATAAGCGTAACCAGAGTTTTGCACTTGGTTTGAAATGTTCCACATGCTATGCTATGAGCGCTTAAGTTTATATGAACAAAGTGTTTATGGATATCTTAGGGGAATTTAGATTGTCATGCTCTTTGGGCATTAGGTCATTTGCGTATAAAGTTAATAGTGGAGTTTTTGCAAACCAAGGCGTCGCGTGCTTCGTCTATTGTCTAGGATGATCTCGCGGCGGCCAGGGGAGTAAATCTGGTAACGCGACTCAGGCCGCTGAACTCCGGCCCACCATTGAAAGCCACGGATTTGCAGCCCAAACCGACCAACCCGAACCCCGCTGCGGCGAATCGAGCGTACGCTGCCGACGACGCCACGTCATCCGCACCCGCTGAAGCGCTACGTCCGGTAACCTTGGGGGATTTTGAACTTCGCCAAGAGGTCGGTCGCGGCGGAATGGGCACCGTCTATGAAGCTTGGCAACGCTCGCTGCAACGGATGGTGGCGCTGAAGGTGCTGGCGCGGCACGTGAGCGCCACGCCCAAGGCGGTGGTGCGGTTTCAACGCGAAGCGCAGGCCGCCGCGAAGCTGCACCACACGCACATCGTTCCCATCTTCGCGCAGGGTGAAGCCGATGGCATGTACTACTACGCCATGGAGTTCATCGAGGGCAACGGTCTAAATGCGATCATCGCCAACATGCGCAACAACCAAGCGACGGACGCGGCGACGACGGTTGACCTTGCGGAGACGATCGCCCTAACTCCGGGGGGGAGCGCAGCGCCGCAGAGCGCCAAGGAACAGCGCCCCGGCGCATCGGCAGCGGCGTCGGGGGCGGTTTTGGCGGCTTTCGATTCTGCGGCACGGACCTCGACGGAAGACTTCCACAACATTGCGCGGCATCTGGCCGACGTAGCCGACGCCTTGGATTACGCTCACCAGCGGGGTGTAATCCATCGGGACATCAAACCGCACAATCTCTTGTTGGGCGTCGATGGACGGATGCAGATTTCCGATTTCGGTCTCGCTCGGTTGGCCGAACAGCCGGGCGTCACCTTGACAGGGGAAGTGATCGGTTCGCCGCTGTACATGTCGCCCGAACAGATCACCGGCAACCCCGACGACGTGGACCACCGGGCGGACATTTATTCCCTCGGGGCGACGATGTACGAGTGGCTGACCCTTCGGCCTCCGTATCCCGGCGAGACGCGGGAGCGGGTCATCGGAATGATCCTCAGCTCCGACCCGGCGCCGCTGCGATCGCTGAATGAGGCGATCCCCCTGGACCTGGAAACGATCTGCTTGAAGGCGATCGAGCGGAACCGGGAGCGCCGGTATAAGACGGCGGGGGAGATGCGGGATGATCTGCGCCACTACTTGGCGAGCCGCCCCATCGTGGCCAAGCGGACGGGACTCGCGGCGCGAGCGTTCAAGTTCTTGGGCCGGCATCAATTAACTTCTTTAGGCACCGCGGCCGCGGTGATCGCCTCCTTGTTAGGTTGGGCGTTGTACCTAGAGCAAAAGACCGTCAAGAAACAGACGGCGGTCGCAGAGCAGGCCAAGGAATCGCAAGAGTTGGTGCTGGACTTGATCAGCCGGTTGCCGTTGGAACTGCGCGGTCCTCTACGTGTAGCCGAAGCTGCCTTGCCCATGGTTCAGGGGATGGTGCAGTCCGATCAGGCGAGTTCGATCCTCGACGCCGCCGGCGCGGGCCAGGGTGCGGCTTCGGACGTGGGCACGCCGACTGCAATCGCTCGGCACGCCGCGAAGGAACTGTACAAGACGGTTGCGACGGCAAACTGGCCCCCCGTTCCGCTTCCCGGCGACGACGCGGCGACCCACCTCAGTGAGGCCGTGGGGTGCTGGACGGCGGGCGACATCGAGGACACGCTGAAGTTGTTGGATAACTACTTGGAGGTGAGACCCGACGACTTCGAGGCACGCCAATTGCACACGTTGGTTTGCAGTCAACTTGGCCGCTACTCCCAGATGGTTGGCAACGCGAATTATTTGTTGGCGTTACGCGGGAGTGAGCCGCATGGTTACTTGTGGCGCGGATTGGCCCAATTGCTGCTCGACCAGGTGGATCGAAGTCTGGAAGACTTCGGGCGGGCGACGGCGATGGATCGCGGCTCCATCTGGGCCGGGGTGTTGCACGGGTTGGCATTGCTGCAAATCGACCGCCCGGCCGAAGCGTTGCCCTATTTTGAAGACGTGTTAGGTCCCGGCGCAGCGGGACCGGCATCGGCCGTTGGGCGACTGGGGCGGGCGATGGCCCGTTCGGTGACCGGACTGCACGCGGACGCCGTCGCCGATGCGAGCGAAGCGCTCCGTCTGGAACCCAACAACGTGGACGCGTTGACCATTCGCGGCAAGAGCTATCTCGAGCTCTCCGACTACGGAGCGGCCATCGGCGACTTTCAGCAGGCAATGAACATCGCGGGGCGGACAACGACGTTGAGTATGTATTATCTTTCCGCAGTGCTCCGGCAGCGGCAGGCTGCTCAGATCAAAGCCGGCGTGGACCCCTTGCAACCCGATGCCAAGATCAACACGGGCCCGACCAATCCCGATGAAGATTCCACTGGCGGGCCGTTGCTGGATTGGTTTTCGCGAAAGCTGCGGCCACGATCGGGCGGGCGCGCCGGCGATCCGTGATTCACGTCGCTAGGGTGTGCCCCGACCTCGCCTTCATCGATCGAGCCACTGCGCGTCGCCGTTGAATTCCCTAGGCGTATCAAGTATGCTGTCGTCTTCGCGCGAGGGATTGCGGGTCACGACCTCCTTTCGATCGCCCCGCTGCCAGGACAGTTTGAGATCGCGCCCTGATGCGTGGCGCCAGTGCGTACAGGAGATTGACCCATGACCGGACCATTACGACCATGTGGCACGAAAGTGATCCGCTCACTTGTGATGATGTGCCTCGGTGGGATCCTCACAACACCCTCGGTCGGACAGACCATCATTTGGACGGACTCGAACGCGAAGCGGATTCAGCGCAAAGATGTCAATGGGGGCGAGGTCGGGACCGTCGTCCAGTTTCAGTCATCTCCGGCACCTTACCAGATCGAATACGACCCCGTTGCCGCGAAACTATACTACTATCTTAGTGAATTTCCTAATGGGACGCCGACTACTTTTCAGCGCGCCAACCTGGACGGTACCGAGCGTGAGAATATACCCACTCCTAGCGTGGGAGCGTTTACGCTGAACGTCGACTCGCGGAAGCTATACTGGATTAGTCCTAGTCCCGGAAATGTTCTACACTGGTCGGAATTAGACGGCTCAGGGGTTGAGTCGCACACCTATCCGAGTTGTTGCGTTGGCTTCCTCGAAGCTCTCGGAGACGACCTGTACTTCGGTGCCGGCGGGACTATGCAAAAAGGGATATGGCGGGCCGACGCCGATGGTTCCAACGAGCAGTACCTACATGGCAAATCGCAACCGTTTGACCTGGCGTACGATCCGATCGAGAACAAGCTCTATGTGGGAGGCTTTTCTCTGATCTACCGAATGAACCTTGATGGGACCGACGATCAGCCGGTCCTTCAGCTTTCTGCCCACCAAGTCGTTGTGGACTCCCGGGCGCGGAAGCTCTATTGGGGCGACCGTAACGCGAGAGTCATCCGGCGATCCAACCTCGACGGATCGAATGTGGAGGACTTCGTCACCGCCAGTGACGTGGGAAACCCTAATTTTAATATCACCGGACTTACCATCGTGTACGGCTCAACACCGGTCCCGGACCCTAGCGGAGCGAAGGGGCGTGCATTGTCTTTTTTTGTTCCACCACCAACCGCCAGCGGACCGCTGGCTCAGACGGCGATTCGCTTAACCATGATTACTTTGCAGGATCCCGATCCAGCAAATCTTCCCTGCTGCCCGCCGCCGGATTTCGGCGCATTTGAGTCGGCGACGTGTACAGCCCCGGGTGAGTCCAACGGTTGCGCTCGTTGGGTCGGCAAACCCGGAAACTTCCTTGAATCTCAGGACAACGCCGGGCTCGGTACCTTCCGCGGCGCGCGGGTGCAGTGTACGCCGTTCTACTTTGATTGGGTGACCCAAACAGCGGGTTCGCCGATCAACGTCGTGGGTGCGGAGATCGTTCCCAGTTCGACTTACACAGTTCAAACGTACGCAGAGTCCTGCAACGGCTCGGAAATCGGCTGCACTGATGTATCGGCGGCGGTGACAATGCCCACGCGCCGTTACGGGGACGTGGAATTGCCGTTCAATCCGCCGTCACTCACGACCCAACCCGACGTGACCGACGTCGCGCAGTTAGTGAACAAGTTCAAAAACGTGCCCGGTGCACCGTCCAAAGTCATCGCTCAGATTCAACCGAACCTAGTGGAGCTTAACGCGGACATCAACGCCTTGGATATTCTTGCGGTGGTGAACGCGGTGAAGCAGTTTGCTTATGCGTTCAGCGGACCGTGTGCGTGCCCGTCGTTTAGTACCTGCGGCGTTACGCCCTGCACGACTGACACGGTTTGCGAATCCTTGCCACCTGCTAGCGGCGGCGGCTCGGGAGCCATGTGTGTGAAGTCGTGCACGGACGGGTCCAATGCCGGCGACCGGTGCATCAACGACACTCACTGTCCGAGCGGCACGTGCGGCGGCGGCTTCTGCCGCGACCGTTGCGGACGTTGCACGCCGTAAAAGTTTGACGAACCCGACGCGTGCTTTCCTTCACAACACAGTGCTACGTGGACAAGTTTGTTGTACGATGAAAGCACCATGATCCACGTTCTGCGACGGCGCATCGGCGAAGAACAATTCACATTCTCCTTCACGCGGAGCGGAGGCCCAGGCGGACAGAACGTCAACAAAGTCAACACTCGCGTAACGTTGTGGTTCGACCTCGAAGGGTCTTTCGTGTTGACTGACGACGAGAAACGAACCATTCGTGCCCACCTCGGCGGGCGAATCACCAACAGTGGCCGGCTGCACATCGTCTCCATGCGGCATCGCACGCAACTCGCCAACCGCAAAGCGGCGGTGGAGCGTTTTTATGAACTCTTGGCGGCGGGGCTTCGGCCAAGAACGATTCGCAAAGCGACCAAAGTGCCGCGGCGCAGTCGCGAGCGCCGGCTGCAAGAAAAAAAATCCACGGCAGTGCGAAAGCGATTCCGCGCGGGACGATCGACCGAGCGGTCCGGAGAATAAAGGACCGCATTGTGCGTTTCATAGGTTTCCCGTTATTTCTCCACGCAATGGCGGTTTTCGTGCAACCGCGGCAACGGCACTTGCGATCTTGAGTGGCTTCGATTCCCGGCATTGAAATGCCGGATCGGGATAGGGGCGGACTCGCGGCACGGCCCCTTCGACGCCTCCTTACGTACGGGTCCGCACTCGGCGGTTCGGTTGGTTGTGTGCTCAGTCATGGCGTGGTGAGGCGGAGCAATCCGAGTCGATTCCTAAGCGCGTGAGGTTGGGCCTTTAGCCAAGGCGGTCAAGATGCGCAGGTCGATCAGGCATCGTGGACAGGGTCGCGGATGTCCTTCAGTCGGCGCTAGTGGAGTGAGATCTTTCCCGCCTTGGCCTACCCGTTGAGGGCGTTGCGGACCGCCCGGATGGCCGCTTTTAGGTCCTCATCGCTCTCCACGGCCAGATAGAAGACCGCCTTCTTGCCGATAGCGGCTGCGGATGCACCACGAAGGTTGATGCCCTTCTCGGCGACGGCCCGCGTGATCTTGACGCCCAAGCCCGCCCGGTCCGGCCCTACGACTTGCAGGGACCGCATCCCAGCAGTACGTGCCAGACCGACACCCATGGCCCCCTTCTGCTGCTTGGGGCCCTTGATCGGGGCGAGGAAGACACGCGATGTGCCATCGTTCACCTTCCGGGCGATCATGAACTCCAGCTGCCCGCCGGCCTTCGCAACGCCATCGAGAAGGCGTGATAGAGTGCCCGCTTGGTTTGGAATGTCCGCAGCCCAAACGTCGATTTTGTTGATCGTGTACGACATAGAATCGCTCCTGTTGGTTCCTTTCTCCGCCCTCCGTCCAGCAACGACCGCCAGCTTAACTCGACCGGTCGCAACCGTCGAGTGCCCAAGATGAGATTGACCCAGGACCATTTTGGGGGCCAGAGGTGAGTCTGTCGCTCGCGTTCATTCCAGCCCTCCACCGTCAGCGGATGCAACCCCGGGTTTCGTTGGCGGCATGAAGTTGGTATGTCCGTTCCAGATCCTTGGCCGGGACCCAACGAAGCAGCGGTGCGCTGGGCTAAATCTTCTTCTTTCTTGGCATACCGTGCCTTCCCGAGACATGAGCATAGCAGGCCGTGAGTACGGTGCACAAGTTGCCGATGAGTTCGCGCCGAAGCCGATCGTGCCACCAAAGTTGGAATCGACAATAGGTGCATATGCGGGTGTCCGACGCGGCAACGCGAAAGTTCTTGCGCCATCGCGGGTACCGATTCTTCGGGAAGCACCTGTGGGTACTGGTAAAGTTTCAAGATAACAAACCGAGCAATTCGTCCAAACTCCACACATGATCCGTCAACCCGGACGCCACAGCCGGGGTTGTGCCGATCGTACCGTGAACCCGGCAAAAGTTGTAGAACATAAAGAACACCGCGATTGAGTGTTCGTGATACTCAATCTTCTTGGAATGAGCGTTTGTCAGCCGGGTAAACCGTCGCATCGACATTCGGATCGTAAGGTTATGCCGTTCAACGTGGCTTGTCGAAATGTGCTGGCGAGCCGGAAGCCCGACGATCGGCGTTTTCTTCGCACCGTTGATTTTGGGCGGGCTGTACTTGGCTTCCGAGCTATTCGCTTCACTCTTGCTGCCGTAGGTCTTTACAAGCTGTGCGTAATCAACTTCCGAGCCGAAAGCGTTTTCGACCGCATTCAGGTAAGTCGTATGACCGTCCGACGTTAGTTGTGTTCGGTTTGTGATCCGGCCCGCAAGGTCCAACATGAAGGCGTCCGCGTCCTCTTGGGTTCGTAGTCCAACACGGTAAGCGGCAATCAGCTTCTGATCGGTAATCGCGGTCCAGGTCCAAACGTCGCCATAACCGTACTCGCCCTGCATTTCGACCGGGACGTTCTTTTGCTTGGCGTAGCAAAACGAC
>Ga0137429_1000336_pt1 | contig 20574 bp, 13 predicted proteins | sample EasRivERMZT736_2_FD_102304 | JGI IMG/M metagenome (GOLD analysis project Ga0137429, IMG submission 102304) | Soil microbial communities from meander-bound floodplain in the East River, Colorado, USA - East River MetaG ERMZT736_2 | ecosystem: Environmental > Terrestrial > Soil > Floodplain ...
CTTGGTAACGGCGGCCCTTCCGTATTCCAACGGTCGGCTGCACGTGGGGCATATTGCAGGTGCGTACCTGCCCGCGGACACTTATGTGCGCTACCTGCGAGCAACCGGGGCCGATGTGCGTTTCATCTGCGGAAGCGACGACAACGGCGTGGCCGCGTTAAAGACCGCGAGGGAGCAAAATCGGACGGTCGAGGAGCTGACCGCCCATTTCAATCAGGCCCAACAGCGGGACTTCGCCGGACTGGGCATCGAGTTCGATATCTTCGGCGGGACGCATCAGCCCGAGTACGTGGCCATCCATGAAAAGCTAAGCCAGGAGTTCTTCCTGCGGATCAATGAGAAAGGGCTGTTTACCAAGCGCTCGACAAAGCAACTCTACGACGAGCAGGCGAAACAGTTTCTTCCCGACCGGTTTGTCCGCGGGACGTGTCCGCATTGCAACAGTGATAAAGCCTTCGGCGACCAATGCGAAGAGTGCGGCCGGTCCGTGGATCAGACGGCCCTGCGTAACCCGGTGAGCTTGATGAGCGGAACGACTCCGCAGCTTCGCGAAACGGTGCATTGGTATCTGCGTCTCGACCGACTTCAATCCAAGCTCGCCGGTTGGCTGGCGAGCAAGAAAGACGCCGCCGCGTGCGGAGCTGCTTGGCGGACGATCGTATTAAATCAGTCATTGGGTCGGATCGAGTCGGAAGGGTTGCCGGGACGGGCCATGACCCGCGACCTCACCTGGGGCGTTCCCGTCCCCCTCGACGATCCTGATGCCAAGGGTAAGTCACTCTATGTCTGGTTCGACGCCCCGATCGGGTATGTCTCCTTCACCGCGGCGCTTTGTGAGAAGAAAGGCGAAGGGGCGAAAGAGTACGAACGCTGGTGGAAAGACGGGGATTGTAAGATCGTTCATTTCATCGGTGAGGACAACATCGTCTTCCACGCCATTACCTGGCCTGCGATGCTGTTGGCCACCCACGACGGCGACAACCTGCAGGGCGGCCTTGGCGAATTTCAATTGCCCCACAACGTGGTGGCCAACTCGTTCATGAACATCAAGTTCCCCGGCCAGGAGGAGCAGAAAATCAGCAAGAGCCGCGGCCACGCGGTGTGGATCGAGGATTACCTGCGGACCTTCGACGCCGATCCGTTACGGTATTACTTAACGACGGTCGCCCCGGAAGGGGCGCGAACGGCCTTTGACTTCGACGACTTCATAGCCCGCAACAATGGCGAACTGCTCAACGCCTTCGGCAATTTTTTCAATCGTACTGTTACGTTCGCCCACAAATACTTTGACGGTAACGTGCCCTCGGCCAGTACCCGAGACACGGTAGACGACGAACAGTTGCGGCGCTGTCGGGAGGCTGCTGTACGCACCGGGACGGAACTAGAGGCATGTCGGTTCAAAGCCGCTCTAGCCGAGATCATCGCCCTGGCGCGAACTGGAAACGTTTATTTCGACGCCACCAAGCCCTTCCTGACACGGAAGTCGGACATGGACGCCTGTGGGCGGGCGATCAACGTGTGCTTGCAAACTGCACGAACCCTGACCACGCTGATCTCGCCGTTTCTGCCTGCGACGGGAACAAAGTGCGCGAAGATGTTGGGGTTGGGAACGGAGTATCTCAAGTGGTCATCGGCGACAGCGGAGCTTCCGCCGGAACACCGGCTCGGTGAGGCGATCATCCTAGTGCGGAAGCTCGACGCGAAGGAATTGTTCCCCGAATAGGGTCATACATGTTCACCATCAACAAGAACCCGACTAACGCAGATCTCCGCAAGTTCGGATGGGCAATGCTTTTCGGGTTCGGCGTCATCGGCGTAGTCCTTTGGGTCGTCGCATGTCGGCGATACGGAGGAGGATCGTTTGGTTGGTCAGGCGGGGCCGGTCAGCAGGTCGCAATAGGTCTCTTCGTGTTGGGCGCCGGGCTATGCGTCATCGGCACTGCAGCGCCGAGCCTAGCGCGTCCGGTCTACATCGTGTGGATGAGAGTCACCGTTCCGATTGGGATGGTCATGTCGACGGTTTTACTGACCGTGCTCTTCGTCTTTGTGCTGCCGCTATTCTCGCTGATCGTGCGATGGGGCGATCCGCTTCGCAAGAAACTCGGAGGAACGACGTATTGGGAGGATTACAGGCCGTACGAACACACGTTGGATAGGATGAGGCGATTGTTCTGAGACTCGTGGATTCCGTAGCGTGAATGTTCTTGGTATATCCTGCTACTACCACGACTCCGGCGCGGCGCTCGTGCGCGATGGAAAGCTCATCGCGGCGGCGGAGGAGGAACGGTTCAGCCGCGAGAAGCACGACCACGGCTTCCCGGAGCAGGCGATCCGTTTTTGCCTGCGTGAAGCGGGCATCACCATCGAGCAGGTGGACCACATCGGTTTCTATGAAAAGCCGCTGGTGAAGTTTAATCGCATCCTGGAGACGATCCTAGCGTGCTGGCCTTTGACCTACCGGGCGTGGCTCACGGCGACGCCCTTGTGGTTGGGGCACCGGTTGCGCATCGGGCGGGAAATCCAGGAGAAGCTTGGGACCGACAAGGAGATCCTGTACTGCCAGCACCATCTCTCCCACGCTGCTAGTGCCTTTTTGGTGTCACCGTTTGCGGAGGCGGCGATCATCACCGCCGACGGCGTGGGCGAGTGGACAACGACGGGCTGGGGCGTCGGTCGCGATACTACGATCGAAATGCGAAAGGAACTGCGTTTCCCGCACTCCGTGGGATTGTTGTTCAGCGCGATCACGGCCTATCTGGGTTTTCGCGTAAACGACGCGGAGTGGAAAGTCATGGGGCTGGCGCCGTACGGTCGACCGCGCTACGTGGACCAATTCCGCAGGGTCGTGGATATCAAGGACGACGGCAGCATTCGTCTTGATCTTCGTTACTTCGCCCATGGATACTCCACGACTCGATCATTCGACCACCGTTGGGAAGAACTCTTCGGCCAGCCGCAGCGTGATCCGGAAGGCTCGCTTACCGACTTCCATCGCGATATCGCCCACAGCGGGCAGAAGATCGTCGAAGAGATCATGGTGAAGATGGCGACCCACGTCCGGCGGGAGACAGGATCGAGCAATCTCTGCATCGCGGGCGGCGTGGGCCTGAACTGCGTCGCCAACTGGCGGATTCTGCAAGAATCAGGCTTCAAGAACGTGTTCATTCAACCGGCGGCCGGTGACTCCGGCGGGGCGTTGGGGACTGCGTTTTACATTTACAACACGGTTCTGCAGAAGCCGCGGACGTTTCAAATGGACCATGCCCTGTGGGGGCCGGGATATTGCGACGACGAGATTCGCGCGGCCCTCGACCAAGCCGAGGCCGTGTATGAATCGGTTGATGAGGAACAGGAACTACTTGACCGCACCACCGCGATGATTGCCGAGGGTAAGGTCGTCGCGTGGTTCCAGGGTCGGCTGGAGTTCGGGCCGCGGGCACTGGGGGCAAGGTCGCTGCTCGCCGATCCGCGCAACGCGAAAATGAAGGACGTCATTAACGCCAAGGTGAAGTTCCGCGAGGCCTTCCGACCCTTCGCCCCGGCGGTGCTGAAAGAACATGCCCACGAGTACTTCGAAATGCCCGCGGGGATGGACATGCCCTTTATGCTCCTGGTTCCGAAGGTGCGAGAGGCGAAACGGGCGATCATCCCGGCCGTGACCCACGAAGATGGCACGGGCCGGGTCCAAACCGTCACCGAAGAGCACAACGGTCGTTTCTATCGACTCATTCGGACGTTTGGGCGGCTGACTGGTGTGCCCGTAGTCATTAACACGTCGTTCAACGTTCGCGGCGAGCCGATTGTGTGTACGCCGCAGGATGCCTACCATACTTTCGTGAACACGGGCATCGACGCGTTGGTGATCGGCAATTCCATCGTGACCCAGAAGCCGACATTGGTGGATTTTGAGGCTGGGTTGCGCCGCAGCGTAAAGTTAGAGGCGGGGCTGCGAACAACAGAGAGCTTAGCGATCCGGTAGATTCGAGTAGCGGCTATGGCGAAACAATCCCTCATCAAAGAGTTTTTTCTCTTCATCAAACAAGAGAAAAAATGGTGGCTTGTGCCGCTGATTTCTGTGCTCCTTCTGGTCGGAGCGCTGATCGTTTTCGCAGGGTCGTCTCCCTTGGCGCCGTTCATTTATCCGCTTTTTTGACAATTGCGAGCACGATCGCGCGAATTCGTCGAGTCGTTGCACATCTTCGCTGGAAGGGTCGATAATATAGCGGCCAACAGGGGCGTGCGGAGGTAAGCCATGAACATCAGCGTGGTGGGGACGGGATACGTCGGGCTGGTGGCGGGGGCGTGCTTCGCGGACAGCGGACATCGCGTCATTTGCGTGGACTGCGATGATCGCAAGATTCGCAAACTCTGTAACAACGAAATCCCGATCTACGAGCCGGGGCTTGCTGAGATCGTGGCGCGCAACCAGAAGTCCGGACGGTTGACCTTCACCACCGACCTCGCTTCCGCGGTACAGCGAAGCCGGATTGTCTTCATCGCGGTGGGAACGCTGCAGGCGGAGGACGGCTCCGTGAACTTGTCGACCGTCCTGGCCATCGCCCAGACCATCGGCCGCGTGATGGACGGGTATCGCGCCGTGGTCATGAAAAGCACGGTGCCGGTCGGCACGCACAAGCGAGTGACGGAAACAATCCGGGCGCAGACGGACCACCCCTTCGATTACGTTAGCAATCCGGAGTTTCTCAAGGAAGGGGCGGCGGTGGAGGACTTTACGCGGCCCGACCGTGTCGTGATCGGGGCGACAAACCCGGCGGTGGTGGAGATCATGCGCGAGTTGTACGCTTCGTTCATGCGCCGCGACGAGCGTATCCTCATCATGGACCCGGCAAGCGCGGAGATGACCAAGTACGCGTCCAACGCCATGCTGGCGACGCGCATCTCCTTCATGAACGAGATCGCCGGCCTGTGCGAGCGGATGGGGGCGGACGTTGAAAGCGTGCGTCGCGGGATCGGATCGGACGCGCGGATCGGGAGCGCCTTCCTCTTTGCGGGCGTCGGATACGGCGGATCGTGTTTTCCCAAGGACATCAGCGCGTTGGCGTCGATGGGCCGATCGGTCGATCACCCGATGAGTCTGATTTCTGCGGCGCAGGAGGTGAACGCGCGTCAAGGCCGCTTGTTCGCACGGCGGGTGATCGATTTCTTCGGAGATTCGTGTAATCAGACGACACTGGCCGTTTGGGGACTGGCGTTCAAGTCCTGGACGGACGACGTCCGCGAGTCGCCCGCCATTGCGGCGATCCGAATGTTTGTCGAATGCGGGTTGCGGATTCGGGCTTACGATCCGGAGGCGATGGTGAATGCGCGGACCGAACTCGGCGATACGGTCACAATGTGCGAAGACGAGTATCAAGCTCTCGACGGCGCGGACGCACTGGTTGTTTTCACCGATTGGCCGCAGTTTCGCACCCCGGACTTTGATATCATCACGGCCAAGCTGCGGCACAGCGTCTTGTTCGATGGTCGTAACTTGTACGATCCGCGTTCCTTGGCCAAGAAGGGATTCCAGTACTTTTGCATTGGTCGACCGACCATCGGGCCGTCGCAGCAGTAGTAGGAATCCAACATGAGTCGCATCAAGGCTGCACCCATTGACTCGCATGCCGATCGACTCCCGCCCCTGTACGACACAGCGGCCGGCCGACCAACCTCGCTAGAGAAGAGTTATTCTCCTCCCCTCGGTGGTTTGACGTTCCGCGCCAATTTCAATTGGACGCTGACCGGCAACGTGGTTAACGCCGCCTGCCAATGGGGCATGATCTCGGCCCTGGCCTGGCTAGGCACACCCCGGGCGCTGGGCCAATTCGTGCTTGGACTTTCCATCGCCGCACCTGTGATTTCCTTCACCATGTTGCAACTTCGCAGTGTCCAGGTCACGGATGTACGCGGCGAGTTTTCGTTCGGCGATTATTTCGGGACGAGGATTCTATGGACCCTCGTTGCGGCGGCGGCCATCGTCGTCGCCGCATTGTGGCTGGCCGAGGATACGACGACGTTTTGGGTCGTCATGCTGGTCGGCCTGATGAAATGTGTCGACAGCCTGTCCGACATCGTCCGCGGGTTGTTCCAGACCCGCGAACGGATGGACCTAACGGCCGTCAGCCTAATGATGAAGGGCGCGCTCTCGCTGGTCGCCTTGGCAGTTACGATGTGGCTGACCCGGAGCATCGTGCCGGCCTCGGCGGCGATGGCGATCGCATGGTCCGCATCGTTCGTAGTGAACGATCTGCGCTGCGCGCAGCGACTTCGCGCGCAGTCGATTGGGATGATTGCCCCAGTTTCAGAGCTTCGCCCTCTCTTTCGCAAGGTCGCCATCGTACGGCTCACTTCGATCTCCGTATCGTTGGGCGTGGTGATGGCACTCATCAGTTTGCAAACCAACATCCCTCGTTATTTCCTTCAAATCTACGCGGGGGAGGAAGCCGTGGGATGTTTCGGGGCCATCGTCTATCCCATGATGGCCGGTATGATCGTCACGACGGCCCTCGGACAGTCGGCTGCCACGAGATTGGCGCGGTCCTTCGTGGACGACCTGCCGGCGTTTCGACGGCTTCTGGGTCGGCTCTCCGCCATCTCCGCGGCGCTGGGGTTTGTCCTCGTCGCCGGAACGTACGTTCTCGGCAGACCTTTGCTTCGGATGATGTATGGTCCGTCTTTTGCCGATTACCATGCTGAGTTCGTAGTCGTTGCGATCGCATGTGGAATTCAATTGGTGACCAGTTGTTGGGGTTACGGAATAACGGCGGCTCGGTTCTTTCGCGTGCAGGTCATGATTACGCTAGGATCCTGCATCGCCACCGCGGCGGCGGCGTTGCTGTTGGTCCCCCGCTATGGTGTAATGGGCGGCGCTCAGGCGGTCCTGGCCACGTCGCTGGTCATGGCGTTGGGGTTTGCGCTGGCGATGTCCTGGGCCGTGCGGTCGCGGCGGGTCGCTACGCAGGCATAGGCGGGGCTTCAGAAGTCCCCAAGCGGATTCGTCCAATGCGACGTTTCGGTTGAGCTTGCCCGCCGGTGACGGGTGGGGTACGCACAAGCCTCGTTTAACGGATCACATGTTGGCACAATCTCCAGTCCAGCCATCCGCAGCAACCCGCGGGACGGCGCCCGCGGCGACGCAACGACCCCTGCGCGCATTGCACTTATTGGCGACATTGAATCTTGGCGGAATTGAGACCTGGCTGATCGAGGTGATGCGGCATGCGTCCCGCGATGACCTAACGATTGATGTCTGTACGACGCGGGACGATCACGGAGTCTACGACGAGGAGTTCATTGCTCTGGGCGGTGTGATCCACCGCTGTCCGCTCCACCGGAACCCCTGGGACTTTGGGCGGCGACTTGAGCAACTGCTGCGCGCTCACCGATACGACGTGGTCCACAGTCACCTCGCGTTCTTCAGCGGGTTCGTCCTGCGTTCCGCGGCTCGCGCCGGAGTCCCCATCCGAGTCGCACATAACCACATGACCGGAGACCTCGTCGAAGCGCCGGGTGTCCTGCGCCCGTTGTACAGGTACTGGATGCGCCGATGGATCGACAAATACTGTACCCTCTTCCTGGCCGTTACCGGTGCCAGCCTTCAGAGCTTTTGGGGACCCGGCTGGGAAGCCGATTCCAGAAATCGTGTGTGCAATCTCGGAATCTCGCTCGAGAGGTTCAGGCAGGTTGGCGACCGGACCGCGGTTCGGGCTGAGCTGGGGCTTCCCGCGGATGCGAGTCTGGTTCTAAACGTCGGTCGTTTCATCCATTCCAAGCGCCAGTCGCTGCTCGTCGATGTCGCAGCACAGATTGCCGCGCGGCGCCGCGATGTTTACTTTGTGTTCATCGGCGCTGGTTCTCTCCGGGCCGAGGTCGAACGGGTCGTCAACGCCTCCGGACTTTCAGACATCGTTCGCTTCGTCCCCGCGCAACCTGGCATTGAGCGCTTTTGGCTCGCCGCCGACGCCTTTGCGTTTCCCTCCGTCAGCGAGGGCTTCGGCATCGTGATAGCGGAGGCGGCGGCGGCCGGTCTACCGATTGTGGCTTACGACATTCCCGGCGTACGCGAGGCGGCTGCGGCCTCCTCTTCCGCGAAGCTGCTTCCTTTGGATGCGACGATTGAAGATTGGACGAGTGCTATCTTCGTTGCCCTGGATCGTCCGCCGTTGTCCTACGTAGATCGCAAGAAGATGTTGGATCGTTTTCCGCTTAGCATCGAAGCATCAAGCGATGCCCTTCGTGGGTTGTATGGAATGAAACCATCGTCGTGCAAAGAGGCCGCCACGTGAACCCATCGGGAAGTGGCATTTTTGCGGCGCGTTCGCTTCCATCGAGCGCTCGAACCCAAACGAGCGGATCGCCCCCCCTTGGGTCGGGCGAAGGCGCACCGCGATCTGGGTGGATTGCAGCTGCGTTTCTGTCCGCCTTCATCCTCCCGGTGTCGTTTGTCCCGAGCAGCCGCGGGCTCGTGTTCGAGATACCCGCGCTTCCCACGATGTGGTGGACCGACAATCTGCTGCTTTTGTTTGCGCTGAGCGTAGTTCCGATTCGTTGGCTAGGCGGGGCTTCCCGAATGCCCAAGCGCACCACACGTCGGTGGTTTGTGTGGCCACTGCTTCTGCTCGGGATGTGGCAGGTGGTGTCGCTGGCGTGGAACGGTCGCGACGCAACGATGAGGCATTACTCCTTCGTGCAGAGCCTGTGTATGTGCGCCGCTGTGTGTAGCGGCGTCTGGCTGGCGTCGGGGCTTCCGCACGCAACTCGACTGCAGCTTGCTCGCGGAACAACACTGCTGATTGCGTTTGTCATCGCTGTGTACATGGGGCTTTCTTTTGTGTTTCCGAGCTGGCGACCCAGCGCCGAGTGGCGGGACCTGACGACCCCGAGCCTAGGCTTCATTCGGGTTTACGGCCCACTCGGAACCGCCACTACGCTCAATTTCCTCCTCCTCCCCGTATTGGGATTCTGCGTTGGGATGAGCTTCGTGCCATCCCTGGGGCGACTTATCTGGATGGGATTGGCGGTCTTTTTCATCCTGGCGATTCTGGCGACGGGCAGTCGTGGCGGTGTGTTGGGCCTTTCGACGTTCGCTGTCCTCATTGCGGCGGCGATACGGGTGCGGGCCGTACTTTTCCTGGTTCCTGCCGGTTTTTTTCTGGCTGTCCTAGTCGCCCTAACCGGCGTTCCCGAAAGATTCCGGGATTTCGAGGATCGAGCGCGCTTCGAGACCTACGAAACGGCTGTCCGGGCATTTCTCGACAACCCGCGGAACATCGTGATCGGCACCGGACACGGCAGTCTGTACTCGAAGCTCCACGATGACTCGTTCCGCATGATGTGGCAGCGGAATCAATTCTATCTGGCGGAAGACCAAACGCCGTTTGGGCACACCCTCCGAAACAGCCACTCGGCGTTGCTTCGCACGCTCACAGAAACGGGAGTGATCGGCTCTATCATGCTTGCGACCCCGCTAAGCTGGATGATGTGGCGGTTGCTCGCCCCTAGCTTTTATCGAGCGCGAGATCGCCGTAACATCCTAGGCAAGGCCATCCTTGCCGGAGCCGTGGCCATGATCCCCTACATGGCGCTTGAAGAGTTCTTCATCAGCGCGTTCTGGATCGTCCTTCTGTGGACGATGTACGTAGTCATCGGGGTCGAAGGTATCGAGGAGAGCGTGTCCCCACCGTGAGGGGGCCGCGGATTCCGCCTGGGGCGACTCACGGGTGATCGATCAGGCGTAAACGTGGAAGGACGCGATCTCCATCACGCCGTGTCTTTCGCCGCTTCGGACACCCGTGAGGCGAGGCCTAGCAGCCGATGTCCATAGGACTCGGCCGGTGGCGGGTGAGTCCGCCAGCTTAAGGAGATCGGACCATGCCGAGTCGCATGAACTTCCATTCAATCGGATCCCGGACGTCGCGCCGGTCGATCATGATGCAGGCCGCCGCCACGCTACCCATCATGGTCATTGCAGTGCTCTCCAGTGCCATGGAACCTCCGCAGGACGCGCGCACCGGGAGCGGGACTCCCCCTCGCAACCTCCGCAATCCGACCGCGATCGACGACCTTCGCAGCGGGAAAACCCGCGCAGCGAGTGCCGCGTGGTGGGGCTTCAACCCTGAGGATGCCACCGAGGCCATCCAAAGCGCGATCAACTCCGGGGCCGCGAAGGTCGTGGTTCCTTACGTCGGGCAGCCTTGGGTCGTCCGCCCGCTCCATCTAAAGAGCAATCAGGACATCCTGTTCGAGCCGGGAGTTGTCCTGCTGGCCAAAGAGGGTGAGTTCCGCGGACCGCATGATTGTCTGGTACATGCCCAGGAAGTGGAAAACGTGACCCTACGCGGGTACGGCGCCACCCTGCGCATGCGAAAAGCCGACTACACCAAAGGCGGATATGCCAAGGCGGAATGGCGGCACACTCTGGGGCTGAAAGGGGCTAAGAATGTCAAGGTCCTCGGACTGTCGTTGGAGAGTTCCGGCGGGGACGGGATTTACATCGGATCCACATGGGACAACCGGCGCGTCCCGTGCGAGCGCATTATTATACGGGACTGCATCCTTCGGGAAAACCATCGTCAGGGGATCAGCATCGTTTCCGCCGAGCATGTGCGGATCGAGAACTGTGCGATCTGGGACACACGCGGTACGGCGCCACAGGCCGGGATTGACTTCGAACCGGACGATCCAAGCGAATTGCTGTCCGATATCGAAGTGACCGACTGCATCCTCGGGGGCAACGCTGGTGGTGGCTTTATGTTCGGCCTAAACCAGCTGAATGCAACCTCACGCGAAGTGTCCATCCGCGTCGTAAACAGCTTGGTCCGCAGTTCGAGTGGATCGGGACTGTGCATTCTGCTGCAAGGCGAGGCTCGTCCGAAGGGCAGCGTCGAATTCACCGACTGCACGTTTGAGAACGCGGACTACGCCGGGGCCCTCTGCGTGTGGAATGCGGACGCACCGATGAAAGTGCGGTTCGCCAACTGCCGCTGGCAGAACGTGGCGCGCGGAGGCACGCAGGCGCCTATCCAACTGGAGTTTCACGGTTTGGGTCCCGCGCCCGGTGCGGTTCAGTTCTCGGACTGCTACGTATACGACGACAAGCCGCGCCCTGCCGTGCAGCTCCTAGCGCCGGAGGCGGCGCGACTACAGGATGCGGTCTCAGGAGTCATCACCCTCTTCAACGAGCGGGCTACGTACGCCCATCCACAGGTCTCCAATCGACTCCCTCAGTTGCAGATCCAACATCGTAAGCAGGGGGAGTAATACCAGTTCCCGTTTGAACTTGCCGATTCAGCGAGCCACGGGCTTGAGCCCGCGCGGACTTACTTTGGAGAAAAACATACACCGTCCAATTGTCGAATCGGCATATCGAAACTAGGGTCGATATAATGCAGCGCGCGAGCTCCGAGGCTCACGACCGCCGGCAGCGGGTCCGCTCAGGACCAGCCGGTCGCAATCCCACGCGACCCGGCGAGTGTCGCGTCGTGAACTGCCTGGTAAAACGGGCGGCGCCGCGGAGTGGTTACAACCCCAGACCGGGCCATTGCTGCCAGGCCCGAGTCGACTTACGTATCGCTTCGAAGCGCTTGCCTAGGGGTACGGCGTCTGCAACGGGGTTTTAGACGATTACGTTCCCCCGTCGGTGCCGTCTGTGGCTCCAGTGTCAGTTGTGTCGGTTGTGTCGGTTGTGTCGGCTGTCGTCGGCGTGGGCACTTGCGGAACCAACGGTGGAAGTCCCGCGCGCTGTAGCAAGATGTTCCCCAAGTACAAAAGTGTACTGTTTAATTGATCGAAAATGATCTCGATTGCGTCGGAGAGAAATACCGCGCGGGGCGACGTGGGCCTGGTGGTCTCGACGATTTCTATGCCGCCGCGGGCGAAGTCCGCCGCCTCCTGCGCTCGGACGACGCCGGCTCCGACCATGTTGCCCGGCGAGCGCGCCCTAAGCGACCCGCCGCTGACATTGTCCGAGGCATATTGCCCCAGCCCCGGTGTACCTGGAGAGGTTGGTGTCGACGTCTGCGCCCGTGCGAGTGCATCCCATGCAAGCAACGCCCCGAAGGCTACCGTCCATACTGACCATGTCCTAACCCGCTTCATCGAATCTATCTCCGTCTCGACCTCACAACCCCTCTTGGGACGCCCGCCGGAAGCTCGTATCTCATGCTATTATTCGGCATCTTGCGGCGAAAGACAAGTAATAATCCGACTTTTCTATGAGGAACCGTCCGCCGGATCGCTATCGGCGACCTTCCCTTGGACCTGGCTGCTGCCCGGCTCCGCATTCGGACCGGTCTCCTCCTCGTCATCCTCCGGGGCGATCTTCGCCGCAGCCACCACCTTATCGCCCTCATCCAGCCGGATCAGCCGAACGCCCTGCGTGGCTCGGCCGATCTCGCGGACGGCGCTGAGGTCCGTCCGCAGCATGATCCCCTTGGCCGAGATCATCATCAACTCATCGTCGTCCGTCACCGCTAGGATCGCGACGACTCGGCCGTTGCGCTCCGTGGTCTTGATGTTGATGACCCCCTTGCCGCCTCGGCGGGTCTTTCGATATTCGCTGATGTCCGTCCGCTTGCCGTACCCGTTTTCGCAGACCGTGAGAAGCGACATCCCCGTATTGATCGCCACCATCGACACCACCGAGTCGTCCGGTTCGAGGTTCATCCCCCGCACGCCATGGGCGCTACGGCCCATCGCCCGCACGTCGTTTTCATGGAAGCGGATGGCCATGCCCTCACGCGTCCCCAACACGATCTCGTTTTCGCCGTCGGTGCGTTCTACGTTGATGAGGCTGTCATCGGCGTCAAGGGAGATGGCGATGATGCCGCTGGGCCTCGGACGACTGTACGCCGCGATCGGCGTCTTCTTCACCGTGCCCTTGGCCGTGGCGAAGAAAACGTACGACTCCTCAAATTCCTTCACCGCCAGCACCGCTCGGTGCGTCTCGTTGGGCTGCATCTGCAAGAGGTTGGCGATGGACCGCCCGCGCGAGGTCCGGCTCATCACCGGCATATCGTAGACCCGCGCCCAATAGACCCGCCCTCGATCGGTGAAGAAAAGCAGGTAGTCGTGCGTGGAGACGACAAACAGGTGTTCAAGGAAGTCACCCTCTTTGGCCGCACTGCCGCGAACCCCCTTGCCGCCGCGGCCTTGCTTGCGATATTCCTCCACGTCCGTTCGCTTGATGTACCCCTCGCGGGAGATGGTGACCACGACCGGCTCGTCGGGGATAAGCTCTTCCATCCGAAACTCGCCGACGGCCTCCACGATCTCCGTGCGCCGTTTGCTGGTGAACGTTTGTTTCAACTCGTGAATGTCCTCGCGAATGATATCCAGCACCAGCCGCTCCTCGCGCAGGATGGCCTCATGCCCTTCGATTTCCTCGACCAACTTGGCGTAATCGTTGCCCAGTTTTTCCGTCTCCAACCCAGTCAAGCGTTGCAACTGCATCGCCAGGATGGCGTTGGCCTGCACCGCCGTCAGATGGTGATCGTTCTTCGAAAATCGCTCGACGAACACTTTCGGAAGCAGCTTCCGTAACGTCGGCTGCTCGGTTAATCGCAGAGGCCTGGCCATCAGGCTTGCCCGCGCAGTATTCGGATCGGGCGACTTCTTGATGAGCTCAATGATCGCGTCGATGTCTCCGACGGCTAGGATCAACCCTTCGAGAATGTGCGCCCGCTGCTTGGCCCGCCGCAACAGGAACGATGTCCGCCTCCGGATCACGTCCTTGCGATGATCGACGTACAATCCGAGCATTTGCTTGAGCGTCAGAGTCCGCGGCTGTCGATCCACCAGGGCGATGTTCATGATGTGGTAGTTGGATTGTAGCGGGGTGTATTCAAACAACCCATTGATGACCACGTCCTCGTTGGCGTCGCGCTTCAGATCGATCTCGATCCACACGTCGTGCTTGCGGTCGGAGGCGTCGTTGACCGCGGACACGTCCTTGATGTTGCCGGACTTGACCGCCTCGGCGACCTTCTCCGTCACCGTGCTGCGTAGCACGGCGTAGGGAAGCTCGGTGATGACGATGGTTTTCTTGCCGCTCTTGCTCTCCTCGACGTGGCATTTACCGCGAAGCGTGATGCTTCCCCGGCCGGTATTGTAAGCATCGAGTATCCCTCTCCGCCCGCAGATTTGACCGCCGGTGGGGAAGTCCGGGCCGGGGATGACCTTCAACAGCTCCGCGACGCTCACGTCCGCGTTGTCCAGGTAAGCCAGCAGTGCGTCACACACCTCGCCGACGTTGTGCGGTGCAAGGTTCGTCGCCATGCCTACCGCGATGCCCGTCGCGCCGTTGATGAGCAGATTCGGGAACTTGCCGGGAAGGACCGTTGGCTCCTCGCGGGAGTTGTCATAGTTGGGTATGAAATCGACCGTTTCGTATTCGAGGTCTTCGAGCATCATGGCCGCGGCGCTGGTCATGCGCGCTTCGGTGTACCTCATGGCCGCCGGCGGATCGCCGTCGATCGACCCGAAGTTGCCCTGCCCGTCGATGAGCGGCTGGCGCAGGTTCCACGGCTGGGCCATGCGCACCAACGTGGGATAGATCACCGACTCGCCGTGGGGGTGGTAGTTACCGCTGGTGTCGCCGCTGATCTTGGCGCACTTTTTGGTTTGCGCTCGCGGGCCGAGATTCAGGTCGTTCATGGCGACCAGAATCCGCCGCTGCGACGGCTTCAGCCCGTCGCGGATATCCGGCAGGGCACGGGCCATGATCACGCTCATCGAGTAGGTCAGGTACGAGTCCTGCATCTCCTCGATGAGCCGATGATCGACGATCCGCTCCGGCCCGCTCGGTTCCGCGCCGTCGTCTTTCACATCCGCCGGTGTGTCAGCCATCTGTCATCCTCATAGGGTGCCGCCCCACCCCTTCGGGTGAGGGACTCCATTCAGAGCCGCAGGCGCAAGCCTGCGGACAACGCCGGGGACCGGGTTGCCGGGTGCCTCGGGTCCGCCGACCCGCCTGGTGACACTGGCGGCACGCGCCTCCCCCCATACCAAGGGGGAACAAAGGGGGGTTCGTCGCCCCGCGTAGAAGGCGGCGTACCAACGCGAACATCCTACCCCAACCCGCCGCCTCCGTTAAGGGCCCGCGAACTCGCTGACTGTTTCATAGCCGCCGCCTTTGATTCGCCTGCGGATCCAGGTGCGTAAGGATTCCGAAAGGGAGAAATTGAGCGATACCATAGAATCGTTTCTCTGACCGAGAAACTCGTCCGATTATGCCAAGGCGCGACGATCTTGGGCGTGGAGCCGCTGGCGGCCCGAACCGCGGGCGCTCCGGGCAAAAACCAGTGCAGAGAACCACAGGTCCAAGCAGTGCCGACGATTTCACTCGCCGCGCAGGGCGGCTAGCCGAGGACGAGCGCCGGCGTGGCCGGGCTGGCCTCGCAGAACCAGGCGGTATTCCCGTATCGCAGCGGCCTTATCCCCCAACCGTTCAAACGCTTCGCCCAGCAGGAATCGGGCCTCCACGTCGTCCGGCTGGAGCGCGAGCAGCGCCTCAAAATGTTCGACGGCTGCAGCGTCTGCGCCGGTTTGCGTCAGTAGCACCGCGAGATTGTAACGAGCATCGGCGCGGTTCGGTTCCAACGCAACCGCGCGGCTGGCGTGCTCCAGGGCCTCGTGGTTCCTTCCCAAGCGAGCAAGACAGGCCGTGAGAAGTCGACGGGCTGCCCCGTGGTCCGGCCGGGTGGCGGTCAGTCGTTCCAGGTCCGAGACGGCCTCCGCGAACCGACCCGTTTTTTCCAAGACCAGGCTCAAATTGTACAGGGCGTCTTCGTACTGCCCATCGAGGCGCAGGACCTCACCGTAGGCGGTGATGGCCTCGCTATCACGTCCGAGCAGTTGCAAGACATTGGCCAAATAAAACCGCCCATCGACGTAATCAGGATCGATCCGCACGGCCTCCGTTGCGGCCTTGAGGGCCCCGGGCAGATCCCCGGCTTGCTTCAGAGCGTAGGCGACCCCCCCGTGAGCCACGGCATTGTTCGGTCGCTTCCGGGCGGCATCCGTCCAAATGCTCACTTCGTCTTGATAATCGCGATTACGCGCCCACGTTGTAGCGCCTAGTGTGAGAATCAGCGCAACCGCGACTGCCGAGAGTGCCCGGACCCTCGCCCCAATCCCGACCCAAGCGACGACCCCCGCAGCTCGCAGCAATCCCGCACCCGCGACCAGGACCAACGCAATCAGCGGCAGGTACATGCGGCGCTCAGCAGCCAGCTCGGTCACGATGGGAACCACGCTCGAACTCGGCGCTAGAATCAGAAAGAAACTCACCCCCAGGAAGCCCCACCAGCGCCGTCGTATCATACCGGTCGTGGAGCCGAACAAGGCGGCCGTGAGCATCGCAGCCTGCGGCAGAACCGCGAGGACTCCGTCGGCGATGGGCCAGTCGTGATAGGAGATGACCAGCCGCGCGGGCCAGAAGGCCAGGCTTAGATAGTGCGTGATGACCGTCGACTGGGTCAGCAGGTAGTCCCACCAACCCACACCATGCGCGAAGCCAACGCTGGCGCCCCGTGGACCGCCAAGGGTGATCGCGCCGAGCAAGACCCAGCAACCGCACAGCCCGGCGTACAAGCCCGCTCGCCTGCTCAACGCCGTGCGGATCGACCCGGCGAAAAACGTGTAGTCGTACAAAAGCGCGACCAGCGGCCCGGCCGCCATGACCTCCTTGCTCATCACCCCGAGCGCGCAGGCGACCACCGCGAGGATCGACCACGCTCGGCTTCGCCGCGAGCCGCTGCCGCGAGCGACCGCGTACAACATCAGCACGAAGAAGCAGCCGACCAACAGCTCGGTGCGCTGCACGGCATAATTGACAGTTTCCGTGTGTAGGGGATGCACCGCCCAAATCGCGGTGGCAGCGCCCGCGAGTAAGACCGGAATTCCAGGTTTTTTTCCGCTTTCCGCGGCTGGCGTCCGCCGAATCAGCCCGAATAGCAATAGCGCGGTAGTGAGGTGGATCCCGATGTTGACTGCGTGAAAACCGCGCACAGAGAGCCCGTGAAAGGCATAGTTGATCGCAAGGGAAAAGGACACCACCGGGCGGCCAGACACGCTGGTCTGAGAGTGGGCATGGATGGCCCGCAGCGAGGTCGGAAGGCTGTGGATATCAGGATTGTTGACGATGGCAGGAAAATCGTCGCCGATAAAGGGGCCGCGGAGGCTGTTGGAATAGACAGTGAGAACGATCGCGACAAGCGCGAAAGGAATGAGCTGAACCCAAAGCCGCCGTGGGTTTGCGGCAGGCGGCGTAATTTCGCTTGGCGGACCGAGGTAGCGTTTCAAAGGTGATTCAAACAAAACTGCGTGATGGCACCCTTGGACCAGTTCGCCGTGTGCCACCAGCGCCTTCCACGCGGGTGCCCTGCCCCAACGCCCCTGATTCTACCACCTTGAGGCCACTTCAAGTAGCGGCCCCCCACCACCGAAACCGGTTGCCCGGATTGCGGGGGAAGGCTAGGATGCCCTCATGTTCGGGATCCCGATCGTTTGAGTTGATATGGAGAAAACAAATGGTTTCCATGACAGATCTTTGGTTGCCGATCCTACTTTCCGCGGTCTTCGTCTTCATCGTGAGCAGCATCATTCACATGGCCCTTCCGATTCACAAGGGCGATTTCAGAAAGCTGCCCGGCGAAGAAAAGATCCTCGCCGAAATGCGCACCCAGGGCGTCCAACCGGGAAGCTACGGGTTTCCCATGTGTGAATCCATGAAAGACATGGGATCACAGGACATGATCGCAAAGTGCAATCTCGGCCCCGTGGGGTTCATGACCGTGAATCCCAACGGCCCGTGCAACATGGGCAAGAGCCTCATTTTGTGGTTTCTGTATTCGATCTTGATCGGCGTAATCGTGGCCCTTGCGGCGGGGCCGAGTTTGCAGCGCGGCGCGGCATTCGCGAACGTTTTCCACCTGACCGCCCTGGCCGCGGTTCTTGCCTACTCGGTGGGCGCTCTTCCAGAGTCAATCTGGAAGGGCCAGAAGTGGTCCATCACCATTAAGTTCGTCTGCGACGGCGTCCTCTACGGAATCACAACCGGCTTGACCTTCGCCTGCCTCTGGCCCGCGGGAGCTTGATCCGGTCGCGCGCCGTGTGCTACCGCTCTTGAGCGGTAGCTAGCGTGCCCCAGCCCTTTCGTCAGAAAGAGGCGGGGGATGACGTCGTCGAGACTTCTCTGGACTCGCTTGAGCCCCCACCCCTGCTGCGTAGGGATGGGGCACCTTCCGCACCTTACGCTTGCCAGCCCCGCCCGACTCTGATCCGGCAGACGCCGCTCAAAAAATATCTCGGCGTGGTCTTGAATCCCCGCGCCGTCTGTCTACAACGTATACTACTGAACGGCCGGCACGGAGGGCGAAGGCGTCGCCCGGCTGGCGATGTTGGCGACGCGGAGAAACAACAAATGGCCAAGACGGCGGTGACCGCCGGGGCCGTCCCAAAAACGGTTGGACCCATCCCGGACCTCGAACGCCACCTCCCCTCGGATTGGTGGCGGACGCTTTTCAACTCCATCTACCTGAAAACGGATGGGGACGTAGTCGAGAACGACCGCAACACGATCCGCGACGTGGACCTCTTGATCCGCGCCGCCGGTTTGGAACCCAACGATCGCATCCTCGATCTCTGCTGCGGTCAGGGCCGCCACTGCCTCGAGCTCGCCCGCCGCGGCTTCAAGCAGATCACAGGCTTCGATCGCTCGCGTTATCTGATCCGTCTCGCCCGCAAGCGGGCCAAGACGGAAGGCCTGTCCGTCTCCCTCCACGAGGGCGACGCCCGCAGGTTCCGCTTTCCGGAAGAGTCATTCCACTGCGTAGCGTTGATGGGCAACTCCTTCGGCTATTTCGATCGTGAGGAGGATGATCTGGCCGTGCTGCTCGGTGCCCAGCGCGTCCTTCGCGCCGGCGGACTACTGGCCATGGACCTCGCCGACGGCGAATGGTTGCGCACCAACTTCGAAAAACGCTCCTGGGAATGGATCGACCAGAACCACTTCGTCTGCCGCGAACGGTCGCTGGCCTCCGACAACGTGCGCCTGGTCTCCCGCGAGGTCGTCGTCCACGCCGAGAAAGGTGTCATCGCCGACCAGTTCTACGCCGAACGACTCTACACCCGCAGTGAAATCACCCAGATGCTCGAACGCGTCGGCTTCCTCGCCGTGCGCATGCACGAGGGTCTGATTACCGATTCCGACCGCAAGCAGGACCTGGGTATGCTTGCCCATCGCATGTTCCTAACGGCTGAGGCCCCACGAAAAACCGCCGTACTGCGGAAGAAGGGCCCCCTCTTCCCCAAGGTCACCGTAGTTCTAGGCGATCCGCGCCTACCGGACTCCGTGAAGCGAAACGGCCAGTTCAACGAGGAGGACATCGAGACGATCCGCCGGCTCAAGGAAGCCCTCAACGAATTGCTCGGCTACGAATATACCTACCTCGACAACCACGCCTCGCTGGTCACCGAATTCCGGGCCAACCCGCCGCAGATGGTCCTAAACCTTTGTGACGAGGGGTTCAACAACGACGCGTTTTTAGAACTGCACGTTCCGGCCATTCTGGAAATGCTTCGCATCCCCTACACCGGCGCCGGACCGACTTGCCTGGGGCTGTGCTACAACAAATCCCTGGTCCGCGCCATCGCCGCCGGCCTCGATGTCCCCGTGCCGCTGGAGACCTATTACGACCCCGACGATCAATCGGCCACCCTACCCTCCGCCTTCCCCGCTCTGGTCAAGCCCAACTACGGCGATAGCAGCATCGGCATCCGCCAGAACGGCGTCGTCCGCTCGCCGGAGGAATTGTTGAGTTATTTGGAAGAGCTACGCGTCGAGCTTCCGGGTCGGTCCGTGTTGATCCAGGAATTCCTCACCGGCACGGAGTACAGCGTGGGCATCATCGGCAACCCCGGCCTCACCTTCCGCAACCTCCCGCCGCTCGAGGTGGACTACACCGGCCTCGACCCCGGCCTGCCGCCCATCCTCGGCTACGAGTCCAAGTGGATCCCCGACTCGCCCTATTGGACGCAGATCAAGTACCACGAGGCCCGCATCGACGAAGACGTCCGCCGCCGCCTGTTCGACTACTCCAACAAGCTGTTTGAGCGCTTGGACTGCCGCGACTACGCCCGTTTCGACTTCCGCACCGATCCCGACGGCGAGATTAAGCTGCTGGAGGTCAACCCCAATCCCGGCTGGTGCTGGGACGGCAAATTGAACTTCATGGCCACCTACGCCGGCCTGCGCTACGCCGAACTCCTGGAGCTGATCCTCGAAGCCGCCCAGGAGCGCATCGCCTCCCGAAAAGAGTCCGCCCGCTGAATGGGTGGACGGTATGGCACTGCTCTATGAGCTTGCTGTTACTCACATCTCTCTGCCGGCGCTCGCTACTTTGCCCACCCACGGCAACACGCGTCCCGGAGGGACGCCCGAAATTAGCCCAACGTTTCATAGGATTGCGCATGAAGCGGTCATGCGGCAGCCCTTTCCAGCGATAGTCTAACATGATAGATCAACAGTTTCGTGCCGACCCATCGCGTCACGCGGGGCAGCGTTCTGACCCACGC
>Ga0137429_1000337_pt1 | contig 20539 bp, 15 predicted proteins | sample EasRivERMZT736_2_FD_102304 | JGI IMG/M metagenome (GOLD analysis project Ga0137429, IMG submission 102304) | Soil microbial communities from meander-bound floodplain in the East River, Colorado, USA - East River MetaG ERMZT736_2 | ecosystem: Environmental > Terrestrial > Soil > Floodplain ...
GTTGTTTCGGACCCCACCTCGCGGTGACGCCCTTTCGTTCGGTTACAGGCCGGAGAGCGCCTACCTGGCGAGGACTCGCACCTCGCCGACCATGCACGCTCACAGGCACACGACCCCGGCCTCCGCCGGGGTGGCGCTCGCAGTCGGCGGTACCGCCCCACCCACCTCCGTCATTCCGGCGCAAGCCGGAATCCAGAGCGGAGATCACACCCAGCGCCGTTCTGGACCCCGGCCTCCGCCGGGGTGACGCTCGCAGTGGGCGGTACTGCCCCACCCACCTCCGTCATTCCGGCGCAAGCCGGAATCCAGAGCGGAGATCACACCCAGCGCCATTCTGGACCCCTGGATTGCGCCGGGGTGACCCGAGGGGGGGCGTCCGATCTAGCGGTACATGAAGCGAGCGAGGTTCGCCGTCAGCCGCGCCTGCATGACCTCGATCGCATCCCCTCGTGCGCGAGCCAGCGCGGTCGCAACACGCAGCGCCCAGGCAGGCTTCGCCGGCTCGCCGCCGTAGGCGACGGGGCTGTCGGTCTCGACGAGCAGGAAGTCAGGCTCGATCGCGGCGGCCACCTCGGCCTGCCGCGGATCGAAGAGGATTGACGGACCGGCCGAAAGATAGAGCCCTGCCTCAGTCGCCTGGCGCGCGAGCTTGCGGGAGTGCGTGAACCAGTGCAGGAGCGCGGGAATCCCGGTCCGGCGCGTGAAGTTCGCGGCGACCGCGATGAGGTCGGAGTCGGCGCGGCGCGTGTGGAGGTTCACCGGCAGGCGCCGCGCCTCGGCGATCGAGAGCTGCCGATCGAGCGCCTCGCGCTGGCGATGCTGCTGCGCGGCGTCGGGGGCGTCCTTGTAGTCGAGCCCGACCTCCCCCACGAAGTCGGCTGCGGCCGCCGCGCACTCCACCGCGGCCAGCTCGGTGGCGAGTGCCGCATCGTCGAGCGTCGGCACACGCGATGGATGGATGCCGACCCCCGCCAGGACGTGCCCCGGAAACCGCCGCCGCAAGGCGAACCCGGGCGCGAACTCCGCGGGCTCCATCGCCACCGCCAGGATCGGCGTCACCCCCGCCGCGATCGCCTCCACCACGGCCGCCTCCGCGTCGGGAAGCGTCGTCAGATGGCAATGGGCGTCCGGAACGCCGCGAGAGGGGAACGCGACCCCTTCTCCGTCATTCCGGCGCAACCGGGAATCCACCGGCGACCCCTGCTGCCCGGACGAGCGCTGGCCGGGGTGGAACGGACGGAACCGGGCGTGAACGGAGGAGTCGGCTCCGCGCGCGTCCGCGCCGCGGCTCAAGCCACGATGCCGTTCTTGCGCGCGATCAGGTAGACCGCGCGCCCCGCGGCCTCGTACGGCGCGCTTGCGAGCGTCCCGTACACGGCCGTCGGTATCAGCCCGACCTCCCTGAGCATGCCGCGGATCTCGCGCACCGTGAAGACCGAGTGGATCCCGACGCGCGTGTCACGTTGGCCGCCGCGGACGAACGTGTAGCGCGTTTCCAAGGCGCTTTCGTTCGCGTCGTAGTGGTTCTCCTCCAGGAACAGGATGTCGCCGAACTCCATCCACTCCCTGTCCCTGACGTGCGGCAGCATCGCCTCGGCCGCCATCCCCGCATCGAGCGCGAAGCGGGCGCCGGGCTTCAGCGTGCGCGACACGGCCGCGAGAAAGGCGCGGCTCCCCTCGGGCCCGAGGTATCCGAAGCTGTTCCCGAAGCAGTAGGCCGCGTCGAAGGCGCCCTCCCACGGCAGCTCGCGCATGTCGGCGCGCACGAACTCCGCGGCCAGATGCCCCGAGGCCGCGGCGGCGCGCGCCTCCTCGATCGCCTCGCGCGACAGGTCGACCCCGGTCATCTTCATCCCGCGCTGGGCAAGCTCGAGCGCATGCCGCCCGAGGCCGCAGGGGACGTCGAGCACCGCCGCCCCCGCCGCCAGCCCCAGCTCCCGCACCAGGAAGTCGATCTCCGCACGCGTGTGCTCGGGCGGCATCGCCACCCGCCACATGTCGAGGACGATCCCCTCGAAGAACGTCTCGTACCATTTCGTCGTCACGCGCACATCCTCGAAACCCGCCGTGACAGAGCAGCCTCAGCGCCATGGGAGTAAGGTGGGACCGACCAAGAATACCACTGGGGAAAGCGGTCTCACTCGTTTGGAACCGATCACACCTAGGCGTTGTCCCTACTTCGGTGGTCAGCGCGTCTCGCTCATGAGAACGATGTCACTGCTCAGGTCACCGTACGCGAAGATGACCCGGCGGCCGTCCGGCGTCCATTCCGCTCGGTCCATGTGCCCGGTCGCGAACTCGGTGATCTTGACGGGATCGCCACCGTCGGCCCCAGATATCCAGAGATTGTCCGCATCGTCCAGCCAGCGAATGATCAGAAGGCGCCGGCCATCGGGCGACCAACGGTTGATCTGGATGCGGCCTTCCGCAAAGTGGGTGATCGCCTCTGCGGGGCCGCCTGCGATCGGCTGGCGGAGGACATTGTGCACGCCCTTTTCCTCGGTGACGTAGGTCAACGCCGTGCCATCGGGAGCCCAGGCGACGTCGAAACCGCTCGCCGGAAGCCTGAGGACGGCTTGCGGCTCGCCACCGGATGCTGGGACGATGACCTGGTGCGACCGGCTGAGCCCCTGGATCTCCCTCGAACTCTCGTACGCGATTCGCGTTCCGTCGGGCGAGAAGATCGCATCGCCGTCGCAGTCCTGCAACAGCCTCCGCGCCTCGCCTCCCGAGGTCGCGACCTCCCACAGCTCGCGAGGCGCCTCCAACTGGCGGAAGAGGACCGTCCTGCCGTCCGGGGAGACGGCCAACGGAACCTCGCCCGATCCGTCGGTCAGTCGCCGTGGATCGCCTCCAGTGGGATCCAGGCGCCAGACATGGCGGTGGCGATCCTCACCGACCTGGACGAAGACCGTGCTCCCGTCCGGCAGCCAACGCGACGAGAACGCATTGAAGGGCCCCGAGGTGATCGGCCGGGGATCCCCCCCGTCGTCGCTGATCGCCCAGAGGCGCATGTAGGAACCATCCCGCGCCTGGAACATCACAGCGTCGTTGCCGGACGGCTTGTAGTCCATCACGCTGTTCTCGCTGCTCGACCGGAACGTGATCGCCCGCGGCCGGCCCACTCCGTCCGCTCCCACAATCCAGAGGTTCATGACCCTTGCCTGACGGACCGCCCCGACGGTGCGGCCGTCACCCGAGACCATCGTCCCCGAGTATTCGTTGAGATCGTTGGTGATGGGCCGAACCTGGGCGCCGGGGAAGGAAACATCCCAGATCTGCGTGGTCGCTGTAATGTCCTTTGTCCTCGCCGTCATCACCAAGCCGTCTCCGCCGGGCCGCCATGCGAGACCATTCACGCGTCCCCAATCGCCCGATCTCAATGGCGTCTGGGTTCCATCGTCGGGATTGAAGGCGACCAGTTGGGAGCTCAAGGCTTGATTCGGCCTCCAGATGGACGCCGCGATTCGCCGTCCGTCGGGAGACCAGACCGGTCCGGCGTTCATGTCACCAGGCCACTTGACCGACGCGATCGTCCGGGCCTCGCCGCTCTCGAGGTCCAGGATGATGAGCAACGTCTCCTGGGTGCCCGGAACCCCCCGTGCGAAGGTCACCCGCCTGCCATCGGGCGCGAACGAGATCGCGGAATCAACGTCGAAGGTGCGCCTGCGCGGCGTCCCTCCCAGGGATGCTATCTGGTACAGCGCCTTGTACCCGCTGGTCTCCGGGTCCTGTGCCAGATAGTAGACGTAGTTTCCATCCGGGGAGAAGGTGAGACCGGTGGGGGCCGGGTCGCTTGGGGGGAGGATCTCGATCTCGGTACCCGTGGCGAGCTGGCGCATCCAGAGGCTCTTGCGCCCCGGCGGCCCGCTCACGCGCGCCAGGTAGCGGCCGTCCGGAGAGAGCGCCGCGCCGAAGATGTGACCCCGCGCCGGGATCACGGTCATCTTCGGTGCCGGGGGCGGGGACGTACCGCCCGGCGCCCCGGCCCGGCCGACGAGAGCGTAGATCCCGAGACCCAGACCCGCCAATGCCACGAGCGCCAGGACGACGATGCCGGCCCGGACCGCGGGCCCGAGGCGGGCAGGGGGGAGGGCCGCGACGGACGAAGCGTCGCTCCCGGAGGTCGCGGAGGCGGAGAGCGTCTCGTACTCGTCCACGATCTCGCGCAGTTCGATCGCGAGGTCCTTCATCGCGTGGAGTCGCTGGTCGGGGCTCTTCGCCAGGCATCTGCGGATGAGACGCCGCAGCTCGGCCGGCGCTGCTTGATTGAGCTCCTCCACCGGCTGCGGCTTCTCGCTGAGAATCTTGTGCATCGTCGCGACGCTCGAGTCCCCCGCGAACGGGCGCTGCCGCGTGGCGGCCTCGTACAGGATGCAGCCGAACGAGAAGATGTCCGAGCGGTGATCGACCGGGCGCCCCTGGACCTGCTCGGGGGACATGTACCCGACCGTCCCCAGGACGACCCCCTCCCCGGTCCGCTCCTGCGCCTCCGTCGGGGCGTTCGTCCCCTCGTCGGGCACGGCGCTCCGCTCGACCAGCTTTGCCAGCCCGAAGTCGAGCACCTTCGCGAACCCGTCGTTCGAGACCATGATGTTGCCGGGCTTGAGATCTCGATGGACGATCCCCGCGGCGTGCGCCTTCGCGAGCCCCTCGGCGGCCTGGGCGAGGTAGCCGAGCAGCGTCCTGAGATCCTCGTTTCCCACATGGATCGCATCGCCGAGCGTCTTTCCGTTCACGAACTCCATGGCGATGAACTGCACGGATTCGGAAGGAGCGGCGGCGTCCCCTTGCGGCTCGCCGGGCTGGACCTCCCCCTGGCCGATCTCGTGGATGGTCACGATGTTCGGGTGGTTGAGCGAGGAGGCGGACTTCGCCTCCAGGATGAAGCGCCGGAGCCGCTCCTGGTTCGCCACGAGGCGCGGCGGGAGGATCTTGAGCGCCACGGGCCGGTCGAGGTCGAGATCCTGCGCCAGGTACACCTCTCCCATCCCCCCGGCGCCAAGCGGGCCGACGACGCGATAGTGGGAGAGCCTCGCTCCCGGCTCCAGGACACTTCCCATGCGAACGACCTCCTCGGAGAGCGGCGAGCCTCCGAGAGTCTAGATCACTTCTGCTGCGATTCGGTTGGAGAGCACCCGTGGGGGTCAGGTCTTTACTTTGCACCTGGCGGCAAAGCAGCTCGAAAACTCAGAGGTTGTCGTCACACGCTGCAAAGTAAAGACCTGACCCCCACTCGTTCGACCCCCATTCGTTCGAGGGCGACCTCTCACTCGTAGCGCAGCGCCTCGATCGGGTCGAGGCGCGCCGCGCGCACGGCGGGGTAGATCCCGAAGAGGAGACCCACGAGGATCGAGACGGAGGTCGAGAGGATCACGGCGCCGGGAGTGATGACCGTCGCCCAGCCGGCGTACGCCGCCACCCCGCGGGCGATGGCGACCCCGGCGAGGACGCCGGCCGCACCCCCCATCAGGCTGATGGTGAACGACTCGATGAGGAACTGATCGCGGATGTTGGAGCGACGCGCGCCGACCGCGCGGCGCACGCCGATCTCGCGCGTCCGCTCGAGGACCGTTGCCAGCATGATGTTCATGATCCCAATGCCACCGACGAGCAGCGAGATCCCCGCGATCGTCCCCATCACGATGTTGAAGAGCCGCTGCGTCTGCCGGCTCTGCTCGAGCAGCTCGCGCGGCACGGTGAGCGTGGTGTCGGCCGCCCCGCCGTGCAGCCGGTCCAGCAGCGCCGCGATCACCTCGGCGGAGGCCGCCGGGTCGGCATCGCCGGCGAAGGTCACCCGGATCTCGTCCAGCTCGTCCGCGAGCGGCTCCTGCTCGAACTTGCGCCGCGCGGTGCCCAGCGGGATCAGGATCTGGTTCGCGGGGGAGTCGATCGCGGTGCCCATGAACTCCTGGTCGGTCTCGCTCCCCGCCTCGATCACGCCGATCACGATGAGCCAGACGTCGTTCACCTTGAGATCGCGGCCGACCGCCGTCTCCAGTCCGAACAGATCACGCCTCACCTTCGAACCTATGACGCAGACCTGGGCGTGGCTCTCGTCCTCGTCGGCGCCGAAGAAACGTCCCTCGGCGAGCGTGAGCGAGTGCACCTTCGCGTGGGTCGCCGCGACGCCGAACACCTTCGCCTTCGACTTGCCGGATGCCGACAGGATCTTGTACGGGCTGAGCGAGACGCGCGGCGCCACCGACTCGACCTGCGGCACCGCCAGCGCAATGGCGCGCGCGTCGCGCAGCGAGAGTCCCGGCGATTTCTTGCGGACCTCCTCGCGCTCCTTCTCCGGGAAGGCGACCGCGCGCACGTAGACGTTGCGGAGCCCCATGGCGTCGATGAGCCGCATCGCCTGGCGCTCGGCGCCCGCGCCGATCGACATCATCGCCAGCACCGCGCCGACGCCGAACAGGATGCCGAGCATGGTGAGCGCGGAGCGCATCTTGTGGGCGGACAGGCTCGCGACCGCCGCGCGCAGCGCCTCGGCGAGGTTCATCCGATGCGCACCACGACGGAGGCCCCGGAGCCGGCTTCGGGCGGGGCCGGGGCATCGCCGCGCGGCTTCGGCCTCGCGCGGCCGGTGGGATCGCGCAGGGCAACCTCATCCCCCACGGCGAGCCCGGAGAGGATCTGCACCCGGTCCCAGCCGCGCGCTCCGACCTTCACCTCGACCGGGACGAGGCGGCCCGCCTCGCGCCGGTAGCAGACCTCGACCCCATCCGCGGCGACCACCGCCTGCGGCGGCACCAGGAGCGCCGACGGGATCCGCTCGAGCACGATCTCGGCGCGGACGCGTTGCCCCGGCTTCATGACCCCGAGGTCGGCCCCCTCCGCCGCCAGCGCGGCTTCGAAGTACTGCACCGGGACATTCCATCGCCGCGGCTTGGCGAGAGCATCGACCCGCGTCACCCGTGCCTTGTACTTGCGGCCGGGGTGCGCCTCCACCACGAGCGTGGCCTCGAGCGACGGGGCGAGACCTCCGGCATCCGCCTCGAGCACGAACACCAGCGACTCCACCGCCGTCGGGTCGGGGATCTCGCCGAGCTTCTGCCCCGGCCAGACCTGGTCCCCGGCCTTGAGCGAGTTCCCCTGCCAGTCGCGCTCCAGCGTCAGGAAGCCGGCGTGCGGCGCCCGCACCACGAGCGCGTCGAGCCCCTGGCGCGCCTGGCGGATCTTGAGGTCCGCCTTGTTGCGCTGGATGCCGAGCAGGTCCAGCTGGGCCTGGGCCTGGCGGGCGGTGGCGTCGCCGCGGCTGCGCGCCGACACCGCCTTGTGCTCCGCGAGGTCCTGGTCGATCTCGGCGTCCAGGATCTGCTGCCGCGAGAAGATCTGCGCGTCCTTCGCCGCGAAGCGCTCCGCCTGCTGGCGCTCGTGCTCGGCGACCTCCGCGTCGAGCTCGAGATTGCCGACCTTGGTGTCGTTCTCCATCCGCGAGCGGGCAATCTCGTGCTCGGCGATCGCCCGGTCGGCCTCGCCATCGAGGAGGTTGCGCTCGAGGTCGGTCGGATCGAAGCGCACGATGACGTCGCCCGCCGCCACCTGACTCCCCTCCGTCGCGAGCCACCCGATCCGCTGCACCTGGCCCGACTCCGCCGGCGCGCTGATCGCGGTGGCCTGGACCGCCTTGAGGTACCCCTCGGCCACCACGATGCGCGTCAGCGCCCCCTCCTCGGCGCGGAAGACCGGCACCCCGGCGGCCGCGATCCCCTCGGCATCGCGACCGACGCCTCCGAGCAACAGCAGCCCGCCGACGCCCCCCATTGCCGCGAGGGCGGCCGCGACGAGAAGCCAGCGCCGCCCGGTCATCCAGCCTCCCCGGCCGCCGAGGTCGCGGCGCCGTTGCGCGCCACCTGGTCCCCCTCCGCCAGCCCGCTGCGAACCTCCACGTCGGTGCCGTTGCGTGCCCCCAGCTCGACCGCCGTCTCGCGCAGGCGGCGCCCCTCCTGCCGCATCACGACCGGACCCGCGGGGGTCAAGGTCACCGCCTCGAGCGGCAGCACGAGGACTCCTGCGACCCGTCCCACTTCGATCTCGGCGCGAAAGCGCATCCCGGGACGCATCCGCTCGGGGTCGGTGCGCTCGAGATCGACCTGCAGCCGGAACACCTTCACTTGAGAGCGCCACGACTCGCTGCGGACGGCGTTGCCGATCTCGCCGATGACTCCGGCGAACTCGATGCCCGGATGCGCTTCGAGCGACAGCGTCACCTTCTGCCCGCGCGCGATACGGCCGCCGTCCGACTCGTCGACCTGTGCCTCGCCGCGCATCCGTGAGAGATCCGGGATCTCCAGCACGCGCTCGAACGGCGACACCGAGTCCCCCACCTTCCGTTTCGTGCCTCGATGGTCCGCCTCGATCAGGAGCAGCCCGGCGCGCGGCGCCGCCACGGTCATGTTCTGGATCCCCGCCTCGAGCTCCCGCACCCGCCCTTCGGCCCGATCGCGGCGCTGCCTGAGGATCTCCCCCTGGACCTTCCCTGCCGCTTCGGCCGCCCGGCGCTGTGCCTCGAGCGAGTGCGCCTCCCCCTCCGCCGCCTCCAGGTCGAGGCGTGCCTTCTGCAGCTCCGCGCGCGACGCGAGCGCGGGGGGCACCTCGACCTTGAGCGTCTCGCGCCGGGCCTTGGCGCGCGCCTCGGCAAGGCGCTGATCGAGGTCGAGGAGCCGAGTCTCGAGCTCGATATCCTGCTTCTCGATCTCCTTCGCGGCCTGGTCGCGCTCCTGCACCTTGGCCTCGAGCTGGCGCATCAGCTCGGTGGCGTCGAAGACGGCCACCGGCTCCCCCGCGCGCACCTCGCTGCCGTCGGGGCCGAGATGCGCGATCTTCACCTCCCAGACATCCGGGATCCGCGGCGGGAAGACCGAGGCCGACTCGATCGCGCGCAGGGCTCCGGTCGCCTCCACCGTCAGCGGCAGGTCGCGGCGCTCGACCCGCACCAGGCGATCCGCCTCCCCGGGCGCACAGCCGGCGCCCATTACGAGGCAGAACAGGAGGCAGGAAAGCCGGGTCCGCCTCATCCGCCCTCTCCCACCAGCGTCCCCTCGGGCGGGCCCGCCTCGAGGACGCAGTCGATCGGGTCGCACGCGGCGACCCGCACCGGGACCGGCTCGGCCCCACGAAGCCGCAGGAGGGGAGGGTCCGAGGTGAGGTCGAGCGCCTCGCGAGGCGCGAGCAGGACGTCGTCGTAGCGACGGCGCAGCACCTCGACCTTGGCGGACATCCCCGGTCGCATCACCGCCGGGTCGGTGGCGGTGAGCTCGACCCGCGTCAGGAAGAAGCGACGGGTGGCTCCCTGGCGCGCCTCCGCCACCTCGCTCACATCGCGCACCACTCCCGCGAACGGCCGGTCGGGGAACGCGTCGAGCCAGATGCGAGCCTCGAGCCCGGCCCGAATCTGCCCGTCGTCCACGTCGCTCAGCAGCGCCTCGACTTCCATGACGCTCAGGTCGGGCACCTCGGCGGCGACCATCCCCGGCATCATCGTGTCCCCCACTTGCCACTTGCGCCCCTCCCACGGGTGCATCGCGTGGAGCAGCAAGCCGTCCGCCGGGGCGCGCAGCGTGAGCGCGTCCAACGCCGCCTCGGAGCGCTGCAGGTTGCGGCGCGTCTTCTCGAGCCGCAGCGCCAGTACCTGGACCTGCGACTCGCTGCGAGCCGCGGCGGCGTCGCGATCCCGCTGCGCCTTCCGCAGCACCGCCTCCGCCTTCTCGAGCGCGAGCTGCTTCTCCTGGTAGTCGCGCAGCGGTTGCAGCTCGGCCGGGACGGCCGCGTCGAGCGCCGTCTTGTCGCGCGCCACCCTCGCCTGCAGGAACGCCAGCGCCTGCTCTTCCAGGGTGCCGGCGACCTCGGCTTCCGTCCTCGCCAGCTCGCGTTCCGCCTCCCCGACGGCGAGGCGCTTGTCCTCGAGATCGGCCTGGAGCGAGGAGACCTCGAAGCGGACCACGGGATCACCGATCTTGACCTGCGACCCCTCAGGGGCCATCCAGCGCAGCGTGACGGTCCAGACCGGGGTCCGAGGCGCCACGAGCGCCTGGGACCGCGCCGCCTTGAGCGCTCCGGTCAGCAGGAAACGGTCCTCGAGGTCGCCGCGCCGGATGGCGCCGCTCAGAGGCTCGACGGCAGCACGCGTGACGGGAGGGCCGGAGGCGCAGCCGGTCGCGGTCGCGGCCAGCAGGCTCAGGCCGACCCAGATCACGTTACGCGCGAGTGAGAGCACGGTTGTTGCGGAACCTCAAGACGCCTGAAGGACCACAGCCCGATCCTCGGGTGGTCGTACTGGTATACGCCTCCGACGGACCCGCGGTCTAGCCTGGGCCTTGGCAGCGGATCGCAAGGCTGCTAAGGTGCGCGCACGGGCCGGACCCGCCGACTCGCGTCCTTCGGCGCGGGAGATCCCATGCGAAACTCGACGCACCATCCTTCAGGACTGCTCCTGGCAGCTGTCCTTCTCTGCCATCCCGCAGCCGCGGCCGAGTGGGATCCGATCGACTCTGAGTACGCGGCGCCGACCGACTGTCCCAAGGAGCCCGGCTGCCCCGCGGCCGTCCTGCTGGATCACCTGTTCCTCGACAATGGGTATCTGAAGGCGCGGGAGTACCGTCACCGGATCCTGAAGGTGTTCAAGCCCGAGGGGCTCGACGCGGCGGCGGTCAGCATCCCGTACCTGGTCGGCAGCTGGACAGTCCACGAAATCGAGGCCCGGGCAGTCCTCCCCGACGGGTCGGAGGTCAAGCTCGCCCAGAAGGACATCGTCATCCGGCGTTCCGCGAAGGCCAAGGGCGTGAGCTGGAAGGACATCACCTTCCAGATCCCGGGTGCCGAGGTGGGCGCCTTCCTCGAGTATCGCTACCGCATCATCTACGCGGGACAATGGCGCTCGTACCGCTGGACGATTCAGGACGACCTTCCGATCCTCAAGGCGGTGTTCAAGACCAAACCGGGCCCCTATTCGTGGTCCCCGCACCTCCTCCAGCTCCCCAACGTGCGGATCACGTCGGACGCCGACGAGGATGGAGTGCGCCGCTACACCCTGCGTGATATCCCCTCCTTCCAGGACGAGCCGTACATGCCCCCTCCGGACGAGGCCAGGGGGCGGTTGCTGCTGCAGCCGCAGGTCCAGGTCTGGGCCTGGCCGAAGGTCGGCGGCATCATGCACGAGTATCTGGAGAAGTGGTTCAAGCGCGGTTCGAAGGCACGCGAGCAGACCGCGGTCATCGTCGCCGGGGCCACGACGCCCGAGGAGAAGGTCGAGCGACTCTACCGCTGGATCCAGGAGAACCTCGACAACACTTCCTTCCGTGAGAGCGCCGAGGGGGAGGTCGAGGAGGCTGCGCCGATCGTGTACGTCGACGACGTCCTGACCGCTGGCCAGGGGGATAGCAACCAGCTGGCTCGCACCTTCGTTTACATGGCTCGGCAGGCCGGCCTCGAGGCGGAGGTGGCGCTCGTCACCCGGCGGGACGAGGCGTTCTTCCGCAAGGACCTGTACGACGTCTCCCAGTTCGATGGCGAGGTCGCCGCCATCCGCCTCGGCGAGACATGGGGATACTACGACCCGGGCACGCCCTACTGTCCGCTCGGGATGGTCGGCTGGCCGAACGAGGGGATCGAGGAGAACGCGCTCGTCACCCGGCCGAATGGCGGCTTCATCGCCCGCATCCCAAACAGCCGCGCACAGGCGAATCTCGAGCGCTGGACGGTGAGCCTCGTGCTGGGGCCTGACGGGTCGATGACTGGGGAGGCGGAGATCGCCGCGCACGGACTCGCTGCCGCGGAGCGCCGCAACGCCCTCGATCACCTCACGCCGGAGGAGCATCTCCGGCAGGTGGAGGACGCGCTCCAGGAGGGGCTCCCCGATCTGGAGGTAGAGACGGTTGAGACCCTCAACCTGAAGGAGCGTGGCGAGCCGCTGCGCCTCAAAGTGAAGTTCCACGCGGACCAGTTCGCGGCCGGCGCCGGCAGCCGCATGCTCGTCCCCGCCTTCGTCTTTCATTCCGGTACCACGAATCCGTTCCAGGCCCCGACCCGGTACAACCCGATCTATTTCCCGCGCACCTCCCGCCGCCTCGAGGAGGTCACCGTCCGCATCCCCGAAGGGTACGAGGTCGAGACGGTTCCCCCGAAGCGCACCCTCGACCATCAGGCGCTGAAGTACCGGTTCGATGCCTCGTCCGCGGCCGACCGGGTCAAGACGACGCGCGAGCTAGTCGTCGACGTGCTCCTCGTCGACGCCACGCGCTATGCCCCGGTGCGCACTCTCTACGAGGAGGTGGCCCGCGTCGACGGCTCGCAGATCGTCCTGCGGCGGGCGGGGTCCGCACCCGAGCAGGAGCCGCTCGCGGCTACGACGGAGGGGCGATGAGGCGCTGCGGCGGCCTGCTGCTGGTCACCCTCGCGGCATCCCCTGCGCTGTCGGCGGCAGACTCGGCGCCGCGCAACCTGCAGTGGGCGATTGAGGCGCTGGCGCGAACTTCAACGCCGCTCCCGGCGAACGCCCCCGCGGAGGTCCTCCTCGACGAGGTCACGGTCACCCCGCTCGGAAACTCCGGTGACTCGCGCTTCCACCGGAGGACGGTGCTGAGGGTGTTGACGTCCGAGGGACAGGGGCTGTCGCTCTATCCGATCGAGTACAGCGCCACACGCAGGCTCGCCTGGTTCCGCGGCTGGACAATTCGCCCGGGCGGGCAATTCGAGCCGCTCGACCCGAAGCGGACGGTGGACGTGGCGCTGAGCGATCTCGCGATCTACTCCGACGCTCGCCAGATGCTGCTGCCGCTGCGCAACGTGGGGGTGGGAAGCGCAATCGCGATTGAGTACCAGCTCGAGCGCAGCGACCGGTTCCTGCAGGAGATGTGGGGGTTTCAGTGGCCCTTGCCCGTCGCGGTATCGCGCTTCGTTCTCGACCTGCCGCGAGACTGGCAGATCGACGCAAAGATCCTGAATGCGCTCCCGTTCGAGCCGGTGCATGACGGGGATCGCCTCATCTGGGAGCTACGCGCGCTGCCGGGCCTGCTGGGGAACGACTGGTCGGCGCCAATCTCCGATTCCTCCGCCCAGCTGGCACTCAGCTATTTCCCCCGCTCGGCCAGCGGGGCCGTGAGGACCTTCCGGAACTGGGGAGAGGTGGCGGGGTGGTACCACGGTCTGGTGACGCCCCAGGCCAAGGCGGATCCAGCCATCCGGCTCAAGATCCAGGAGCTGACAGCGGGGGTGACCGATCCGCTAGATCGGATACGGGCACTCGCCGCCCACGCGCAGTCGCTGCGCTACTGCTCGGTCAGCCTCGGTCTCTCCGCCTACCAGCCTCACTCCTCGGTCGAGGTCTACAAGAACCGCTACGGCGACTGCAAGGACAAGGCGACACTGCTCAAGACGTTCCTGGCGGAGACCGGCCTCGAGTCGTTCCTGCTGCTCGTCAACACGCGCGTCGAGGGACGGGTCTTCCCGGAGTTCCCTTCGCCGCTGCAGTTCAACCATGCGATCCTCGCCATCCCGCTGCCGGAGGGGGCGGCGCTGGCGCCGGTCACCGAGGCGGCAGGGGTGGGGCGCTTGCTGGTGTTCGACCCGACGGATGAGCGCACGCCGCTGGGCGATCTCCCGTACGTGGACCAGGGGACGCAGGCACTCCTCGTCCACCCCCAGCATGGAGGCCTGGTCGATCTCCCGATCCTCCCGTCCGGGGCGAACACGGCGACGCGCACCTGGTCGATCTCCATGATCGCCGGAGGCGGGGCGGTGGCAACGCTGTCCGCGAGCTACACGGGGCAGTACGCCCGCCTCCAGCGTGCCCGCTTGGCAGGGAAGGACCAGGCCGCCCGCCTCGCGGATCTCGGCGCATCGATGTCCCGGATCGCCGGCGCACGGATCGCCTCCGCCTCGTTCCCCGATCTCGAGGGGGTCGAGTTGCCTGCGCGCATCGAGGCGCGAATGGAGGTGGCGCGCTTTGGCCGCCTCAACGCACCCTTGCACCTCACCAATCCACTCGGCTTTCTGGACTCGCTGGCGCCGATCCTGGCGCCCGACCCGCGCGGCCGACCCCTGCTCCTCCTCTTCCCGTTCGTCGAGCACGACCGTGTCACGCTCACCCCGCCCTCGGGATGGCGCATCTCCGAGCTGCCACCCGCGCGCGAGGGGAGATCGGAGATCGGCAGCTTCAGCGTGCGCTTCACGGTGGAGGAGGGCGCCCTGGTCGCCGAGCGCAACGTGACCCTCACGGCGCGGGATATCCCGCTGGACGGCCACGGCGCGGCGCGCGCGTTCCTGGAGGATCTGGCGCGGGCGACCGGCGTGACCGTCGTGCTGGAGCGAGCGTAGGGCCCATGAAGACCCCGGAGTTGACCGCCCTCCCCCGGATCGGTATCTTCTCCTGACCATGCAATTACCGGCCCGGCCCGTATTCGTGCGGCTCTCGAGGCACCGTGGAGCATCGCTCGCGGCGCTCCAGCGTCAAGGCCGATCGGCCCCCCTACCGGAGGATCTCATGACCCATCGTCGACCTGCCCTGTTCCGGGCCATGGCCTTGACCGGGGTTCTGCTCGCCCTTGGATGCGGCGCGCGAGCGGACAGCCAGGAGGCCAAGGTGCCCCCGGCCCCGACCCCCTCCGCTGCCCCCACGGGCGAACCCACGCTCAATGGTGTGGACTTCTCCCCGCTCAACGCGGCGCAGAAGGCCACGGCGATGAAGATCTTCGCCGAACAGCACTGCAACTGCGGCTGCGGCATGGACATGATCACCTGCCGCACCAAGGACCAGACCTGCCCGCGCAGCCCGCAGCTCGCGGCGGAGGCGGTCAAGCTCCTCGCCCAGGGGAAGTCCCAGGACGAGGTCGTCAAGGCGGTGTTCTCCGCTCCTGCCCCCTCCCCCGCGGCCCCGGCAGCGGCCGCGGCGGCGCCGACCGCACCGGCGATGGTGTTCGACGTGCCGGCCGGCGACTCCTACGACCTCGGGCCGGACACGGCCTCGGTGACGCTCGTCTCCTTCCTCGACTATCAGTGACCGTACTGCGCGAGGGTCGGTCCGACCCTCCTGAAGCTGCACGAGGCGTACCCGAACGACCTGCGAATCGTCTTCAAGCAGTTGCCGCTCGCGATGCACCCGTGGGCGCAGCTTGCCGCCGAAACGGCGATGGCGGCCGGGGCACAGGGGAAATTCGTCGAGTTCGACGAGTTCCTGTTCAGCCACCAGGCGGACGTGAGCAAGCGGCTGGGCGAAAAGGCGAAGGGGATGGGGAAGGGGCCGGGCGAGGAGCGCTCGGAGGACGTGCAGCGGGAGGTCTTCATCGACCTCGCCAAGGAGTTCGGCCTCGACGCCGCGAAGGTGCGGTCCGATCTCGAGGGGCGCGTCCACCGGGACCGGGTCCAGAAGGAGGCGCAGGAGGCCGCGAAGCTGGGGGTCAACGGCACCCCGGGGTCGTTCGTCAACGGACGCTACTTCGTCGGCGCCCAGCCGTTCGAGAGCTTCAAGGCGGAGATCGAGAAGGAGCTGGCCTGGAAGCGGGACGGCAACCGACCGAACCTCCCGAAGGGAACTAACGTCGCTCAGTTGCGACCCCAGGGGTCACAGGGACCGCAGGGACCAGACCCCGCCAAGGTGTATGACCTGAAGGCGGGAGAGGCACCCGCCCAGGGTCCCGGGGGGGCGAAGGTCACCATCCTTCACTACCTCGACTATCAGTGACCCTACTGCGCGAGGGTCGGTCCGACCCTCGAGAAGCTGTTGACCGCCAATCCGAACGACGTCCGGATCGTCTACAAGATGCACCCGCTCCCCAGTCATCCATTCGCCCAGATCGCGGCGCAGGCCGCGCTCGCGGCGCAGGAGCAGGGGAAGTTCATGCAGATGCACGAGCTGCTGATGGGCCGCATGGCGACGTTCAACAAGCTGGGGACGGACAAGGCAGCAGCACTCGGCCTGCCGCCCGAGCAGCGCGTCGCCCCGGAGGTCCAGGAGGCGATCTTCAGTGATTTCGCGACCGAGCTCGGGCTCGACCTGAACCGCTTCAAGGCGACGATGAAGGCGGATACCACCAAGAAGCGGATCGAGGCGGAGACGCGAGAGGTCGTTGCGGTTGGCGCCGGTGGCACACCGGCCTCGTTCGTGAACGGCCGCTACATCCGCGGCGCCGCGCCGGTGGAGTCGTTCCAGGCACTCGTGGACGAGGCGCTCAAGGGGGGCGCGGGGAAGGCCGCGACGAAGTAGACCTCACGTTCTCGGAGGGAATCGCCCCCCCCTCTCCGCTTTATGCCAGAATGGCCCCCCGCGCGCCGGCGTGCCCCCTCGGCCCCCTCGAGCGCGACCCCCGAGGACCTGTCTTGGCCAGCCGCAAGCCAGCCGCCGAAGATCTGAACCTCCTCAACATCGTCAACCGCCAGTACGATCGCGCCGCCGCGCACGTGGACCTCCCCGCCGGGCTGCTCGAGCAGATCAAGATCTGCAACAGCGTCTTCTATGTGCAGTTCCCGGTGAAGTTCGGCAAGGAGTACCACATGTTCCAGGGGTGGCGCGCCGAGCACAGCCACCACAAGAAGCCGCTCAAGGGGGGGATCCGCTTCAGCCGCATGGTGGACCAGGACGAGATCATGGCGCTGGCGGCGCTCATGACGTACAAGTGCGCGATCACCAACATCCCGTTCGGCGGCTCCAAGGGGGGCGTCAAGCTGACGCCGCGCGACTACACCGAAGAGCAGCTCGAGAAGATCACCCGGCGCTACACCGCCGAGCTGATCAAGCGCAACTTCATCGGCCCCGGCGTCAACGTCCCCGCCCCCGACTACGGCACCGGCGAGCGGGAGATGGCGTGGATCGCGGACACCTACGACGCCTTCCACCCCGGCGGCCTCGACAACATGGCCTGCGTCACCGGCAAGCCAATCTCGCAGGGGGGGATCCGCGGCCGCCGCGAGGCGACCGGCCGCGGCATCGTCTACGCCCTGCGCGAGATGTTCCGGCACCCCGCGGACGTCAAGCGCGTGAAGCTCACGGGCACGCTCGAGGGGAAGCGCGTCGTCGTGCAGGGGTTCGGCAACGTCGGCTACCACGTCGCGCAGATCCTGCACGACGAGGACCACGCCCGGATCGTGGCGATCGGCGAGTGGGACGGCACGGTCGCCAACCCGCAGGGGCTCGACCTGCCGGCGCTGCGCGCGCACCAGAGGAAGACGGGGTCGATCCGGAACTTCGCGGGCGGCAAGACGCTGGCGAAGGCGGGCGACTGTCTCGAGGTCGAGTGCGACATCCTGATCCCGGCGGCGCTCGAGAATCAGATCCACCGCGGCAACATGAAGCAGATCCGCACCCGCCTGATCGCCGAGGCGGCGAACGGCCCGACCACCCCCGACGCCGAGGAGTACCTGCTCAAGAAGGGGATCGAGATCCTCCCCGATCTCTTCATGAACGCGGGAGGGGTGACGGTCTCCTACTTCGAGTGGAGCAAGAACCTCAGCCACATGCGCCTCGGCCGCCTCGAGAAGCGGCGCGACGAGGCGTACCGCGACAACCTCGTGAAGGCGACGGAGGACCTCGCCGGCGCACGCTTCCCCGCGCCGATGCGCGAGTCGCTGCTCAAGGGATCCGACGAGGAGGATCTGGTGAACTCAGGGCTGGAGGAGACGATGATCACCGCCTACAACGAGATTCGCGACGTCTTGCGGCGCTACCCCAAGGTGCGCGATCTGCGCACGGCGGCCTACATCCTCGCGATCGAGAAGGTCAGCCAGTCGTACCTGGAACTGGGCGTCTTCCCGTAAAGCGGTCCCGGGTCAGGAGTCCCTCCGCATGTTCGATCCCGCGTCCATCGACTGGGGGTTGTTCGGGCTCTGGTACGTCGTGTTCCTCTTCTCGCTGACGGTCCACGAAGGGGCGCATGCGCTGGCCGCGCACTGGGGCGGCGACGACACGGCGTACCGCAACGGGCAGGTGACGCTCAACCCGCTGCCGCACATCCGCCAGGAACCGTTCGGCACGCTCGTCTTTCCGGCGCTCTCCTTCCTGTGGTTCGGCTGGATGATGGGGTGGGCCTCGACCCCGTTCGACCCGTTCTGGGCCAGGCGCGAGCCGCGCCGCGCCGCGCTCATGTCCGCGGCCGGTCCGCTCGGCAACTTCCTCCTCGCGTTCCTGGCGCTGGTCCTGTGCAAGGTGCTCATCGGGGCGGGCACGCTGGCCGCGCCCGAGCAGGCCTCGTTCGACCTGGTGGTGGTCCCGCCGGGCGCCGTCGAGGCGGGAGCCGGCCTGGCGCTGGCACACGCGTTGAGCATGACGCTGATGCTCAACGCACTGCTCGGCCTGTTCAACCTCGTGCCGCTCCCGCCGCTGGACGGCAGCGGCATCCTCCTCGGGCTCCTTCCCGACGCCACGGCGGACCGGGTGCGTGAGCTGTTCTCCTCCCCTGGCGTCGGCCTGATCGGGATGATGGTGGCCTGGTACGGCTTCGGGCGGGTCTTCTCGCCGGTGTTCGGCCTCATCCTCGCTTTCCTCCACCCCGGCATGTACTCCCGGTGACCCCCTCCTTCACGCTGACGCTAGCCGAGATCGAGGCCGCCGCCGCTGCCATCGCGGGGAGAGTCCACCACACTCCGCTGGTCCGCTCCGCGACCTTCAGTGCGCAGAGCGGCTACGAAGTCTTCCTCAAGTGCGAGAACCTGCAGAAGACCGGCTGCTTCAAGCCGCGCGGGGCGCTGCACCGGATCGCGGAGCTGTCGCCGGAGGAAGCGCGGCGCGGCGTCCTGTGCGCCTCGGCGGGAAACCACGCCCAGGGGGTCGCGTACGCGGCGGCGGCGCGCGGCATCCCGGTCACGGTGGTGATGCCGGCGAACGCGCCGCAGGCCAAGATCGACGCCACCCGGGCGCTCGGAGCCAGCATCGTGCTGGAGGGGGAGATCTTCGACGACGCGCTGGCCGCGGCGCTCGAGCTGCAGCGGCGCACGTTAGCGACGTTCGTTCACCCCTGCACCGACCGCGCGGTGATGGCGGGGGCGGGCACGGTCGGTCTCGAGATCGTGCACGACCTGCCCGAGGTCGACGCGGTCGTGGTGCCGGTGGGGGGCGGGGCGCTCCTCTCCGGGATCGCCACGGCGGTCCGCGCGCGACGGCCGGAGGCGGTACTGTTCGGCGTCGAGCCGGCCAGCGCCCCTGCCATGGAGCGCTCGCTCGCGGCCGGCCGCCTGGTCACGCTGGAGTCGGCCCGCTCGATCGCGGACGGAATGGCGGGACGCGCCGTCTTCCAGGTGACGCTCGACCATGTCCGGCGGCTGTGTGCCGGCGTGCTGCTGGTGAGCGACGCCGAGATCCTCGCCGCGATCCGACTGCTCCTCTCGCGTGCGAAGCTGCTCACCGAAGGCGCCGGCGCCGCGCCGCTCGCCGCGATCCTGCGCGGACTCCCAGGCGTCACCCCGGGGGCGAGGGTCGTGGCCGTGCTGTCGGGCGGGAACCAGGATCTCGACCTGCTCGCCGGCTGGATCCGGGACGGGCTGCCTGGGTAGATCCAGGCACCAGCGGTCCCCTCCTTGTCCCGTATGCATGAACTGTTCATACTTGTGCACACGAGATCGACGCTCAACCTCGACGACGACCTTCTCCACGAGGCTCAGCGCCTCACCAGGATCACCGAGAAAACCGCCGTAATCCACGCGGGACTGCAGGCGCTCATCGCGCGTGAGAGCGCGCGGCGGCTCGCAGCGCCGGCGGTGAAGACGCGGTCATGCCCGTCCGCATGCGGACGGCTCCTGTCGCGCTGCAACAACCTGAGACACTGACGCACTATCCACGAAAGCCGCTCGATAGCATCGTTCTCCCGCCACATCCGCCGTTACTCGTCCGGAATCAACGTGGTGGACGCGCTCCCGGGATCCCGCCGTTCGCCGATCGCGAGCGGGCACCCATCTGGCAGCTTGCGCGCCCATGCAGACGACGCGCTCGACGCCCCTCCGGGCGATGCCCGGCAAGCCTGCCGAGAGGCGCTACCGGCCTCGCCGCGCCGCGGAGACCATCGTCCACCAGGTCGTCCGCGAGTACCTCGAGGAGTTCCTCGAACGAGCCCGGGAGCGCGATCGCCCAGTGCCCCGCTTCATCGAGCGTGAGATGCGTGACTTCCTCGAATGCGGGGACCCTTCCCGCGGCTTCCTGTTCCTGCGGTGCCCTACCTGCCGCTTCGGCCGCGCTGTCCCGCTCGCCTGCAAGACCAGGGCGGTGTGCTCGTCATGCGGCGCCCGCCGCGCGGTTGTCGCGTCTTGCCGACGGCCGCCTCGCCTACAGTCTGAAGCGTCGTCACCGTGACGGGACGACCCACATGGTCTACGAACCGCTCGAGCTTCTCGGCCGCCTGGCGGCGCTCATCCCGCCGCCCCGCGCACACCAGCTTCGCTATCACGGCTGCCTGGCACCCGCCGCCGGACTCCGGGCCCGGATCGTCCCCGCCGATCCGACACTACCTCCCGACCTGCCGGAGGCTTGCGCGGTCAGCGCGCCGGCGACAGCGAGAACGCCCATCCGACGAACGGCGGACGGGGCAGCCAGGGCACCCATGCTCCCGGTGGAGAA
>Ga0137429_1000339_pt1 | contig 20496 bp, 27 predicted proteins | sample EasRivERMZT736_2_FD_102304 | JGI IMG/M metagenome (GOLD analysis project Ga0137429, IMG submission 102304) | Soil microbial communities from meander-bound floodplain in the East River, Colorado, USA - East River MetaG ERMZT736_2 | ecosystem: Environmental > Terrestrial > Soil > Floodplain ...
CAGCGGAGCCGGGTGCGGCCTTGCTGAGTGCGGCCTGGCGGGCGTCGATCTCGCGCCCGATCGCGGCGACCTCGGCCGCGAACGCCTCGCGCTGGACGCTCGCGCGCGACTCCCAGTACTGCGACTCGGCGATCAGGCCCTCGGCGTAGAAACGGTCGAGGATCTTCAGGCGCTGGTCGGAGAGCTGCTTCTGCGCCTCGACCTCGATCTTCGAGCGCGCCTCGAGGAGCTTCAGGAGCGCGTCGTTGACCTTCTTGATCTCGCCGAGGTCGGGCAGGCGCGGCGCGCGGCCGCGCGCGGCCTTGTCGGCCGCCGCGGCGTAGGTGTTGACGCCCGCGGCCGCACCCGACCACAAGGCCCCGATCCGGCCGGCGGAGGTTTTCACGCTGTCGACGACGTCGGTGGCGCCTTCCTTCAGGATCTCGAACGCCTTGCCGAACCCGGAAACCGTGAGCGGCTGCGAGGCCGCGGCGAGGATGGCGCCGATCGACTTGCCGAGCACGCCGAACACGGTCGAGACGATGATCCCGCCGGTGACCAGGCCCTTGATCGCCGCCTCGACGATGCCGAACGCCTCGGCCATCGAGCGCGAGTCCTTCGCGACGTCGACGAAGATGTCGGCGACGTTCTGCAGCGTCGGCAGGAGCGCCGAGGCGAGCTGCGTGCCGACGCTGCGGGTGATGCTGCCGATGTCCTTCAGCGTGTCGTTGAACTGGTCGGCCTGCCGGAGGACGTCGTCCGAGATCGTCACCCCGAGCTGCTCGAAGCGCTTGCGGGTGTTCTCGATCTCCTCGGCCATCTGCACCAGGCGATCGCCGCCCTTGCCGAACGCGGCGATCGCGAGGTTCGCCTTGTCGGTGCCGTCCTCGAACTCGGCGAAGCGCTTGCCCGACTCCTGCAGGATGTCGAAGGTGCTGCGCAGGCGCCCCTGCGAGTCGGTGACCTTGATCCCGAGGGCACCGAACGCCGCGGCGGCATCGCCGGTGCCCTTCGCCGCGTCGTCGAGCCGCTTCGGGAGCTTGGAGAGGACGCCCGACACCTCCTCGAGCTGCACCCCGGAGCGCTCGGCCGCCCCCTGCAGCACGAGCAGGTTCTGCGCGCTCTCGCCGGTGCGCCGTCTGAGATCGTTGAGGTTGTCGGCGGCGTCGATCGCCCCCTTCACGAACGCCGCGAACCCGGCGACCGAGAGCCCGGCGCCGACCCCGGCGAGCACCCGGTCGGTGTTGCGCTTGAAGCGCTCGATCGCCGCGGCGGCTTTGCCGAGATCCCCCTGGATCCGCGCGACGCGCGCGGACATATCGAGGATCGCAGAGCCGAGATTGATCGCCATCTAGCTTTTGCGCCTCTTGGGTTTCGGAGCGGCGGCGAGGAGCGTCTGGTCGAGGAGCCGCATCATCTGGTCCTGCGTGAGCTTCGGCTTCTCGTAGAACGGCATGAAGTCACCCGGCGCGGCCGGCGGCGAGCCCTTGCGGCGGTTGATGTTCGCGAGGAGCGCGCAGAGAAAGCCGAAGTGGTAGTGATCGCGCCAGAACCCGAACGGCTCGAGCTCGGCGTAGGCCTGCCACTCGGTGAGCTCGCGGGCGCTCAACTGCTCGAGCATCACCGCGCGCGGCATGCCGAAGAGCGCGGCGAGCTGGAACTGGAAGCGGCGCCGCGCGTCCGCCTTCAGTCCTTTTTTGCTTCTTCGACCGCCTTCTCGCCCAGGCCGTTGATGCGCTGCGCGACCTCGAACACGCGCTCGAGCGCGGCCGCGCTCTTGCGCCCGAGGAGCTCCACGTCGTCGACCTTGAAAAGGCGCTCGCCCTTGTCGTCGACGAGCACGATCGCGCACAGGCGGGCGCGGAAGTCCTTCTGGTTCACGCGGCGCTTCTCGCCCTCGCCGACGAAGAGCTTCGCCTCGAAGTCGTCGCGCTCGGATGCGGTCATCATGCGCACCAGCACCTCGCCGCCCCACTCCGGGACGGGCACGCTCTCCGTCTTGAGGTCGGGCGCGGCGAGGATCTGGTCTCGGGTCAGGCTCATGCGAACACGATCGCGCCGGAGATCCGGAGCTCGACCTGCGCGCGGATGACGTCATCGACCCCGCCCGACTCGTCGACCTTCTTGACGAGCGCCTGGAAGAGCCGGATGTCGCCGTTCGGGTAGGTGACGCGGAACTCGGAGGGGTTCGCCTCGTCGAGCCCGGCGCGCAGGCGCGCCTGCCCGGTGCTCGCGTCGGCGTACATGCACTCGAAGGAGTACGTGCCGTTGTCGCGCAGGCCCAGGCGGTACTCGCGGGCGAGCGAGTCGAGGCTCGAGACGTCGATCTCGGGGCGATCGCCGCTTCGCTGGAAGCTCACGATCTCGTCGAGGTTGACCCAGACGGTCGGCGAGCCCGTGCCGGGCCCGGCCGGGCCGGCGCTCATCTCGTGGGTGACGCCTTGTGCACTGACGGCTGCAGAAGTCATGGCTTTCCTTTCAGGCTTTGAGGTGCTGCGCGATGAACTTCGCCGCCGCGGATGCGACGACGTCGAACGAGCCCCGCACGTTCGCCTCGAACGCGGGTTTCAGGAACGGCTTCGGCGAGACGCCGGACTTGCCGAGCTCGACCCACCGCCAGTAGTAGCCGAGGCGGCGGATCACGACCCCGTACGCGGACTCGTTCGAGAAGGCGAACTTGCCGGTGCGGAGCTTTCGCACCGAGATCTGCCGCGCGAGGTTGCCCGGCTGCACCAGGTGTCGCTCGCGGCCGCCCTTGAATCTCACGACGTGCGGCACCGAGGAGCGCACGACCCGGCGCTTCGCATCGCGCGCCCAGACCGCCACAGCCGCACGGACCGACTTGTCGAGGATCTTCTGGCGGAGCTGCGGGGCGAGCGAGCGCAGGCGCTTGGCCGCCTCGTCGAGGGCGCGGCTGTCGAGCTTGATCTCGATGAAGTTGTCCGCCATCAGTCCGCCTCGAGCCAGCCGAGGAGATCCATCTGCACGAAGTGCTGCTTCGTCTCGTTGTCGTAGAGCGAGAGGCTTTGAATGAGCCCGAGCTTGAGGTTCGAGACCACCGCCTCGTCGACCCGCCCCTGCACCGCGCGGGCGAGCTCGCGCGCGTCGGCGTTCGTTCTGGCGAAGCAGCTCACCTCGCAGTCGACGCGGGTGAGTTTCGACGTGTGCCCCGCGAGCGAGCGCATCGGCTGCTCGGCGACGAGGTAGACGATCGCCGGCACCGAGCTCCCCTGCGGCCGAACGGTCGGGTAGATCCGCTCTCCGACCAGGCCGACGATCGTCGCATCGGCGCGTAGGTGGGCGGCGAAGACGTCCTCGAAGGCGGGCTCGCTAGCCATCGTTCACCCCCTCGGCGACGTAGAACGAGAGCTCGCGGTGGCGCTCCTCGCCGTCGATCTGCGCGACGATGTTGTAGATCCGCGCCTCGAACACGAACCGCATCGCCGCGGTGACGCCCTCCCGGTATCGGAGCCGGATCCGTCCGGTCACCTCCGAGTGATGCTGCTGTGCGGCGAAGAGCTCGCGGCCGGCGAGCGGCTCGACCGCGGCCCAGACGGTGACCACATCGGTCCAGGCGTCGTCGGGCTCGCCGGAGGCGTGCTGCTGCGGGCTCCCGGCGGCGCGCTGCTGCAGCGTCACCCGGTGGCGGAGGCGTCCTGCGCGCATGTCAGGCCCGCTGGACCTTCCGCCCGAGCCGGTCCGCGTACTCCCGCGCCTGCCCGCCGGCGATCTCCTCGAGCGTGTACTGCCCGTACGCGAGCGCGTGCGCCCACTGGCGCCGGTCCCCTCGCATCGGCCAGGTGAGGTTCCAGGTCGACACCCCGAACGCGGCCGAGCGGTAGTCGACCATCACCGGGATCCCCGCCACTACCGCCTTGCAGGCGACGGTGCTGGTGCACGTCACGACCGCCCACGCGCGCGCCAGGCGCTCGGCGAGCGGCTGCGGGTCGCCCTTCTCCGACACGAACACGCGCCGCGTGGTGTTCTGTGAGAGCCGGTGCAGCGTCTCCCCGAGCCAGTCGCCGAGGCCGAAGAGATCGACCACCGCGGCGCTCGGCGGCACCACCATCACGTCTTCGCCTGCGCGCGTCCAGGGCGCGAGCTCGAGGCCCTGCGCCTCCCACCGGTCCGCCGGCGCCGTGGGGCACCAGTTGAGCTGATAGGCCTGCGGCACGACGCGGAGCCAGTTTTTCCCGTCCTGCGTGTACGCCCGGTCGAAGAACACGAACCGCTCGCGCCGGGCGAGGATCTGCTTGAGGATCCCGAGCGCCCCGAACTGCAGGCCGCACACCAGGTGGAGCGCCCCCCACACCGGCTCGGCGCGGGCCGCCGGCACGCGCTCGGCGTCCCACCCGGCCGCGATCGAATCGAAGTGGTCCGCATTCTTCCGGCCGGCGATGTCGTAGAGGACCGCACGGCTCACTTCTTCCCCCGCGCCGGATCGTTCGCCGGGATCACGAGCGCGATGCGCCCGTCGTCGGCGAAGTAGGCGACCGCCGCGTACACCCCGACGACGAACGCGATCACGAAGAGCGCGCCGAGGAGCGCGGTGCGGCGGCCAGTTCGCACGATTCGCGCGATCTCCTCGTCCGGTTTCTCACCCACGACGCCAGACCTCCTTCACCCACGCCGCCGGCGCCGAGTGCGGCTTGTCCGGCCCGTGGAACGACACCACCCGGCAGTCGACCGGGATCCCTTCCTTGCAGTGGTAGCGGTACGAGCGGTGCCAGGCGTGCGGCAGGAGCCGCCAGCCGAGCGCCGTCGTCTCGGTGATCCACTTCTGGTCGCCGTCCAGGCGCCGGGGCACCGAGGGGTGCCACTCGGTCCAGATCGCTTCGTGCTCGCCCGCGTCCCAGACCATGAGCGAGCTCGAGTACTCCGAGCTCGCCCACCCCCAGTCGCGGAGATCGGTGATCCCGCCGTGCTCGACCACCTCGTCGAGGTTGCCGACCACGCACACGTCGAGGTCGAGGTACAGTACCCGCCCCTCGAACACCCCGGGGCGGAAGAGCTCGATCTTCGCCCACCACCCCCGCAGCGCCGGGTTGAGCGCGACCGGCTCGATGCCCTCGTCGAGCCCTGCCCGGTCGTCGGTGAGGCAGACGAACCGGTGCGCCGCGCGCAAGCGCCGCGCAACCATGTCGCGCAGCACGAGCACGTACTCGGGCGGGTACTTCGCCCCCTGCTTGACGCAGGCGACGGTGATGGTCAACTCTTGGCCCGAAACGCCGCGAACGCGCCAAGTGCACCGGCAACGTGGAGCGGTAGCGGCGTGTCCTTCGCGACCACCCCGCGCCAGATCTCGACCGTGCGCATCAGCCCGTCGAGGAGCGCCACCCGTGGCGACCACCCGAGCACCTGGCGCGCCTTGTAGCCGTTCGAGTTGAGGTAGTAGATCTCCCCAGGGCGCTTGGCGGTGGTGTGCCACTTGATCTCGCCCCGCCAGCCGATGATCTCGGCGATCGCATCGGCGAGCGAGCGGATCGCGAGCGCATTAGCAGGCCCGGTGACGAACACCTGGCCGCGCGCCTTGTCGATCTGGGTGATGATCGACTCGTAGAGCTCGACGAGGTCGCCGATCCAGAGGAAGTTCCGCCACGGCTCCGGGTCGCCGAGGTTGCAGACCGGCCCGCGGAGCATCTGGCTCACGATCCGTTCGACGATGAAGAAGTCGTTGTCGGTGCGCCCGTAGGCGTTCGTCTGCCGCAGGATCGTGAACGGGAACCCGTAGGCGTACTGCATGTACTCGAGGTACTTCTCGCAGGCGAGCTTGGCGACCGCGTAGGGCGCCATCGGGCGCTGCGGGGTGTCCTCGTCGAAGGCGCCGGTCGAGCGGGGGTGGTGGCCGTAGGTTTCCATCGTCGAGGCCATCACGAAGAGCGCGAGCGCCGGGTTGTGCTGCCGGTTCGCCTCGGCGAGGTTGACCGTGCCGACGTAGTTGACCTCGGACACTTCCCGGAACCGCTCGAACGAGAACGCGACCTCGCTCCGCGCGGCGAGGTGGAGCACGATGTGCGGCTTGACGTACTGCACGAGCTGGTCGAGCCGCTCGTGCGCGCGCAGATCGCAGACGTGCTGCCGCTCGCGCGGGAGCTCCGGGTTCTTCGCGAACGACTCCGCGCGCTCGTATAACCCCCACACCTCGTGCGCGCGGTGGAGCGCGCGGACGAGATACTGCCCGATGAAGCCGCTCGCGCCGGTGATGAGGATCCTCATGCGGCGGCCCCCGCGTGCTCGGCGATCGCGGCCTTGACCCGCCCGATCGCCGCGAGGATCTCCGGCTCGAGCGCCCGCAGCCGCTCGGTGTCGCGCTCCGACGGGGTCCGCCCGTCGGGCCCGCGGACGCGCTTCGACCTGTACAGCTCGTCGTTCGGTGCTTTGCCGTGTTTCGGGTGCATATGCTCCACGATGATGTCGCGCCGCCAGACGTAGCGACCGGCGCCGCGGGCGATCAGCTCCGGGACGTCGTCGCAGCCGAAGTGCTCGAACGGGCCGAGGCCGGCGATGTCGCCGGTCCAGGTGAAGTAGCCCACGGCGCGGATCCACTGCCGGGAGACGAACCAGTGCGTCGCCTTGTCCTTGCCCGTGCCGTCCTCGGGCGAGACGACCGCGAGGCGGTCCGGCCGCTTGCCGAACTCCTCGACGACGAGCGCGTCCCAGTGCTTCGTCCGGAAGACGACGTCGTCGGCGCAGAACATCAGTTCCCCGCCCGAGGCCTCGCGCACCAGCGCCTCCCAGGCCTGCGCGACCGGCCGGCGCGGGCCGACGTGGTAGTGGATCTCGTTCTGCGTTTTCAGGTACTCGGCGAGCGCCGGGTCGTCCTCGTCGACGTAGGCGATCACCTCGATCAGGCCCGGGAGCGACGCGGTGCGCACCGCGCTCGCCACCATCCCGAGGAACCGGTCGGGCCGCGAGCGGGTCGGCACCAGCAGCGAGAAAGCCGGCTTCACCCGAGCACCCGCTCGAGCGACTCGATCACCATGCCGACGGTGATCTTCGCCATCGCCTGCTCGCAGTGTCCGCACCGAAATCTCATCCCGCAGGCCTCGCCGCCGGTGAACAGGTTCTCGTGCAGGTCGTAGCCGGTGGTGCGCGGCGAGATGTACCCGCCGAACACCACCACCCCCCGGATCCCGAGCGCCGCGGCGCAGTGGTGCAGGCCCCCTTCCGGGCAGACCACCGCGCGCGCCCAACTGACCGCCGCCGCGGCTTCGCGCACGTCGCGCGTCACGACGTGCTGCACGCCTCGCAGCATCGCGATCCCCGCCGGCCCGAGCTGGATCCAGCGGACGTGCGGCGTGCGCTCGACGAGCTCCTGCCAGCGCCGCCAGCCCCAGTCCTTGCCGCGCGGGGCCCCGGGCTTGATGTGCGGCTCGATGACGACCCGGTCGCGAAGCTCGGTGAACCGCGCCCGCTCGTCGGCCGTGAGGTAGATCTCGCCAGGCTCGACGCGATAGTCGGTGTAGGCGTAGCGCTTGCGGCCGTCGAACCGCGCGTAATCGAGGTACGGCCGGCGCCCGCCGCAGTGGTCGAGCCACTGCACGCTCGCGCCGGCGGCCACCTGGTCGGGCGGTGCAAGGCGCGGGTTCCCGTTCCAGATCGGGTGCCAGCGTGCCTCGCCGGCCTTGCCGCGGATCGCGACCGGGCGCGGGTCGCGCGCCTGCAGGCGGCGGGCATCGGCCGTCGCCATGATCTCGTCGCCCCACCCCATGTCATTCGGCGCGGCGCCGCCAGATCGTCTGCCACTCCCCGCGCGGGCCTTTCGGCTTTTCCACGAGCTCGAAGTGCTTCACGAGGTGCGCCTCGACGTTGACCCGGCGATACTGGCTGCGGGCGTCGTGGATCACCGGCGCGGGCAGGCGCACGACGACGAGCGACCTCGCGAGGGCGAGCGCGGCGCGCAGGAACTCATCCGGGCGCTTCAGCTTGTGCAGGATCGAGAGCAGCAGCACGATGTCCGCGGGCGGCTCGAGGTGAGCCGAATTCCACTCATTCCAGCGGTTGAGGTCGACGCACTTCAGCGTGACCGGGAGCTCGCCGACGAGCCGCCGGCCGGTGTCGATCTCAGTCGGCACCATCGAAAAGCCCCGGACGCTCGCCGCGCCGGCGCGGGCGAGGTCCATCGCGATCAGCCCCTCGGCACAGCCGAAGTCGAGGATCGTCGCGCCCTTGGCGAGGCGCTGGATCGTGCCGAGGCCGGTGAGCTGCTCCCGCACGGTGCGGTCGCCGTCCTGCACGCCCTCGATGATGAACCAGCCTTTCGGGCGCGGCGCCGGCGCCGTGCTGCCGGCGCTCACGCGAAGGGCACTCGATGACGCCCGACGAGCGTCTGCAGGGTGAACGGGAGCTCCTGCGGGGTGAGGCCCGCGCCGATGACCACCGCCTCGCGGTTCTCGTGCCAGTGGCCGACGAGGAGCTTGATCGCGTGGATCGCCGTCTTCGGGATCGCCTGGCGGAGCGCGTGGCCGACGTTGACGCACACCTCCACGGGCTGCAGGCGGAATCCGGTGACCGGGTAGGTCTCGCCGTAGACCGGGCGGATCCGTGGCACCAGGCCGGCGAAGTCCGCCTCGTAGAGGAGGCCGGACCAGGTCTGCTGCACCCGGTCGACGTCGTAGTACTTGATGTACTCGACCGAGACGAGCGGCCGCCAGGGCAGCTCGATCGGCCCGCACGGGAAGTGCTCGAGGTAGAGCGAGCGCTGTTGCGTGAGCATGAAGAAGCCGGTCTGCCCCTCGAACCATTCGCGCGCGGCGGTGAGCTGCACGGCGAGGTCCGCGTCGCCGTCGTCGATGTCCTGGTCGATGCGCAGATGGTCCTTGATCTCGTCCATGAGGATCGGCTCGCCGGCCGGGCCGCTGACGAGTTTCCCGGCGCCGATCATGCCTCGGGCCCGGAGTCGCGGACGAAGAAGCGGCCGTCGCCGGCGGCCTTGATGAGCCCCGCGCCGTGCCAGCGCCACCGGTACATGCCGGGATCCTCCGCGGTGTAGTCGATGTAGTACTGCCCGGTTGAGGACTTCACCATCCCGCCGTCGGGGCTCCCGCCGTAGACGTACTCGAGCACGGTGCCGTCTGGCTGCTCGAGCTGGAAGGTGATCGTGCTCGGGTCGGCGAGCACCGAGGAGAGGTTATAGAACGAGCCGGACACGCGGATCGTCTGGCCTTCGTCGTAGGTGTCGAGCGCCATCACTCCACCGGCGGGTCGAGGTCGGAGGTGACGGTGCCGACGGCCGCGCTCGTGCTCGTGACCGAGCCGCCGACGCGGGTGCTCGTCGAGGTGACGTAGCCGGGCTGCGGGAGGACCGGCGCGCCGCTCCCGCCGTCGCCCCAGTAGCGCGGGCCGAAGTGGCGGGCACCGAAGAACCGATGGCCGAACATTTAGGTCAGGTCGCGGGTGACGGCGGAGCGGTTGCCGTCCGCGTCGACGGTCGCGTCGATGCGGTTCTTCGTGTCGGCGAGGTCGCGGTAGAGCGCGTTGGTCGTGGCGAGGCCCGAAGCCTTGCCGCCGAGAGCCGCGTTCGCAAGGCGGATCGACTGCCGGGCAGTGACGGCACCGTCCACCGCCTCGTCCCAGATCGCGTCGGCGAGCTCGGTGCCGGCGTCGGCGGCGAACGCGTCGGCGTCGATCGCCCCGGTGGCGATCGCAGCCGCCGTGATCGCCCCGGCCGCGATCGAGGCGACCACGACCCCGTCGGTGCCGGTGTCGAGGAGGATCGCGTCCACGATGCCGTCGATCGTGTCCACGCTGGCCTGCGAGGCGCGCGCGTCGAGGATAACGTCCAAGCGCCCGCCGTTCGCCCAGTCGGTTTGCAGCTCGTTCGTGTCGGCGAGGATGGCCGCGATCTCGGTGTCGAGGTAGCCGGCGACCGTCGCCAGGTTCGCCGCGGTGGCGAGGCCCGACTGGATCTCGGTGACCGCGTCGGCGGCCAGGGCATCCGCGTCGATCGCGTCGGTGGCGATGACGGTCGCGGTGATCGCGCCGGCGGCGAACTTCGCCGCGGTGATCGCGCCGTCGGCGATCTCGCTCGAGCCGATCGCGTTCGCCGCGATCTTCGCCGCCGTGATGGCGTCGTTCGCGAGCACCACCCCGTCGGTGCCGGTGTCGGCGAGGATCGAATCGACGATGCCGTCGACCGTGTCGAGGCTCGTCTGGCTCGCGCGGCTCGTGATGGTCGCGTTGAGGTTCGTTCCGACGATGAAGCCGGCGGTGCCGGCGCCGTACGCGCCGGGGAGGCCCGTCGTCCACGGGTCGCCGGCGGTGCCGGCCGCGGCGAGCGCTTCACCCGCCGAGCTCGCGTCCTGGTAGTAGTCGAGGTCGGCATTCCAGACGCCGTCGACGATGTCCTGCACCGTGAGGCTCGCACCGCCGGCGTTGTCGGCGATTTCCTTGACGACCGAGCCGGCGATCGCGTCGGCGTAGGTTTCGCCGCTGTCGGCGGTGAAGAATGCGGCGAGGCCGGCGGTCGACAGCGTGTAGCCGGTTTTCGAGCCCGCGGCGACGACCACGCCGTCGGTGCCGGTGTCGGCGAGAATCGCGTCCACGATGCCGTCGATCGTGTCGACGGAGGCCTGCGAGGCGCGCGCGTCGAGGATGTTGTCGAGGCGCCCGCCGTTCGCCCAGTCGGTCTGCAGCTCGTTCGTGTCGGCGAGGATCGCGGCGATCTCGGTGTCGAGGAAGTCGTCCACCGTCGCCAGTGCCGCCGCGGTGGCGAGGCCCGACTGGATCTCGGTCACGGCGTCCGCAGCCACGGCGTCCGCGTCGATCGCATCCGTCGCGATGACGGTCGCGGTGATCGCGCCGGCGGCGAACTTCGCGGCGGTGATCGCACCGTCGGCGAGCTCGCTCGAGCCGATCGCGTTCGCCGCGATCTTCGCCGCGGTGATCGCGTCGTCGATGAGCTCGACCTCCCCGCCGGTCGAGACGTCGATCGTGCGCCCGGCAGTGGTCGGCCTGAGCGCGCTGCGGTTGTTGAGCGAGAACTCCCCGATCACGACGCCGACGACCAGGATGCCGTCGACGATGCCTTCGCGGATCATCACGCAGAAGTTCGCGCCGGCGGCGTAGAAGGTGCCGTCGGCGCTCGTGTCGATCGCCCAGTAGTTGAGGCCGGTGATGCCGTCGAAGTCGGGCGTGAGCGTGATGCCCGAGTCGTCCTCGGAGACAGAGCTCCCTTTGTAGACGCGCAGGAACAGCGGCGACCCGCCGAGCGTGGCCGGCGCCCCGTCGGTGTCGCGGGTGTTGAACCAGCCCTCGACGACGGAGCCCGGAGCGAAGTCGCCTTTGTAGGTCATCCTCTCACCAATCCGTCACGAACTGCATGCCCTACGTAGACCACCCCGCCGGGGCCTGCGAGCCAGGGCGTCGGCGGTGCGGGCGCGCCACCGGCCGCCGGAAACTGAAGCCAGCCGAACGGCGCCACCCGCGTCCCGGATACCCCCTGAACCCACCCGGTCGGTGCGACGCGGGTGGTCATTTAATTCACCCCCCGCACGAACGGGTGCGAGTAGAGGCTCAGGCTCGGCGCGGTGATGACGACGCGCGCGCTGACGTACCCGGCCTCCGCCGGCGTGAAGGACGACGCAGGGGCGAGCTTCCCGAACCAGTTCAGCGAGCCGTGCTCGCCGGTCCACTCGCTCGTCCCAAGCGCGGAGGACGCCTGGTTCGCCGCCGCAGCGAGTCGCGCTTTGCGGTCACTCACGAACGTCAGCAGGGTGGAGCCGGAGGTGCCCTTGTACGAGAAGTCGCCGTGGATCTCGCCATCGGTGTACGCCGTGGCGGAACCGGAGCGCAGCACCTCGATCGACGGCGTGATCGCCCCGGCCGGCTCGTGATAGGCATCCATCCAGGGGCCGTAATAAGGGCGCACGAACGAGCAGAGCGTAGTCGTGTTGTGGAACCACGACACCCCGGTCGGCTCGCCCGCGTCTCCGGTCGCGCAGTGCACCGCCGTGGAGACGACCGTCGAGCCGAGGCTGTTGTAGTGCGCCATGCTGACGTGAACGTCGCCAGAGGAGCCGTCGAAGATGAAGACTTCGGCACCGTCGTAGACGTTGCTCGACGCGGCTACGACTGTCGCGCTCGCGTGCAGCTTCGGATTCGTGAGCCGGATTATCGGGTGCGCCGCGGTCGCGTTGGCGAAGAGCGTCCCCGAAGCAGCGCTAAGATTTGTCCCGCGCGCCTCGATAGCGGCAGCAGCGCCGAAAGACTCGAACAGCACCGTCGGCACCGTAGCACCCGCACACCAGTTGTCGCCGTCCGAGCGCCACGGGCAGCTGAGCACGAATCCCTGCCCGACGTGCCCCCACAGGACTTCCAAACCGCGACTACGGAACCACTCGTTCGGGTTCGCGGTCGAACCGCCAATAATGACCCCCGATCCGGCGTTGGCGTTGGCGGACAGGTCGACCACTACGTCTTCGACTTCAATGGCGACAGCATCACCGCCGAACGTGATGAAGCAAACCCCGGTGGCGTTGGCGGTCCACTTCATGCCGAAGATTTTGCCGCCGCCTACGAAGGCGACGTCGTCCCCGGCGTTCGGGTTCGTGATCGTGAACGTCCCCGTCGTCTGCGGCGGGAAGTTCGCGGTGTCGTTCGAGCCGTGCCACTCGACGCCTGCCGGGACCGTGTAGGTTCCAGCGGCGAGGGAGTAAGTGGCCTCGTCGAAGAAGATGCGGTCCCCGGGGCTGGTAGCTGCTGCGATGGCAGCCGCGAACGTCGTGAAGGCATTCGCCCAATCGGCGCCCGTACCGGCACCGCCAGCCGTCTGATCGCACGCGTAATCAGCCACGGGCCACCCGCACTGCTTCACGTTCCTTGAACGCGGCCAGCTCCTCGTCGGTAAGGCCGGCGTCCGATTTCAGCGTCTCGTCTGGGAGCGTGCGCAGGTACGTATCCAGCTTCGTTACCGCGCCGCGCTGCTCGGCCTCCGCTTTTGCGCGCTCGGCTTCGGCGACGACGCGCTCCTCCAGAACGGCCGCGTGCTCAGCCAGGAACTTCTCCGGGTCAACGGACTTAGTCGGCGTCCAGCGCCACTCGCGCGTTACCCCCGCGTCGTCGACGTGATGCTCCACCACGAACCACAGGTGCCCGAGGTCGATCTGGACGGCGACCTCGGAGGAGACGATCGGCATCAATCTCCCTTCACGAGCCGCCGGAACGGCTCGCCCGCGGCGAGTTCCTCGATCGTCCACTGCGCCCACGCCATCCGGCGCATCGCCCCGAACCGGTCCAGCCGCATCTCGTCGTCCGCCTCGTCCTTGTTCCACGCGCGGTAGGCCGCGCTCCTGCAGATCCAGTACTGCGACTCGCACACCACCGGCACGCCGGCGACGAGCGCGTGCACGCCGACCGAGCTCGCCCAGATCACCACCGCGCGCGCCCCGGCGAGATCCTCCTCGAGCGAGCGCTCGGGCTTCTTCGTGCCCGGGTGGAGCCGCAGGCGCACCTTGTGGCCCGCGGCCTCGAGCGCCTTCGCGGTCCGCTCGCCCCACCCGACCGGCATCACCATCGTCGGCGAGCCGAAGTTGCGGTTCGGCGCGACCAGGATGTAGTCGCCGCCATCGCGCCACGGCTTGAGATCCACGCCGAGCCTCGCCCATCGCTCCACGCCGCCGTCAGGCCAGGTGCCCGAGCCGTTGTGCCCGCCGCGCGCGAGCGCGTAGTACTGGATCCCGTCGCGATCGCGGCCGAGGTAGCCGTTCTCCGCGACGAGGACGGCCGCGCCGGCCCGCTCGAACCGCTCGGCGAGCTGATGGTTCGCGCCGTAGCGGTTCCAGATCACCAGCACGTCGTCGCGGCCGATCGTCCCTCCCGGAAACCCGCAGACGACCTCGTACCCGCACGCCTTCAGGCCGGCGACGAACGCTTCATGCCGGTAGTGCGGGCCCTGACGGATCAGGCAGTACGCTTTCAATCGGCGCCCTCGGAAAACACTCGAGCATCCCGCCCGAGCAGTTGATCACTTCGACGCCGAGCGCTGCGAGCGGCGCTACCGTTGTCGCCGCGGCCGCGCGGAAGCGCTGGAACGCTGCCTCGTCCGTGCGCCCCGGATGCCCGCTGTGCCAGTGCGTGCGCCCGCCGGCGTGCCCCATGTCGTAGCCGAGGAGCGCGATGCGGGTCGCTCCGGCGAGCACCGCGAGGTTGAGCGCCTGGTGCCCGCTGTTGCCCCCGGTCGCGAGCGCGTTCCGCTCCGCGGAGAGCCCGCGCTCGCCCGCGTTGTGCAAGAGGTAGACGCCCGGCTCGTCGACCGAGAACCCGGTCGGCTCGATCGTCGCCTTCACGCCCTGGAAAGCGCGGTAGGCCGGCTCGTCGCGGTGGCGCTGCCACCACTCGAGATCGGCGAAGTAGAGAACATCGGCCCACGGCGCGAGCGCGTAGGCGTTGTTGATCGCGACTACCCGAGTCCGAGATCCGGCTCGCTCCCGGGCCCGCTTGACGTGCCAGACCTGCGCCGGCGTGAGGCTCGGCCCCCCGCCGATGCAGACGGCGGTGCATCCGTCCCAGGCGCGGCAGACGACGCTGAATCGGTCGAGCGGCCAGGCGTCTCCGCGCCGAAGGACTTTTTTTCCGACGGCTCCGCGGGCTTCGTTTCGCTCGGGCCCGCGAGCCCCGTGCTGGCGAGCTCGGCGAGCCCCGCCTCGATGCGCCGCCGCGCGATGCGCCAGGGCAGCCGGAAGAGCTGGCCCGCCTTGACGGTGCCCTCCTCGGTGCCGATGTAGCGCCGGCGTGCTCGCAGCTCGACGGGTTGCTCGATCTGGTGCGGATCCATGCTTTCCTCGTTGAAAAATCCCCGCCCGGGCAAAGGAGGAGGAAGTCCCGGGCGGGGTGCCAGGGAGCGTTGGCTGCTTAGAACGTGCCCTTCACGACCGCCGTCGCGCGCGTCACGGTGAGCCCGAGACGCTCTTCGGCGAGGATCGCGACGAGGTTCTTGACGAAGAAGTCGCTGTGCTGCTCCGCGATCCGCACCGTCGCATCCTCGCGGTCCCAGAGCTGCGCGGCGAGCTGCCACGCGGCGCAGACGAACGTGCCGGTCGTGACCGCGTTCGTCGCGACCACCGGCAGACCCCAGATCGTGCCGTTCTGCGTCATCGCGGCCGGATTGCCGAAGAGGTAGCGCCCTTCGCTGTCCTTCAGCAGCAGGATCTCGATCCAGTCGACGTTCGAGAGCAGGAACCCGTCGGCGATGTACTCGCTCGAGGACACCTGGCGGATCGCCTTCAGCAGCGTGTCGAGGCGCTGGTCGCCCGTCGCCCCGCCGTTGTAGGCGGTCGCCTGGTTGAGGAGGCCGTTGAGGTTCCCGCCGGTGTCCGCGCCGTTCAGGATCTGGTCCTCTTCCTCGAGCATCAGGCCGTAGCGCAGACGGTGGTCGATGTGACTCTGCAGCATCGGCGCGTCCGAGAGCACCTGGCGCGAGGCCGGAATCCAGTGCGCGAGCGTGATGATCGGCTTATAGGCGAGCGTGAAGGTCATCGCCGACTCGGGCTTCACCTGCGCTTCGGTCTCGATCGGCGAGCTCCCGCCGCCCTGCGGGCCGGCGTTGTTCGTGAACGTCTCGGTCACGTACTCGATGATGTTCGACGCCGTCCGAAAGTTCGGCAGGAGATTGCGCACCGTCATCCGGCGCTCGCCCGCGGTGATGATCCCGGGCATGCGCTGAGCCGGTACGAGCGGCTGGTTCTGGCCGGTCGCGTTGACGATGACCGCCTTCTGGAAGAAGCCCGCGACCTGGACCGGCTCCATGTTCCGCGCGCCGGGGGTCTTCTGCGCGAGCGCGTACTGCGCCGACTTGATGACGATCGCGCCGGGCGTGTCGCCGCCGCTCGGGTCGCCGCCGGCGGGGCTGATTCCCTTCTGCTCGAGGTCGAGCACCTGCTGCTTGAGCTCGGCGATGTCGGTGTTCGTCTTCGCCGCCTGCGTGCCGAGCTCGGTGAGCTTCTGGCTGGTCGCGCCGGTCACCGTGTCGAGCTTCTTCACCTCGACCAGCGCCTGCTCGATCTGGTTGCCGAGTTTCTCGGCGTTGGCCTTCGACGCCTTCGTGAGGGCATCGACGGCTTCGAGCATCTTCTGCTCGCGTTCGCTTTCCGCGGACATCGCGTGATCCTTTCGGGGTTGAGAGGGTTTTCGATGCTTTCAGAGCGCGGCGATTGCTGCCGCGTGGCGCACGATCGCGTTCGCGAGATCGGACTCGTCCCGAGCCGACTGCTGCAGCGCCTTCCAACCGCCCGCGGCGAGCGCCTTCGCCTTGGCGGCAGAGAACCCCCCCTCGTCCCGAAGGAAGTCCTCGAAATCGCGCACCGTGCAGATCTGCCCGGCGGCCTTGACCGATTCGACCCGCGCGAGCGGGTTCATGGGGAAGTTGACGATGCTCACTTCCCAGAGCTTCAGCGATTTCAGGCGGCGCACGCCGCCCTCGGTGACCTCGGCGCCGCCCGGCAGCACGTCGAACCCGATCGACATCCCGTCGAGCGTGCCGCGCTTCATGCCGAGGAACGTCCGGTTCGCGACCGGATCCTCGAGCAGCAGCTCGCCCTCGACCGCGAGGCCCTTCGCGTCCTGCGACACATCCGCAAGGCCGATCGGCGGCTCGCCGAGCCGGTGGCCGAAGAGCACCTTCACCAGGCCGGCATCGTTCCGCACGACCTCTTTGAAGGCCCCCTCCTCGATCACGTCGTAGCCCTGGTCGACGTTGCCGAACACGGCGGCGTAGCCGGTGAACTTCCCGGCGTCCTTCGCCTTGAACTCGCACGCGAAGTAGCGCTGCTTCATGGTGCCCCCTCCCGCCCTCGCGGGGCCGTCACGAAATGGTTAATCACGGCGCGACCCGTCCCGCCAGCGCCGGCCTTCGCGCCCGGCTCGCCCTGCGGCTGCGCTGCCGGCTGCTGCTGTTGGCGCGCAAGCGCCTCGAGGAACTGAATCAGCGTCATGTTCGACTGCACCGAGAAGTCGTCCATGCCCTCGGCGCTGCTCCGCGGCCGGTTCTCGAGCACCCGGACCTCGTTGCGCGAGAGCACGCCGTTCTGCAGCATCACCGAGTAGAGCTGCGAGCGCGCGATCGAGTCGGCGCGGAGCAGCCCCTCGAATTTGAACTTGAAGAAGTAGCGCGAGCGCTCCGCCGGCGTCATCAGCCAGCGCGCGACCGCCTGCTCCCACCGCACGAGGTAGGGCAGCAGATCGAACATCACGAACTCGGTCGACATCTGCTCGATGTTCGAGAAGGTCGCCCGCTCGAGGTCGAACACCATGTGCGGCGGCACCCGGAAGAACCGGCAGATCTCGGGCACCCCGAATTTGCGCGTCTCGAGGAACTGCGCGTCGTCCGGCGGGATCGTGAGCCGCTCGGCCTTGAACTTCCCGTCGAGAAAGAGGATCCCCGCGTTGCCGACCCACCCCTGGTACTGCTGCGCGAGCTTCTGCCGCGCCTTCGCGCTCTGCTCGGGCTCGAGCCACTCCTCGGTCGTGACGACCATCGAGGGGTTGAGCCCTTGCGAGAAGAGCTGCGCGCCCATGCGCTCGGTCGCGATCGCGAGCCCCATCGACTCGCGCGCGAAGGCGATCGGCGAGAGCCCCTCGACGCCGCTCCACCCGAAGCCGCGGAGCTTGAAGAGCCGCTCCGACGGGAGATCCTCCCACTTGCCCCGGTCCAGGAACGCCCAGTGCGTGCGGCCTGAATCGTCGCGCTCGACCTTGACGTTCGAGGTCGGGAGCGGCACGAGGCCAGCCAGGTCGCCGCGCGTGTTCCGCTCGATCCGCGCGTAGCCGTTCCCGAGCAGGGCGAGGTTCGCCATCTCGGCCTCGCGGAACTCGAGCGATGTCATCTCCGGGTTCGGCTGCGCGAGCACCGCCGCGACCCGGTGGTCGCGCACCTCGACCGCGTCGTCCGCCCCGCGCCGCTCGTAGATCCCCCACGGCAGCGCGCCGACCGTCTCGGCGAGGATCCGCACGCACGACCACACGGCCGAGACACGCATCGCCGTTGCGTCGTTCACGATCACGCCGGAGGCGACAGGCGCCCCGAAGATATCCGACATCCCCACCGGATCGTCGAGCTTCGCGACCCGCGCGGCGTAGGCGAACGCCTTGCGAGCGAACCAGCGCCTGAGCGCGCCGGGCGGTTCGGCCGGCTTGGACGACCCGCCGACGCTCATGCCGGCGTCGCGAGCCAGTCGTCGATCGTGGCGCGCCCGGTGCCGCGCATCGCACGGGCGATTGCGACGATGAGCGCGATTGCGGGGTCGATTTTCTTGCCGCGCGAGCCGCGGCGCGGGAACCAGTTCTCGTTGCGGTCGGGCTTCACCTGCACGTTGCTGACCCCCCACATCGCGACCGGGTCGCCGCAGTGGTGGATCCGCCCGTCCTCGACCAGCCCGTCGATGAACTTCATCGGCGCCGAGAGGTGCTGCGCCGTCATGGGAACCGTCGTCACCGGAATGCCGTCCTTTTGCAGGTCCGCAGCGATGCCAGGCGCGCCCCAGAGATCGAGCGCGAGCTCGGTGATCGGCGTCTTTCGACGATCGGCCCGGAGATCCTCGAGGATGAGCTGCTGGTCGATCATCCCGCCCTCGGTTTTGACGAGCCAGCCGTCGCGCCACCATCCCTGGTAGTGCCGGTTGTCGGGCTCGTCGATGCGCGTCTCGGGCAGGTAGTGCCTCCAGAACGCGTAGAAGTGGTCCGCGCCGTCGACCCGCCGCCGGAACACGCGGCAGCGGCTCGTGATGTCGGTCGTGTTCGAGAGGTCGAGCCCGACGTAGCAGCGCTCGCCGGCGAAGTCCTCGACCTTGAGCGAGCGGTCCCCGAGTTGCTTCCAGCCGTGCACGTTGAGCCACGGGCTCGACGACTGCACCCAGATATTCAGGTGCTTCGTCTGGAACGTCGGCTGCTTGCGCGGGTCGCGCACCGCGTCGCGCTGCTGCGCGAGCAGGAAGTCCGGATCGAGCGATACGCCGTAGTTCGGGTTCGCCTTTACGAGCGCCTCTTCGCTCGTCCAGTCGTCGCCGTCGTCGATGGTGAAGATGATGCCGAAGCGCTGCTCGTCCTCGATCACGCCGTCGAGAACCTGCTGCAGCTCCTCCTGGTGCGCGTAGCACGGGCCGGCGACGTCGTCGCCCGAGGTCGTGATCACGAGCATCAGCGGATGCGACCGTGCGCCCATGCCGGTGCGCATCGTGTCGTACAGCGTCTCGGTCGGGTGCTCGTGGAACTCGTCGACGATCGCGCACGAGGGCGAGGCACCGTCGCCCGGCTTGCCGATGATCGGCTCGAACCGGCTGTTCGTCTCCGGGATCGAGATGTTCGACGCCCGCGGCACGACGCCGTAGCGCTGCACGAATTCTGGCGTACCCTCGGCCATCAGCTTGGCCGGGTTGAACACCTCGCGCGCCTGGTCCTCGGACGTCGCCCCGCTGTAGACCTCGGCCCCGAACTCGTCATCGGCGGCCAGCATGTAGAGCCCGATGCCCGCGGCGAGGGTCGACTTGGCGTTCTTCCGCGGGACGAAGAGATCCGCCACGCGGAAGCGCCGCCGCCCTGTTTCGCGGTCGCGCCAGCCGAAGATCGAGGCGAGCACGAACACCTGCCAGGCCTCGAGCCGGATCCGCTCGCGCCGTGCCGCCCAGTCGCCCTTGATGTGCGGCAGCAGCTCGACGAAGTGGCAGATCCGGTCCGCGGGGCGGTACTTCTTCCCCTCGCGCGTCTCGAGCTCGGGGTTCCAGGTGTAGCGCCAGCCCGCGGCATCGCGCGCGAGGTCGTTGAGGTGGCGCTGGCAAGCGAGCTTGACCCACCAGCACGCGACGATCTGATCCGCCCGATCTTCGTCGGCGACAAGGCGCGCGTACTGCGTCGCGATCGCGGCGTAGTCCCTCACGACGCCCCGCTAAACCTGAGAACGGCCCGCGGCGCCCCTAGAGCGCGCCGAAGCCGTCCTTCGGGTCCATGCCGGGGAGCGGGAGCTGCGTGTCGCTCGGGGTGACGCGCGTGCGATCCGCCGGCGAGAGTCCGAAGCAGGCCTTCAGGCGCTCGTAGCGCTCCTGCGCCTTGACCGAGATCTGCAGGAACACCGACTGCATCCGGTAGCCCGAGGGCGCGCGCTCGATCAGGCCCGCCTCGCCGTGCGCCTCATCGGCGGCGTTCGCGGCGGCGATCTTCTCCTCCGCCCACTGCCACCGGGCCCATTCCTGGCAGAGCATCGCGAGCGTGCCGCGGTCGAGCTTGCTCACCAGGCCGTAGCGCTCGAGCTCGGCGACCAGGCGCTTCCACTCGCGCCGCGCCTCAGGCCAGAGCACCTTCGGCGCGGTCGGGATCTCGACCTCGGGCCGGAACTCGTTCAGGAGCTCGCCGAAGCGTTTCTTCGACGCGTTCCCCCGCAGCATGTGCACGTTCGCCGGTAGCGGTTTCGGCCCTCTCGTTCCCATCGCAACCCCTACCCCTCGAAATACCCCCCCTGGAAAACTCCCGCAGCCACGCAACGCCTCGGGTGGTAGGGGCGGGTTAAACCGCTAGGCGTCCTCGCCTGGCGAC
>Ga0137429_1000344_pt1 | contig 20358 bp, 14 predicted proteins | sample EasRivERMZT736_2_FD_102304 | JGI IMG/M metagenome (GOLD analysis project Ga0137429, IMG submission 102304) | Soil microbial communities from meander-bound floodplain in the East River, Colorado, USA - East River MetaG ERMZT736_2 | ecosystem: Environmental > Terrestrial > Soil > Floodplain ...
CGGATGTCTGGGGTCTTTTCGTTCGACGTAGATGTCGCCGCGGCTGTATACGAGGGTGTTGCGGATTGAGCTGGCATTGTCGTCGGTTGCGGGAACTCCGTCCACTTCCACGAGCACGTCGCCGACGTGAGGATGGTCGGGCTTGGCGGTATCAATCTCCGGACCAACGGCGACGATCTCGCGGGTAACGCCGGGTTGGATGCCGATGACTTGCCGCTGAACGTCGCGGGTGGTCTCGGGAGTGCGGTAGTCGGGAATAATGTCGATGGGGTTTTGGATCACGCCGCCGCGCTCAACGATGACCTCGATCGGTTCATGCCGAGCGGACAAGAGAATGGCGTAGCGGACTTCGCTGAATTCAAGCATGGTTTCGCCGTTGATCTTGCGAACGAGGTCGCCGGGAAGCAGGCCGGCTTTTTCGGCGGGGCTGCCCGGCTCGATGAACTCCACGCGCGGGGCGACGGCCTCCATACCGATTAGGAACACCACCATGAAGAGCAAGCCCGCAAACAAAGTGTTCATAATGACGCCGGCGGAGACGATGGCCATGCGGTGTCCGACCGGCTTGTTGATGAAGGAGCGCGGGTCGTCCTTGAAGCGCAACTCGTTGGACTTTTCATCGAAATCCTCCTGGCCCAGCATTTTCACATAGCCCCCCAGCGGCAGGATGTTGAAGGAGTAACGGGTTTCGCCGCGCGTGAATCCGGCAATCTCCCGACCAAAGCCGATGGCAAAGGTCTCGACGCGGACTCCCGCCCACTTGGCGACGGCAAAGTGGCCCAGCTCGTGAACGAACACGATCACTGAAAAGCCCAGGATCATCACCAGGTATGGCCAAACCGTGCTCCAAACCGCAAGGAGGAGATCGAAAACACCGGATGTCTGGGCGAGCATCAACAAACTATGCATCGAGCAACCTCTCGTCTTGCCCACCGGTCCGCTGCGAGCAGCTCGTCCAGCGTGGGCGAATCCTTGAATTCATGTTCGTTCAGGGCCTTCTCCGTCAGTCGGGTGATATCGCGGAAAGATACCGCCCCTTCGCGGAACAGCTCCACGGCGCCCTCATTAGCAGCGTTAAGAACCGCACCGCAAGTACCACCTCGCCGGGCCACTTCATATCCCAAAGCCAACGCCGGGAAGCGCTCACGGTCGGGAGGATGAAACTTCAACTCGCGGACCTTCAGCAGATCCAGCGGCGGCGACGGGCACGACTCCCGCGCCGGGTAGGTCAAGGCATATTGAATCGGCGTCCGCATATCCGGCGTTCCCAACTGGGCGATCATCGAGCCGTCACAAAACTCCACCAACGAATGTATGATCGACTCAGGATGGACGATCACTTCGATTTGATCGGGTCGAAGATCAAAAAGCCAACAGGCTTCCACGATTTCCAGGGCCTTGTTCATCATCGTCGCGGAGTCGATGGTTATTTTCGGACCCATGTCCCAGGTCGGGTGACGCAAGGCGTCCTCCACCGTGATCGCGTCCATCGCGTCATCGCTCCAAGTTCGGAACGGTCCACCGGAAGCCGTCAAGTACACTTTCTGCACATCCGCCCGTCGTCCGGCGTGCAGGGCCTGAAAGATGGCCGAATGCTCGCTGTCCACGGGGATGATCGTCGCACCCGTTCGCCCAGCGAGGGGCATGAGCAGCGACCCGGCCACCACCAGGACCTCTTTGCTGGCCAGGGCGATTCGTCGCCCTAGCTCGGCGGCCCGGATGGTTGCGGCCAGTCCGCCCGCGCCAACCACGGCACAAAACGCGACATCGAACGGTACGGCGTCGATCAATTGGCGGAGCGCGTCCGAGCCGCTGAACACCTGCGGCGAATACGAAAGCGCGCCCTCCAGCTCTCCGGCAAGGTCGGCCGAGGCGATGGCGACGGCCTGAGGGCGAAATCGGTTCGCCTGCCGACCCAGTTCCCGCCCACGGGAACCCGCCGCGAGGCCCACCACGTCCCACTCACCGTTTAAGCCGGCCAGCACGTCGAGGGCATTGCACCCGATGGAGCCGGTCGATCCAAGGATGATAACTCGTTTGGGCATAGTTCATCCGGAAGGCCGCGTACTCCGCCGCATTACCGGCGCGACGCGAGGTCGCTTTATGATAGGTCCCGGCCATCGCGACGGCAACAAAAGACATGTACGACCATCCGGTGACCGATGGGTGGGAGAGTCGTGCTCCCCCCACGCCTCCCTCGTTTTATCCTGTGACACGGCCATCCCGAATAGACCAGCCTGCTGGAGGAGCTCCTGCATTTGCACCCCCACGACCCTTGACGCAAGCGTGGCGTGAGGCGTTAATATGCCTATAACACCTTCTGGGTCTGAAAGGGCAAAACATGGCCGTTACCCCTCAATCTGATCCGACAGAATCCGTTCATCAACCCTCCGACCCGCTCGTGCTTGCCGATCGGCATCAGCAGTCGATTCATCGACCGGAGCGAATCGGGCCCTACCGCATCCTGGACGAACTCGACGAAGGCGGGATGGGCACCGTCTATCTCGCTGAACGGGACAAGCCCATCCATCAACGCGTGGCGCTGAAAGTCATCAAGTTGGGCATGGACACCAAACAGGTCATCGCCCGTTTCGAAACCGAACGCGAAGCGCTGGCTTTGATGAACCACCCCAACGTGGCGCGGGTTTTCGACGCCGGCGTGACTGACGACGGGCGACCCTATTTTGCCATGGAATATGTCCCAGGCCTGCGTATCACCAAATTCTGCGACACGCACCGCCTGACCACCAACGAGCGTTTGCATCTGTTCGCGAACGTTTGCAACGCCGTCCAACACGCCCATCAGAAGGGGATCATTCACCGGGACATTAAACCGAGCAATGTGCTGGTTGCAATTCAGGACGACAAGCCGGTGGTGAAGGTCATCGACTTCGGCGTAGCCAAGGCTACTCAGCAACGTCTCACCGAACTAACGCTTTTTACCGAGCAAGGACAATTGGTCGGCACGCCGGGCTACATGAGCCCGGAACAGGCGGAGATGACCGCCCTCGGAATCGACACACGTACCGACATCTATTCGCTCGGCGTGCTCTTGTACGAACTACTTGTCGGCGCTCGTCCGTTTGATGATAAGGTCCTTCGACAAGCCGGGCAGGCCGAGATTCAGCGTATCATCCGCGAAGTCGACCCTCCGAAGCCCAGCACAAGGATCAGCAGTCTCGGGGTGGACTCCACGGTGATCGCCCATAAGCGTCATACCGAACCCAGAACGCTGGCTCGTGAGCTCCGCGGGGACCTGGACTGGATCGTGATGAAGTGCCTGGAGAAGGATCGCACCCGACGATACGACACGGCCAACGAACTCGCCCTCGAAATCCGCCGCCATCTCGACCACAAACCGGTCCTGGCCGGCCCGCCAAAGGCGAGCTATCGGGTCAGCAAGTTCGTGCGTCGAAACCGCGCAGCCGTCGTCGTGGCGACGGTGCTCTTGGCCGCAGTCGCCGCAGCCGGGTACTTTTACTGGACGGCTCGTAAAGCTGAATTCGCCGCAGCGAAAGCTGAATCCGCAGCAGCGCAAGCTAAACTCGCCGCAGCGCAAGCTGAATTCGCCCAAGCGGAAGCAATGCTCTACGCCGAGCAGGCCAAAAACCTGCAATTGAGGAAAAAGTACGATGAGGCCTGGGACGCGTGCCAGAGAGCTTTGGCGCTTGACCCTAACAACTCTCTTGCCCTGCGTACGTACGCCTTCTTGTTGTTGCACCAACGTGGTGATTTTCAGGCGGCGCTCGACGCCTATGACCGCGGACTTCGGCCTTTGGAAGATGAACACATGCTTCCGGAGGATTTTCACAACCGCGCGCGGCTGCGGCGGATTTTTGGCCAGTACGATCTGGCCCTTCGGGACCACGACCGCGCTATCGCCCTGCGGCCCGACGTGGGCATCGTGTACCAAGGACGCGCCTTGACCCGCCGGATGGCCGGCGACGCGGACGGCGCGATCGAGGACTTCGCACGAATGGCCCAGCTTGATCCCGAATGGTTCCTGCAGGCCCAACAGTGGATTGGAGAGATTCGGATGCTGCGCGATGGACCGGGAGACCAAGAATCCGCAGCACAAGCACTCGCAGCCGCCCGAGACCAGGCGACGAAGCCGTTTGAGATTACGATGGTCGGCATTTCTCTGGGTGAAGTTCCCCCGGATCGCGCACTTGCCGAGGCGAAAACGGAAAGGCTCAGGTGCGTGGCGCACTACTACATCGGGTCGCGCCTTCTGGTTGACGGATTTCGTGACGCCGCCATGATTCACTTCGAGCAATGCCTCGCCGGTGGCGCCCACGATCTACCGGAGACGGACCTCGCTCGCTGGCACCTACTCCGTCGGGGCGCCCCATAGGCCCGGTACACTCGGATGTCCGTTTGTCGCCCAATCCTCGCTGTGAACCACGGGATTCAAGCCGGCGGCGTCGGATGCGAGGTTCGCACACTCCGGCTACGCCCTGAAAACGGACAACTTATCTCCAGCAGAGTTGGTTAAGACTTGCGTCTTATCCCCGTACGCAACTTCCTTGAAGGGCACACTGGATTCGGGTGGTGGTGGGGTCCCCACCGCCGGCTTTAAATAGCCTCTCACCCACATTTTGGCCACCTCGCCGTCGAATTGCACTTTGCAGGCCAAATTGGGGTTCGCATTGTTGTAGATCGCACGGCGGGCTGATGGATTCTGTCCATTCCATGCCCCCGCCAATTCCCCGGCAACCTTCATTATCTCGTAGTCCGTGTTGACCTCGAAAGAACAAAAAAGTGGTAGGCCGCTTCCCTTGAATTTCGTTCTCCATTCAATCATATACTCCGTATAGGATGCCTCCGGCACCTTGCCGTCCCAATTCGCGCTATCTCCGTAAGACATTCTTTTAACCTCCGTTTTCGACGCGAGCATGCTGCGACGCGGCCCGGGGTTCACGAATTCCCGCACCAGCCGGTCCCAGATTCTTCGAATTCTTCTCGGCGGCGCCGCCGACAGTCGGCGTTTGATTCTGTTTGCCAGGTCACGCGAGTGACCGACGACTAGTTCAATCTGCCAGCGTAGACTACGGTCCTTGTCCCATTTGCCCATCACCCGAGGCGGCGGAAGGAATTTTCCAATTGTCTCACGCACACGTTTTTCGTGACGCCGCCGACTCCGTTGGAGATTATGTGAATTGCCGACATTCTGGCAGTTTCGATAAACGTTGTCAAGCAATTAAAGCGAAAATCAACGCCGAAACGCCCATACGGACCGTATGAGTGTTGCGCGCTCGGTCTCCCGTCCCTTCCCCACCGCGCGCCCACGAAGTTATGGGGGTGTAGATGAGGGCAGCGCCCTCTGCACGCGCCGTGATCGGAGCCACTACAGGAATAGAGCGGAGGGCGTGAAAAAGCGCCATTACCAAACGAAGCCATTTGATAGGAGCGTACCTGCTTGTCGCACAAGGACTTACAAAAAAATGCCTTCCAAAAAACGAAGCCAGTTACAAGCCAAACGAACCCAGTTCAAAGCCCCTTGGCCCCTCCGTCGCTTCGTCGCTCCGTGGCTGTCGGCAAGAAAGCGCCATTACCAAACGAACCCACCGTTAGATTGATAAATATTTGTGAAAAAAGAGGTTACGAAAACATGCGTCCAACTGGAAAGCCACCGCAAGCCAAACAAGTGCCTACGATCGCGGTTGGGATTGGGGGTGTGCGGGGCTGCCGCCGCTGCACGCCTGCTTCTTGTTAGCCCGCTATCCTTGACGCAGGCGCGGAATGAGACGTTAATAGTCGTGTAACACTTTATCGCTATGAAAGGGCAAAGCATGGCCGGTACGCCCCAATCTGATCCGACAGAATCGGCTCATCGAGCCTCCGACCCGCTCGTGCTTGCCGATCGGCATAAACAATTGATCCATCGACCGGAGCGAATCGGGCCCTTCCGCATCCTGGATGAACTCTGCGAAGGCGGCATGGGCATCGTCTATCTCGCCGAACAGGACAAGCCGCTTCATCGTCGGGTGGCCTTGAAAGTCATCAAGTTGGGCATGGACACCAACCACGTCATCGCTCGCTTCGAGACCGAACGCGAAGCGCTGGCCCTGATGAACCACCCCAACGTGGCCCGGGTTTTCGACGCCGGCGCGACCGATGACGGGCGGCCCTATTTCGCCATGGAGCACGTCCCGGGCCTGCGGATCACCGATTACTGCGACATGCACCGCTTGACCACCGACCAGCGCCTGCATCTGTTTACGGACGTTTGCAACGCCGTCCAACACGCCCACCAGAAGGGGATCATTCACCGGGACATTAAACCCGGCAACGTGCTGGTCGCCGAGCAGGACGACAAGCCGGTGGTGAAGGTCATCGACTTCGGGGTGGCCAAGGCCACTCAGCAACGACTCACCGAACGAACCCTATTTACCGAGTTGGGGCAACTGATCGGCACGCCGGGCTACATGAGTCCCGAACAAGCGGAGATCACCGTTCTCGATATCGACACGCGTACCGACATCTACTCGCTCGGCGTGCTCTTGTATGAACTATTGGTCGGTGCTCGTCCCTTTGACGAAAAAGTCCTTCGACAGGCCGGACAGGCGGAAATTCAGCGCATCATCCGCGAGGTCGATCCGCCCAAGCCCAGCACGAAGTTCAGCAACCTCGGCGCACATTCCAGCATCATCGCCCAAATGCGCCACACCGAGCCGAAGACACTGGCCCGAGAGCTTCGCGGCGACCTGGATTGGATCGTAATGAAGTGCCTCGAAAAGGACCGCGCCCGGCGGTACGCCACGGCCAACGGACTGGCCCAAGAAATCGAGCGCCATCTCCACCACGAACCGGTCCTCGCCGGTCCGCCGAGTGCGATCTACCGCGTGCGGAAATTCGTGCGTCGAAACCGCGCAGCCGTCGTCGCGGCGGCCGCTCTTTTCGCCGCCGCCACGGTCGGCGGATACTTTTTTGTACGGGCTCGCCAAGCGGCTTATGCGAAATCGCAGTCCATCCAATTCGCCGAGCAGGCCAAGGCCCTGCAACTGCAAGGAAAGGACGATGAGGCTTAGGAGCGCTGCCAGTCGGCGTTGGCCCTTGACCCGGAAAATTCGCTCGCTCTGCGCACGTCGGGCTTCTTTCTGCTGCACGTGCGAGGTGACTTTCAAGCCGCCCTTGACGCCTACAACCGCGGACTTGCGCCTCTAGAGAAACTTCGAATGCTCCCGGAGGATTTTCACAACCGCGCGCGGCTCCACCGCATCTTCGGTCAGTATGACCGTGCGCTTCACGATCACAATCGAGCGATCGCGTTAGCGCCGGATGCGGCGTACCCATACGCCAGTCGGGCTTTCACACGACGAATTCTCGGTCGCGTCGATCTGGCGATTGACGATCTGTCCAAAGCTCCGGAGCTTGATCGGACGTGGGCTTTGCAGGCAGGACTTTGGACCTGGGAAATGCGGATGCTCCGCGGCGAGCCGGGCGATCGGGAGGCGGCTGCGACAGCCCTGGCACAGGCCCAATCGGCGAAAACCGGGAACCCTTTGGACCAACTCTACGTGGATATCTGTCGCGGCGAGTTGTCCGCTGAACAGGCGTTGACGAAGCCCAAGAACGATCGGGAACGGTTCTTCGCCTACTACTACCTCGGAGCCAAGGCCCTGGTCGACGGTCGCGCAACGGAGGCCGAGGACTGGTTCAAAAAATGCGTCGCAATAGGTCAGAATGAAACGCAAGAGTTCGATCTTGCCCGCTGGCACCTCGAACGGATCGCTTCTCATTAGGTGATGTGCTGTGCGCCGCGGCGGTCGCCACTCTCTTCACGGTCCGTACCATGACCATCCTTAAGGTTCATCAGTGCAGTCTATGGATAGCCCGTTCTGCAGGTCCCTAGTTGGTCCGTGTACCGGCAAACTGAATTCGTTACCGTCAACCGTTACTCTCCTGTTGGTAAAATGCACCGGTAATCCCGGAAAGCGCACGTGCGTTCCCTCCGTCAGAGCCAGGAATTGGTCACCCGCGACGGCGTTCCAAGCTCTCGTGAACGCCGCGGCGACGTGATGGGGGGTGTAGCCGGGGTAGACTATGAATGTGACGGGAGGAATCGGGGTTTTCGGAGAAGCCGATGCTTCAGTTTCGAAGACCAAGACGCTGTAGTAGTCCACTCTACCGCGCCAATTGATGTTGTTCATTGTTTGTTCCGTTCCGTTTGAAAGTAGCCTCGGTGGCGCCGCCACCCAGTCATCTCTTGAATTTGAATGCCAGGTCGCCTTTGCGCCCTACGATGAGTTCAATCTGCTCGCGTTAATTGGCTCGAAATCAGCCGCCGCGACTCACGATCACGATGCGTACCCGGACTGGCCAACGAGTCCTCTCCCTTAATGCACTAACGCAGAAGTATAACAATTTCGTTCCTACGACTGCAAGGGCGTGTTACCAACCCTCGGCGGACCGCCGGACAGGGGATGGGTGCAAAACCAAGCCGAAAGCACACCGCGCCGCTTCCACGCACATCGACAGCGCGTGTTTCTGGCCTCGCCAACTCCCTCTGCGCCTCTCATAACGGGATTACCACGATCAATTCAGGCTTTAGTCCACCGCCGAATATGCGAAGCAAGGCCCTTGTGTGGATTGGATCCATCGCGTAGATTCTGCAGCCCTGTAAATGGATGGAAGTTGGGAAGCGAGTCGGGAGGTCCGATTCGCCGAGGCATGGGAACGTAAGAATGCACTACCCCCACCGCATCAGTAAGGTCAAACGAGCGCGGACGCAGGGTTTTCGCGCCCGCATGAAGACCCACAACGGACGAAAGCTCATCAATCGCAAACGTCGTCACGGCTTTCATAAGATCAGCGTGTGCTAGATCGACGGTGTGCGATGTCTTGAAGTGTTCGTCGCCGACGCGGCAGATGTGAGGCGTCTCACGTCCGCGGTGACGAACGGTCTTAACGCGCTTTCGATCGGTTCTTAATGGTTCCGATGGCAGGCGTCAATGTCCCGCTCGATCCCGTATCGCGCGATGGGCATGCACACGTTGAAGTTGGCGATTTATGGTAGATCAGAATCTCATAGCCGAACTTGACTCGGTTGACGGCAGTCTGGATGCGGAACTGGCGGCGCTTTTCGGCAGCGGCGAAAGCGCCACCCTCGTCGAAAAGATCATCGGCGAGAACGAGGAAGAGTTCAAACCGGGGTCCATCCTCATTGGACGCGTGGTCGGCCGGGCCGGTGACGACTTTGTCGTCGACTTGGGCCTCAAGAGCGAGGGGCTCATCCCGGCTGAGGAATGGGATGACAGCGAGTCGGTGGACATCGGAGACGAAGTCCAAGTCTGGCTGGAGACCGTCGAGTCGGACAGCGGGCACATCGTCGTCTCCAAGCGCAAGGCCGACCGCATCCTGAACTGGCAACGTATTCTCCTCTCGAAGAAGGAAGGCGACTCCGTCGAGGGTCGCGTGATGCGCAAGATCAAGGGTGGGTTATTGGTGGATATCGGCTATCCGGTGTTCCTCCCCGCCTCACAGGTGGACATCCGCCGCCCAGGTGACATCGGCGAGTTCATCGGCAAGATGGTCCAAGCCAAGATATTAAAGATCGACACCGAGCGGCGGAACATCGTCATCTCCCGGCGGAAGATGATCGAAGAAGCGCGCACGACGGCCAAGGAAACGCTGATGAGCACCTTGGAGGTCGGACAGACCCGCACGGGCATGGTGAAGAACATCGCCGACTTCGGCGCATTCATCGATCTCGGCGGCATTGACGGTTTGCTGCACATCACGGACATGAGTTGGGAGCGCATCGGGCATCCCTCGGAGATCCTGAGGATCGACGAGGAGGTGGAGGTCAAGATCCTCAACGTCGACCGCGACAAGGAAAAAATCGCCCTCGGTCTCAAGCAGTTGAAGGTCAATCCGTGGGAGGAAGTCGAACAACGTTACCCCGTCGGCACCCACCTCCAGGGCGAGATTGTCAACATCATGAACTACGGGGCGTTTATCAAGATCGAGCCGGGCGTGGAGGGACTGGTGCACATCAGCGAAATGAGCTGGACGCGGCGGATCAATCACCCGTCGGAGATGCTCACCGTCGGCGACGTGATCGACGTGGTGGTGCTGGAAATCAACAAAGCCAAACAGGAGATTTCGCTGGGCATCAAGCAGACGGAGGAGAATCCGTGGACCCACGTAGCTGAGAAATATCCGCCTAATACTCGAATCCAGGGCAAGGTCCGCAACCTCACGAATTATGGGGCGTTTGTGGAGATCGAGGAGGGCATCGACGGATTGCTGCATGTTTCGGACATGAGTTGGACCAAGAAAATCGGCCACCCTTCGGAGGTAGTGAAAAAGAACGACAACATCGAGTGCGTGGTCTTGAAAGTCGAGGAGGAAAAACAGCGCATTGCGTTGGGCCTCAAGCAACTGCATGAAGACCCTTGGGCCCGTTCGGTCCCGGAAAACTACATTCCCGGCCAGATCGTCGAAGGTACGGTTACCAAGATCACCAATTTCGGGGTCTTTGTGGAGTTGGAAGAGGACCTCGAGGGGCTATTGCACGTCAGCGAATTGGCCGATCATAAGGTCGAAGACCCGCACGCCGAGGTCAAACTCGGGGACAAGTTGTTGGTCAAGATCCTCCGGGTGGACGCGGCCGAGCGGAAAATCGGACTTTCCAAGAAACGGGCTGAATGGTCCGCCGAACAAGACGCGGAGTCGGGCGCCGCAGGCGTCACCAAGGCCCGTAGAGGCGGGCTGCACGCGACCGCCGGGGAATCCGTGGACGCAGCCCGGTCCGGTGCGGAGTCGGACGACCAATCCGCCGATGAATGACGAGGATGCGGCGCGCAGCGAGCGCGACGCTGGGGACTACCCCGCTTCGTGAAGGCCCTGCGTGGAGGGTGGAACCATCGCTGTCGACTCCGGCCTGCAAGTTTACTTGCGTCAGATCAACGACGCCCCCCTTCTTTCCGCGGAGGAAGAGAAGCATCTGGCGGGCATCGTTCGCTACGGTCAACAGGTGGGGGGACTTTTCGCGCGGCGAGAGGTGACCCTGGCGGAGCGTGAGCGCGCGGAATCGGAATCCGCGGCCGCCCGCGAGACGATGGTTAAGTCCAATTTGCGGCTGGTGGTCAACATCGCCAAGAAGTACTCCAAGCGCGGCGTCCCGCTCAATGATCTGATAAACGAAGGCAACCTGGGTTTGATCCGCGCCGTGGAAGGATTCGACCCCGACCAGAACACGCGGTTCAGCACCTATGCCTCGTGGTGGATCAAACAGTCCATCAAACGAAGCCTGATCAACAGCGACAAGCCGATCCACATTCCGGCCTACATGGTGGAGATGATTTCGCGGTTCCGCGAAGCCCGCGAGCAGTTCGTGGAAACGGAAGGCCGCCCCCCCACCACTGCGGAGCTTGCGAATCGGCTGGAGATGACGGTCAGCAAGCTCGACCACATCCGCAGCGCGGTAAAGGCCGTCTCCACGCCGACCAACGATGCGGACGGGGCCAATGGGCAGAGCCTCACCGAGAATATAGCCGATTTCCGAACTCCCCTCCCCGAAGACGCTATGTTCAACGAATCCGAAGCCGCCAAGATCGCTCGGCTGCTCGGCGACCTCGAGGACCGAGAGTCCAAGATCCTGCGAATGCGTTACGGCCTGGACGGGCAAGAGCCGATGACGCTCAAAGAAATCGGCGTAGCCATCCACCTCACCCGCGAGCGAGTGCGCCAGATCGAGTGCGAAGCGCTAGCCAAGATCAAAGAACACGTCATCGACTAGTCTCTGACTTTAACCCTACTCCTCCTTTCAAGAGGGGAGTTTCAGTCCCAGCCAGGTGTTCTCTGCCTGGCTGCCCCACCCGGTGCGTGGGAACTGTTTCCGGCATCAAAGCCGGGGTTTGAGCAAGCCGTCGCCTTCGATGCTTTCTTGCTCGCACGCCCGTTGCCTCCAGGTTAGTATCCTACTCGGTCAGTCAGCATTTCCTCCGACCGGCCGGCACGAGAGGAGTGGACAGTTTTGAAGGACATCAAGATAATCATGTTCGGTGATAGCCCATGACCCGTCGACGCAACGAAAACGAGCCTAACGTACAGGCGTTTCCTGAAAGCGACTCCAAGCAGCGCGAAGCATTGGAGGCGGCGCGTCAGGAAAGGGACCGGGCGAGACAAGTCCTTGACCTTGTGACGCACATGATCGTAGCCCTGGATCGCGAGGGACGGGTCACGATGATGAACCGCGCCGGCTGCCGCATTCTCGGATACCAGGAAGATGAATTGATCGGCAAGGATTGGTTCGCCACTTGTCTTCCGAAAGGGATCGGAGAAGAAGTACGCGAACGGTTTCGCCGAGTGATCGCGGGCGAGAAATCAATCGGCGAAACTTACCACAACTCCATCGTGACGCGGGGAGGGGAGCTGCGGCTCATCGACTGGCACAATGCAGTGCTTACCGATGATGACGGGCGAATCATCGGGACCATGAGCTGCGGCGACGACATCACCGAGCGAAATCGCGCGGAGAGCACTTGGCGGGCCGAGAGGGACCTTCTACGCGCCATCATCGACGGGACGGACGACGAGATCTCCGTGAAGGACGTCGACGGCCGGTACGTTTTGATGAACGTCGCGGAAGCTCGGGCGCTTGGTCGACCGATAGAATCCCTCGTCGGGATCACCGACCGTGAATTGTTCCCGGCGGAGGACGCACAGCGCATCCGGTCGTTGGACTTTCAGGTGATTCAAAGGGCGACCGCTTTGGAGTATGAACAGGAATTCCCCCTTTCCAACGGAATGCGGCGCACATACTCGATCAAGAAGCACCCGTTATGGGATTCGAAGGGTCATGTCGTTGGCGTCATTGGAATCAGCCGCGACACCACAGAGCGAAAGCACACGGAAAGTGCACTTCGTCAAAGCGAGCAGCGTCTTCGGACCTTGATCGACGCCTCGCCATACTGTATTCACGAGCTTGACCTTGAGGGTCGCCTCTTGTCGATGAATCCGGCCGGGATCGCCATGCTGGGGCTGTCGAAAGAAAGCGAGGTCCTCGGGCAGGCCATTCTTGAATTCGTCGGCGAGGAGAACCGAACGCGGGTGAGACAACTCCTGGCTCGGGCCTGTGGCGGCGAGACCTGCGATTTCGAGTTTCTGACCGTGCACGACCGGATTTTCCAATCGTCTTTCGTGCCGATCAGAAATGCGTCGGGATCGGTCGAAAAGCTCATGGGTTTGACGCTCGACATCACCGAGCGGAAACAGGCCGAGAAAGCGCTCGCCTGGGCTGAGTCGCGCTATCGGCTTCTCTTTGAGCGAAACCTCGCGGGAGTATTCCAATCCACCGTAGAAGGCAAGATTCTGGCCTGTAATCCGGCTTTCGTCCGCCTGTTCGGTTACGCTTCCATGGAAGACCTGCTTTCCCAAAATGCCGCCGACCTTTACCCAACGCACGGCGACCGCGCGCACTACCTCGCGAATCTGCGCCGATGTCGCGTACTACACGGGAACGAGATTCAACTGAAGAAGAAAGACGGTTCGCTGATTTGGGCGATCGAAAACGTGGCGTTGGCGAAAGACCCCGTGAGTGGCGAAGAAATCATCGAAGGGACCCTTGTGGACATCACCGAACTCAAGGCGGCGGCGGAACAGGCCCGACAGCATCAGGCGGAGCTCGCCCATGTCGCTCGCGTCAACACGATGGGCGAAATGGCTTCCGGGCTTGCCCATGAAATCAACCAACCTCTGACGGCGGTGGTGAACTACAACCAAGGGGCGCTGCGTCGGCTGCGTTCGGATGCGAACGCACACCAGGACGTGGTCGAGGCCATCGAAATGGCCTCGGCCCAGGCGCACCGTGCGGCTGAGATCATCCACCGCCTCACCATCTTCATGCAAAAGCGAGAACCGCGCCGTTGCCGTTGCGACATCAACGAAGCCGTCCGCGAGGTCTTGGCCTTTGCGGCACCCGATGTACGAGACCAGGGGATTTCGATTCGGCTTGATTTGGCTGTTGACCTCCCAATGATTCTTGCCGACTGTATTCAAGTCCAGCAGGTCATCTTGAACCTCGTTCGCAACGGAATCGAGGCCATGAGCGAGACGCGGGCCGGGCAGCGCCTTTTGCAGATTCAGACATCGCTCATCGGCGACGCCGTCGAGGTCGCCGTGCGCGACTGCGGTCCGGGACTGACACCGGAGACCTGGGAGCGACTCTTTACACCCTTTTTCACCACGAAACCGCAAGGGATGGGAATGGGACTATCGATCAGCCGATCCATTATCGACACCCACGGCGGCAAGCTCTGGGCGACGCCCAACCCCGAAGGCGGAACCACGTTTCAATGCACGTTACCGTTGGCGAGCAATTGCGGATGAAAACGGAACCGACCATATGCGTAGTGGATGACGACGCGGGAGTGCGCAACTCTTTGCGTTGGCTCATCGAATCGGCAGGCTTCCGCGTTGCTACCTACGCTAGCGCCCAGGAGTTCCTGGAGGGGTACGACCCGGAAAGGGCGGGATGCCTCATTTTGGACGTTCGGCTCTCGGGGAGAAGTGGTCTCGACTTGCAGCAGCAGCTCGTCGCCACAGGAATCGGAATACCCATCATTATGATCACCGGGCACGGCGACGTGCCCACCGCCGTTCGCGCGATGCGGAGCGGGGCGTTGGATTTCATCGAGAAACCCTTCGACGATAAGCTCCTACTGGGCCGGGTGCGCCAGGCCGTCGAGTTGGACATCCGCAACCGCGAGGCGCAGGCCGAGCGGGCGGAGACCATCGCTCGCCTGGCCCTGCTCACGCCGCGTGAGCGGGAGGTGCTCAAGCGGGTCGTAGACGGCCGGGGCAACAAGCAAATCGCCGAGGATTTGGGCATCAGCACAAAAACGGTCGAGGCCCATCGCGCGCACATGATGGAGAAGATGCGCGCCAAGTCCGTTGCGGGGTTGGTGCGTATTGTGCGGGCCGCAGACGTCAATGAGCAGCTCAACTTGGAGCCTGGAGCGCGCCCGAAGCGCGGGCCCCAACGCCATTGAGCGTTGGGGTGAGAATTCTCGGCGCACGGTCGCTCGTCGGCACTACGGTTTCGCCCCAAAAACCGCGAAGGAACAAGCGCGATTCTATCGGACCTTGCCGATCGTAGCACATCAAATCCCTTCTTCGACGATCCGTGCGACCCCATTCGCTCGCTGCGTAACGTACATTTTCATGGGCAGATAAGTTCGCCCAAGAAACCTAAGTCACAAGTGAAAGGCCTTGGATCATGGGCAGCACTCATGCGGACCCCCAGAGTGAGAATCGCCGACGGACTTACCTCATCAATCCGTCGTATCAGTGGAAGCAGGCTGGTACGATCGCGGTGACCGTGTTCTTGACCTCCACGATCATCAGCTTCGCCACCTTCGGAGTTCTGCATCAGCAGGCCCGGTTGCGATTGTCCGATCCGACCGGGTATCAGGCGGACCTCGGCAGCGTGATTCTGTTTTTCTCTCTGGGGTGCTCGGCCATCACCGCGGGCGGGATCGGAATATGGTCGATTCTGATGACGCACCGCATTTGCGGTCCGGCCTACGTGATGGATCGCGCCATGCAGGAGCTTCGCGCCGGTAGGCTCCCCATCCTGCGCGGCCTGCGCAAGAAAGACGAGTTTCAGTCGCTCTACGCCTCCGTTCGTGGAGCCGTAGACGCCTTGAGGGCGAGAACGCGCAGGGAGCTTGCGACCGTCGCCGAAGCCCTCGAGTTCACCAGGAACGCGCAGACCGCCTGCGACACCGACCGGCAAAGCAGTTTGCAATCACTCGCGTTGCAACTCGAGGAACTGCACCGTGACCTGGCTGAGAGCCTGAAGCAACAACCCGTGAAGCCTTTCCCCAAGTCGATGCCGGAATGTGCAACCGAGTCGTTGCTCTACCACGCCACCGCCGGAGCTTAGCACACATCAGACAGCGCATCGGAGAAGTCGGAAGCCATTCGCGCGGCTAGATCGGCGGCAATCGGGCGAAGGAGCGATCAGGGAGCTGGGCTTCAATTCCGGATATTAGTTTTCCGAATAACCGCAAGTCACCTGGTTGCACGTCTTTTTCAGGTACCAAACACCTCCGCTCGCTACGCAGCGGCATGATGTCGTCGGGTAGGTACATGTGAACCCAACGCAGCAAGCCCATTTGGGTACACCATTCGTCTCGCATAAATCCAGGACGCCGTTTTGGTTGTGGCAATCCAAGGTCGGATCGGCTTCGATCTCACACGCATCCACAAAGCCGTTCTGATCGCAGTCCGTACTCGCAGCCTGGCATCCTAACTCGTAGGCCCCCATGTCCACCGTCCCCCAACGTACGCGCCCATGCCGGGCCAAGTCCATGGGAAGGGCTTCGGTGGTGTTCCCGTCCCAATCCAGATCGCCGACGTCGAGTGGAAGTCCGGCGTTCTCGCCGACGTTCTTGCAAGGTGAAGTGGATTGCAATTCGTAATTGCCTGTGGCGGGGTTCTGGAAGAGCGGATCGGCGTCGATGTTGCCCGTCCCAGTCCAACCGTCCCGGACATTGCTGGAGGTTATGAGCGTGGTTCCGCCGGAACCGCTGTAACCCTGATCGTACCGCCCAACGCCTTTGGTCGTGGTGTTGCTCCGCAAAACACAATTGCGAAAAGTGGCCCGCCCCTCAGGATCAAAGAAGACCCCGCCGTACCCGATCGTGGCCTGATTGTTGACAACGGTGCAGTTAACGAAGGTAGGCGTGCCGGAGACCATCATTACCACTCCGCCCTCCCAGGCCTTGTTGTTGGTAAAAAGACAATTCACGAATGAAGGCGCACCCTCGCGCACGAACACAGCCCCGCCGCCGTTGGTTTCCGCGGGATTGGCCGCGCCCTGCCCGTTGTTGCGGAAGGTGCAGTTGATGAACTGCGGCGAGCCGCCGCTACGGATGGCCACCGCTCCGCCGAAGTCATTCGCTGTGTTGTCCTCAAAGATGCACTGCACGATCAGGGCGTTGCTGTTGTTCAGGATCATCCCCCCACCGACCCCGTCCGCACCGCCGTTTCCGTTGCGGATGGTGAATCCACGAAGCACGGTGGATGCCGGGTTGTCCGTGCCGATTACCCGACCGTCGATGACGGTCTGGTTCGTGGTGGGATCGCTCTGCGAGGCCAGCGACTCTGTTCCCGCGAACCCGCCGATGGTCTTCACCCCGTTTTTCAGGGTAAAGGGCCCGTACGCCCCGGACTTGACCCATATTTCATCGCCTGTGGCGGCTTGGGTGAGTGCATTGGTCAGTGTGCAGGCTGTCGCCCAAGTCAGGCAGGGACCGGACCCCGTCCCGTCCGACTTCGCATAGCGTGTGACCGCCTCGACATTTGACGCGTAGATCATCAAGCTACCGACTGCGATTGTGTAGCACCAAACCCGTTTCATGGAATCAACCTCCGTCATTCGTCATCCGTAATTCGTCATTTTGCTCTGTGGCTTCATAACTATTTCGATTTCGGTGTTTCGACTTTTCAACTTCTTTACGTTTTTATTGCCTACAGCCTTCAGCCTACACCCTGTTGCCTACGGCGTGCATCTCCCGCAGCGGTCGCGGCAATAGCCGGTGTTATTGGTGACGACGCAGGCATACGTGCTACACGTGCCAACCTCACAATCCCCGTTGTCATTGCATGGGAGGTTGCTATTTCCGTTACAGGTGTTGCACTCGGCCATTGAATTACACGGCAGCCCAGCGTTTGGTGACCCGTTGGCGCACGCCTTGTCACACGCTCCGCCGCCTGGGCAGTGCGAATTGTCGATGCAGGGGTCGCCGTTGTTGGTTCCGCCAGCGCATGTCTTCACGCAGGTGGACCCGGCGCCATAAGCGTTCACGCACGGCGTCGCACTGTTACAGACCGTTAACTCGCACGACACCAACGACGGACACGCACACGGTCCGCTGAACGCATACGCAATATTATTCTTAAAAGCGTCTACCACCGCCAAAACGTCCAACACGTTGATATTCGCGTTTAGCTCGGGCAGGTTCGGTTGAAGCTGGGCGATCGCCTTCACCGGAGCGCCCGGCAAGTTCTTGAACTTGTTGACCAACTGCGTGACGTCGGTCACGTCAGGCTGAGCCACGGCCGACGGTGGGTTGTACGGCTGTTCCACGTCGCCGGAACGACGCGTGTACATCGTCACCGCCGCCGAGACTGCCGCACAGCAGGATTCATTGCCCTCGCAGCTCGCCCCGTAGACCGCCACTTCGTACCTGGAACTCGGAGCGATTTCGGCACCCACCACCGTGATCGGTGCGGACGCCGTTTCCGTGATCCAGTCATGATAGTACGCCGTGCACTGCAGCCGCGCCGCAGTGTAGGGTCCGCTCACCGGCGGGCCTTGAGACTCGTAGAACGTCCCTGGCTTACCGACCCAGCGGGCGCAACCGTTCATCTCCCCTGCGGCGGTGCAGGCGACCAAGTTGGAGCATGTGCCTCCCGCCGGACATGTGCCGTTCGGCGGACCAACGCACCCCGCATCGTTCGAACACGGTTTCTTGTCGTACAAGCCGCCCTGGCACAACCGGCAGTCGGCGTTATTGTCGCAGTGGTGCCCCGCATGGGAGCCGTCGACGCACACACTGTTAAGCCTCGTGTCGAAGGTCGTAAGGTTCGGCGGCGGTTGCGCCGCGAGGTTGGCCGGAACCGGATGCTGCAGGTCGATCATAGTAACCTTGATGGCCGACTGCTGAGGCGCTCCCGTAGCGCCCGCCGCCGGCCGTACCCTGAAACGCAGGGACCGACTGGTCTAATCTGTGCTAAGCGGATCGGAGTCCCAAACGATACGCCCGGGCATCGTGGGCAGCGCACATTCGTCGGGAAGACCGTCCGGCGCATAGTTGCAGATCGGTGATACGCATTCGGTTGCGGCAAACGCTGCGCAGTTCGCGTCCCAGATGCCCCCTTCTTCCGGTTCTGCGCAGCAATAAGAGTACGGGAAACTTTCCTCACAACCCGGAGTGCAAAGATAAGTACAGACGCAGTTTTGGATTGTCTGATCGGAACAATCCGGCGTATCATGCGCAACGCAGCAGTCCGTCTCTGACGTCTTGACGTCGCTGCGGCCGCCGCAGTCCGGTATGTTGTAGCACGGGCCGCCCGGCGATCCGCAACTGATGTCACACGCGTCGTCAATTTCATTGCTATTGCAGTCCACAAAAAGCGCGCGGTAGGCGTTCACCATCCCTTCTTTGACTGTTTTGCCGTCAAGTGCCGGGATTTCGCGGAAGGTATTGAGTACTCGGTCTCGAACCTGCTGCCACCTCCAATCCGGGAACCGGCTCCAAACTAACCCAACGACCCCAGTGACGTGCGGCGCTGCCATGGACGTACCGGTCTTGAAACTATACGCATTGTTGAAGTTCGTGCTATAAACGTTGACCCCGGGAGCGCCAATGTCAACTGTCGTCGCTCCATAGTGCGAATCAGCGTACAACAGGTCATCGTTGTTTGTCGCCGCCACAACAATGATGCTGTCGGGGTACGGGGACAGATCCAAGTTCGCCGGATATACGGGATTGATGTCATTGTCCCTGCTGCGGTCGTTGCACGGCACGTCAATCTGATTGTAATTTCCAGCGATGGTGACGAAGATGTGGCCAATAGACTGCGACTCTTGGATGGCGGCTTTGACCGGAGCCCATTGTTGCTCCGTGCAGCAAGGTGAAATGCAATAAATGCTCGTATTGGACACCTTGATGTCGTTGTCGGTGCAATACTCGAGTGCGTCGACAATGGCTGCGCTGAGACAGCCGCTTGGGGTGCAAACCTTCAAGGCGACGATCTTCGCCCGCCAGTTGACGCCGACGACGCCGACGCCGTTGTTGCCCACGGCGGCAATCGTTCCCGCAACGTGAGTCCCGTGACCGATCTCATCTTGAACAGTGCCGCGCGGCGGAACGATCGTGAAATTGCAACCATGCACATCGTCGATGCATCCATTGTTGTCGTCGTCGATATTATTCGTCTCTCGCCCACCACCGGACTCGCCTGGATTTGTCCACATGTTGGCAGCCAAGTCGGAATGGGTGTATTCGACTCCCGTATCGATCACGGCGATCCGAAAATTCGGGTTGCACTCGCCCGTCCATAAGTCCCAGGCCAGCGGCGCGTCAATGTCTGCGTCAGGATGCGTCGACGGATCGCCGTTCACGGTTTGCCCGTAATTGTGCAACCCCCAAAGGTTCGTAGACAGGTCGTTGGGGACCGCTCCCGGCCAGAGCAGCACGTTCGGCTCGGCGTAGAGCTAGGATTGCGCATGAAGCGGTCATGCGGCAGCCCTTTCCAGCGATAGTCTAACATGATAGATCAACAGTTTCGTGCCGACCCATCGCGTCACGCGGGGCAGCGTTCTGACCCACGCCTGCA
>Ga0137429_1000346_pt1 | contig 20328 bp, 23 predicted proteins | sample EasRivERMZT736_2_FD_102304 | JGI IMG/M metagenome (GOLD analysis project Ga0137429, IMG submission 102304) | Soil microbial communities from meander-bound floodplain in the East River, Colorado, USA - East River MetaG ERMZT736_2 | ecosystem: Environmental > Terrestrial > Soil > Floodplain ...
CGGACTTTGATTGTCACGGCTTTTTTCGGGGCTGCCTTTGGATTTGTCGAGGCCTCGGTCGTGGTTTACCTTCGCGCGATAATGGGACTTCTTCCCGGATATTCTGGAAACCTCGCCGATGTAACCAATCTGTCATCTGGTATTTATCAAAACCCTCATTTCCTTGGTGCGTTGCCAAAAAGTTTTTTAACCGTCGAAATTGTCCGGGAAGCCGCGACGATGATCATGCTGATTAGTGGAGCTCTTCTCACAGTCGGTGCCGCGCGGGAGCGGTGGGCGATATTTCTCTGATACCCCGCAGCTTGCTGCGGGGTAGTTCATTGAGCTTGAGTTCGAGCTGGTAAATTCGTCGTTCCCTGGCGTTCACGTTTGGTAGGTCCTCGTTTCGAGTGATTTGTCATCGACTGCGCTGCGCATCATTAGCATGAATCACGTCTGACGACACATGCGACTGTGGCGCTTTCATAGACTGTTGAAAAAGAAATTCCTCCAGCGCTTGTCTCGATAACCGTCTGGTGAATTTGCGGCCTTGACAACGGAGGCTCGCTATATTCTCAATTGCGCGAAGGGATCTTGGCGCTGACGGCAATTTCTGGTGGCACATGCGTTGCGAGTCCATCGGGGTGCAAAGCGTTGAACATTCGGGCTGGGTTATTCTTGCTTAGGGTCAAAGGAGCAATCCCATGGAGGGTAAGCATGCCGCTTTCAGAGGGTCAAGTGCGATCGTTTCGGGACAGTACTTGGGTATCTTCGGGCGCAATGAAAACCTGGCGCCGGAGAAGGCCCTGGCGCTCGCGGTATTAGAAGACGCGATCCACTGTTTTCAGCAGTATAGTGTGGCGCGTGATCGGGCCGGCAAACAAAAATTCTCAGAAGCGGAAAACTGGATCATCCGCCAAGGTCGCGACTGGGTTTTCACTTTCGACAACGTCTGCGAAGTATTGGGCCTTGATCCGCAATACGTGAGACGGGGACTTAGAGAATGTGAGAAAACAGCGGCTGCCGGAAAAGCGCCGCGGTCGTCAGGACTTGCGTCGGCAAACTCGATGACTGCCAATGAAAAACCTCGCGAAGTGCCGGAATTTACCTTGTTCAGCAAACGACATAAGAAGTGGGTCTCTGATCGGCCAAGCCGCCTGAGGACGGTGCAAAATGTATTGCCGCGCAATTGCCTGTGACTTTGACGGCACCGGGGCGACCGACGGTCATCCTGCGCCTGAAGTCTATGCCGCGTTGGCGGCGGCGCGAGCGCAAGGGATTGTCACCTTGCTGGTTACCGGCCGGGTATTGGAAGACGTACAAAGGGCTTGTTACGAGTTCTCGCCTTTCGACGCTGTAGTGGCTGAGAATGGTGCAGTGATTTATCTTTGTGGCATTGGCCGTACGATTCAGATCGGCGAACCGCCGCCCGAGCATTTTCTTGGCGAGCTACGGGCTCAGGGTGTGCCGTTTCACACCGGTGCTGTCATCGTCGGCACCTGGGAGCAGCATGTTTACCAAGTTCTAGAATTGATTCGGCGCTTTGGCCTCGACGCTCAGTTGATTTTCAACCGGGCGGCCCTGATGGTTCTCCCAAGCGGAATTAACAAGGCGCTCGGTGTCCGTCGCGCGCTGGAGGAGTTAAGGCGCTCGGCACGCAATTTGATCGCATTCGGCGACGCTGAGAATGATATCCCGATGCTGACAGACGCCGAGCTTGGCGTGGCGGCGCGAGGTTCGATTCCAGCGGTTCTTGCGCTCGCCGACGATCGGGTTACGCAGCCTGGCGGTGCCGGTGTGTCGTCATACATTCGCACCGTACTGGAACGTGGCGCAGTCATTTCAACGCCGAGACGACGAGCGGTCTTGCTCGGAAAAACTTCCGAAGGCTGCGAGGTTACCCTGCCAAATTCAGGCACCAATGTTGCCATCAGTGGTGACCCGCGCTCGGGGAAGTCTTGGATCGCCGGTTTGCTTGCCGAGCAACTCATTGAGCAAGGATATCAAATTTGCATCGTCGACCCTGAAGGCGATTATGCCCAAATGGGACAACGCCCGAAGGTCGTTACGCTCGGTCATGAATTGGCTTTACCTTCACCCGCAACCGCAGCCAGGTTTCTCAGCGACGAACCTTTGAGCATTGTTCTTACGCTTTCGTCTTTGGCGCCGGGTGATCAATTGACCTACGTTGAGCAATTGTTGGCAGCGCTTCAAAACGAGCGAGACGCTATGGGCATCCCTCATTGGCTGGTGATCGACGAGGCGCATTATTTTTTTCAGACGCAAAGCCCGTGCTTAAAATACCTGAGTAGCCAAACCGGCAGCTTTTGTCTGGTTACCTACCGTCCGAGTCTGCTTGCCGGCGAAGTTTACGGCGCCATCGGCGCTCATATCTTGACCACCACCAAAGTAGAAGAAGAGCGTTACTTCGTGACCAAGATTTTGCAAGCCCATGATCACTTGAACATGGCGGCGCATAACGCGCTCGAAGCCCTGGAACTGCCGCGCGCCGGAGTTCTGCTGACGAATTCATCCGAGACTCAATGGCGCGTCTTTACTCCCGTCGAACGCATCACACGCCATGCGCACCACTCGCGCAAGTATACGGATACGCGCCTGCCAGACGACAAGGCGTTTCGGTTTATCAATGCGGGCGAGCCGCTGATTGCGCATAATTTGATTGAGTTCCATCAAGCCATCCGGTCAGCGCCGCTCGTTTCGCTGCGCCATCATTTGAGCGCCGGGGATTTTTCGCGCTGGGTGGGCGAGGTCATGGGCGATCAGCAGCTCGCCAGCGGGCTACGTAAACTAGAACGGAGCGCCCCCGCGGGCGTAACGCCCGACCGCACGGAGATTCTGGCGCACATCGAGGATCATTATTTGATTCACCGTAACGGAACGCAGTGATTTTGGCGATGAAAGTAAAGGTGGCACTAGTGAACGGAGTTATTTTGTCTGTGGGATGACTTGCGCAAATCCGCCGACCGTCACCGAGGTTTCGTAGCGTCCGCCTGAAGCCTTGGGTAACGGAGGCGGCGGTGCAAAGGTAAACGGTATGCTACCCCCGCCCCCCCCGGCGCGGATGTCTGTAGTCAAGTATGATAGGCGGGGATGTGCCTGGGTCAATCTTGCCAAGGTTGCGTTCGTCGTCCCAAAGCCAAGTGATGTTTGCCGACGATAGTCAGAATCTTTTCCGGGGGAATCAGTTTCTCAGCGCGCTCAAACGTGTGCTCCAGCATGGAGCGTTGGCCGATGAAGTTGACAAACTGCTTCGGCAGATGCCCGCCGTTCAGCTCCTGAACATAGGGTTGTAAGCGTTTGCCATCGCCAGCGGCTAGGACGAGTCCCCAAAGAACGGTACGGTGCGTCTCATTGTGCTGCGGCATAAACATGGAGAATTTCTCCCGTCAAGTTGAAATGATACCCGTCGAGCGATTGCTCACTCAGTGACTCATCGAACCGCTAATGTGTTTGACCGGTTGTTAGGCAAAGTTTATGCCGTTAGATCCGACGCAGAGTTGCCGGCATTTCTGGGCTAACACTCAACGTCATTTGCATTTGTGACAGATCGAAGGACAATAGTTTCGCATCGATGACATCTGTCGATGATGAGTCGGGATCGGGACGGGCTCGCCCCGTTTTTGTTGTTGCTCGTCAACTTTTCTTTGAGGTCCTTATCTCAAAGTAGGAAATGCGTCGAACCACTCTTGTGCTGTTGCAGTTGGGACAGCGGATGGGTTTGGCTTTCTTCTGATATTTTCCGAATGAAAACATCAGCTCGAAGTTCAGATCGCACTTCTGACAATGAAACTCGTAAGTCGCCATGCTTGCTCGTTGGTGTCAATCTAAACCATTCATCCTTCGCCTGGTATTAAATAGTTACGCAGGCGGCGTGCCAACCGGCGCCATGCAGATGCAAGGTTTAAACCCGCTTTTTAACAGGTTTAAGCTTAGCTATCCCGTTCTACGGACGTGTGACGAGCAAGTAGGGTACGCCGATGGTGAGAAGAACCGAAAGGAAGATCGCACCAAACAAAGTTCCGAGCAGCCAGAACCGGTATTAACCAGAGCAATTGTGGTTTGTCTTGAGAATTATCGCGGCGGCGGTGTGGAAGATGTTCCATAGAGCATAGACTTTGACGAAAAAGTCGTGCAGCGCGATTAACCTCAGGTGGTTGCGGCAGACCATCCCCGGGCGACCGGAGCGAATCCTAAAGACCAGTGGTCCTATCCAGCCGCCTGGCGGGGAGCCGGCGCTGAATGTTGAACAGTTTGGTCTGCGCTATCCGTCGGCACACTGTGAGTTTTTGCCTGCCGATAAAATTCCAAACACTCGCTTTCCCGTCCGCGCACGATTCTCTCGCCAATGAGCGGACCGCGCTGGCTGGTAATCACAGTACATTGACGTTCGCCGTCCCGGCCATCGTAGTAGATCACCAGCCAGTCTCTCGTTTTTCCCATCTGGTGCGCGCGAGCGGTGTTAGAAAACATCGCCATGTAATGCCGTTCACCTCGCTTTGAATGCAGGATCGGCAGCCAAGCCTCACGACTGGGATTGAAGCGGCGCGGCGCGATGGTCGGCAAGGCGCCGGCTGCCGCTTTGTCGCGGTACTCCCGGTCAACGTCTAAGATTTCAGTGATGGCGGGTTCCGCGGTCTCCTGCACAGCTCGGATTGGGCGAACTCGACCGAGCCGAGCTGAAAGAGAATCGATGATCCCGGCGACTCTTTTGTTGCCGAATCCGCTTATCGCTGTTAGCCTTCCGTCGTGAGCGGCGGTCTCAAGTTGTTCCAAGGTGTCGATGTCAAGTTACCGGTGTAGTCGAGCGGCCAGACTTTTGCCAATTCCCGGAACAGAGGCGAGCAAAGCACCCGACTCGCTCTTGCCGCGCAGCCGATCGAGCATGGGAAGTTTTCCGGTGATCAAAAGTGTCGCAATTGATCGCGCCAGCCGCTCACCGATGCCGGGGAGTTTGCGCAATCCCGGTTCACCCTCTTGGCGGAGAATTTCTTCGGCGGGGCGTGTGAGATGTCTCAAGGTGTTCGCAGCATGTCGATAGGCCTGGACCCGAAACGGATTGGCCCGCTGTGCTTCGAGTATCTGAGCAACTTCCTCAAGCCGGAGCGCAATGCGGAAATTCAGATCCTTACCAACTGAATGGTTTTTCATCTCACTTGTATGGGCCAGTTGGTTATGGTCCTTTACTCTTCGCCTGGTGTCGGCTTTGCCGGTGCGATAAATTCCTTGTCCTCTTCCATGCTCTCGACAAGATCTTCGCTGCCCGGCGGTTCTTGCCAGCGTGGTATGATCTCCGGAGCGACTTCTTTTCTACTGCGCTTTTCGGTCTGCCAAAGCAGCTCTTCGATCTCCAGATGATCGACGATTTCTTCTAAGCCGATAACGTCGGTCAAGGTTTGTCGCACGATTTGATGTTCCGCTTCGCTCGGTAACACACCGGACAAGTAAACGATTCCTTTGCGGCAGACGACGTGAAGCTCTTCCAAGTCGATCCGGCCGTCTTCTTTCAGGTGTTCCTTAATCGCCTCGGTCAGCTCCGGGTCACTGAGTAAGCTTAGATCCGCTGGAACTAAACCTTCCGGTGGCGTCTCGGTTGCAACGCCCGCCGCGACCGAAGGCGTCTCGCTCTTTGCGGCGCAGCGACGGCACAAACGGCTCGCTGGCAAACTGCGTAGGCGGGCGATCGCTATCGCCCTGTGACAGCCCGCGCATGTGCCATAGGTGCCGTCTAAGAGTCTTTGCAGGGCCGCGTCGATTTCCTTTACCGCCTGCAAGGTCTGGTCGTCGAGGCGAGCTAGGAGTCGCGCGGTTTGTTCTTCCTGGGCATGCTCTTCCAATTCGCTTTCGCGCTCCTCGGCGATAACATCTAAGCCTTGTTCAACTCTACGGAACTCTTGAAGGAAGTGATGACGCTGCTGGCGTAGAAGTTGGGCAAACAAATTCAAATGTTCTTTGTTCATGAGATCACCTGCTGCCAAGAGATCACCTGCTGTCAAGATTCAGTGGCAAAGCCTATGCCATCGCTGAAAAGTTGCAGGGCCGCCAAAATTAGCGGCTTTGAGTGGTATGCTTTGTGCGTTTCCACGGAATGGAAGCATGGGGGGTTTGCCGCGTTCTTCGCAGGCGTAGGAAAGGCGCCCGCTCCGATGTGCATTTGTGAGAAGTAGCGAAATCGGTTCATTGACGGTGGTGTTGTGACCGTTGACAAAGAGCCCAAAGCTGCCGGTCTGAAGTTTAGCGCTCAGCCTCACAGCGAGCAAAAAACTCGGCTGCCGATGTCACGCAAGATACTTCGGCGGCCTGAATGAAAAAAAACATGGCCGGTCTAAAGTTGTATATCGATCCCGAGCATCGGTTGTCGTTGACGCTGCTCCCGTGCGGCGCTGTCGAACACGAAGATTTGCAGGATTTAGCGCGCGCCCTCGACGGTAGGGGTATGCGGGTAACCATCGCAAAGTCGGTCCCTGTTCCGCCACAAGCTTTCAAGCCGCGACGCCAACAATATCGGGCGGACGACTTGCTCGAGGTTGCGTGGAACGAACCGGGCGATCGCGTGTTAGTGGTGACCGACTGCGATCTCTACGCGGGTGATTTTAATTTCGCTCTTGGCTTGGCGGAAGCACCGGGAAAGCGCGCAGTGATTTCGTTATTCCGGCTGCGGACCGGTGCCGACAAAGAAACGTTTCGCCGTCGCGCCGTGAAGGAAGCGGTTCACGAGCTTGGACACACTTTCGGCTTGTCTCACTGCGCAAACCCGGGCTGCGTCATGCGCTTTAGTAATTCTCTCGCCGACACCGACCGGAAAGGAAGCCAGTGGTGTGAATCATGTGAACAGGAACTTCAAGCAAGTCGTGGGAATATTCCCCACTTGCAACAAGACGGAGGTTAGTTATGGCTACTTCAGCTCAAAAAAAAGAATTGCCGGCAACCAGTATCAAATTGCCGGCGGCGCGATTGGACAGCGCCATTTCGCAAGAGACAGTGCTGTCCATGCGGCGATCGATTAGAGAATTCGCAAGACAGCCGTTGGAGCTGCCACAGGTCGCACAATTAGCCTGGGCGGCGCAAGGCTTAACCGGTCCTGAGCCACACCGGACGGCTCCATCCGCGGGTGGGCTCTATGCTCTGGAGCTTTACGTTATCGCAGGTAACGTCAACGGGTTGCCGGCCGGCGTTTACCAATATGAGATCCTGACTCATGAGGTAGTTTCGCTACTGACGGCCGATATCCGCCGAGAACTTTCTCAGGCGGCGCTCGACCAGAGTTCGATTACCCAGGCGGCCGCCATCTTCGCCCTATCGGCGGTCTATGACAGGATTAGCTCGAAGTACGGCGAGCGCGGTATTCGCTACGCTCACATGGAAGCGGGACACGCCGCGCAGAATTTGTTGCTCCAAGCGGTGGCGCTCGATCTTGGCGCTGTGCTCGTCGGGGCGTTCAACGATGCCAAAGTAAAGCGGCTGTTGAATCTGAGCAAACAAGAAACGCCGCTCTACTTGATTCCGGTCGGCAAACCATGAGCGACGAAGCGGGTTCGGCTTATGGTAGTGGGACTTTGTCTGTCGATTGTTCTCTGCTGGGGATTCGGCGCAGCGTTGGCTGTGGCCGCCGCACCAGCTGCCGAGATAGAAGTTTTTGTCCGTCCGGGTTGTCCCTATTGCGCAGCGGCGGAACATTATCTGCAGGAACTTCAGCGCCGACGCCCTGGGCTACAAGTGCGCATACGAGATGTCTCCCGCGACGCCGAAGCGCTGCAGGAACTTGGTGAGCTGGCTCATCGATCAGCCATCCGACCCTTCGGTGTCCCGGCGTTCTATCTGCGCGGGCGGCTAATTATTGGTTTTGTCAGCGCGGAGACGACCGGCAAAGAGATCGAAACTCTGCTTCAGCAGTCGCCTTCGTTTACCGATCAAGACACCTATAACCGTCCGCCGGTCAGTGGAGTTGTCGACGTACCCCTTCTCGGTCGGCTCAATGTGCGGGAGCTGGGTCTGCCCGTCTTCACGATCGTCCTTGGTCTCTTGGATGGCTTTAATCCTTGCGCGATGTGGGTGTTACTGTTTCTTCTCTCGATGCTGGTCAATCTGCGCGATCGCCAGAAGATGTTTCTGATCGGCGGCGTGTTTGTTCTTGTCAGCGGCGTGGTTTATTTCGCGTTTATGGCGGCTTGGCTCAATCTCTTTTTTCTCATCGGTATTTCTCGGCTTACGCAGATTCTGTTGGGTCTGATGGCGGCATTTGTTGGTATCTTGAACCTCAAAGACTTTGTCGCGTTCGGTCGGGGCGTCTCCGTGGGGATTCCTGATGCTGCCAAGCCAGGCATCTATTTCCAGGTGCGTCGCATACTTCGCGCGGAGAATCTTGTCGGCGCACTCATGGCCGTGGTCCTACTCGCGGTCTTGGTCAATACCGTGGAACTTCTGTGCACCGCGGGTCTGCCGGCCATCTACACGCGCGTGCTCACCATGTATTCCCTGCCCACGCCGGCGTATTACGCCTATCTGGGACTCTACAACCTCGCCTACATGGCGGACGATAGCGTGATGCTCGCAGTGGCCGTGGTCACGTTGAGCCGCGAGAAGCTTCAGGAAAAAGGCGCGCGTTGGTTAAAATTGGTGAGCGGGATTATTATGTCAGCGCTTGGCCTCATCATATTGATCCTGCGCCCCGAATGGCTTGCGAGTTGAGAACGCGAGCCATTCGGATTTTGCCAGACCACAGGAGCCGGCAACTTGCTGGCGCTTCAGACCTTCAACGCTTTGGCTGCAGCCTTGACGTCCTTGGGATCGACCCAAACATAAGAGCCGAAGCGGCCGCTAAAGCTGATCGCATCGAGGACGCTGATGTTGATGTTCTCTTTATCGAGGACATCTAAAACGTTGCACAGCGCTCCGACCTTATCCGGCCCAGAGATATGAAAGGCTGTTTCTTGAGTAGCTGCGAGGCCGAGCTTTTTTGCCGCATCGATAAATTTCTTGTTGTTTTGCGGCACGCAAGCGATCTTGCCTTTCCCCTGAGGGTTCGAATAGCCCCAAAGCCCTTTAAGGTTAATTTTCGCGTCCTTTAACTGCCGCGCGAACTGGGCGATCACTCCGGGCTTGTCCTCGACTTCCAAGAAAAAGCAATCGACGCGTTTGACTGGCATGGTTTTCTCCTTTCGCAATAGTCGACGGATTAAGATCTCAGAGATTACTTAGGCATCTGCATATTGAATGCCAATCACTGAGCCGAGCGAGAGGCTGGAATTTTCGAATGCCATTACGGCTCCGCAAAGAAATGGCCGAACGTTGGCGATATGTAGCGGATCCGGATTCCGATTATTGCAAAAAAGCGGACACCGTTTTGCGCAGGGTTAGGAAGATCATCAGCAAAAAACAAGACATGACGCGGGGCTTCGAAGGCATGTATTTTGCGGAATTCTTAAACAGATACGCTTTAGAGGAGAAATATCATGAATGCTCTATGCTCGACGCTCGCAAGGCTTACTATTGGAAGATGCTATGTATTCATGCCCATGGGAAAATCTTTCGTTCCAAGAAGGTTGTAAAATGTTCGGAATCCGATCAGCCCGCCGAGGTTCTTGTTGATGCTTCTCCCGACTCTCCATCGAAGCCACAGAAAAGGTTCTTCTCTATTAGAAAGATTCCGCTGAAAAACCCCCTATTCGTAAGAATTCAGGATGAGGAAAATCATTGACCGTGCCGAGAACGTTGCTCGTGGGGCATTTGTGAGCGAAAATTTTTGGCATCAATATTGGCGGAAGACTTTTTCAGCAGAATCTTAGAAACTAGTAAGGAAGGGACAATCCGAGGCTTGCCTTCTGCGCGGGGGTCAAACGGTCAGCTCTGATATAGCCGAGCTCTTCCAGGCGCTTGGTACAGGCATCGCTCTCTTCGCCCACCGGGCAGTAACGGAGATCGTTTGTCTTCAGGTTAACCAAAAGGATCGACGTCGGTCCACAGCTAAGTGCCGCGTTGCAGATGATAATCAACAATAAAATGGTAAGCGCGCGTTTCATTCGATCGAATTCTGGATGATCATTGCGGATGACCAGCCACCCGTTTTCCGTTGTCTCTTGAGCAGGTCCTTATATATGTCCTCCGGTCGAAAAAGCGCGAAACGCCACCCCACACTTGAATGCGATCATGGACTGCTGTGGGCATCACTTCCAGAAAACGACTTCGGGTTCCTTGCGGGCCGTGGGGAGCGTCCGAGGTGTTCAGCGCCGGGACCGCTGCGCTGATCCCGCGCGTGCCGAGGCCTATCGAGCAGGCGGCAAGGATCAGGTTCTTCCGCAGCCAGCCAGCAATCGGCGGCGACGGATGGCCCGTTATGGAACATGTTGAAATCAGGGCTCGCGAAGATGTCGAGTAATGAACCAGCGAGATCACTCGAGGTCTCGATGCAGCGGAGCAACAGACCGCTACGCATATAGTCCTCTAAGCAGCATTGCTCGCTCGACTCGTTGCACAGCGATCATCAACGCGGCGAGTCTGAGGCTAACGCCTTCCTTCCGGCTGAACGTAAGAACCGCGTGAAACGTTCGACTCAGCATTTCCTTGAGTTTGTTGTTGATTTCATTTTCCGTCCAGAAGAAGTTTTGCAGGTCCTGCACCCACTCAAAATAGGAAACTATGACGCCGCCGGCGTTGGCGAGAATATCAGGGATTACAAGGATGCCTTTTTCGGCTAGAATCTTGTCCGCTTCCAGGGTCGTAGGACCATTGGCACCCTCGACGAGCAGTCGGCACTTCAATGCAGCTGCAGTCTCTTGGGTAATCTGCATTTCCGTGGCGCTCGGGATAAGGATATCACAGGGCAGCTCTAGAAATTCTTTCCCGGCGATCTTTTCTCCCTCGGGGAATTGGGCCAGTTTCTTATTTCGTTCTTTGAACTTGACGAGATCATCGATCGGAAGACCCTTGGGGTTGTAGATTCCACCGGACCGATCGCTCACGCCGATCACCTTAACTCCGAGCCGTCCCAACTCCCGTGCCGTAACCAATCCAACATTGCCAAAACCCTGAACCAACGCACTGCTCTTGCTCAAGTCCATGCCCAAATGCTTTCCTGCCTGCTCTACGATGTAGCCGATGCCTCGGCCTGTCGCTTCCTTCCGCCCCAGGGTTCCGCCGATATCGACTGGTTTCCCTGTGACGATCCCTGGGACAGCATGACCTTTATGCTGACTGTAAGTGTCCAGGATCCAAGCCATGACCTGCTCGTTGGTGCCCATATCCGGCGCAGGGATATCCGTCTGCGGCCCGATAAAGTTTAAAATTTCCGCAGTGTAACGACGGGTCATTCCCTGCAGCTCTTTTCTTGACAGCGCCATCGGGTTACAGGCAACGCCTCCCTTAGCGCCGCCGAACGGCAAGCCTACGAGAGAGCATTTCCAGGTCATCCACATCGCTAGAGCGGAGACCTCTCCTAGAGTAACCTGAGGATCGTAGCGGATGCCGCCTTTAAACGGACCGAGCGCGTCGTTGTGCTGAACTCGGTACCCCGTGAAGACATGAACGCTGCCGTCGTCCATTCGAGTGGGAACGCTGACAATCAAAGTACGATCCGGCCTGCCGAGCCTGGCCCGCACGTTGAGGTCCAAACCGATTTTGTCGGAAGCGAGATTCAGCTGCGTCAGCGCCATCTCATTGACGGCGCTTTTTGACTCAATAACTTCCATTGCCCTTCTCCTCTAAAAGGCGACGGTGCACGTTAGATGCCAAAGCTCTCTGCTTATCGGCGACACGAGCAGTTGGAAGACCTGAAGCGTGCACACGTGAGTTCCGACGGATGCGAAAAACAGAACTCCTTTTGCGCATCGCTAAGAAGTTACTCCGTAGAAATTACGCATGGTGGCCCCGTTTAGAAGGCACGCATCTTGCGCACTTAATACCCCAGATAGACTTTGAAGGGAGGACTGCGATGCACTCACTATTCTCGACGCTTGCAAGGTTCGCGTTCGGAAGATGCTATGTGTTCATGCCAATGGGAAAACTCTTTCGTTCAAAAAAAGTTGTCAAATGTCCTGAATCCGATCAGCCAGCTGAGATTCTTGTCGATACCAATCCTAGTCCGTCGTCACACCCTAGGAAAAAACTCTTTTCGATCAGAAACTGTAGCTTGTGGCCGAAAAGAAAGGGCTGCACCGAAAGTTGTGAAAAATAGCTTGGTGGTTTTTCGATCTTCGATGGTAGGGTTTAAAACGTTTCTAGATTCGTGGTCGCCAATATGGGGATTTTGCCTGGAGCGGTGAAAAGTAACCGTACTGCCGGACCCGCTTGCAGTCGATGGATTGTGATCATGTCTATGATCCGCAACGTTTTATGACCAATCGAGAGTCAGGAAGTTTTCGGCGCTTCGCCGGACCGCTGTGCCGAAGCGTTTTCCTTCACGATTGAGAAGAGTCTCGAGCCACTTGGAGTTGGCTGCAGTGGCATGGTTGACGCGCAAGCGCCGCACTTGGGTAGGTATCATCCGTAGGGCGTGAAGCTTGCCTGAGTGCGGTTCCACCTCGGCGAAGTACATTAACCCGAGATCGCCGCGAAAGTTTTCATAGCCAGCGATGCCCTCGTAATCATTGAGAAAATCACCGCAGCCAAAGAGAATGAGGCGCTCTTTGTAGACTTCGATGGCTTTGACATGGTGCGAAGAATGGCCGTGAAGAATATCGACTCTGGCCTCGTCGACAAGACGATGTGCAAATTCCTTCTGGTTGCCAGGAATCTTATAGCCCCAGTTTCCGCCCCAGTGGATCGAAACGAGGACGATATCGCCCGGCCGTTTAATTTTATCAATCTGTTGAGCCAGGGTCCGAATCGGATCATTACGTTGGGTTTCGATCACATATAGTCCCGGGCGATCCTCTTCAGCCGACCAAGCGATTGGGATGCCGCTTGATGTCGAACCGAGGCTGAATACAATTACCCTTGAGCCCTCTCCGGCCGGCAAGATGGCTGGTTCTTGCGCTTCGCGAAGGTTACGTCCAGCGCCAGCGTGTTTAATTCCGGCATTGTCGAGAGCTTTCAAAGTATCGAGTAATCCTGGAATCCCCCAGTCGAGCATGTGATTGTTGGCAAGTACGCAGCAGTCGATTCCTGCGCTAGTAAAGCATCCGATATTCTCTGGACTCATCTTGTAGTGAACGTCCTTGCTGCGCCAATGCGTGTCGCTGCGCGTGACCGCGGTTTCTAAATTGATCACCTTGGCCTGTGGCTGTTCGGTGCGGTATATTTCCAGTGCGTCGCCCCAGATGTAGATAAATTCAGCCGGTCGACTGATCAAACCGCTTGCCCGCTCGGCGAGTTTTACATAATCGATCGAGCTTTCCATGCAGGGCTCGTGGAGTCGTGAATCTCCAGGATGGGGAAGGATTTGGTCTATCCCCCGTCCGGTCATCACGTCACCACATAAAAACAAGCTTACCTGCTCTGGCATCTTCACAACGGTTCACTAGGTAGAAGAGAAACGCCTTGGACCATCTGGCGATGTTTCCCATGTGGATTCGCTGAGCGAAGAGCATGCCCGAACTTGCGCGTCACAAAAATAGTGTCTCAACGAAGCACGCCGGCGACGACCATTTCTACTGCCTGTTCCGGCGTCAGGCCATGGGCCATTAAGGTTTCAAGTTGCTTTTGATCGATACTTCTAATAGCGGCTTCGTGAGTAACCTTGGCCAGTGGATGGGTGACCCGCACAATGGGGATCGCTTCGGCGACAGCCTGGTCTCTGACGATCTCCATGCAATCGACATGGCCTCGTGCGCCTTCGGCATTGCCATCGGTTCTTCCCATGATTTGCGCTTTGGCTTGGTCCTCCAATGCCACCCGAGTTCTGATCAGGCTTCGCGCCTGTTCCCCGGAAAGCACAACCGCTTCGCTTATTCTTATTTCATCGTCCGCATGTCCAAAGACCTTAGCGGTGAGTTCAGCGATCGCGTGGGCCTCAACGTCGACCGAGTAATCGATCCTGAGTTTACCGACTCGCCCCGAGGTTAGAGAGAAGTCAGAAATATAGCGTCCGTGTGGGTGGACTCGAACCTTTGCCGTTGGGAGCACAGTCACGCCGCCAAAAGGGCCATGATAGTGTCCCTCCGCGTGGTGAAGTTCCGCACCGGAATGAATCTCAATAAAGGCATCCATAATGTGTTCTACGTTTTGCGCGCGCGGGAAAAAGCAGTGGGCGACAATCTTTGCCGAGCTGTCATCTTCTAATCTCACTTGGAGCTGGATGCGCTGCCGTCCAGTGTCGTGCAAGACGCCGATGCACAGGTGAATCGGGTTTGCGATTTCTGCATCCCGCTTTACGGTAATTTGGGTGACGAGGCCAGCCGCCGTTTTCTCGTTACTAATTTCAACGCCTGGGATAGCTCGCTGGCTCACAAGATCAAGGCCACTGGCAACTACATGAGCAACCCGGCGATCAGCGAGAGCGGCACCGTCCGCTCCCATATTCGAGACAATCCGGGAGACTTCTTCCATCTCAGTCATCGTGGCATTCCTTGCCATCGCAAACCGTGCAGCGGCGCGACTTGTAGAACTGCGCCACTTCCGCAGGCGATGCGGTGAGAACGATCTTGCCGCCGCATAGCTGGGAGGCCCGGTCGGCGATGCGCAGCATCTCTTCGCGATGCGTAATCAAGAGCACCGAGGCGCCATTTACCTTGCAGGACTGAATAACATCAGAAATTTCGCCTATGGAAAGCAAGTCGATCCCGGAATCCGGCTCGTCGAGGATTGCTAGTTTGGGTTTTAGCGCGAGGACCGACGCCAACTCGATGCGCTTTCTCTGCCCCCCGCTGAGAGTCTTATCTATGTTTCTTTGAAGATACTGCTCAGGGCGGAGACCGACCTTACGCAGATATGCCGCGCTGTCAATGGAGGCGTCTCCGAGACGGAGATAGTTCTCAACTGCGATCCCTTCGAGCCGCGCTGGCTCCTGCCAGCTCAAGGTGATTCCGAGCCGGGCGCGCTCAAAAAGTTTGAGCGCGTTGATGGAGTTACCTTCAAACAGGATCTCGCCACTCGTCGGAACGTATTTTTCACAACCCAAAATTAAGTAGGCAACTGAGCTCTTGCCCGATCCGTTGGTTCCTATGAGAGCGTGGATTTCGCCATGGGCGACGGTGAGGTTGAGGTGGTGCAAAATCATTTTTCCACCGAGCTGGAACGAAAGGTTGTTGATTTCCAATAGATGCATATGGGCTCGGCACGATTTGATGGTGCTAATTCATTCGTGCGCCAAGACATCGCTGAGGGACTCTAAGCAATGAAGGTGCTGAATTGTTTCGCCCAAGAGCGACGCCAAAGATGAGACATGAAGCGGCAGGAGGATTTGCTTGGGCGGGGGCACGCTGTCGGAAACGTAAATCTTTTCGATCGGTAGTTTTGCTAGCCTCTCGATCGCGTTGCCCACAAATAGGCCGTGGCTTGCCGCCACTTTTATGCCCGAGGCTGAGCAGCCGGCTTCGAGCAGAGCCAGGATCGCTTTCTCTATCGTTGCGCCAGTCGTGATCATGTCATCGACGACAAGGATTTCTTTGCCGCGGACATCGCCAACGAGACGTTGCACGGTTACCTCTGCGCCGCTCAGTCTGCTCTTATGAACAATCGCGACCGATAAATCGAGCAGCTTGGCGTAGCGTTCCGCCATTTTTACGGCGCCAAGGTCAGGGGATACAACCACGGCATCTTTGCGCACCGATGGCCGGACGGCATCAGCCAATATAGGGATGGCGCTTATATGTTCTACCGGGATCGCAAACGCACTTTCCACGGCATGACTATGGAAATCGACGACGACCACCCGTTCTATGCCGCTGGCAGCGATCAGGTCAGCGACCAGCCGCGTGCTCACCGGTTCGCGACCACGGGCGCGGCGGTCCTGTCGCGCATAACCGAAGTAGGGAATAACGGCCGTCAAATGAGTTGTGCCCGCGCGCCGGCAGGCATCGGCCAGCAGAAATAGTTCGAAGAAATGCTCATCGACAGGCGGACACGTCGGCTGAATAAGATAAACGTCACAACCGCGTATGCTTTCGTGGATTTCAATATGCAATTCCCCGTCGGGAAATCGCTCCAAGGTCCGCTGATCGAAGCGCGCCCCAAGGTTCGTCGCAATGTTTTCTGCGAGAGCGCTGTTGGCGCTGCCCGATAGGATTTCTAAACTCATCGTTTCTCTCGCTCACGCGCCAGCAATTGATGCTTTGCCAGACGTGATGTTCTGTTGTTACCCCGCGTCTTTTTCAGTCGCGTTCTCACTGCAGTGATCCGTCTACCTTTTCGTTGGGATCGCCACTAGCTCGCCAGCCTTTCGCTGGCTGAAGCCTTGCCGACGGCTTCTGGTTCCAGGGCGAGCTGCAAGGCTTCGTCTACCGATCTCAGGAATTCAAAGCGGATTTCTTTGCGAGCTTGCGGCGGGATTTCATCCAGATCTTTTCGGTTGAGCTCGGGGAGTAGTACGCAGGAGATGCCCGCTCGTTTGGCTGCGAGAACCTTTTCTTTGATTCCTCCCACCGGCAGGATCAAACCACGCAGGCTGATCTCGCCGGTCATCGCCACATCTTTGTTGACTCGGCGTTTAGTCAGCAGAGAGACTAGGGCGACAAAAAGCGTGACGCCAGCACTGGGCCCATCTTTGGGAATCGCCCCGGCTGGAAGATGGACGTGCAAATCGTTATTCCTGAAGATATAGGGTTCGATCCCAAGTGGTTCCGCTCTTGATTTAACCAGACTCAAAGCCGCTTGCGCACTTTCTTTCATGACATCGCCGAGCTGGCCGGTTAATAACAACTTACCGTCGCCCGCCATCTTGGTCGCTTCAACAAATAGGATGTCACCGCCAAACGGTGTCCACGCCAAGCCGGTGGCGACTCCAGGAAGGCTCGTGCGCAGCGCGATCTCATTGAAGAACTTGGGCGGGCCGAGACAGCCCCGTAGAAATTCTTGGTCGACGGTGACCGTCTCCTTGAGTCCTTCTGCAACACGGGTTGCGACGGCCCGGCAAAGCGAGCCCAATTCGCGCTCGAGTTGGCGCACGCCGGCTTCGCGAGTATAGGAGCGGATCAGTTCGACCAGCGCCTCGTCGGTAAAGTTGATCTCATCAGGCGTGAGCCCGTTTTCGGCCGTCTGGCGACGAACGAGATAATTCTTGGCGATGGCTAACTTGTCTTCTTCGATGTAGCCCGGCAGTTCTAAGATCTCCACCCGGTCGCGCAACGGCGGCGGTATCGTATCGAGAACGTTTGCCGTCGCGATGAACAAGACCTGGCTTAGATCGAAAGGTACGCCAAGGTAATGATCCTGAAAGGTCGAGTTCTGCGACGGATCGAGCACTTCGAGCAATGCCGCGGATGGGTCGCCATGAAAGCTGGCGCTCAGCTTATCGATCTCATCCAACATAAACACCGGATTTCGGCTGCCGGCCTTGCGAATGCCTTGAATGATGTTTCCCGGAAGAGAGCCAATATAGGTACGCCGATGGCCGCGAATCTCGGCCTCATCGTGGATGCCGCCGAGGCTCTGGCGGATGAACTTGCGGTTCATGGCGCGAGCAATGCTTTGGCCGAGAGATGTTTTGCCGACTCCCGGCGGGCCGACGAAACAAAGGATCGGGCTTTTACCGAGTGGGTTGAGCTTGCGCACGGCAAGAAATTCAATGATGCGTTTTTTGACTTTTTCCAGATCGTGATGATCGGTATCGAGGATCTCCCGCGCCATGGGCAAATCGATCCGCTCTTCGGTCACGGCACTCCACGGCAGTTCGGTGATCCAGTCGAGAAAGGTCCGGACCACCGAGTGCTCAGCGGACATCTCCGACATGCGCTCGAGCCGGGATAATTCTCTCAACGCCTCCTTTTCGACCTCCAGCGGCGCCTTGAGCGCTTCGATTTTCTGTCGGAGTTCCTCGACCTCGACGTTCTTGCCGTCTTCTTCGCCGAGTTCTTTCTTGATGGCCTTGAGTTGTTCGCGCAAAAAATACTCGCGCTGCGCCTTATCTACGGATTCTCTTGTTTCGGCCCTAATTTTTTGCCTAAGTTCGAGTAACTCGACTTGGCGCGTCAGTTGTCGGGACACTTCTCGTAAACGAGCTTCGATATCGAGGGTCGCCAAGATCTCTTGCTTTTCGGCAAGCGCAATGTCGAGCGTGGGTGCGATGATATCGATGAGCGCTGCGGGATCTTCGATGCTCTCAATCATGGACTTCAATTCGGCCGAGGGCTGCGGCAAGAGGGAGAGGACTTTTGAGGCTTGCTCGCGCAGGTGCATGATTCTCGCTTCGAACTCCTTCGTCCGTGGCACCTTTTCTTCAAACAACGACACCCGTACAACCAAAAAGGGTTCTGACTGAACTGGCTCGATGATTTTGAATCGCTGGCGTCCCTGGACGATGACCTGACGCTGGCCGTCGCGGGCAGGAAACATACGCAAAACATCTGCAGTCGTGCCAATTTCGTATAGATCCGTGATTTGGGGAGCTTCTACGGCCGAGTTGCGTTGCGCGACAACACCGATTGGCAGTTGCTTGCGCACAGCATCCTCGACGGCCAAAAGGCTGGCCGGGCGACCGATCGTAAGGGGCATGACTGTGTTAGGGAAAAGGACCGTATTACGCAGGGGTACGATCGCCAATGCTCCAGGGAGGATCTGCGCACTCGGATTTGCTTCCCCCAACACGAGTGCGCTTTCTTCGGTAGAGTGTGGTTCCAGCATCATCGGCTCTTTCTTAGCTCGGCGATTAACAGTCCATCTTCAAAACGGGTTTCCGCCATCGTCAGTCGTACGCCGGGGACTAAAGTCAAACGGCGCTCGAAGCGTCCCAGCGGGATCTCCCAGATTTTGAGCTCGCCTTCAGTGCAGCAGAGCGGCAGCCGCCGCGTGCCCGCGATGATCAGTTCGTTGCCCTCTAGGCGGATGTCGATCTGATTCGCTTCGGCACCCGGTAAGGCGGTAATGACCCAGCAAGTTTGATCGGTTTCAACGACATTCACCGACGGCGCCCACGCGCCTGCTGGACTGTTTAATGCCAAGTAGTTGTTAGCGGCGATCTGCAAGAAGTTTCTCTCAATCCTGTCGGCTTGCTCTATCAGGTCGCTGGCTTGCTGCCAGGCGAAAAAGTCCCATTTCATATCATCCGGCTTCCATTCTTTCTCCGTCCCCGCTAGCCGCGACCGCTTCGAAGAAACAATCCTGATGGAAACTTACGCGGATGCTGCGGCTGAAATCACCCGTGGCGCTGAACTAGTGATTTGATAGAGCTCGCGCTTGGAGGACTGCTCCAATAGCGCCGACACCTGTTTCGCCCAGTGTTGAAACTCTCGGTTCTCAGTGACCTGTTTGATCTGTGACTCCAGAGCTCCCGGATCCTCGACCTCCTGTTCGAAAATCAGGTCCGGCGCGCCTAAGGAGCCAAAGTGAGTGCGCATTACTCTGGGCCTCAAGCCACCGGCGTTCTCAACCCAGTTGACCAGCGTTATCAGCTTTTCTTCAGCCTCATGGGTCTTTCCCGGCAGCGTATGAAACGTCAATCGAGATAAGTACATGGTTTTACACCTCCGCAGTGGAATTAAAGTATGTAGATTGTTTGCGCAAACCCGATGCCAAGCCGCGAGATGGACTTTGTTCGAGAAACACTATGGTCATCTCGTGTGATCGTGCCAGTTCTTCTCGCCTACGCGAAGTTTCATAAAACCTTTTCGCACGAATGAAACTAAGACGATCTAATCGAACGCTATCGACGCGTTTGCTCCCGTCACGGCTGTTTGAGTGCTCTTTAAAACCGACGTGCGCCTTCAATTGAATCGGTATGTCGCAAGTCAGGTTCAAGTACATGCTGCTGCTTTTTCTGACGATGCGAAAATTCAGCCATCTTCTTTGTAACGATTGCGAATTACTGGCGCTGTGTTTCCCGGGAGTTTCAAAGAAGGTTCACGCTTAGTGGTGGCGCATATATTGCTTTTTTGTTTGTTATTCAAGCTAGACCGGAGGAACTCTAATTCCTGGAGTTAAAACAGGGGGGGAGACGAAGATGCGACCGTTCCCGATCGTTTGGCAGAGGCTAGTGAGTGCGAGTGGCGCGACCTGCGATCGTTGCGATCGCACCTTTGCGGCACTAAAACGGGCAGTGACAAAGCTCAAGGATGTTCTTCGCCCGTTGGATTTGGAGCCCATTCTCGAAACTGTTGAGCTGACGCAAGAATCATTCAATCGCGACCCTTCGGCGTCAAACCGCATCTGGATCGCCGGTCGCCCGCTCGAGGAACGGCTTGGCGCGCGAGTAGGAAGGAGCCGTTGTTGTTCGGTGTGCGGCGAGGCTGAGTGTCGGACCATCGA
>Ga0137429_1000348_pt1 | contig 20228 bp, 15 predicted proteins | sample EasRivERMZT736_2_FD_102304 | JGI IMG/M metagenome (GOLD analysis project Ga0137429, IMG submission 102304) | Soil microbial communities from meander-bound floodplain in the East River, Colorado, USA - East River MetaG ERMZT736_2 | ecosystem: Environmental > Terrestrial > Soil > Floodplain ...
CCAGAGCGGTTGATGTATGGCGTGTCGATATAAACGAGATCGAAGTCGGGTTTCAAAGCTAAGGCGTCTTCACAGACGGCGCGACAGTCGCCGCCGCCGTCGATCACGGCCGCGTTGGCTTCCTGCGCGAACCGACAAAAATGCTCTTCAAAGCTGCGGTCCCAGGCCGCCTTATTGCCAAACGAACGGGATACGTCGGCGGTGCGCATGTACAGGTTGCTACGGTGAAAGAGGTTGTAGGGTCGTTTGGCCATCGCCGATTGGAACAACGCGAACCAAGCGATTGCCCGCCGGTAGCGGTTCTCGATCCGCTGGATGTTCCCCACGGCGATGTCAAGCCAACGGTTCTCTTCATCGGTGAAGTAGATTTCTGAAAACGTACGTTCGATCGAGTCGCCATAGGAAACGCCGTCTCGCCGAAGTCCGATGGTCCCGATTTCCTCGGCGTCAAATTGGACTGAATCATTCTCGATGAGCGCCAGGCCGATCTGATGATTGAAGGCTAGGATGTCGTTGTAGGTAACGCACTTGCCGAGTTGTTTCAGGGCGTAGGCGACGGCCCCGGTTCCGCCAAAGGCGTCCAATACGGTGGTGAATTCCAGATCGCCCAGTTGCTCGACGATCGTCGAGGCCAGCTTGCGCTTACTGCCCTGATAGCGCGTAGCCGGGAACCGAACGGGCGAATGGATAGCGGGCGTCAGCGTGCCAAGCGAAGACATCACGCCTGGGCCGTGGTGGCGCCTAGGGAGTCGGAAGGGCTGAGGCCCCGGACGGCGGGTTCTCGAAGGGTTTCCGACACCACGCCGCTCTTGGTCAAGGCGGCGCGGACCAGGCCGATGAACATCGGCTGGGGGCGCAGGGGGCGGCTGGTTAATTCCGGATGCGCCTGGGTCGCCAGAAAGAACGGATGCTTGCTTCGGGGCAGCTCAAGCACCTGCATGATGGGATGATCCGGACTGCGCCCGGAGAAGATCAACCCGCGCTCCTCCAGTGTGGCGACGTACTTGGGTTCAACCTCATAGCGGTGGCGGAAGCGAAGCCGAACCCGCTCCGCGCCGCCGCATAGTTCCGCGATCATGCTGCCCGGCGAGAGCACCAGGTCGAACCCGCCCAGCCGCATGTTACCGCCCAATCCTTCGATCTTCTTTTGCTCGGGCAAAAGATCAATCACCGGCTGCGGACAATCAGGCTCGATCTCCGTGCTGCACGCGTGCGTGAGACCGCAAACATTGCGGGCAAACTCGATGACTGCGATCTGCATGCCGTAGCAGAGTCCCAGATAGGGGATGCCTTGCTCGCGGACGTACTTCACGCAGGCGAGCTTCCCATCTACTCCACGGACACCGAACCCCCCTGGGACGATCACGCCGTGTAAATCGCGCAGTCGATCGGCCACGTTGGCGTCGCTCAGGTCGGCGCTATCCACCCATTCGAGTTGGACCTTCGCGCCTGCATACGCACCCGCGTGTTCGATGGCATGGATGATGCTCGCGTAGCTGTCGCGGACCGTGGTGTATTTGCCGATGATGCCGATCGTGACGGGATGAAGCGCGCCTCGAAATCGTGCAATGTACGAGGCCCATGTCTTCCTCGCCGATTCCTCCGCGGCGGAGTCGATCTTGTCGGATAGTCCTAGGAGGTCGATCACCGCGGCGTCGATCCCGGCGCCGCGCAGCATCTCCGAAATTACATAGACGCTGTCGCAGTCGTGCATGGAGAACACACGATCCATCGGCACGTTGGCGAACAGGGCGATCTTCTCGCGGACCTTGGTGGTGACCGGCGAGGCCGCCCGGCAGGCGATAATGTTGGGATGGATACCGGCCGCATTAAGCAGTTTAAGGTTCAACTGGGCGGGTTTTGATTTCTGCTCGCCGAGGGCCGTAGGGGCAACGATGTACGTCAGGGCGACGAAGCAGAAGTTCGCCGGACCTTCCTCGTAGGACATCTCGCGGACGGCCTCGATAAAGTATGCGTTCTCGACGTCTCCGACCGTTCCGCCGATCTCCACAAACACCACGTCGGCCTCAGCGGCGGTCGCCAACTCGCGGAGGCGCAGCTTCACCTCGCCGGTGACGTGCGGGATCATCTGCACGTCGCGGCCCAGGTAGCGGCCCTCGCGCTCCTTTTCCAACACAGACGAAAAAATCTGGCCGCTGGTGCAGAAGTTAAGCCGTGAAAGGTCCTGGTTGAGCATCCGCTCGTAGGTGCCCAGGTCCATGTCGCATTCCATCCCGTCGTCGAGGACGAACACCTCGCCGTGGCGGAAGGGATTCAACGTGCCGCTGTCACGGTTGAGGTAACCCTCAAGCTTAAGTGGAGCGACGACGAGGCCTTTGTCCTGAAGGACTTTGGCCAAAGAACTGGAAAAAATCCCCTTGCCCAGCCCGCTCATCACCGTACCCACGACGATGACGTATTTGGTCTTGCCCGGTTGGTAACCGGTGGGCATCGGCGTGAAGAACTCCGTCTCATCCGATAGCTGCCCGATCCGAGAGAGATTGTTTTCAGGTCTCATCAGCTTGACCATCCCATGCTTACGATACCACCACGCTCAACCCTGGCCCGACACGCGATGGTTCGCATCGGGTCAACAATGCTTCTCTCAACTCCATCCGCTCACTTCTCCGGCTTCGGGAGACGTCTCCGATCATGACAGCGTGCCACAAAGGCCTCGTAATCCTGCGGCGTGTCAATTCCGACGCTGCGCTGCTCAACCAGCACGACGGCGATGCGCAGGCCGTTCTCTAACCAGCGAAGCTGCTCGAGCGATTCCGCTTTTTCGAGGGTGCTCGGCTGAAGACGCCCGCCGGTGACTCGGCGCAAAGCGGCGGCGCGGAACGCGTAGACTCCCATGTGCAACAACCATCGCGACGGCCGATCGACTACGCCGCCCGTGTCCCGCGGATACGGAATCGGACTCCGGGAAAAATACATCGCTTCACTTGCGGCGTCCACCACGACCTTCACGCAATTCGGGTCGAACGGCGAGCCGGGGCCGTCCTTGGGGCCGCCGTCGTCGAACCTCGCGGCCACCGTGCCGATCGCGGCGGTGCCTGTGGAATCCTTCATCCGCACGATCAACCGGTCCAGAACGATCGGGCTGACCTCCGGCTCGTCGCCCTGCACGTTCAGCACGATATCCTCGTCGGAAAGGCCCAAAGCCTCCGCGACCTCGCCGACACGGTCGGTACCCGTGAGATGATCCGCCCGCGTCATCCGCACTTCACCTCCGAAGGATTTCACAGCCGCGACGATGCGTTCATCCTCCGTGGCGACGATGGCGCGATCGATGCGTCGGCATTCGCGAGCACGTTCGTAGACATGCTGGATGAGATACTTGCCGGTTTCCTTTGCGAGCGGTTTGCCCGGAAACCGCGTCGCGGCGTAACGGGCAGGAATAACCGCGACCGTGGTCATTTCAGGCTCCGCGGGGCGAAAGATTGCAATGTTTGGTGCGGCACGGGGCAACTCTATCGCGTCAGCACACGGCTGTCAAATCGCGAATTGGGTGGGCGGTGGGTTGAAGGTAATATGGGCGTATGGCCGTAGGCCGTTATTCGCCCGCAAGCCCAGCAACCTCGTTTCAACCAGACGAGGCTTTTGCGCGCCAACTTGATGTCGACGACCCGATCCGGGGTTATCGCGACCGCTTCTTGATCCCTTGCCGTCCCGATGGCCGACCTGTCGTCTATTTTGCCGGAAACTCACTGGGTCTTCAGCCCAAGTCAGTCCGCCCACTGCTTGATCAAGAATTACAGGACTGGGCCAATCTCGGCGTTGACGCCCATTTCTCCGGCAAGATGCCGTGGTACTCGTACCACGAGGTGCTTCGTGAATCCGGGGTGAGACTGGTCGGGGCAATGCCCGGCGAAATCGTGATGATGAACAGCCTTACCGTCAACCTACACCTGATGATGGTCAGCTTCTATCGACCGACGCCGGTACGGCACAAGATTCTCATCGAGGATCCGTGCTTTCCGTCCGACCTCTACGCGGTAAAGACCCAGTTGCGGTACCACGGTTACGATTCGGCGGAGTCTCTGGTCATCGCCAAACCGAGAAAGGGCGAACACCTTCTCCGAACTGACGATTTCGACGATATCTTGGCGAAGGAGGGCGAGCGAATCGCACTCGTCATGTTCGGCGGGGTCAATTTCGTGACTGGACAGGTCATCGACATGGCCCACATCACCGCCGCGGCGAAGCGGCACGGGTGCGTCGTGGGATTCGACCTCGCTCATGCGGCCGGCAACATCCCCCTACATCTTCACGACTGGGACGTCGATTTCGCGGTCTGGTGCAATTACAAGTATCTCAACAGTGGACCGGGTGCCGTGGGTGGGTGCTTTGTACATAATCGACACGGTGAAACCAGCGACCTTCCCCGTTTCGGCGGGTGGTGGGGCAATGACCCGGCGACGCGCTTTCAAATGCACCTCCAACCCGAGTTTGTTCCTTGCGAAGGTGCAGAGGGATGGCAGATCAGCAACCCGCCTATCCTGTCCATGGCCCCGCTGAGGGCGTCATTGGCCATCTTCGATGAAGCGGGCATGCCTGCCCTTCGGGCTAAATCCGAGCGGCTCTCCGGGTATCTCGAATACCTGCTCGACCGCATCGGCTCGCCGCGCATCGAGATCATCACTCCGCGCGATTCGGCCCAGCGCGGCTGCCAAGTGTCGCTGCTGGTGCATGATCAATCCAAGAAACTTCTGGAGGCACTGCACGGCGAAGGGATGGTCTGCGATTTTCGAGAGCCGAATGTCATTCGCGTCGCCCCGACGCCTCTTTACAATTCGTATTCCGATGTGTGGCGCTTTGTGGAAGTTCTCAAGCGACTCCTGGGAGGCTCGTAAAAGCGGGTAGGGTTGGAGGCGCACGCGGAAACCATGTCCACCGTCGATCAACCGAAGTTCGTCATCATCGGCGGCGGGCCGGCCGGCTCCCTATTGGCGAATTATCTGGGCAAGGGCGGGTACGAGGTCGATGTCTATGAGATGCGCGACGATCTGCGGACTACCGAAGTCGGCCGCGGAAAGTCCATCAATCTCGCTTTGTCCTACCGCGGGCTGTCCGCGATGAAGCCCGTGGGCCTTACCGAGGAAGTAATGCGCCTGGCCGTGCCCATGCGCGGGCGGATGATCCATTCCGTTCATGGAGACCTCGCCTTCCAGTCCTACGGCGTTGAAGATTCCCAGGCGATCAACTCTGTTTCCCGCAGTGGATTGAATGTCGCTCTCCTCAATGCCGCGGCACAATATCCCAGTGTTCGACTTCACTTCAACGCGAAGTGCAACGACATTCGATTCGACAGCGGCGATGTCTCCATCGTCGATACCAAGTCCGGAACCGTCTCCCAAGTGCGTGGCGATATCCTGGCCAGTGCCGATGGGGCATTCTCCACCGTACGCCGGGCTCTGCAGAAACTGGACCGATTCGAATATAGTCAGGCCTACCTCGAGCACGGCTACAAGGAACTGACCATCCCGCCGGCCCGCAATGGGGAGTTCGCTCTTGACAAAAACGCCCTGCACATCTGGCCGCGACGGTCATTCATGATGATCGCGTTGCCCAATTCCGACGGATCATTTACCTGTACATTGTTTTGGCCGTTCGAGGGGCTTGGCAGTTTCGCGGCCGTCCAAACCGAAAGAGATCTCCTCGAGTTCTTCGAGAAACAATTTCCCGATGCGCTTCCGCTGATGCCGAAGCTTTCGGAGGATTATTTTGCGAACCCAGTCGGATCGATGGTGACGTTGCGATGCCGCCCCTGGCACGTCGGCGACCGCGTAGTGCTTCTCGGCGACGCCTGCCACGCCGTCGTGCCCTTCTATGGCCAAGGAATGAACGCCGCGTTCGAGGATGTTCTCGCGCTCAGTGAGTGCATGGATCAGCATCGCCCCGACTGGCGCCGAGTGTTCGAAACCTATGAGGCATCCCGCAAACCGAACACGGATGCGCTGGCGGACCTCGCCGTCGCCAATTTCATCGAAATGCGCGATCACACCGGATCGCGGCTATTCCTATTCAAGAAAAAATGGGAAAGGCTCCTGGGGAAGTTGTTCCCAGGGTGGTATGTTCCACTGTATGTTCTGGTGACGTTTTCGAGGACGCCGTATGCCGAGGCAGTACGTCGGGCCCGTCGGCAGAATCGGATCGTTGGATACATTGTTGGTGCCACAGTGGGCCTAGTGGCACTCGCACTATGGGGATACGTGTTTTGACCCTCACCTACTGGAGCTATCTTCATCTTGATGAGCTGCTCAACCTGCAGCAGCCCCGGTCGCAGCCTCCGGAGCACGATGAGACTCTGTTCATCATCATTCACCAAACCTATGAACTATGGTTCAAACTCCTCTTACATGAATTGGACAAGATCAAACGTGATTTCGCGAACGACGAACTCTTTGCGGCTATTCATACGTTCAAACGCATCCGGACAGTAATGAAGACTCTGGTACAGCAGGTGGACGTTCTCGAAACCATGACACCGATGTCTTTCACGAGTTTCCGCGATCGACTGGACACGGCCTCCGGATTTCAGTCCGCATTGTTTCGCGAGCTGGAATATCTATTGGGTTACAAACGACCCGAGATGTTGAAATACCAAACTGCAACGGCCCCCCATCGAGCGGATCTCGGACGTCGTCTGAACGAACCGAGCGTCGTCGATCATTTCTATATCTTCTTGGAGCGCCGTGGAGTCGGCGTCCCTGCCGAACTGAGAACAAACGACGTGACAGCCTCCACAATCGCTAATACACTCGTGCAAGACGGTCTTTTCGATTTGTACCGCAGCTGCCCGGACGTCGCCATTCTCTTCGAACTCATGACCGACTTCGACGAAGGTCTGCAGGAATGGCGCTATCGGCACATCAAACTCGTCGAACGAACCATTGGCGCAAAGCGCGGAACGGGTGGTTCCTTGGGAGTGGACTTCCTCAAAGAATCGCTGTTCAAGCCCATTTTCCCCGATCTCTGGGCCATTCGCCATCGCCTGTGACTCTACGGTATTTCATACAAGTCCACCCATCGACCGGAAACGTCAGGATGGCGCAACTCGCGGATGCGCTGCAACCCAACGGCCGTTAGGCGATCGAATAGTTGTGGTGTGACTTGCGATGAAAAGCCGTAAGTCCGCGATAAGCGCGTGATTTCATTCCAGTGCACGAGCACGTGCGTATACCCTCGCTTTAGTAACCACGCCATGATATCACTTGGATTATTTGTGTTTTCGACTGCTTCGACGAAGGAACTACGATTGAAAGCGACGCTGTAGTCCACTTGCCGCTGATAGTAGAATGCCTTAGCGTCGCCGATCAGCAATACTTTCGCTGTTGCCGGTAACTCGTGATTGATGACCGCGAAGTACTCCAGGCCCGGCAATGTTCCATCATAGATCAACGAAGCGGGTGCTCCACCAGGCGCCTCTCTTGCATGCAATCGTGCGGCAAATGCCAAGTTCCATCCCGTACCGACGAGCAACACACCCCCCGCAATCCAAACACGCCGTCCCGCTCCATTCACAATCGCACGACCCGCCAGAATGCTAAGCGGGATCAGAAATGCTACCGTGAACCGTGCATACAGATGGGTCGCAAGCAACCAAACAAGAGCTTGAACGACAAGCACTGTCAGTAGAAGGTGATCCGCTCTGCTAAGGCGACGACCGAGCAGTCCGCCCACAGCCAACAAGAGAATCGCCGGTCCGAAACGCTGGTCCACATCCGCAGGAACATGCCGCCAAAGGGCGAGCGTGCGTGCCTTCAGTTCCCGCTCGACTTCTCCAACGGCGTGCCCGCGAGCCCACCGTTCGTTTTCTCTTTCCCCCCATCCCGGTGGATGGGCTTGGAACAACCCATTCATGAGTGGAAATACGGGGTTGCCGGTCATCAACTCGTTTTTCATCAGCCAGGGCGCGAATGATACCGCAGTGGCCACGACGTAAACGGAGAAATCGCGTACGCGACTACGCCAGTTGCCTCCGAGCCAAATAATGGCAGCCAGAGAAATCGCAAGGGCGATAAACGGTATAGCCGTGTACTTACATCCGCAGGCAAAACCACTACAAATCCCTGAAAGTGCAAGCCATCCTCGTGACACTTCGTTTGCTGGTCGGGCAATGGCCCGCAAAAGTGCAGCTACGGCAGCCGCACTGAAAAACAGCATGCCATGTTCAACATAGGCCAGACCACTCAAATAGCCGAGCCATCCGACCGACCCCAAGGCAATCGCGCACGCTTGGCCGGCCCTTGGCGACCACTCTCGGCCAACGACCCACATTGCATATACAGTTAGAGCGCCGAGAATCAGGTGAATCATGTTCGCCGTGGTGCCCAAATCGTAGACCTCGTTATGCACGACCATGGCGAGCAGATACAGCATCTCCACATTCATCGGGAAATTGGCATAGACGTTGTGTGGAGCATAGACAATGCGCCCGTCGTGAAAATATTCTTTGGGCATTTGGAGGTGGTATTCTAGTACATCATATCCATGGCCCTCTTCTGCCCAAAGGAAGCCCGGGGCATTGGCCGCGGAAAGCAAGGCGAGAATCAGGAATGGAACGAGCACCATCCACAACCAACGGGGTGCGTACGCCTGCGTTTCGTAACCAGTACTTGGTTCGGCGCCCTTTTCGCTCGTCGCCCGAAATACAAGTCCCCGCAGGCGAATAATCCCCACAACCGTATACGTACCCAATATGCCGATCCAGACGGCGCGTTGGAGGACGCCGGCTAATCCAAGCGATAGGACAAGCAGCGAAGTTACCCCCAATCCCAACGACGCCCCTAAGAGAAGATGCCATCGCAGAGGCAGTTGGCCCAGTCGAAAGAACGGCACAAGACAGAGACCGGCCAGGACCGGAGGTATGACGATGACCGCGGCCGCCGCGGCGTCCAGCATGGCGGCCAAGAGCAAGCCGGGCGATAGGATCGCCAGACCGACCAAGGTTAGCCCGATGAAAACCAAAGCAAGGGAATGGCCGGCACAATAATCGAAGATGGTACGCTCGCCCTGTCGGCTGGTGAGCACGAGATTGTCAGCCCTCGTCTGGGTACAAGGCCCGCCTGGTCTTCATCAGCCCAAGCAGGGCATGCTGACAGTGATCGATGCGCAACTTGTTGACCGCCGGAGCGGCGCGAATGGCGCCGATGGCGTCCTGCGGACTGCGGACGAAATAGGCTTCCTCCGGTCGGAACTGCAGTTGCATGACGAATCGGGCGGCCTCGCGAACCACCTTCTCATATCGTCTTGCGCGTTCGGTATCGCCGACGGTCCTTGCCAGCATCAATGCGTCGGTAAATCCCTCGAGATAGGATGCCGTCGCGACCCCCGCTCTGCCACTGGTCTGTGCTGCAATGCCGCCGCGCAGTTCGGGCCATTCGCAGTTCATGGGCGTCAATTGTTTCTCCGCCAACCAATCCGTCAATTCGAACACATAATCCACATAGTCCTGACGTTTGCTGTGCTGGGCGATGAGTGCAAATGCCTGAACCTGCCACGGTACAAACGCCGGGGAACGGGAATCGCGAAAATAGTCCCGGTAAAAAGAAATCGCGCGGTCAAAGGCATCAAGGACCACCGCCGACGGCTGGTAGTCATAAGCCAAGGCAAGCGCCAGGAGTGCTTCGCCGGGATAGTAGTCTTGACCGGAAATCTCCTCAGCGGGGGGGAAGGCCGTCACGAACATGCCCGACGGCCGCTGAAGCGACAGCATACCGTTAATGAGCCGCCGCCGAATGGAGTCATATTGTTCGGCATTGGGGTGACTTGCCATCGCAACAGACAACAATGCCGTGACGCCGAGCTTGTTGTGCTTGTCCAACGTAGCGATGAAACTCGCTCCATCGACCGACGGAATATCCTTCAACCCCTGCAGATGGTAACGAATGGCAGTGTCCGCCGCGGCCAGCGACGCGCTCTTCTTGGAGAGACGGGCATGGACGGAAACGGCCACCACCGTGCCCACTTGACGAACGAGATTGTCCTCGTCGCTATACCGATCCAATCCCGGCTCGAACTGGTAGGTAAACAGCCCCGAGGGCAATTGCCGGTACGCAATGTATTCGGCGAGGCTGGCGATCGTAGCATCAAGCCTTTCGCGCGAAACGGCCTCGGGCGCAACCAACGTCATCCCGCGCTGCAGCAAAACCGTACCGGCTCCGGCGATGGGTTCCTGCCAATGGATCGTGCGAAAACGCAAAAGTGGTGCGCCGCCCGCTTGGGAGGGGTCAGCTTTGGCGCCTTGGGCCAGAAGCTTGAGCGCATCGGCGAGGCTAAGGTCGGCGGCGAACATTTCCGTGGGGCAGATGCGACACACGCCGGTCGCTCCTTGCAGTGCCAGCCCGTAGACGCCGGGCTCCACGAAACCATCCACAACCCCCGGCGTTCTCCAATCGCCAACCACCGGGATCGGCTCTGCAGGCCCGGCGATTTCAATCTCGACGAGAAGCTCGTCCACAAGCGCCGAAGCGATCTCTCGATCGGGGATAAGTCCCACCGCCGCAGCGAGCGCCGCATCTCGCGTCGCCTGCGCCAGCGGCAACGGGCCGCCCGCTCCCGCCCCAAGGAGGTATCCGCGTTGTCGCAATCGTACGACGGCCTCGGCGGTGACGCCCTGTAATCCCTCCGGGACATATTGCGGCTCATACGGCCGCCGATCCCCCAGCGCATCGCGCACCGTTCGCCGAGCCAGCCGAGAAAGGAATTCCCGATGATTCTCGGTTAGGTGCGCGAAGGGCGCTGCAAGCGTGTCCGCGGCGAGGTTTCCCGCCTGGGAAAACGCGGCCTCGGCGATCACGACGGCAAGGATCAACGATGGGAGCTTGTGATCCAACATGCAGACCAGTATAGTCCCGACGATAGAGTGCCTCAAATGCGGCACTTGCGATCGGAGCTCTCTGTGTCCAAACTGGGAATAGACTTTGCGGGACCGATTATTGACGCTGCGGCCGACGTGGCCAAGGCGGTCTCCGCCAGGGTCTTGTTCGCCTATGTAAGCGCCGTCGAAGACCTGGCGGCTCTCCAGTCCGCGGTCAATCCGCCGACCAAGCTGATCCTGGTTTGCCGCGACGCGGACGACGAGCATCGTGCCCGTGAACGGCAGCTCGCCGCGATGTCGGTCCCCGCGTTCGACCTGACCCGCATGGGCCAGATCAAGATGGCTACGCTCATTGCCTTCTCCCAGCAACTCCTCAAGGCCGGTGACGTGTTCGTGTTCCTAACCGGCGTCGCCGGCCGCACGGTCGATACGCTCGTGGCGATGCGCGTCGGCGAAGAATTCGAACTCTTCCAATCCGTCGGTCAGCCGCAGCTAACCGAGCACATCCGCCGCCCCGTGTTCGAGCGGGTGCTTCGCCTGGCCCTCGAACTCGCCCACGAGGGCCGCGAGGGAAAGCCCATTGGGACTCTTTTCGTTATCGGCGACCATCGCGAGGTACAAAAATTCTGCCTTCCGGGGCGAATCAACCCGTTCAAGGGATACACTGAGAAGGAGCGGAACATCCTCGACGATTCGATGGGCGATACCGTGAAAGAAATCGCCAAGTTGGACGGCGCTTTTATTCTTAAGGGCAACGGAGTCATCATCGCCGCGGGCACCACCCTGCGCCCGACCTTCGCCGCCGACGCCCTCCCGCAAGGACTCGGCTCGCGCCACGCCACCGCCGCCGCCATCACCGCCACCACAAAGAGTATCGCCATTTCTCTTTCCGAATCCACCGGCGACGTGCGGGTCTGGCGTCGCGGGGCAATGATTACGGAAATTGAAAAGGCTCCCCGTGTCCTCCTCGACCACACCTCGCCGCCGAACCTCAAGAAGCCGTAGTTCTCCTACACAACGCGAAGCGCCGACGCAGGCCAATCTATCGAAGCACGGGTTTCGTCGATCACGTCCAGTGTTCCCGGAATGTGCAACGGCAACGGCGTCATCGGCCATACATGTCCGATTTCCGAAGTCGTCAGAATCGGCAGCGGGCGATTGCGCGGAAGATGATAGGAGAGGATCGCGAGCACGGTTTCAGAAAGGTCGCGCTGCCCCTCATGAAAGTCGCCCAGAAGAACTCCCTCGCAATCATTCCAATAACCAGCGAGGGTGAGGTGCGAAAAGAACCGATCGAAACGTTCGGGCTTGTCGTTGAAGTCTTCGAGCACCAACCAGTGCTGCTTCGGGTTGATGCAATCCTGGTGACTCGAACCAATTAACGTGGAGAACACGGTGAGGTTGCCGCCGACGAACCGCACCTCGCTCGAACGCGGCAACTCACCTTGAATATGCCGGACCGTCAATGGTCCTACACCGCCGCGTCCTTCGATCAGGGAGATGACGTTTTGGAAAAACGCAAAGAATTCCTCTCGCAACCGTTGGAGCATCCATTCCTCCGGCGTAACCCCAGCGCGGTCGGTCGACGGCAGCCGCGTGGCGGCGTAGCGCTTCATCCCGTAGGTCAGGAATGTCGGCCCCATGCCATACACGCCTAAGCCAAGCCGATGCGCTCCGATGATGTTCACAAGTGGGGTTAGTTCGCTAAACCCAAAGACCACGATACGCCGCTCACGGCGATCAAGCACGCCGAAGTCGATCAACGGAAGAATCCGCGTAAACCACGCCCCGCCGCGTAGGGCAACGATTGCCACTACATTCGAATCGCCCAATGCCTGTTGCAAGTCTTCGGCGCGGAGTCGATCGTCGCTCCGCCCGCCGTGCGATTCGTCTTCCCCGGCGTCGAGGATCAACTCGTTGCCGCTGACTTCGTAGTTCCGACCGATCGCTTCCTGTACCAGGGCAACGAGTGCAGCGCCCGACCGCACGCCGATCGGCTCAAAGAATGGTCTGCAAGAACCGGCCGGTGATACGAGATGAACCCGCGCTCGCGACACAGGGTCAGCCCCGACCCGCGGCGCGAGCAAACGCCGTCGCCAGGGCCGCGTCAATCGGTCTGGACGTATCCCCGCCCACCTTCAGACCCGTGCCGACAATCACTCCGCTTGCCAGCTTGAGCAACGACGCCACCGTGTCCACCGTCGCTCCGCTGCCGACGAACACCCGCCGGTCGGGTATGGCATCGCGGACACGGCGAAGCTGGTCGACATCAACCGGCTCCCCGGTCGCCCGCCCGGTTACGATCAACCCGTCGGCCAACCCGCGATACGCGGTATCTTTGGCCGCCCGGACGATATCCGGCTCACTGATCGGCGTCGCATGTTTGACGTTCACGTCGGCCAAGATGGCGATCCGCGATCCGAGTTGCTTTCGGTAACGCAACGTCTCCTCGGCTCGACCCTCGATCAAGCCCTGATCGGTGGCGTACACGCCGGTATGGACGTTCACGCGAATGAAGGATGCTCCGACGGCGACTGCAATACCCAAGCCCGCCAGTGCGTCGTTACGAAGTGCATTGATCCCAATTCGCAGCCCCACGTCGCGCCGAACCCGATCAGCGACAACGGCCATCGCCGCCGTGCTCGCCGGGGGCAACGCCGACGCAGAAAAGGGAACGTCGCCGAAGTTCTCGATGATCGCCGCGTCGAAGCCCGCCTGCCGCAGTGCCCGAGCGTCAACAAGTGCCCTCTCCACGATCTCATCCATTGACAGTCGATGGCAGGCGCTGCCCGGAAGTGCGGGAAGGTGGATCACGCCGATCAACGCAGGTGAGGGAAGGTCAATCATGGTTCGTCCGGCGAAGTGTAGTGAAGTGGCTCGCCCGCGCCTAGGCGAAGAGGCTGGATGCGCTAGCTCGTCTTGCGGAAGACAGCCACCACGTCCTCAATCGGCACGACGTAGAGATAGTTGTCCGCGTCGAACTCGACGGGAATGGCGTGCTTGGGGTTGAACAGGACACGGTCGTACTGGCGAATGGGGAAATCCTCATCGTGGGCGACCTGAGCGGAGACGGCCACGATCCGGCCCGTGATCGTCGGGATCTCGATCGAATCGGGCAACTCGATCCCCCCCTTGGTCACCTTCTTGTCCTCATCCTTGCGGATCAGGACGCGCTTCCCAAGCGGTTCCACGGTTTCCAGCTTCGTCTTTTGCGACTGTGCTTGGTCGGACATCGTTCCCGCCTACTCTCGACTTCTACCCTGCCCACTCCACACATTCTAGGTTGATGGACACCGGAAAACCAGTGGTATTTTCCGAACTACCATCGGCCTATGTTCCGCCCAAACTTGCGGGAAAGGGGCCTTAGTGACGATTGGAGGTTGGAAGAATCGCCTAGACTCGCAGTTGGGTGAGGCCCAGGGGAAGCACTTCGTTCATGCTTCCACTGCGGAATCCTCGGAGGTCGAGTGCCACGTACTGGTATCCCAACGTCCGAAAGTAGGCGTCGACGCGAGCCGCCTGGGTCGGATCGGCGAGTATCGCAATGGACTCCGGTAGAACCTCGATGCGGGCCAGGTTGTAATGATGCCGTACACGGCACTGGCGGATGCCCATTTCGTGTAGGAACGCCTCACCGGCCTCGATCATCCGCAGCTTCTCCGGCGTGATGTGCTCACCGTATTGCACGCGACTGGACAGACATGGGCTGGCGGGCTTTTCGAAAGTGGGCAATCCTAGTCGCCGGGACAACTCGCGGATATCAGCCTTGGTCAAGCCTGCCTCTGCCGCCGGACAGCGCACCCCGTGCTCGCGGGCGGCGTCGATCCCCGGACGGTAGTCCCCCAGGTCGTCAGCATTGATGCCGTTGACCATCGCCTTCAGCCCGCGCTCGGCGATGAACCGCTCCAAGTGCGTGTAGAGGGTCGTCTTGCAGAAATAGCAGCGATTCGTCGGGTTGCTGAGATAGTCGGGATTCTCGAACTCATCGGTGTCGAGGATGACATGTTCGGCACCTAGACTCGCCGCAAGCGCACCGGCCTCGTCAAACTCCGCACGGGCGAGGCTGTCGCTGCGCCCCGTAACTGCGATGACGTTCTTCGCTCCCAGCGTCTCAATCGCAACCTTCAGTACGAGCGTCGAATCCACCCCTGCGCTGAAGGCGACCGCTACCGACTCGAGGTCGCGGAGAATCTGCTGCAGTTGCGCATATTTCTCGTCCAGGGTCGGCTGTGTCATGTCTTCGCCATCACTAGGGCGTTTCCTTCCGCGTCGCGGGCGATTGCAGAATTGGCAACTTGTCGAATTCGCCCTCGACCTTGGTCAGCTCTAGTTCCTCGAAAAGCAAAGCCGGTGCGATGATGCTGGACGACGTTCCGGATACCGAGTTGTAGGCCCGCCGCTCTTTTCCGGCGGCCAGAATCCGCTTGAGTGATCGCGTCTCGATCGGGCGAAACTGCATCCCGCGGACTGGTTCCTCATGACCGTCGGCCACACTCACCTTGTAGGCGTGGATCGGATTGCCCAATGCGCCCGCCTGCCCCTCTTCGATCGACGCTACCCGCAGCCCAAACTCCAACCCCTCATCACGGGCCGTTTGGATCAGTTCCTGTTTCAACTCTTCGGCAGACAACGCGTCGTCGGCCGAGATATACTGATTCCCGATCGTGGCTTGCGGATCGCCCAATCCGGGGCTACGCCCGTGCCCGGTGGACTGCTTGATCTTTTTGGTAGGCGCCCGCCCGGCGACCAATGTCTTAAGAATTCCCTTTTCAACCAACTCCACGCGCGTGGCCGCCACCGCCTCATCGTCGAAGCGATAGGCCCCGGCCAGGACCGTGTTTTCAAAAATCCTCGGGCCGGGATCGTCGAACACGTGGAAAGTCCGCGGCAGGATGCGCAAACCGATCTTTTTCTCCAGGCTATTGTCCTCTGCGCCGCTGCCGAGTGGGGTGGGCCTGGCGCACAGGCTGTCGCTCAACAACGCCTCGAAGAGGTTCGCGGCGGCGAGCGCTTCAAACAAAATCGGTCCCGTGTATTGCTCCAACCGAGCGGCACCCGCCAATTCGACCAGTTTGGTGGACATCTCGTCGATGTCCGCGAGCATCTTGTCGATCGGAGGTAGCTGATCCACGCGCTCCCCCAAATACGTCCGCGTATCGGCGAGCGGCATCCCATCGTCAGCCTGAAGCTCCGCGTTGATCTGGATTTGGATTCCCGAATCGCCCATCCGCAGACGCGTGCCCTCGGTGTTGACGATCCATTCCGTCACCCCGCCCGCGAACAGAGTCACGTTGGAGTCTTGGATCTTGGGGTGATGCTTGAATCGTTCGGAAAGCCGTTGGAGGTTCGCTTCCCACGCCTTGGCGTCAAAGTCGATCGTGCCCATCGGCTCAACGACGGTGACCGTCGAAGCCGCGGAAAAATCGTCGGGACGGTCCTCGGCTGTTTTGTCCTTGAGATAAGCGAGCTTCTGGGTGAACGTCTCGACCGCCTGCTTGTAATCTTGATCGAGCAGCAGCCAGATCCCATGCCGCAACGCGGCGTAGTCGTCGTCGAGCGGGAGCGCGCCGACCTGACCGTACCCACGACGAAAATTCGTGTTGTCCAGACCAAACGATCCGACGCGGATGCGCACGCCGATCATACGGTTGTGCGTTTGGTTGGAGCGCTGCAACCCGCCGTACGCGGCGCTCTGCGTGTAAAGCTGCCGATCCTGGGTGTTGAGTTGGATGAAGTACGGGCGCGACAGGTCCGAAAGGACCAACTCTTTCCCCGATCGGTCGAGCTCGTCCACCATCGCTCGCATGACGACATCTTTGTCATTCGATTCGTCCTCGGCGATGGCAATCCGATCACCGATCGTTAGTGCGCCCAACAGAACCCCAAGCGCGAGCGCGGGGCCAAGCATCCCCGCTCCAAAACGACAAGGCCGGTCGCTTGCGCTCCCGGTTCTGTTAGAGACTCTTGGTAGGATTGCCAAGTTCCAATTGCCAATTGCCGATTGTGTGCCCTTCCAATTGGCAATGAATAGATTCATCGTGCGGTCCTTTCGGCGGATTCCATGTGCTTCACGGCTTCACCGCCAGCGGCGGCGGAAGGATCGGCGGGCGGCTCTGATCGCGGGTCCGTTTTTCAATCTCGATCGTCGCCACCAAAATGCTGGGCGACGCCGCCGACACCGGCACCCATCCCGACTCGGCCCCGCACGAACCATTGAAGACGCCGACGTCATCGGCGGTAGAGAGAATTTTCTCGAACGAGGTCAACGGCGTGCCCACGATGTCCGCCCCGCGGATGAGTTCATCGGGTCGGCCATCCGCGTATACGCGGTAGACGACGATGGGGAGCACCTTAAACGACTGCGGACCGCGGCGGCTGGTCATGGTGAATCCGCCTGAAATGTCCTCGAACAGCAGCCCATAGGGCTTACCCTGTCGAGTGCACTCCTCTACCATAAGTCGGCGGAGCTGATCGAACGGCACCTGCTTTGTGGAGCGCACGATGAGGTTAGCCTGACGCGACACCGCCACGTTGCCCGACTGCCGTCGCCCGTGCCCGTTGGACTTCGGGGAACCCTGCACCGGGCTTCGCGACATCAGGAAGGTCTTAAGTACCCCGTTCTCCACAAGAGCGACGTTTGTTGAGGCCACGCCTTCGTCGTCAAAGTCGTAATGCCCGCGTAAGTCAATGTCGCCCAGCCGCGCCAGGGTCGGATCGTCATGAACGCTGATAAACGTCGGAAGGACGGATTGGTTGAGTTTCTTAGTGAACGTCTGCCCTTCGGTGACGTCCTTCTGGCGATGCCCTTCGATGCGATGGCCGAAGATTTCGTGGAAGAATACGCCGCTCGCTCGGTTGCGGAGGATCGCCGGGCCGATGTACGGTTCCGCAAGCGGTGCCTCGCGCAGTGCCAGCACTTGTTTGATGACCCCACGAAACGCCTCTTCGATTTTCGCGTCGTCGGGCAGCCGTTCAGCCGCTGCGGCATTGAAATCGGAATACTGCGACAGGTCCATGCCGTCCTCGGCCTTGGTCCCCGCCGACATGGTGACCCGGTAGCGCCGCTCTGCGGTCTGCAAGCGTGCCCCTTCGCTCGTGACCACGTAGCGGGTGCCCGCGTAGGCCCCGACGGTGACCGTTGAACTGTAGATCAAGGGGAACTCGCGGGCGATCGCGGATATCTTCCGCAGCCGCTTGGTCCAGGCCTCGCCGTCGAACACGAGCTTGACCGGGTCCTCGTAGAAGACGTGAGCCTCCTCGCGGGTGAAATCGTCGGAGCGGTCCTCCTCCTCGACCTTGACCTTCAGATCGGTTTTCACTTGCGTGAGGCGCTTGGTCGAGTTCTTGAAGATGCGGTCCGTATTGTACCACAGCGCGTGTCGAACGGCGTCCGCGTCGTCACCCAGCGGCAGGGCCATGTTGCCGTTGCCGAATACATGGGAGGGAGCGCCGCCGCGAAGCTGGTGGGTGTTGTCGAGCTTGTAGTCTCCCACGCGGAGGTCGATGTTCAGGTTGCGTTCGTCGCCGCGCTGATCCTGGGTGATCGCGCCCAGACTCGCGGAGATCGTTGCCGTGTGCTCCTCATAAACGGTGTAATTAAGATAATAGGGCTTCGATCCATCCGCTGTCGCCAGGTGCTCCATCGAGTACGCCAATTCGTCGGCGAGATAAGTCATCAATAGTTGCGGTGCCGCGGGCTTCCCGCCGCTTGGGGGCGGCTCGCCCCCCGCCCGCAGTGCGCTCGCGGCCGTTACGGCGATGATGCCCGCGAAATGCCATTCTCGTTTGGTCATACCTTTGTCCTTCCTGAAGGGGTGCCCCGGTTTCACCCCAACGTGTCTTTGACTCCCACCGCCAAATGGAGACAATAACAGCTTATGAATCATCGTGGAAGTCGGCTTCTGGAATGGGTTGCTGGGCTGCTGAGCCTGGCGATCGTTGACGGGGGCTGTGCCGCGGGCCGTACTGAGGGAGAATCGTCCGCTGGCGCTGATCGCGCGACGCGAAGTGACCCGGAGCAAACCATGAGCATCGCACAAGTAACCCCTGAAGAAGCCAAGCGACTTCTCGACGGCGGAGGGTTTGTTTACCTCGACGTGCGGACGGTGCCGGAGTTCGTCAACGGCCACGCACCCTCGGCCCTCAACATCCCCGTTGTGGAGATGAACCCACAGTTAGGCGCAATGGAGCTTAATGAAAAATTCCTCGGCATCGTAGCGGCCAACATTCCACCCGACACCCAGCTCATTGTTGGTTGCAAAACCGGCGGGCGATCGAGCACCGCATATAAGATACTCGCCCAAGCGGGCTACAAGAATTTGCGAAACCTGGACGGCGGCTACGCCGGCATCTCCGATCCGACCGGACAAGTTGTAAAAGAGGGCTGGTCAACCCTGGGTTACCCGATCGAACGCGGCGACGGCGGCGCCAAAAGCTACCTCTCCCTTTCCGCAACGGCCAAACACTGATCGAATCGAGTGTACCAATTATGCGGCTGACGGCTTTCCGCTAGGTTCATGCAACAACTATTGCCGGCAATCGGAAATTCTCGACCTCCGAGTTTGCCATGCCTCGGGGCCTAGCAACGATCTTTCAGCAACGATTTAATATATCCGCCCTCCATGAACCGTTTAGGTATTGACGCGTCTCTAACCCAACTCAAATGACGATCAGCGTCCCGCAATGAACACGGATAGGCTCCGATAACGCTTGAGCGGGCGCCACAATTCCTAATAGGCGTCGCCGTGGTGAGTTGAAGGAGCTGCCGCCGCGTGCTAAAGTCAGGTGAGGAAAGATTGTAAGAACGGGGGGACGCGGCGATCCTATTAGGGCTGGAAGGATCATTTTCCCGTAGGTCACGGCGAAGACGGGGAATGGTATGGCCCCCTGGGGGGAGTTACCTATAAGTGCTTCGCCCTCTTCCTTGCCTAGCGTACCTCTTGCCCTCAGATTTCGGAGCTAACAAAACGATGCCGCGCAGTTGTGGAATGTACACGTTGATCGTGTCTGGCCTTCTCGTCGTCCGCTCGATCGGTGCGGGACCGGCAAGCGCGCCGCCCGATCCCATTGATCTTGTTGAAGAATCCGTCGTGGCCGTCACGACCGGCCCCGACGTAATTGTCGGGGATCTATACCAAATCGCCCCTAACCCCGGCATCTACTACAATTCTGGTGGGATTTCAGCCTTTGCGGTCGGCACTATATCCTGCAACATCGGCAATATTTGGCTTAACTGGTTTGACGACACCGACCAGCACCCGGTCATCGGGCAAAGCATGTATCGCCTCAAGAACGACCGCTTCGAGCACATCGGTCAGAGCTGGCTGAAGCATGGTTTCTATGCGTTGTCGCAAGAATTGTGTCATACGGATTGCATACCGGTGGCAGACGGCAATCATTTGGG
>Ga0137429_1000350_pt1 | contig 20182 bp, 18 predicted proteins | sample EasRivERMZT736_2_FD_102304 | JGI IMG/M metagenome (GOLD analysis project Ga0137429, IMG submission 102304) | Soil microbial communities from meander-bound floodplain in the East River, Colorado, USA - East River MetaG ERMZT736_2 | ecosystem: Environmental > Terrestrial > Soil > Floodplain ...
CATTCACCCGCGGGTTGTATTTCATGGTGCAACTGCCCAGCGGGTAGAAGTTCCCGTCGACGCTGAAGCAGCGATGGGCCAGCCGCTTGTAATGTCGCACGACGTCGAGCTCGCCGATCTCCGGCAGCGGCGGAGGCTGCTCGGCAAGCAGTTCCGCGGGAATGCTCGACGCGGGCTTCGTGACCGGCACGTCGAGCGCGGGCAACGACACGCCGCACAAGCCCGGAGCGCCGCTCTCAAACAGCAGCGTATGGTCGCGCGGCACAGGGGTATCCGTTGAAGGCTTCATGGTCAGGATCGCGGTCATTCGTCACTTTCATGGTGGACCGGCCTTCCGGTCGGTCATTTCCCAGGTGGCGGCAGCCGAATGCCCGCCGTCCACAGTTCATCCAACGTATAGTCTTTCCCACACTCCGGGCAGCGGCATTGCGTCAGCCCGGACATGTTGTATCCGCATTGCAAACACATCGGCGGCGACACCCGTGATGACCGCCATCCTTTTTTGAACCCGTCGCGCCAGATCAAGAGGGCCATCATGCCCGTCACCAACAGCGTCAACATCACCAGCAGCGCGACCCCGGCATGAATCCACGTCGGCCACACGTCATCCCTGATCCAACGCGTCCACCAACGCGTCAATCTCTTCCTTCGTGCGTTTTTCGGTCACAGCCACCAGGAAACAATCTTTGAGCGCCGAATCGAAACGGCCCAGCTCCACGCCGCCGAGAATGCCGTGCTGGCGGCACCTGGCCAGAATGTCGTTCACGTCGCCGGTGGTTCGGACCACGAACTCCTTGAAGAACGGTGCGGCGAAGCGCACGGAGTATCCCTTCAGCTTGCCGATTTCCTTTGCCGCGTAATGAGCCTTCTGAAAACACTGCGACGCAATCTCGTGGATGCCCTGTTTTCCTACGGCAGCCATATAAATCGACGCTCGAATGGCCAGCAGTCCCTGGTTCGTACAGATGTTGCTGGTCGCCCGCTCCCGCTTGATGTGCTGCTCACGCGTTTGCAACGTCAAACAATATCCACGTCGGCCTTGAGCATCTTGCGTGGCCCCCACGACGCGACCCGGCATCTTGCGAAGGAACTTCTCCCGCGTGGCCAGCAAACCCAGATACGGACCGCCGTATTGCATGGGGATTCCCAGCGGCTGCCCTTCGCCCACGACAATGTCGGCATCGAACGCCCCCGGCGGCTTCAGCAATCCGCAAGCGATTGGATCTGTCGAGACCACCGCCAACGCACCGCACTCTCGCGCAAGTGGCACGAGTCGATCGAGCCGCTCGACGCACCCGAAGAAATTCGGCGATTGGATAATCAACGCGGCGGTCGCATCGTTGACTAGGGTGCGAAGCCGGTCTTCGTCGATCACACCCTCCGCCACGGGAACTTCCACGATTTCCAGGTCTTGTTGACCCGCATAGGTACGCAGCACGCGGCGGGTATCAGGATGTGCGGAGCCCGCGACAACGATCCGCCGCCGCCCCGTGATCGTAACCGCCATCAGCATCGCCTCGGCGGCCGCGCTCGCCCCCTCGTACAGCGACGCATTGGCCACCTCCATCCCGGTGAGCTGGCAGATCATCGTCTGGAACTCGTAGAACAGTTGGAGAATGCCCTGCGATGCTTCCGCCTGATAGGGTGTGTAGGCCGTTAGAAACTCGGTCTGCCCGGCCAGACCATCGACCAGCGTCGGGACAAAATGGTCGTACGCACCGCCGCCCAGAAAGCAGACCAGATCGCCGCAATGGCGATTGCGGCGGGCGAGTGCATCCAGATCGTTGAGCAATTCAAGCTCGCTGATCCCGCGCGGGATATTCAACTCGCCTTTGAAGCGAAAACGACCGGGCACCGTCGAAAACAGCGAATCGATCGATGGAGCCCCGATCGTATCAAGCATTCCGCGCACCTGCGGTTCAGTCAGTTGAGTGTATCGCATACGGTCAATTCGACTCCGGGGGTCTCTCGGCGGACACTCTTCGCGTGCCCATCACATCCGGCTTATAAACCTTCGTCTCCAGCGACTTCTGATATTCCGTCCAGCGGCTATCCGGGTCGCGATCGCTTTCGATCGCGTTAATGAACTGATGAATCTTCGCGTCGAGGTTGTCCAAATAATGGACGGCCACTGCCTCTGGCACCGCCGGCAACTTCGGGCTGCCGAACTCGTACTTGCCGTGATGGCTGAGCACGATGTGTTCGAGCAGCCAAAGAATCTGATCCGGAATCGGCTTGCCGCGCCGCCGCCCCGCCGCTTCGGTCTTTCGTTCGATCCAGAGAACGGCCTGAGTGATGTGCCCGATGAGCTGGCCACCGTCTGTGTAGGCGATGTTCGACTCGTAGGTCAGCTCCGCCGATTTCCCGATGTCGTGCAGAAACAATCCCGTCAAGACCAGGTCCAGGCTCAACTTCGGATACCGGGGAATGACCACCAGCGCCAATTCCAGCAACGCCAGGGTGTGCTCCAACAGCCCCCCGATATACGCGTGGTGCAGGTTCAGCGCCGCCGGCGCCCGCCGGAACCGCTCCATCAACTCGCGGTCGCTCAAGAATTCATCGATGATCGCCCTCAAGTCCGGGTGTTTGACCCCGCGCAGGACCTCCACGAACCTCGCCCACATCTTTTCGATATCGTTCTTGGTGGCCGGGAGGAAATCGACCACGTCGAATGAGCCTGGCTCGGCCGCACGGATGGCGTCGATAATGAACTGAAGATTGCCCTTATAATTCTCCGTTCGGCCCTTGAGCCGGGCGAAGCCGCCTTCGGGCAGATCACGGAACATTTCCTCGGTAGCCTGCCACGCTCGGGCCACCAATTGACCGGTGCGATCGACCAGCACGGCGTGGATGTACAAGCCCCCCTGGTTGGTAGTGCGCAAATCTTTGGAGCGGATCAGGAAAACCTCGTCCTCGACCCGCTGACCGGCTTGGAATTCGGCAATGAACTGACGAGGCACGCAAGACTCCTGTTCGGCGGACTCACCGGAAACCAGAGTCTAGGGCCGAGTCGACGTTCAGGCAAGATGATCGCGCGACGCGAAATCGTACGGAAAAAAACAGCGCACCGCGATCAACAACGAAGAATTAACAGCCCTCAGAAGACTTCATTGCGCATGGTTAGGAGCTGCGCCGGTCGGCGAACGTTAAGGAATCACAGGCAGGCTCTGGCCCAGGTAGGCATCGTATTCACCGGCGCCGATCATGAGATCGATCAGCTCAATGAGATCAGCGGGCGTGAGTTGCCCCGAGCGATTGATGTCCACCGACCATTCCGGAAACACTGCCTCTCCCGCCAGTGCGCGCACCAAGGCATCCACGTCCTGGGGGTCTCTGACGCCGTTGTTACCATCCACGTCCCCCGGCAAGAATCCCAGCGTTGCACTTGAGCCGCTCATCGTGTGCATAACCGTGGTCCAGGCACCCACGTCGATGACATCATCTAGTTCCAGACCCACACGATTCTCGCCGGTCGCGATTACTTCCTTAACCAATGTGGCCGTGGCAATCCCATCGTCTTGCGTCACCACGAAGTCCTCGCTCGTCAAACCGGAGATGTCCCCGTGAAACGTAACCTCCAGGAACAGCCAACCCTCCCGTGCCAAGGAATCGTCCGGAGGATGCGGCCGACGGGCGTCAATGGCCAGATCCGGCGGGTCGCGTTCGATGATCAATGGCCAGGTCTGGGCCAGCTCCATCGCCGCCAACGCGTTGATGCGGCCATGCCCGTAGAAGATGTCCCATCCCGGATCGCCGAGGTCAACCGCCGACGAAGTCATGATCCGTTCAAGGGACACGTTCGTCATCTGCGGGATGTATGACTTGATCAGCGAAGCCAGCCCGGTCACGTGCGGTGCGGCCATCGACGTGCCATGCAGACACCGATAGCTATGGTTTGTCCACGTCGAGTAAATGTCATCGCCGGGCGCGGCCAAATCAACCGCCGCGCCATAGTTACTGTTCCATCCCGAGTTGGCAACCGTCGCCAGCATGTCGCACTGGTTCGTCGCACTGACCGCCATGCAGTTAGGCAGGACCGCGGGATACGCCACTATGCCGGGATTACCGTTGCCGGCTGCGGCGATCAGCAACGCGCCACGCCGATAGGCATAGTTCACCGCGTTCTCCAGGACGATGCTGCTGGCTGATCCCGGTGTTAAGTAGAATTGCAGACTCAGGTTAATGACGTCGGCTCCGCGATCGGCGGAATAGATAATCCCCTCGGCCACATCGGAGGTACTCCCCCCACAATTGGGCAAAACCTTCACCGGAAGGATCCTCGCCCCTCCGTTCACCCCGGCTACGCCACAGAACCCGTCACAAGTCTGGTTGGGATTCTGTGGCGTCGGACACAGGACCTGACAAGGCACTTCATCGTTAATCGCCGCCGCGACGATGCCCGCTACATGCGTCCCGTGCGGACACGTGTCGTTGGTATCCGTGATGGGATTACACTGACCCGCGGGGCATTGCGCATTCGAAGTGCACTGCATTCCATGGTTCGATCCGCCCACGCAGTTCGAGATGACCGTGTTGCGTCCGATCAACAAGCGTCCGCTGAATTCCAGGTGCGGATAGACCCCGCTGTCCACAATGGCCACCGTGACGTTGTTGGTGCCCTGGTGAATCTTCCACGCCTCCGGGGCGTCAATATCCACGTCTTCACACCAATCAACGTTGTCCGCACAAGAGTCGTTTGATGGGCCCGTGTTCCGCACCCCGGTGTTGTGCATGCTCCATTGACGGTCGAAGTCGGGATCCATCGGGAAGACTCCATCGGCCACGCTGGCCACTCCGTCAGCACCCGCCTCTTCGACTTCCAGCGGATGGCCCGCGAGCGCCGCTGCCATCGCCGGCGTATCGGTTCCATGCGGAACATCGATCACGTAGTATCGATCAAGGCCGAGTTTGGCTGCCAGCACCGGATCGCCGAACGGCTCGGGATAAAACGGTCGAATGGTCAGCGCCCCCCACCCATCCAGGGTCCGGCGCAACCGAATGCTCAATTGTGCTCGATCGACCTCGCCCGGCGCCGCGGCGGCGTTGCCCCTCTTCTTGTCGGGTAGCGCCGGCTTGAGCGTGCGCGCCAGACCGGGTGTGATCTTGACCAGGACTTGCGATGACGAATACCCGCCCTCTCGATCCGGGCCGACGGAACGAGCGTCTCCCTCCGCCGGCGAAAGCGGCGCGCTACAGAGCACGATGATCGCCGCGGAAAGAACCCCCGCGACCCATCCACGTCTGCAAGAAAAGCCCCCGATCGCTCCCGATCGCGACAACATCAAGCCCCCACCTACCAAACCCACCGCGCGTTCACGATGCCGAGCCCGTGCCGCGCGCTCCCCGACCGCGCTCTCAACAACCTGCAAGTGACATCATCGTGTCAGTTAGATGCGACTCAAACGCGACCGGTTGATCCTGAGGCCCCCATCCCCGAAACGGTCGCTTTCGCCGGCCCGCCGCTTCCCTGCGTGAACCCGCGGCGCGAACGGTGGGGTGTACTTATAGGAGCCTCCCGGCCCAACCCCCCAAGCCGGACTTGTAATGATAGTGCCTGCGGAACGACGCTTCAAGCAACAGTTGTGTCATGAATCTGCCTCGGAGTTCAGCCACGATGAAATCCCTGTGGTCGTTCCATCAAAAACTCGCGCACCAAAATAGAGTCGGAGACCGAAGGTGGCGATGTGCCGAAATCTCAGTTTTTTTTGGACTTCGCGCGTGACATATAGTCTATTACCTATATAATGGCGATCCATGGTCCGAATCGCCGCGGATATCGACGTCTTTCAAGCCATCGCCGACCCGACTCGCCGGCGAATGCTCGGCTTGCTCGCGGAACGCGAACGGCCGGTCATGGAGCTGGTGGACCATTTTGACATCACCCAGCCCTCCGTGTCCCAGCACCTGCGGGTGCTGCGGGACGTCGGCCTGGTTTCGATTCGCAAAGCCGGTCGACAACGCATTTATCAATTGAACTCGGGTCCGATACGCAACGTGGCCGATTGGGTGCGCCAATTTGAACGGTTCTGGGACGAGCGGTTGGACCGGCTCGAGGGCTATCTGGCCGGCCAGCGGAGAAACGCGTCGAAACATCGAACAACCACGGGACATGATGATGAATGACACGATTCGCAAGGAGCGTCTCTACCCCGATCCACCGGACCGCGTCTGGGTCGCCTTGACCGATCCGCACGCCCTGGCCGAGTGGCTCATGCCCAACAATTTCGCGCCGATTGTCGGACATCGCTTTCGGTTTCAGGTCGATCCGATGGCCGGCTGCGTAACGGTGACGGAGTGCGAGGTCTTGGAGGTCGAACGACCGAGGCGGCTCGTATATTCCTGGCTTCCGCTACCGATCCCAAATCAAACGGGCCCCAGGCCAAATCCGTCGGTGGTGAGTTGGACCTTGAAGCCGGAATCGGGTGGGACGCGGCTGCTCCTGGAGCATTCGGGCTTGGCCGGTGTTTTCCCGTGGTGGCAACGGTTCATGTTTCGATTCGGCTGGGGTACGATGATCAAGCGATTGATCCCCAAGGTCATGCGCAATGTGGAGGACGGCGTGTTCACGCCGGGCGCGATTCCACTTCATAAACGGTGCTACAAGACCAAAACCCTGCCGGCGGAACTGACACGATGAACGGCGAGAGCCGGGCGGTGGGCCGGCATGGTTTTCTGAATGGGATGGGCGAATTCAGGTGATCGAAGGTTTACATGGAAAGGACATCGAAATGAAAGCGCGAAGAATGGGAACGTGTGCGGCCATGGGTTTGATCGTCCTGTTGGGAACGATGACGGCGTTTTCCCAGGACAAGCCCGCCCCCGGATCGAAGGACAAGCCTACCACCGGATCGAAAGACACGCCGCCGGGCGGTGCGCCGGCGCAACCGGATGAGGCCGAAATGGCCAAGGCCATGGAGGCGTACATGAAATTGGCGGCCCCGGGCGAGCAACACAAGCTGCTCGACCCTTTCATCGGCAAGTGGAAAACCGCCACGAAGATCTTCATGGGCGGTCCGGGCTCGCCCGCCATGGAATCCGTCGGCACCTGCGAGAACAAGTGGGTTCTCGGAGGCCGCTTCGTCTACACCGAGCAGAAAGGCACCATGATGGGTCAGCCGTTTGAGGGCATGGGCCTGACCGGCTTCGACAAGCCGCGCAACATGTTCGTGTCCATGTGGGCGGACAATCAGGGGACTCACCTGCTCACGATGAAGGGCATGGCCGACCCGAGCGGGAAAACCTTCACCTACTACGGCGAGATGGACGAAGCATCCATGAACGTCTATGGCCGGATGGTGAAGTACGTCACGCGGGTGATCGACAAGGACAAACACGTCTTCGAAATCACCGACCTGCACGCGGGCGACAACTACAAGGTGGTCGAGATCACGTACACGCGGCAATAAGGACCAATCCTCAATGATCGATGGTCCGTTGGCGATGGTCTCCGGCATGCGTAAGCACGTCGCGAGTGACGCTTTCGTTTGTACAGCCACAATGCCGGCGGATTCGTTTTTGAAAGTCCCGGTTTTGGCATGTGCCACTCCGTGTCACTCGTGCCAATGCGTGACACTTGTCGGAAAAACAAGGGGGAAACGGGCGCGATCGCCGTTCGCATCGTACGCGACCAGTTCGCGTATTGATCGTTTTTGGTCCATTTTCGATCGTTTTTTGATGGTTTTCTGACGTTTTTCGATCGATTTTGGATGGTTTTTCGATCGTTTTGCTCCTTTTTTGATCGATTTTTTGATGGGAGTGTGCTCATATGAATCGCCTTTCCGCCCGTCGTTCGAGTACCGGCCCCCGTTCCGTGATCGGTCACGGGCAAGCAGGTCTAGCAGAGCTTGCCCATGGCACCCATCATCCAAGACCACTGCTCGAGAGCAGTGGCACGCAGAGCAGTGGCACGAACCGAGGGGGCTACCTCCTCCCTCGTATAACCAGATAACGCCATAGCCGATCGAGGGTGGGTTGGATTCACCGATCAGCCCCTGGCCAGGGCAAAAAAAGGGGGTTGCGGGAATGCCTAACTCGACGGTGCGACCAGACCAGTCAACCGGAATGAAGATCAACAAGGTAACGGACAGAACGGAGGAAGAACTGCCTCGAAGCGCTAGTAGCGCACGATTGTTACGCTTTCCTAGAAACTGGAAACTAGAAGACGTGATCAACTTGCGTGGCCGGCGGCCACGGTGTTTTTGCCGATTCGCTTGGCGGCGTAGAGGGCCGCGTCGGCGCGGGCGACTAGTTCGTGGCCATTGGCGCATTTGTCGTCGTTCAGAGACGCGACGCCGGCGCTGAGGGAGACATTGGATGAGGGACCGAGCCGTCGGGCGTATTGCCCGAACAACTTGACGATGCGGTTGGCGATCATGGCCGCCGGCTGGGTCCCGGCGCCGGGCAGCAAGAGAATGAACTCATCGCCGCCATAGCGAATGGCGTGGTCCGTGGGACGGATTGAACCCTTGAGCAACGCCCCCACGAATTTGAGCAGGGCGTCGCCGGCCTGATGACCCAGCGAGTCGTTGTGTTGCTTGAAGTTGTCGATGTCGATGGCCACCGCGGAAAGCTCCATTCCCTCGCCGCATTGTTGCTTGAAGATGTGCTCGAGGTGTTCCTCGAGATAGGCGCGATTGCGGAGCTTGGTCAGCGGGTCAGTGTACACCCGATCCTCGGTCCGACGAAGCTGGCGTTGAAATCCCTGTTCTTGTTTAGCGATTTCGCGCTTGGCGGTTGCCTCCGCCCGGCGGCGCTGGGCGTCGGTGTGGACGAGGTCCTTTAGAAGTTCCTCAAAATGGATTGCGATCTGGGTCGTCTCCCGCCACCCTCCCGGTTGAAGGGGCTGACCCCGCTCGATAGCCCCTCGCGGATCGCCGATGACGTGACCCAGGTTACGCAAGGGCCCCGCCACCCTTCGATTGAACCAGCCAGTGAGCGACAAGAACCCGAACAAACCCGTGGCGGTGACCGGTGCCGCGAACAAGAACATCGATTCGATCCATTCTCCGGCGGACGGCTCGGCGGCGAGCAAAACCGCGATCCGGGCGAGTGATCCTTCGCCACTACCGATCAACGAGACGATCACGCAATGCGCGGATGCATGCTCGCCGGTTTCGGGTTGGGTAACGTCGACGTCCAACATGGTCGCCGGGCCGCTGCCCGCCCGGGCGATCGGATCACGTCCGCTCATCGCGAGCTCAAATGCCCGCCGGTGGCCAGGTCGGTCCGGGAACATCGATTCGATACTTCCCCCCGCGTCCAACCGAGCGACGGCCAGCAACCGATCGTAATGCGAGCGCATTTGCTCGACGGTTCCGGCCCAATCGCCGTTGGATGCTGATGCGACGGCCGCCGACACAAGCTGCGCCTGTTCAATGACCGCTCTCTCGGTCTCGGAGCTTCGCTGACGGTGTTGCTGCCAGGCAAACGTGGTCAATATCAGGACCATCCCCGCACACAGGGTGCGCAAGAGGCGCCCTGAGAACGCGGACGCAATGGTCTTGTGCCGGTGTGGTTGCACGATGCGTTACGTTTCTTTTGCGGACGTTTTCCGAGTTCCCTTCGATCGATAAGTCTTGGGTGGCCCCCGCCATTCACCAAGCTGGAAGGACGACCCGGCGGCACGGGATATCACGAACGCTTTGAGAGTCTCATGGGTAATCTACGATATCCGCCGACAGATGTGTTGAGGATTATCGTGTTACTGCACGTGGATTGTCCTAGCGGCGCCTCAACGCCGTACGCAACAAGTGGGTGAGACGATCGCAGATAAACTCTCGAAACGTCGTGGCGTTGAGTTGGCGAAGACGGAGCATGGGTCCAGTGGCCAGTTCGCCGTGAAAGTCGGGTGTGTACCGTACTTCGTGGAAGGCGATTCCCTCGCCCGTGACCGTTCCGTGCAATTGGGTTCGGAATTCGCCGGTCGCGAACTCGAACTTGATTTCACGCCCGCCCTCAAGGAAGTTCGACGCGTCCATCTGCATGGAGATCCCGGACTTTGAGTACTTTTCAACGAGGTCGACGAAAACCGGCACCAGCTCATTGACGGTGAGGCCTCGCAGCGCTTGCAGCGGACTTTGACCGGCTCGGCCATCGTCCACCGAGTCCGCGCCCCGGCGCTTCATCACATCGATGAGGGCATCCAGCTCGTGTTCCATTTCATTGACGTCCGGAGACTCGGAGCCCGCGGAAAGGTCGTTGTGGATTTCCGCTGCGGTTGACATGACGATTGATCCATTCTTGTGACGCGATCGAATCATCGGATTCGTTCGCGCGGTGCGTCCGAAAACGCGTACTGCATTCCCAACCCCGCCGCCCCATCCGGCGCGGCAGCTTCGGCCGAGCGCCGACAACTCCATCGATAGCTTACGATTGGGGTGTCGGGTCGGGCCTAATGATCGATAAAACTCGTATTCGCGGCTTACGGTTGACGCGACTCACGCCGTCACGTATCATTTTCACGAGTCGAAGTTTTCGTCGTTCATCAGCAGGCCTGTTGCTTGCCGCTGGCAAAATGATCCCGTCATGCCGGCCTGTTCAGGGCCGGCGTCAGTTTTCGCCGGCGCCGCCGAGGGCCCGCGCCTGCCGGTGAACATGCGTAATCTCCCGTGACGGAAAATGGGTGGGACCGTCAGGGCCAGGGAGATGGAAAAACGCCTTCACCTCCTCCGCGGAGTTGGACCACTTGGCGACGCTGCACGTGCTTCAGGGTCCGGACAAAGGCCGGACGTATGAGACCCCAAACGAGGCCCTGGTCATCGGCCGGTCCTCTGACCAGGTCCACCTTTCGGACACCAGCGCTTCGCGTCGACACGCCGAAATCCGCCCTTCCAACGGCCATTGGCTGCTGACGGATTTGAACAGTTCCAATGGAACTTACCTCAACGGTCAACGGGTGGTGAGCCCGGCCAAGCTCAAGCACGGCGACCAGATCAAAGTCGGGAGCACGCTTCTGGTGTTTCATGGTAAGGACGACGTCGAAACCTTCGCCGGCGCCCAACGGCTCACCGACCTGCTCGATCTGGATGCCGCCGGTTCCCTGGGCGGATCGTCGATCCTGTCTTCGATGGACGCTTCGGAGGAGAGCGTGATCCTCCAGCCCCCCGAGACCGCCGACGCCGTGGCCGCCTGGAACGTCGTCTACAAGGTGGCCGAAACGCTGGGAACCACCGACTCCGCCGACGCGTTTCTGGAACGGGTGGTGGACATTCTCTTCGAGCACCTGATCGTCGATCGATTGGTTCTCTTGCTCTACAACGCTCAAACTCGGGACGTCACGCCGCACCTGGTTCGCTACCGAACGCGAGATCGCGGACGACAGCCCAAGATCGTTACCTCGCGAACCATCATCAATCACGTTCTAACCACAAAAGATGGCGTGCTCTGCGCCAACGCCATGACGGATGACCGCTTCACCGCCGAGAGCATGCAGGACAGCATTCATCAACTGGGGCTGCGGAGCATCATCTGCGTGCCGGTAGTGGCCAGGGACGGAATCCACGGCGTGTTGCATCTCGATTGCTCCATGTCCCACCACACGTACACGCAGGAACAACTTCGGCTGGTAGTGGCGATCGGCCGGCTGGCGGGCATGGCCATCGAGAACTTCCGTTTGCTGGATTCGCGCATGAAAACGGCGCGGCTCGCGGCGGCGGGTGAAGCAGTCGCCTACCTGTCGCACTACATACGCAACATCCTTCAAGGCATGCAAGGCGGAGCCGAGGTCGTTGAGCTGGGCATGAAAAAACAGCAGGCCGAAATGATGCAATCCGGCTGGAAGCTGATGCGCCGCAACCTGGACCGCATTTTCCTACTGACGATGAACATGCTCACCTTCAGCAAGGACCGGCAGCCGCGAATCGAAACCGCGCAGCTCAACAAGGTCATTACGGACGTGCTCGGCCTGGTCCAGGGCCGGGCCGACGAGAAAGGCGTGATCTTGTTGCCGGAGCTCGAGGAGATACCGGCGATCCCGATGGATCCCGACGGCGTTCACCAGGTCGCCCACAACATCGTGCTCAACGCCATCGACGCCGTCCCCGAAACCGGCGGCCGGGTCAATGTATCGACCCATTTCGACCCCGAACGTTGCGTCGTGGTCCTTTCGATCGCCGACAATGGACCGGGAATTCCGGAGGCGGAGCGCGAACGGATTTTCGACGCGTTCCACTCTTCAAAGGGACAGGGGGGCACCGGGCTCGGGCTGGCTGCGGCCAAGAAGATCGTCGATGAAATGGAAGGCAACATTGAGGTGCAGGACGCCGCCGGCGGCGGCACCCTTTTCCGAGTTACGCTGCCGGCTTCCCACGTGAAGCTGGTCGATAGCGAACGAACGTTGGGCCCCGGGACGCAATAATCGCTTCCAGCGATGGCCACGCTCGTGAAGCCATCGGCGATCTAAACCCGCCCGGACAGAGCGTCTCGGCTAGCACAACTCACTGCCTGAATCTCTCGCCCTGTTCCACGTCTTCCCGGCGTGGCTCGCCACGATACTCCGGCGGATTCTTGCGGAACTCCTCCATGCCAGGCGGCTCGGGAAAGGCTCGTTCGATCGCCCACGGCGGCTGCTGCTCAGCACATAGTTTCTCCAGGTAGGGAAGAAGGCCGTCGTACGCCATTTGCTGCTGTTCGAGCGGCAGATTCCGCCACAAACGGGCCTTGAACAGCGGCTCGATCTGCTGGTCCTGCATGAAAGCCATCACGTCATCGCGCAGCATGACCACCGGCGTTTGCAGTTTCCGCCGCTCGTTGAGGTCCTTCTGAGTGTCGATCATCCAGTAGTCGTAGCACTTGCGGGCCAGCCTCATGGAGTTGATTCCGGAGGAGACCTGCCCAACGGCGAATTGCTTCAAGGCCCGGCGCGTGAAACTGCGAACGATCGCGGCCGCGGCTCGCCACGTGTCCAGGTGCTCCAAGAGTTCGTCCATGACGAATGCGTCCAGCGTGACCAGGTAGCGCTGTTGCGTCGTGCCGTCCGGCTCGGGATTGTTCTCCCGGAGCCAGGCGTAGAAGTTCTCCGCCTGCTTCAGGTTCTGCTCGCCACCCTCGGTGTACAACAGCTGGATCCATTGGTGCATCGCGCTGACGAAGCCGGTCATGTAGTTCGGACCGGGTGTGCCCTCTCTGAATCTCGGATGGTCGCCGAACTGCTCCTTCCCCAGGCGCATGTACGTGTCGTACAAATACGGGATGTATCGCGTGTCCGGCGTCAGTTCGATGTATGACTCGAAGGCGTCGTCAAAATTAGGGTAAAGAACCATGCGTCCGCGGGTGACCAGGTTTTGCAACGAAAAGAATACGAACCGGGCGGTGTTCATCGAGTCGGCCGGATCGGTCCGGACATAACCCTTGCTGATCTTGTCTCCGTAACTGGACCAATACAATGAATGAGTAAACGCGTTGCGAAGGTCCAGCGGACCATACTGATTGATCATGAGATCGTATAATTCGTCGAGATCGAATTTGTATGGCTCGCGAAGAATCCGCGACCGGATCGCGCTCAGCAGTCGCTCGACGGTTTCATTTCGCGCCGGGTCGGTGATCAGCCGGATTCGCCGTTCATCCAAGTTATCCGTGGGAGACGGCTCCTTGAGCAGCTCACGAAGTTGAAGTTCCGGCCGTACATGCCGGGCCACAAACTCCAAAAGGGTATGATCCGGCTCCAGTTCCAAGTTTCGCAACTCGCCGACCAGCTCCGCGACTTCGCCATCCTCTCGGATCAACCGGTCGAGGTCACGCGGCGCGTCCACGACCCGCTTGAGCCAGGCGAAATACTCCTGATCATCGAGCGCCAGCGGTGGCGGACCGAGAATGCGCTCCATCTCGACGGCCAGGGCCCGCTTGTAGTTCAAATGCTCATCGTCAAGGAAGTCCCCGATCTTGTGCCAGTAGATCCACGCCAGTTCCTTGTAGAGGGTGACGGAACGCGGATTGTACTGAATCCCTTTATCGCGAAGAATCTTGATCCCGTTTTGCACCCACTGCCAGCGGGCTTCGGGCGTGTATTGATTAACCGAGATGTTGTACGCCATGTTCCAAGCCGCGTAGACCCAAAGCTTGGGGAAGCGCGGGGCGAGAGCGCACACCGTCTGGTGCAACTGAAGGGCCTCGTAGTCCTTACCCTGTTCTTTGAGTCGCTCGGCGCGGATCGCCGCCCAGTCGATGGCCAGGGCCCGGAAGGTGCCGAGTTTTCCAATCAGAGCAATGTCAGGAGGCAGGCCTTTGATCGAACTCGGATCAACGACAAGCTGCCGCTCCTTGCGAATGGCGTTCATCGGCGAGATCAGCAACCCTGCACCGGCCACGCAAAGCACGGCCGTGCTGATACCGATGACCTGCACGATGACCTCGTAGCGCTTGGCCGATTGCCGGGCGGCCAGGTGCTTCGGAAGGGTATAGCTCAGAGCTTGTGACATGGCCGCTGCGTGGACTCCACGTATTCAGTGTTCAGCGTTCTCACATCGACACCTCCGCCAGCTCGCGCCGATAAAACAACAGCACGGCGAGCCCCAGCGCAATGGATGTCTTGATTAATCCCAGTTCGGAAATACCCTGCAATACCCAAACCAGGCTCACGTTGCGGCCATTGACCAGATCGTCCACCGCATCGAACCGGGCAAAATCGGGGATGACCCAGCCCAAGGCGCCATATACCGCCGCGATCGAGTTCAATGCAAACTCCTTCGGCGAGGATAACATATTGGCATAATCCGCGGATGAGAAATCAATCGAGTCCATGATGAACCCACGGGCCCCCGCCAACACGTACACCGTAAACGACGCCAGAGCGGCCACCGGGAAAGAAAAGCACGTCGTCATCAGGATGGCCACCGCGGCCAGGAACATAAGCTTGCAAAACATCAGTATGGCCAGGCGAAACAGATTCCCTTCGAAACTGCCCACGATGAACAACAGCTCCACCTCGTCGGCCTTGCGAAACTCGATGACATTGCGAAACTGCGGCTCCGCCGGGTGCGGATTCTGGTTGATAAAACGGACGGTAAGCGTGTGATCTTCCGCCACGGCGTCGGCCGGGATAAGGATGTTGTGATACCGCCCCACCATATGCCGCGTTCCAACCTCGTATTCCGGCGTTCCCTTGAAACGGTTTCCAAACAGCCAGCGCGACCGATAGATTTCGTCCGGCGGATAGCCCGTTACTTCGGCCTTATAGCGCAGGTAGACGAGGCTCTTGGGCGATCGATCCACCAGAATGTTTTCGAATTCAAATAGCCGAGCTTCTTGGGGCCCGACAATCCGCCACTTGGCCTCGTGTTTCTTTGACAGTCGATCCTTTTCCGCCTCCGGGTCGAAGTTCGGCACGTTGTCATACAAGCCGTCTTCGACGTTCCGTTCCAGTTCGGCCTCGGCCTCGCGGGCGAAGTTCGGCAGCTTGGTCTCGATGGCGTGCCGTGCCACCAGCACTTCGTTCTTCAACGCCGCCGCGTCATAGGTAGGGTCGATGGGCGGATGTGTGCGCTGGATGTAGCGAACCATTCCATAAATGGTCAGCGTTGTGCAGATCAGGAACGACGCGTTGAGCAGCGTGATCCCTAGCCATTTGCCAACGATGTACTGCCACCGCGCTACCGGCTTGGTCATCACGAGGAAGATTTGGCGATTCGACACCTCATCAGAGAGCGAGCGCGACAAGAAAATGGTCACCATGCCGAGCAGTAGCGCCGTCGCCGAAAAACCGTACGCCATGAAGCTCTGCACAGCGCCCGTCAACGAGCTATCGCCCTCGATCGAAAACGGCAACCCGAGCACAACCAAACCGATCAGCACCAGGAAGACGAGGGCGATCTTCATACGGACCCCCTCGGAGATGGTATGGCGTGCGACGGCCCAGACGCGGCTCACGACCGGCCCTCACGCGCCGCGTCCCGGTTCCGATCTTCGCGAAGCAGATCGTCAATGACCGAGCGATCCGCCTGCGGTGCCTTCGGTCGGCCGGCCGGCGCCGGGGCAATCGTCGGGGCCGACGCCGGGGCCTGTGGTTGGTCATCGTCCGATTCCGCGCCTTCTCGTTTGAGCAACTGATCGATGACTTCGCGGGACGGCTCATCCTCGCGGCTCGTCGCTCCGATTCTCACGGCCTCAACCGTCTTCGGGCGTTGAGCGGCGCTGACCAGGGTTTCGACGATCTCTTCAGCGCTGCTCTTCGTGGGTTGACTGAGGAATTCGGGTACCATTCCACCGCGTCGCGCCCCCGACGTCCGGATATTGGCTGCCTGCGCCTCCTCGACGATCCGCAGAAAGAAATCCTCCAGCTTCACCCGAGGATTGGAAACCGTAACGATGTCCTTCCGCTCCAGCCGACGCAGCAACTCGCGCACTTGCAGAATCGTCTCCTCCTCCAAGGGCGGCGTGGTGATCAGCGTCACGTCTCGTTCACGCAATAGTTCCGAAATGTCCCCCACCGCCCGTTGCTGACCGCCGTACAAGATCGTCACCCGGTCGCACACGTCCTCCACGTCGGCCAGCACATGACTCGACAAAAGGATCGTTTTTCCCTTACGACCCAGCGTCCGGATGACGTCTTTAATCTGCCGCGCTCCGATCGGGTCCAAGCCGGAGGTCGGTTCATCCAGGATGAGAAACTCCGGATCGTTGATCAGCGCCTGGGCCAATCCAATCCGCCGGGCCATTCCCTTGCTGTACTCGCCGATCGGCCGCTTGGCCTCGTGACGCAAGCCCACCATGTCCAAAAGGCGCTCGGTGCGATCATGTCGCACCCGCGCGGGCAACCGGAACAGCCGCCCGAAGTAATCGAGCGTTTCGCTGGCCACGAGAAAGCGATAGAGATAGGACTCTTCGGGCAGAAACCCGATGCGGGCCTTCACCGACACGTCAGTCGGCGCTTTTCCAAACACCGAGATACGCCCCCGCGTCGGATAGAGCAAACCGAGTAGCATCTTGATTGTTGTGGTTTTGCCGGATCCGTTGGGCCCCAACAACCCGAACACTTCGCCTGGCCGGATATCCAGATTGAGATCGCGGACCGCCTCCACCTTCGCCCGGCGCCAAAAGTCCTTAAAGGTCTTGCACAGACCAACGGTTTGAACAATGGGTGGGTTTGAGGCAATCATGGGGCACGACGTGGCACCAGCATTCACGCAACTCTTATTCTTTCTAGTCTCTAGTTTCCAGTTTCTAGTTAGTCCATTTCCGGCCCCACCGGCACCCACTTCGTCTTCTTCAGTTTCGAGGCGTCAAACTCCGTTTCCCGCACCCGCCGCTCCTCTTGCAAACGGGTCTCGTCAGGGTCCAACGGGATGTGCAGCCGGATCTGCGACTGCCCCGGCCGATAGAACTTGGAAACCCCCGGCTGTTCGAATATCTCGTTTTTTGTCTGTTCCCAGAGTCGCGCCACCAGCAGCGCCGGGTTTCGCTCGAATTCCGGCAGCAGTGTGCGATACAACTCCACGTCGCTCTGCATCTGCCCGACGACGGTCGACAAATATGATCCCGCGTCCTTGATTCGCTTGCCCGCTTCTCCTTCCACTTCCGATTCGAGCATGCGATCCAATTCCGCCAGTTCTTCCTCGTGCGGCTGGTTCGCCGCCTTGGCCCGATCGATCTCGTCCAACAACTCAAGGAGACGACCATGCACCGCCCCCGCCGCCTCGTTCAAAATCTTCGTCCGCTCCTGTTCCGCGTCCCGAATGTGCTTCTGCTTGAAGTTCTCCGCCACCTGCGTCGCGTCAAACGCCTTGCGCACCTGCATCGGCGGCGTCGGCTCGAACAACTCCACGCGGGTCACGGTAATACCCGAGTTCAACGCCGTCAGACGCTCGTTGACCAGCCGCTTCATGTCGATCTGCACCGCGTCCACCTTCGTCCGAATGGCCTCCTCGGCGGTGAGTTCACTGGCCACGTGGATACCGGCCGTCTCCACCAGGGCCTTGATCAGCCCCTCGGCGGCTTCAATCTCCCGCCCGGAGACCTGCGACACATACCCGGCCACGTCCTCAATCTTATACGTCACCTTCCATTGCACGTGGACCAATCCGGCATCGGCAGTGATCAGTGCTCCGTCGATCGCCGGCTTCAATCCCTCCGATTCGCCGCGTGAAATGAAGCTGAGCGGCTTGCCGACTTCGTTCTCATTGCGGCGGAACGTGTGGCTGTCGATCAGCAGATCATTGCTCTTGCGCGTCGGCAACGGCACGATTTCGTCGATGGGAAATGGCAATGCCCAGACCAGCCCCGGCTGCTCCACGCCCGGCCGCAGTTGACCCAATCGCAATCGCAACGCCTCTTCATGCCCCTGAATCCGACGGACATTGGAAAAGACGTACAGGATGAACAGCACGGCCATGATCACTTTGAGAATGCCGAAGCTCGCCCGCAACGCGTCGGCCAGCGATTGGCTGGCCGCGTCCATCGGCGCCTCCGCGCCGCCAGGATTGCGGTGATCATGATCGTCGCGATCGTGATCGTGATGATCGTGGTGTTGGTGCATGGCCTCTAATTAATCCGAAGTACGCGGCGCGGGAGAGGGCTGCCGCGAACGAGATGACCTGTCCTGCCCGTCAATCTGGCGGTTCGTAAGATCGCTTGTTGGAGCCCCACTCAGGAATTGTTGGCGGGTTTCTTCATCGAACACATCAAATGGAGCTTGGTCGGTCGTGATAATCAACGTGGTCCGCTGCTGAAGCGCCTGGGCCACAGTCCTCAATTTGTCCAGGAAGATCCGCAGTTCGGGATGCTGATCGAATTCTCTGTAGTACCCGCTGACCACTCGTTGGGCTTCAGCCTCGATGTCGGCCACTTTTTGCCTGGCCGCGGCCAGGATGCGCTCTTTGGATGCCCGTGCGCCAGCCAGGATGTCGTTCGCCCGGGCCTCGCCCTCCGCGTTGTATCGCGCGGCCTTGGCCTGTTCATGCGATTTCATGCTCTCGAATATGGCCGTGGTTACCGACTCGGGAAGGCCGAGCTTCTTGATCCCGAACCCGACGACCTCGATCCCGTAGGCGTCCATCACGTCCCGAGCTGTCGCCTGTTGAATCTCCTGTTCGATCGCTCGCAACTTCCGATCCGCCGGGCTGGTGGACACGAATTCGTCGAACCGATGCTGACCGATCACCGCGTGTTTGTGGGTGATGACCGCCGTCCGCAGCTTCTTTTCGCCGTCGTCCACACCCGCCGGGAAGTTCGTATGGAACTTCGACGCATCCGCGATCCGCCAGAGCGTGAACGTCGTCACCACGACGTTCTTGCCGTCAACCGTTCGCGTCTCCTCGGTCCGGTCATCCAGAATGCGAATTCGTTTGTCATACAAAACGACCGTCTGGATCGGCGGTGGCCACTTGAACTTCAGACCCGGCTCGACGATCGCTTCCGCCGCGGGCTTGCCCCACGTCTTGACGATCGCCATCTCCGTGAAGCGCACCTGGAAGGTACACATATAGAGGGCGAGCACCACCGCGACGAACAGGGCCGCCAGTATGGTACCGATGTTCTTCATCATTCATTCATACTCCGGTCCCGAAACCAAACGGTCACCCGGTATTACTGCAACAAATCCATCGAAAGCTCATCGCAGTACGGCAATTCTTGAGGCCGTTTCAACGGGCTTCCTTCGATCCTTATGTAAAGCAAACACCGTTGTAATACTAATGCCCCCCGCCGTGTTTCTTATGCTCCTTTTCCACGCCCTCGGATAGCACGCGGTCCAACCCCCCCTGCTCCACGCCGATGTATTCGATGACCACGTTCGTCGGATCACCCAAGATCACGTACTTCCGAATGTCATCGAGCTTTGCATAAACCTCCAGCATCTTGCGCTGCTTATAGAGCTTCGGCGCCGCCTCATACGCCGCCACCTCCGTGGCGAATGCCCGAACCTTCGCCGATGCCTGACTGATCAACTCGCTCGCACTCGCCCGGGCGTCCGCGATCAGCGCCGCCGCTTGTCCGCTCAATGGCGCCATCCCTTTTTCGGCGTTGCCCAGCATCAACTCGTCCACCCGCTGCTTCGCCTTTTCAAGCTCTCCAGAATCGATATTGGTTTGTGATTGCAAGCGGTCCCGGTGACGGACGGCCGCATCCAGGGCGAGGGCTCGCGACTCCATTCCCGCCACCGAAGTCAACGTTCGACGGGCCTCTCCCTCCGCCGCGTGGATCGTCGCCTGCATGTTGGTTTGAGCCGCGACCGCGCTCTGGAAGGCGGCGGCCA
>Ga0137429_1000351_pt1 | contig 20173 bp, 10 predicted proteins | sample EasRivERMZT736_2_FD_102304 | JGI IMG/M metagenome (GOLD analysis project Ga0137429, IMG submission 102304) | Soil microbial communities from meander-bound floodplain in the East River, Colorado, USA - East River MetaG ERMZT736_2 | ecosystem: Environmental > Terrestrial > Soil > Floodplain ...
GAAGGCCAAAACGACATCTGCCGGCGGTGGCGGCGTCTCAGCGCAACCGCCACAATCTCCTGCGGATCCCGCCCGCCGCGCAGCGGCTTAGTTCAACTTACATTGGACTGACCAGCCTAGATCTCTCGATCCTGCGAGGCTGGTCGGGGTTTGTCATCGGGGTTGTTCCTTCGGTGCTTTTGCAACTCCTTCAATCGCCCCGGATTGCCTCGAGATCCCGCTGGGGCGCGCGGCTGGATAGGCTGCGCGGCCCGTCTGTCTAGATCGGGGTGCGGGTTCCAGTCGGTTGCACCGGGCCTCCAGTGCGACGCCGCTGCCGGTTCGATCGGCCGGGCCCCCTCCGCTCCTCGACGGCGACTCACCGGCTGACCATCGCCTCATGATACGGACCTCGCCGTGGCCGAAAGGGTCCCGCGCCGTCGGGGCCCGGGACCGGTAGCCCATCCGAGTCTACTCCCGCTCGGAGTGCCGAACCAGCCGCCGCTGGCGGGCTGGGAGCGAGGTCGCGGAGTCCGACGTAGCCGTGACCCGGCTCGCGTACCCCGCGGAGACGGGCGTCGCGATCGCGCCCTGGAGATGGCCTGACGATCACACCGCCGCCACACTCCGCCAGCTGTGCAGGACCTGCAGGTAGTTGACCCGCTCGTAGGCGCCCGCGTCGGGGCAGCGCGCCAGGCTGAGGCTGCCGCGCGCCTGGGCCAACGATTCGTACTCGTGCTCCTCGAGCCAGCGCTCCATCTCGATACGCACGTGCGCCAGGTGCTCGGGACCGTGGCGCAGCAACGCGGAGACCATCTGCACGCCGTGCGCGCCCACCATGACCGCCTTGAGCACGTCGCGCGCGGTGTGGACCCCGCCGGTCACCGCCAGGCTCGCGCGCACCTTGCCCGACAGCACGGCCAGCCACGACAGGCGCAGCGGCAGCTCCGTCGAGTCGGAAAGCCGGATCGAGCGCACGACCTGCAGCTCCTCGATGTCCAGATCGGGCTGGTAGAACCGGTTGAACAGCACCAGGCCGTCGATCCCCAGCGCGTCGATCTCGCGGGCGAGGTGGGGAAGCGAGGTGTAGAACGGCGAGAGCTTCGCGGCCACGGGGATTCGCACGGTCTCCCGGACCGCGCGCAGCACGGCGAGCGTCCGCGCCTCCAGCACCCCGGCCGGCTCGGCCGCGTCGGTGGCGAGAAAGTAGAGGTTCAGCTCGAGCGCGTCGGCGCCCGCCTCCTCCATCCGGGCGGCGTAGTCGAGCCACCCCCCCGTGGTGTGGCCGTTCAGGGAGGCGATCACCGGGATCGCGACCGCCGCCTTGAGGCGGCGGAGATGCTCCAGGTACTCCTCGGGGCCGATGGCGAACTCCGGCAGCGCCGGGAAGTAGCTCAGCGCCTCCCCGAACGACTCCGCCCCGGCCTCCATCGAGTCGAGCGTCGCCTGCCGCTCCCCGGAGATCTGCTCCTCGAACAGGGAGCGCATGACGAGCGCCGCCGCCCCCGCATCCTCGAGGCGCCGCACGGTGTCGAGGTCGTCGACCAGCGGCGACGCTCCCGGGATCAGCGGGTGCGGCAGCTCGAGTCCCAGGTACGTCGTGGACAGATCCATGAGAACCTCCCGCGCTACGCCACCCCGAGGCGCGCTAGCGCAGCACCTCGCCGAGTGGACGGCGAGGGGTATGGTCCAGCACTCGATTCGCGTACCCCATGCGGAACGGCTGCTGGGGTATTCCGGCCCCCAGCGGCAGGAGCCGGGTGAGCTCCTCGCGGATCGCCTGCACCTGCACGGCCTGGCTCAGCGGCTGCAGGCCGATCGACTGGACGGAAGTCGTGAGGTAGATCCGCTCGAACGCCTGGCCGACCCGCAGATGGGACTCCGCATCGTCGCGATCCGACGTCAGGACTCCGAGCAGCGGCGAGTTCATCAGCAGCTCCGCCTCGGGGCGCGGGGCGAGCTGCCCGAGCTCGAGATAGGCCACCGCGATCTGGTCCAGCTTCGCCAGCAGCCACGGGAGCCCGAACACCCCTTCGTTGATCCAGAAGGCCAGCTCCTGACGGAACTCCGGGCGCGCGAACTGGCAGGCGTCGGCGCGCGTGACGAGCACGTCCGCCTGGCGCCGGAACACCGGGTCGTCCACGAGGAACAGCCGCACCCCGTCGTCCGTGCAGCACGACTCGAGCCCGCGGCGCACGTCGGAGGGGATCGCCCGGGCCTCGTAGCGCCCGTGATTCGTGTGCCGGGAGGTGATCTCCGGGAACATCCAGACCGGACGCTGCGACGCGGAGTCCCGCTTGGGGAGCACCCGCACCGTCGCCGCCAGATCGGACTCGGGTCCTTCGGGGAACAGCTGGACCTCGTGGGCGTACCCGAAGTGCTCGACCGCGATCAGCAGGTTCTCGAGGGCGCAGCCGAGGCTGATGTGAAGCTCCCGGCGGTCCGGGTCCGCCACCCGCAGCCACCGGGCGCGGTCGGCGTAGATGCCGATCTCCTCCTCCCCCAGCGCGAACTTCCACGGCTGGGTGTTGTGGCTCGACGGGGCGAGGATGGCGTAGCGGAGCAGAAAGCTCAGCGTCTCGGTGGAGTCGCCGTAGTGCGGGAAGAAATCCTCGCGGATCTTCCAGGGGCTCGGGGGTCCCTCGTCCTTCTTGATCACGACTTCCGTCCGGCGGCTTCCGGCTCTGCCTCGGTCTCCTGCGGCACCTTGATCCCCGCCAGGTCCTGGTAGAGGGACCAGCGCTGGCGGGTCGCCTGGCGCGACGCGTGCAGCAGTCGCTGGTAGCGCGGCGGGTCGGTCTTCTCGGTGATCCGGAAGCGCGTCTCGTTGCGCATGTACTCCGCCGGATCGATCTTCGGCGACCCGCAGTCGAGCTGCAGCGGCGGCAGCCCCTGCGCCGCGCGGCGCGGGTCGAAGCGGTACAGCGGCCAGACGCCGGAGTCGACCGCCAGCTTCTGCTGCTGGGCTCCGAACGACAGGTCGAAGCCGTGCGCGATGCAGTGGCTGTAGGCGATGATCAGGGACGGACCGGGGTACGCCTCGGCCTCGGCGAAGGCGCGCACCGTCTGGGCGTCCTTCGCCCCGAACGCCACGCGCGCCACGTAGATGTTGCCGTACGCCATGGCGATCATCCCCAGGTCCTTCTTCGCGGTCTCCTTCCCGGCGGCGGCGAACTTGGCGGCAGCGCCGAGCGGGGTCGCCTTCGACTGCTGCCCTCCCGTGTTGGAGTAGACCTCGGTGTCGAGCACCAGCACGTTCACGTCGCGCCCCGAGGCGAGCACGTGATCGAGCCCCCCGAAGCCGATGTCGTACGCCCAGCCATCGCCGCCCACCAGCCACACGCTGCGCGGGACGAGCGACTCGGCCACCGCCTCCAGCCGGCGCGCGCGCGGGTCGCTGAGCTTGGCAAGCGCCGCCTGCAGCGCCGCGACCCGGCGCCGCTGCGGCTCGATCTCCGCCTGGGCGCGGCGATCCGAGCCGAGGATCTCGGCGGCCAGCGTCCCCCCGATGCGGTCGGCCAGCTCTTCGACCAGTAGCCGCGCCAGGCGCTCCTGGGCGTCGACGGCCAGCCGCAGCCCCAGGCCGAACTCCGCGTTGTTCTCGAACAGCGAGTTCGACCACGCCGGCCCGCGCCCCTCGCGGTTCACCGTGTACGGCGTGGTCGGCAGGTTCCCCCCGTAGATCGACGAGCAGCCGGTGGCGTTCGCGATCAGCAGCCGGTCGCCGAACAGCTGGGTGAGGAGCTTGAGGTACGGCGTCTCGCCGCACCCGCCGCAGGCGCCCGAGAACTCGAACAGCGGCGTCACGAGCTGCGACCCCTTGTTGTCCAGGGCGAGCCGCTCGCGCGGCGGCTCCGGGAGATCGAGGAAGAAGGCGAAGTTCTCGCGCTCCGCCTCGCGGATCGGCCGCTGCGGGACCATGTCGATCGCCTTGTGGCGCGGGTTCGACTTGTCCTTCGCGGGGCAGACCTCGACGCACAACCGGCAGCCGGTGCAATCCTCGGGCGCCACCTGGATGGTGTAGCGCCACCCCTCGAACTCCTGGCCGCGGAAGTTCTGCGAGCGGAAGGTCGGCGGCGCGCCGGCGAGCTTGTCGGGCTCGTACACCTTGGCGCGGATCGCCGCATGCGGGCAGACGAACGCGCACTTGTTGCACTGGATGCAGATCGACGGATCCCAGGCTGGGATCTCCGTGGCGATGTTGCGCTTCTCCCAGCGGCTCGTCCCGAGCGGCCAGGTGCCGTCCACCGGGAAGGCGCTCACCGGCAGCCGGTCCCCCTGGTTCGCGAGGATCACGGCGGTGACGCGCTGCACGAACTCCGGCGCGAGCTCCGGGATGAGCGCCGGCCGCGGCTGCGCGCCCGCGCGGCGCCCCTCCAGGGGAACGGGGTGCAGGTTCTCCAGCGTCCGGTCGATGGCGGCGAAGTTCTTCTGGACGATCTCGGGTCCCTTCTTCTCGTACGTCTTCCGGATCGAGTCCCGGATCTGGGCGAGCGCCTCGTCGCGCGGCAGCACGTTCGCGAGGGAGAAGAAGCAGGCCTGCATGATGGTGTTGATGCGGCCGCCGAGCGCCGCCTCGCGCGCCACGCGCCCCGCGTCGATCACGAACAGCCGCAGTCCCCGCTCCAGGATCGTCTCCTGCATCTCGCGCGGCAGGTGATCCCAGAGCTCCTCCGGGGCGTACGGCGCGTTCAGGAGCAGCGTGGCCCCCTTCGCCGCGAACTCGAGCACGTCCATCCGCTCCACGAACTCGAACTGATGGCACGCCACGAAGGTGGCGCTCCGGATCAGGTACGGAGCGCGGATCGGGCGCGGACCGAAGCGCAGGTGCGACACCGTCACCGCTCCCGACTTCTTGGAGTCGTAGACGAAGTACCCCTGAACGTGGCGATCCCCTTCCTCCCCCAGGATCTTCGCGGTGTTCTTGTTGGCGCCGACGGTGCCGTCGGCGCCGAGTCCGTAGAACACGGCGCGGACCTCGTCGTCCGGCTCGATCTCGAAGTCGGGATCCGGATCGAGCGAGAGATGCGTCACGTCGTCGACGATCCCCACCGTGAAGCGGCGTCGCGGCGACGGGCGATCGCACTCGTCGAGCGCCGCCTGGACCATTGCCGGCGTGAACTCCTTCGAGGACAGCCCGTAGCGCCCGGCGATCATCCGCGCCTGCGGCCGCCCGTTCAGGAGCCCGGCGTCCGCCGCCTCGCGCAGCGCCGCCTCGATCTCGACGAACAGCGGATCGCCGACGGCCCCCGGCTCCTTGGTCCGGTCGAGCACGGCGATGCCGCGCACGGTCGGCGGCAGGGCGGCGACGAAGTCGGATAGCGCGAACGGCCGGAACAGCCGCACGCGGACCACGCCCACCCGCTCCCCTCGCGCCGCCAGCCAGCGCACGGTCTGCTCGGCGGTCTCCCCTCCCGACCCCATGAGGACGACGACGCGCTCCGCCTCCGGGTGGCCGGCGTAGTCGAACAGCCGGTAGCGGCGCCCGGTGAGCCCTGCAAAGCGCTCCATGACGTCGCGAACGATCTCGGGGCACGCGTCGTAGAAGGAGTTGCACGCTTCGCGCGCCTGGAAGAAGGTGTCGGGGTTCTGCGCGGTGCCGCGCAGCACCGGATGGTCCGGGGTGAGGGCGCGGGCGCGATGCGCCGTCACCAGCTCGTCCGGCAGCAGCCCCGCCAGGTCGGCATCGGACAAGGTCTCGATCTTCGCCAGCTCGTGCGAGGTGCGGAAGCCGTCGAAGAAGTGCAGGAACGGGATGCGCGACTCGAGCGTGGCGGCGTGGGCGATCGCGGCAAGGTCCTGCGCCTCCTGCACCGACCCGGAGGCGAGCAGCGCGAACCCCGTGGAGCGCACCGCCATCACGTCCGAGTGATCGCCGAAGATCGACAGCGCGTGGGTCGCGAGGGTCCGCGCGGCGACGTGCATGCAGAAGGGGTTCAACTCCCCCGCAATCTTGAACATCGCCGGGATCATCAACAACAGCCCCTGCGACGACGTGAAGGTGGTGGTCAGGGCGCCCGCCTGCAGCGCGCCGTGCACCGCTCCCGCCGCCCCGCCCTCGGACTGCATCTCGACGACCTCGGGGACGGCGCCCCAGAGGTTGCGCCGGCCGGCGACGGCCCACTCGTCGGAGAGCTCCCCCATCGCCGACGACGGGGTGATCGGGTAGATCGCGATCACCTCGCTGGCTCGATAGGCGACCGAGGCCACCGCCTCGTTCCCATCCACGACGACATTGCCTCGGGTGTTCATCGGTTTCTCCTCGATCGGCCGGTTGGGTGCATGCCCCGCCCTGGCGGCGACAGGGGGAGCGTCAGCCCTGCGTCTCGCCGTTGATCAGTCCGAACTTCCGCATCCGGTAGCGCAGCGTGTCCCGCGAGATCCCGAGGAGCTTGGCGGCGCGCACCTGGTTCTGGTTCGTCCGTTCGAGCGCCATGCAGATCGCCTGGCGCTCCATCTCCTCGAGCGTCATCGCCCCCAGCGGGACCGTGCCGGCGGCGGTCCCCGGACGCGCCTCCCCGCCGTTCCCGCCCCGGATGTTCATCGGCAGGTCGGCGGTGTCGAGGATCTCCTTGTCCTCCAGGATCATCGCCCGCTCGACGCTGTTGCGCAGCTCGCGGATGTTCCCCGGCCAGGGATACGCCAGCAGGCGCGCGAGCGCCTCCGGCGAGACGCCGCGCGTGTTCTTGCGGAACTCCTGGTTGTAGTGGTCCAGGAACACCTGCACCAGCACCGGGATGTCCTCGCGGCGTTCCCGCAGCGGCGGGATCGTGATCGGGATCACCTTCAGCCGGTAATACAGATCCTCGCGGAACTTCCCGGCCTGCACGTCATCCTCGAGAACGCGGTTGGTGGCGGCGATCACGCGCACGTCCACCATGATGTCCCGCGTCCCCCCGACCCGCTTGAACGTCTTCTCCTCGAGGAAGCGGAGCAGCTTGGCCTGCATCGCCGGCCCCATCTCGCCGATCTCGTCCAGGAACGCGGTGCCGCCGTCGGCCACCTCGAGGAGCCCCTTCTTCTGCCCCTTGGCGTCGGTGAAGGCGCCGCGCTCGTGCCCGAACAGCTCGCTCTCGAGCAGCGTCTCGGTGAGGGCGGAGCAGGTGATGGTGACGAACGGGCGCTCCCCCCGGGGACTGCCGTAGTGGATCGCCTGCGCGACGACGTTCTTGCCGGTGCCGCTCTCCCCCTCCAGCAGCACCGTGGTCGCCGGGCTGGTGCGCACCTTCTGGATCAGATCCATGACGTCCCGCATGCGCGGGCTGCGGCCCACGATCTGGACCTTGCCGCGCGTCTCCCCCTGCTCGGTGCGCAGGCGCCGCACCTCGCGGCGGAGGCGGGTCGTCTCCAGCGCCTTCTGCACGACCAGCACCAGCTCGTCGAGGTTGACCGGTTTGGTGAGATAGTCGAACGCCCCGAGCTTCATCGCTTGCACGGCGGTCTCCACCGTGCCGAAGGCGGTCATCATCACCGCCGACGTCTCCGGGTGATCGCGGCGCACCTGCTCGAGGATCTGCAGGCCCGTGGTGTCGGGGAGCCGGAAATCGAGCAGCACGAGGTCCGCCTCCTCCTCCTCGAGCTGCGCGAAGGCGGCCTCTCCCGACTCCGCCTCGCGCACCGCGAACCCCTCCTCCTCCAGCCGATGGCGGATCGACCAGCGAATCAGCTTCTCGTCCTCGACGATCAGGATGTGGTCACGGCTCATGGCTCGGCCTCATGGCAGGGCAAGACCACCGTCGCGGTGGTCCCCCTCCCCGCTTCGCTGTCCACCCAGATCTCGGCACCGTGGGCCTCCAGGATCTTGCGCACGATCGACAGCCCGAGCCCAGACCCGCGGTGTTTCGTGGTGAAGAACGGCTGGAAGATGTTCGGCAGGACCGACGCCGGGATGCCGCGGCCGGAGTCCTTGAAGGTGATCGTCACCCGGCCGCGCGCGGCCCGGGTCGAGAGTGTGAGCGTTCCGCCGTCCTCCATCGCCTGCACGGCGTTGTGAATCAGGTTCAGGAACACCTGCTCGAGCTGCTGGGCGTCACCCAGGACGGTGCCCGCCTCGGGCGGGAAGTCCTGCACCACCTCGATCTCGCGCAGCGCGGCCTCGTCGTGAAGCAAGCGCAGGGCGCGCTCGAGCAGCGCGTGGACCTGCACCGGCTGGCGATTCAGCAGCTGCGGGCGCGCGAAGGTGAGCAGGTCGCGCACCAGGTTCTCGAGCCGCACGATCTGGGCGACGACCTCGTCCATCACCTCCCGCTGCCGTTCGTTCACCGCGAGCGAGCGGAGCAGGACCTCCATCGCCCCCTTCATCCCGGCGAGCGGGTTGCGCACCTCGTGCGCGATGCTGGCCGCGAGCTCCCCGACCGCGGCGAGCTGTTCGCTGCGTTCGAGCGCCTTCTCCTGGCGCGTCTGGAAGTACGCGTCGAGGACGATCTGCGCGTCGAGGATCATCATCTTGGTGAGCGTTCCCATCGCCCGGCAGGCGCGCTTGGCGTCGGGGGCGAAGTGGTCCATGACGATCGGCGCCAGGTGGTCGAGGTAGACCCCGTAGGCGCCCAGGAACCACTGCGGGTGGAGGCCGATCCGCTCGTGCGTCCGGCCCACGCGCTGGCGATCGGCCAGGTACCCCTCACGCTCCGGGCCGGCCGCGAGACTGATCACGTAGTCAACCTGGATTCGCCGCAGCCGCTCGATCGTCTCCGCGTCGGCGAGCAGGTGGCGGACCGGCTCGAACTGGAACAGGTGCTGGTAGAACGCCTCGACGAGGTCGGCGGCGTGCCGCGCGAGCGGCTCGCGCATCTCCGCCAGGAGCCGGCAGTCCTCCGCTCCGAGGCGGAGGAAGCGGCGGCGCAGATCCAGGTCGATCTCGCCGCGCGGAGGTTGGGAATCTGCGGGGGGCAGCAGGGGGTCAGGCATCGGCACCTTCGGGTCGGTCGGTCGCGGGAGATGCGTAGGCACCCCCCTTTTTCGCCGCTGACCGCCGGATTCTAGCACGCTGCGTGATTTGCCCCTGGTCGCCATCACGAACCCTTCCACCGGCCACCTCATCGCTCGATCGGCGCGTCGCCGGGCCTGCCCCACCGCCCCAGGATGCACCGAAAGGCACCGGGCGGATCAGAACAGCAAGTCCCGAGCCATGGGTTCGGAGCCTTATTTTTCTGCGTGTTGGGAGCGACCCACTCGCCGCGCGCCGATGCGAGCCGGGAGAATGGGTCAAATGGCGCAGCGACCTCCTCGGTCCGGAGCGGTCTCCGCCTCGATCCACGCGGCTTGAAGCGGATGCGACGACCCGCCGCTGCGCCGCGGGACGGCGCGTGGCTTGCATTGGCGTCCTGGCGGGGAGGGTCGGGGCTCACGCAGGGCCCCGAGTCCCTCCGGCTCAGCCAAAGCACCCGAGGGACTCTCATGACGACGGACGTTCTCCCCGGCCAGATTCTGCTGCACCTGGCGTGGCTCGCTGCCGCGCTCGCGATCGTCGGCGCTTGGAGATGGTACCGCGGGGACGAGCGCGGGCGCCGGATCGCGGCGATCGGCACGTTCGGGTCCGCGGCCTCTCTCCTCTGGGCCTTCGGTCTGCTGCTCGCGGCGTTCCTCCAGAGCGACTTCCGCTACGCCCCGGTGGCCGGCTACTCCGATCGGTCGCTGTCGCTCCTCTACCGGTTCTCGGCCGTCTGGGCGGGAGCGGAAGGCTCGTTCTTGCTGTGGGCGATGCTCGGGGCGATGCTCGCCATCGCGCTGCTGCGTCTCGCTCCGAGCAGCGATCCGCTGGCGCTCGCCATCTTCCAGGCCAGCCAGATCGGGCTGCTCGTGATCCTGGTGATCCGCACGCCGTTCGCGCGCCTCGTGCCGGCGCCCGCCGACGGCCAGGGGTTGAACCCGCTCCTCCAGGACCCCTGGATGGCGACCCACCCTCCCATCGTCTTCCTCGGGTACGCCGCCGCCGCGGTGCCGTTCGCGCTGGCGCTCTCGGCAGCCTGGCGTGGCGATCGCACCTCGTGGATCGCACCCGCGCTGCGCTGGACCCTGGTCACGGTGCTGACGCTGGGCATCGGGATCCTCCTCGGGGCGTTCTGGGCCTACGAGGTGCTCGGCTGGGGCGGCTACTGGGGCTGGGATCCGGTGGAGAACTCCTCCCTCATCCCGTGGATCCTCGCGGTGGCGCTGCTGCACGGGTTGGTGGTGCAGCGCCAGATCGGGGCGCTGGCGCGCGCCAACCTCTCCATGGCGCTGGCGACGTTCGCCCTCGTCCTCTACGCCACCTTCCTGACCCGCTCCGGGGTACTGGCCACGGTCTCGGTGCACTCGTTCCCGGAGAGCGGGGCGTTCGTGCCGCTGCTCCTGCTGCTCCTCGCCGCTCTGCTTGCACCCATGGTCGCGCTCGCCCGCCGGTGGCGATCTCTGGCGGGGGGGCCGCTCTCCTGGACGCTCGACCTGGGGACCGTGCTCTCGGTCGGTGCCGCGCTCCTGGCCCTGTCGGCGGGGGTGATCCTGCTCGGCACCTCCTGGCCGCTGGTCACGCTTGCCTTCGGGAAGACGGTGGCGCTCAAGCCGGAGTTCTACAACGGCACGAACCTGCCGATCTACGTGGCGATCACGGCGCTCCTGGTCGCGGCGCCGCTCCTCGGGTGGAAGGCGATACCGTTCCGGCGCCTGGCGCTCGTCTCGATCGCCCCCGCTGCCACCGGGATCGCGGCGGTGGCCTGGGCACTCGGGGCGGGGATCTCGGCGCCGCTGCACCTGGCGCTCACCTTCTTCTCCGGCGCCGTCGTCGGCTCCTGCCTCGTGCGCGCGGCTCGGGTCGTGACCGTCTCCCCGCTTCAGATCGGCGCACCGGTCGCGCATGTCGGGATGGCGCTCCTCCTGCTCGGCGTCCTGGTCTCGTCGATCCGCGAGCAGCGGCAGGAGATCCGGCTCCCCCTCGGCGAGTCCGCGACCGCTTTCGGGCAGGAGCTGCGCTTCGAGGGGAAGGACGTGGCGGTGGCGGACCGCGATCGGCTGCGCGTCGTCGTCGATCCCGCTGGTGCCGCGGTGCGCGCGGACGTCGAGCTGGTCCCGACGAAGGGGGGTCAGACCCAGCACAAGCCGGCCATCGTCCGGCGGTGGCGAGGCGACCTGTACCTCTCCCCCATCGGGGTGGAGCGCACCGATCGTCTCGCGAGGCAACTCTCCCTCCGCAAGGGAGAGACGGCGCAGGTCGAGGGAACCTCGCTCACCTTCGAGCGCTTCCGCGTCGGCGACCACAGCGACGGGATGACCGTCGCGGCGGTCTTGCGCCTCGCCGACGGCACCCCTCTGGAGCCATCCCTGCAGATGAGCGCCGGCAGCCAGGAGTCACATCCGGTCAGCGTGGAGGCGACCGGCCTCCAGGTCGCGCTGGTCGGGATGAACGTGAACTCGCAGCAGGTGGTGCTCGAGCTGGTGCCCCCGGGCGCGCCCCAGGCGCTCCTCCTCGAGGCGAGCTGGAAGCCCGGGATGAACCTGGTGTGGGGCGGAGCGCTGTTGCTCGTGGCGGGCTCGCTGGTCGCCTGGACGCGCCGGCGGCTCCGCGCGCGCGAGGAAGCTGCTACCGAGGTACCCGCGGCAGCTCCGGCCGTCGGGCGACGCGGCGCCGTCACGCGGGCAGCACGCGCCCGCCGGCCGGCGCCGGTCAGGGGCTAGCGGTAGGGAGCACGTGCCGCGGGATTCGTTCCGCAGTCGACGACCGGAGGACCGCGGCCTCTTGCTATACTCCCGAGTGGATGATGCGTAACTCCGCGGAGTACCTGCGCCGTACTGCGTCGCTCGCGTTCGGGTTCCTCGCGGCGGTGTCGCTGCATGCGGCGCTGTCCAGCCCCGCGGTGGCCGCACCGCGGAAGTTCACGCCGAAGGCGTGCGTCGAGTGCCACCAGCCATTCGCCGCAGCGATCCGTTTGAAGCCGGTGGTCCACCCCGGCGTGAAGGACAACACCTGCGAGTCCTGCCACATCCGTCACGGTCTCGTGGGCAAGCTGATCCTGCAGAAGGACGGCAACGCCCTCTGCCTCGGCTGCCACTCGAAGGAGTCGATCGGGCTCGATCAGCCGAAGATCCACTCGGCGCTCAAGCGCACGGAGAAGTGCACGAACTGCCATGACCCGCACGCAACAGACGGAGCGCATCTGCTCAAGGCCGACGGCCCCGCGGCGTGCTACCAGTGCCACGACCGGAAGGCGTACGAGAAGAAGTTCGTGCACGCACCGCTCGCCGCCGACGGCTGCGGGTCGTGCCACAACGCCCACGGCTCCGCCGAGCCCGCCCTGCTCAGCATGCCCAAGTCGGCCCTGTGCGCGACCTGTCACCCGCCCGCGGACAAGCCCTTCAGGGAGGCGCACGCCGGTTACCCGGTCGAGCGGGCCGACTGTGCCACCTGCCATGACCCCCATTCGTCGGACCTGGCGGGGCTCCTCAAGACCTCGGCCCATGCACCGATGGTCTCCGCCACGTGCGATGCCTGTCACGCGGCGGCAGGCTCCGAGAAACCGTTCGCCGTAACGGCGGAGGGAGCGGAGCTGTGCGCCACCTGCCACGACGTCGCTGACCTCAAGGCCGGGGGGGACAAGGAACACGCACCGTTCGCGGCCGGCGCCTGCCTTTCCTGCCACGAGCCGCACGCGGCGCAGCAGGTCAAGCTGCTCTCCCGGCCCGGCAACGACCTCTGCGCGGAGTGCCACGCCGCGCAGGTCAGGCCGGTCACCTTCCCGCACGCGGCGGTCACGGACGGCGGCTGCCTCAGCTGTCACCAGCCGCACGCCGCCAGGCACGCGGCGCTCCTCATCGAGCCCGGCGCCGAGGCCTGCGTCTCGTGCCATGCGGACCTGTCCGCGGCCATGACCGCGGCCGTCCCACACGCTCCGGTGGCCGCCGGCGACTGCACCTCCTGCCACGATCCGCACGGCTCGGACGTGCAGCGGCTCCTCAAGGATCGGACCGACCGGCTCTGTTTCTCCTGCCACGGCGATCTGGAGATCGCCTTCGCGAAGGCCGCCGTTCACCGGCCGGTCCTCGCCGGGGATTGCGCCGCCTGCCATCTTCCCCACGGCGGGTCCGAGCCCAAGCTCGTCAAGAAGAGCGGCTCGGCCCTGTGCGCCGACTGTCACGGTGATCTCATGAAGAAGGACCCGGCCAGCGTCGCGCACGCGCCGTTCGAGTCGGGGGACTGCACGACCTGTCACGATGTGCACGCGAGCGGAGTCCCCGGGATGCTCATCGCCAGTCAGGAAAAGCTCTGCCTCGACTGCCACACGGACCTCGGCGAGGCCGTCAAGAAGGCCAAGAGCACGCACCAGGCGTTCTCCGGAGGGGAATGCTCGCGGTGCCACTCTCCCCACCGGGCCAAGCTCCCGAAGCTGATCCTCGCCCCGGAGCCGGACGTCTGCCTGACCTGCCACGCGGCGCTAGGCGACCGCATCAAGAGCGAAAGCGCCCACTCTCCCGCCTCCGGAGACTGCACCACCTGCCACGAGCCGCACTTCGCCGCCGAGACGCGGCTGCTCAACGCGCGCCAGCAGGACCTCTGCGCCGGCTGCCATGACGTGGCGGAGGCGGCGTTCTCGCAGGCGCACCTCGGGATCGACCCGGGTGTGATGAACTGCGTCAAGTGCCACGACCCCCACGCCTCGAAGGACCCGAAGCTGTTCAAGCCGGTGGCGCATGCCCCGTTCGCGGCGCGGTCGTGCGAGGAATGCCATGTGGTCAAGCCGTAACGGCTGCCTGCTGATCGCGCTGCTGGCCGCCTCCGCGGCTTCAGCTCCGACCCTCGCGCAGAACGACGCCAGGTTCCACCTCAAGCCCGGCGCCTCCGGAAAGCTCTGCCTCGAGTGTCACGTCGACTTCGAGGAGGTGGTGAAGCAGGCGGCGGTGCACACGCCGGTGAAGAACGGGCAGTGCGCCAGCTGCCATTCCCCCCATGCGGCGGCGCACGGCAAGCTCCTGGCGGAGCCGGCCGACGCCATCTGCGCCACCTGCCACGGCACGATGATCCCCGAGGGCGCAGCGAGCACCCACCAGGCGGTGGCGGAGGGGCACTGCGTCTCCTGCCACGACCCGCACGCCTCGCCCAACAAGGCGAACCTGATCCAGGCGGGGAACGAGCTCTGCCTGGGATGCCACGCCGACCTGAAGTCGTCCCTGGCGGCGGCCACGCACCGTCACGCGCCCGTGGACCGGGACTGCCTGGCCTGTCACGACCCGCACGCGTCGAAGGACGCGAGGTCGCTCCTACGCAAGGCGCCCCCCTCCCTCTGTCTCGACTGCCACAAGCCGGAGAGCCCGGGGTTCGCCCAGGCCCACATGAAGTACCCGGTCGCCAAGTCCGACTGCACCTCGTGCCACGATCCGCACGGCTCCAGCAACCAGGGGATCCTCTGGGCCGCCGTGCACGAGCCGGTGCGCAACCGGATGTGCTCGCAGTGCCATGACGATCCCGCGGCGGGACCGCCGGCGCTGAAGCGCGCCGGGGCGGATCTCTGCCGCGGCTGCCACAACGACCTGATGCTCGAGATCGGGTCGAAGAACCGCGTGCACTGGCCGGTGCTGGACCAGAAGGCCTGCGCGAACTGCCACGAGCCTCACGCCGCGAAGACGCCGCGCCTGCTCTCCGCACCCCAGAGGCAGCTCTGCGGCGGCTGCCACCAGGATTCCATCGCCAGGCAGGATCGATCCGTGACCAAGCACCCGCCGGTGGAGGACGGCGAGTGCACCTCCTGCCATCTGCCCCACGCCTCCGACGCGACGTTCCTGTTCGCGTCGGCCGACGACAAGGAGGTCTGCGGCACGTGCCACGACTGGTCGGGGCACTCCGCTCACCCCATCGGTGAGGCCGCGGTGGACCAGCGGAATCCGAACCTCCGGCTCGGTTGCGTGAGCTGCCATCGCTCCCACGGGACGCCGAACCTTCATTTCGCGCATGGCGACGTGAAGGGCGAGCTGTGCATGCAGTGCCACACGCAGTTCACGAGGTGAGGCCGTGACCTTCCGATTCCGCTCCGCCGCCCTCGTCTTGCTCGCCGCGCAGGCCGGTGCGCTGCCGGCCGCGGCCGCCGAGGTGATGAAGCTCCGCCACCTGGCCACGCTCTACGTCGATGCGGCGGCGATCCCCCTGCGGGTGCCGCAGGGGGTCGGGTGCGGCGCGGGCGGGTCGTTCCTGGTGGCGGACAGCGGGAACGGACGCGTGCTGCGGGTCGACGTCTCGGGACCCCTGGCGCTCGTGACGGGCGTCGTGGCCGTGACGGAGATCGCCTACCCGATCCGGGTGGACGGTGACGCCGCCGGGAACCTCGTCGTGCTGGACGGCAAGAGCCACCGGCTTGCGAGGGTGGGAGCGGACGGTTCGTTCGCCGGCTGGATCGAGGTTCCCCCGCCGGAGGGGGGGGCGGCTCCGGTCATCCGCAGCTTCGCGCTCGCGGCCGGGGGCGCCGTCATCGCCGCGGACGTGGCGGGGCGCAGGGTCGTCCAGATCTCCGCCTCGGGCGCCCTCGAGCGATCGATCGCGCTCCCCGCCGAGGCGCGGGGGATCACCGATGTCGCCGTGGACGGTCGCGGCTCGATCTTCCTCCTCGACGGCGTCGGCCGCAGGGTCTGGATGGCGCGCTCGGGGGAGGCTGTCTTCGGCCCGTGGTCGGGCTCGCTCGCGGAGGATCTCGACTTCCCGGGGGCGCTCGACGCCGACTCGTCGGGGCGCATCCTGGTGGCCGACGAGCATGGCGGCGGCGTCGTGATCCTCGGGCCCGACGGCTCCTTCCGCGGGCGCCAGTCGGCGTTCGGCTGGAAGGACGGGTTCCTGCGCTATCCCTCCGACCTCTGCTCGAATGGCCGTGGGCTCGTCGCCATCGCCGACCGGGAGAACCAGCGGGTGCAGGTGTTCACGCTTGGCGAGTAGGGCTTCCACTCCGGAGTTGCGCCCCGCCCTCGTCCTCCTCTATCTGCTCTTCTTTCTCTCGGGCCTCGCGGCGCTCATCTACCAGGTCGTCTGGGTCCGCTCCCTCAGCCTCGTCTTCGGGGGCTCGCACCTCGCGGTGACCACTGTCCTCTCGGTCTTCATGGGGGGGCTGGCACTGGGGGGGGTTCTCCTCGGGGCGCGCGCCGATCGCGCCCGCCGTCCGCTGCGCCTCTACGCCGCCCTCGAGATCGGCATCGCCCTCTCCGCCGCGGCGTTCTACGCCCTCCTGCGGATCTACCCGTCGATCTACGTGCCGCTGGCGCGCGTCGCCGAGGCGAACTCCCTCTGGCTGACCCTGGTGCGCGTGGCGCTCGCGTCCCTCGGCATGATCGTCCCGACGACCCTCATGGGCGGAACGCTCCCGGTCCTGTCCCGTCTCGTCGCCGGACTTCCGGAGGGGCTGCGCGGCCGCCTGGCGTTCCTCTACGCCGTGAACACCCTGGGCGCGGTGGCCGGCACGCTGGCGGCGGGGTTCCTCCTCCTGCCGTGGCTCGGGGTGACGCGCTCCGTCTCCGTCGCCGTGGGAATCAACCTCCTGGTCGGCGCCGTCGCGTGGCTCCTCCCCGCGCGGGCGTTCGGCGACCGCCCGGCTGTGGAGGCCGCCGCGGTAGATCCGGTTCGTGCCGGCAACCGTCGCTCCCTTCCGTCCCGCCTCGTGCTGGTCGGAATCGGAGTGAGCGGCTTCTGCGCGCTCGGCTACGAGGTCCTCTGGACGCGCGTGCTGACCCTCGTCGTCGGTACGTCCGTGTACAGCTTTGCGATCCTGCTCGCGGCCTTCCTGACGGGAATCGCGGCGGGTGGGCAGTCCGAGTCGATCCTGCGGAGGCTGGCACGTCGCCGCGACGCGGGGTGGCGGTGGTGGGTGGCCGTCTTCGGGGCGGCACAGATCCTGATCGGCGTCTCAGCCCTCGCGGTCACCTGGGCGCTGCGCGATCTCCCCCTGTACGCCGTCCGCCTGCAGGGCGTCTTCCGTCCCGGCTCGGGCGAGTTCGGCGCCCAGCAGGCCGCGAGCTTCGTCGTCGCGTTCGCCTTCCTGGCGGTGCCGGCGTTCTTCATGGGGCTGGCCTTCCCCGTGGCCGGCAACGTCCATGCCGCCTGGCGGCAGACGGCCGGAAGGGCGGTGGGCGAGGTGCTCACCTGCAACACCATCGGGGCGATCCTGGGGGCGGCGCTCGCCGGCTTCGTCCTCGTGTATCGCTTCGGCTTCGAGCGCTCGCTGCAGCTGCTGGTCGTCGCGAACCTGGGGGTGGGGATCGCGGTCCTCGCGAGCCTGCTCGAGACGCGGGCGAGGCGGCCCGCGGTCGCCGGGGTCGCCCTCGCCGCCGTCGCGGCCGTCCTGGCGCTCGCGCTCTTTCCTGACTGGGGACGCGGTTGGGATCCGAAGTTCTTCGCCATCTTCCGGAACAACCAGTACCAGGCCTTCGACACGCAGGAGCGGATCCGGGACGCGATCGCCAACACCGACGTGCTCTACTTCTTCGAAGGCGTGAACGAGACGATCAGCGTCATCCATCCCCGGGGCGCCCAGCAGGCGTTCATCGTGAATGGACGCGTGGAGGCCTCGACCACGCACCAGGACAAGCAGTGCCAGAGGACCCTCGGCCATCTCCCGCTCCTCGCCCACCCGCACCCCAGGAAGGTCTTCGTCCTCGGGACGGGAACCGGGATGACTCTGGGCGCCGTGACGATCCACCCCGACGTCGAGGAGGTCGTGCTGGCGGAGATCGAGCCGGGGGTGCTGCCGGCGACGCGCACGTTCGCGGCGTGGAACCATCGGGCCCTCGACAACCCCAAGGTGCGGGTGGTGTTCAACGACGGCCGGAACTTCCTGCGCACGACTCGCGAGCGTTTCGACGTCATCACCGCCGATCCGATCCACCCCTGGTCGGGCGGGGCCTCCTATCTCTATACGGACGAGTACTTCCGGCTGGCGTCCGAGCGCCTCAACCCGGGGGGGGTGATCTGCCAGTGGCTCCCCATCTACGAGCTCGACGCCGCCGATCTCCGGTCGGTCGTGCGGACGTTCGCGAACCGGTATCGTCACGTGCTGCTCTGGCTGACCCATTACGACGCCGAGATCCTCGGGAGCAACGACCCGATCTCCTTCGACCCGGAGACGCTCGACCGGCGCATCGCCGTCTCGCCCATCCGGGAGGATCTGGAGGAGGTCTTCATGGGCTCGGCCGCGGATTTCCTCGCCTACTTCGTGGCCGGCACCGAGGGGCTCCGGGAGTTCTCCCGGGGGGGCGCGCTCAACACCGACGACAATCTGTGGCTCGAGTTCCACTCGCCGAGGTCGCGGATGCTCGCGGGGGTCAAGGGGGACAACGTCGTCGCGCTCACCCGGCACCGGGAGAGTCTCGGCGGCGAGGAGATCGACGCGGCGCGACTCTACGACCGGGCACATGCGCTCTTCCTCTGGGGACGCGCGGGGAGCGCCGAGTTCGCCGACGCCTTCGGCGCGCTGCGCGCCCGCTTCCCGGAGTACGCCCCCGGGCGGTTCCTGGCCCGGGAGGTCGAGGAGCGGCTCGCGCGCCAACCCGTGCTGCGCGGGCAGGCCCCGGTGGCGGTGCTCCTCGCCAGCGGGGCGCGCGACAGCGTCGTGCTCTCCGTCGTCACCCTCGAGATCGGCCCCGAGCGCGGCGTCGTCATGGTCGTGGACAACGAGGCGCGGGAGATCTACGGGGAGAGGTACCTCGACGCCCCGGAGGCGGCGCTCGCTGCGATCCTCGAGGCGAGGGCCGAAAGGGCCCTCGAGGGGATCCGCGCGGAAGCGAGCCCGCGGGACCTCACCGGGTGGCGGGAGCGGATCGGCGCCCTCCTGCGGGCGGCGGACTAGACCAGTTTGCGGTCAGTGACTCGCCAACATCAAGCAGTGGCCGCCAAGCCTCTCCGTCATTCGGGCGCAAGCCGGAATCCAGAGCGGAGATCACGTCCAACGCCGTTCTGGACCCCGGCTTCCGCCGGGGTGACGGAGGGGCCGCGACCGGTGGCGACAGGCGTCGGCACGACCTCGCCGTCATTCCGGCGCACGCCGGAATCCAGAGCGGCGATCGCATCCAGGTGCGGCTCGCAGCCGCTGGCGCGGGGAGCGGCGCGGGAGCACGACGGGGATCTACAGGTTGTAGAGCAGAAAAGCTCCCGGTAGTTCTGCGTTCGTGGCGGGTTTGGTCATGGCGGGAGGATGCCCGAACACCTCGACGAAGCGCGGATTCGCGACGAAGCAGGCGGCGCGCCACCCCCGGAAGCGCCCAAGCGCTCGGCCCATCGCGGCGTACAGTTCGACCAACTTCCCTTCACCGGCTTCCCCGCCGATGCGCACACCGTAGGGCGGGTTGAAACAGAAGACGCCGGGCCGCATGTCGCGCGCGGCCGGCAACAGGGTTGTGATCAGTTCCGGCGTCAGCGCGCGGATGTCGCGCTGCCCTATTACGATCGAGTTCTCGAAGGATGGTCCGGTCAGGCGCGCGGCGCGAAGGTTGCCCACCATCGCGGGGATCCGCTCCGCGTCGATGTCGAGCGCGAGAAGGCGCGGCACCGTTCCCGGAAACAGGTCGGGCGCCTCGTTGGGCAGGCGAGCAAATGCGGCCAGGTGGCGAAACGGCAACTGCGGCGGCTGCCGGATCGCCGCACCCACGGCAAGACCGGCTGCCTCGATCGGAATGGTGCCGCCGCCGGCCATCGGATCGACGAGCGGCTCGGACCGCGCGTCCCACCTCGACAGCATGATGAGCTGCGCCGCCATCGTCTCGCGTAGTGGCGCGGGACCGGCCGCCACGCGCGCACCGCGGCGATGACGCGCGCCCAGGCCGATGTCGACGCCGACGACGGTGCGCCGTTGCTCCGGCGTGCCGGCGCGCCTGGCAACGAAGACGACGTCAGGCGCATCCGCGTCAACCTCCGCGGTGACGCCGCGCGACGCGAGCGCCTCGACGATCGCGTTTTTCACCACGCCGCGTAGCTGCAGCGGTGACGCCTCGAAATCCTGCGCCGATCCGAGATCAACCGAGAACCGCAGCCGTTTCGCCGCCGGAAGCCGATCGTCGGCCGTCAGCGCGGGCAGGAGCTCCGCGAACAGCGGCTCGAGGCGGACGGCGGGGCTCGAGAACAGATCCCACGAAATCCGCGACGACGTGCGGTGGTGGCACGCCGCGACCCACGCCGTGCGCGCATCGAACGGGTAGAGAAGGGTGGCCTCCCCCTCGCGCCGCGGCTTCGGGACACGCACCTCGAAGGGGGATCGCATGA
>Ga0137429_1000354_pt1 | contig 20052 bp, 36 predicted proteins | sample EasRivERMZT736_2_FD_102304 | JGI IMG/M metagenome (GOLD analysis project Ga0137429, IMG submission 102304) | Soil microbial communities from meander-bound floodplain in the East River, Colorado, USA - East River MetaG ERMZT736_2 | ecosystem: Environmental > Terrestrial > Soil > Floodplain ...
TGCACCGGCGGGAAATAAGTATGCCAACCGGTTCCCCACGGGAGTAATAAAGCTTCGCCGGGATGTCCCCGTCTGGAGCCAGTGAGAGCGCGGTAGCGCCGGCCGGCGATCTCGCGCCGTCTCGTGTCCGGGATTCACCTATCCCGCATACATTCCAGTGTGTTATGTTCCTGTCGTTGTCTTCCGACAGGTATGGCCACCATGTCACTTATATATATGCGCGTCGCATAGATGGCGACGCACCCGCGTGGATTGGCGAAATGGTTCCGCGAGTACGGCGAGGATCAAGCGCGCGAGCGCGGTCTATATAAAAAGGGTGTCCCGCTCGCAAAGCGCAATGAGTACATCGCCAAACTCGCGAACGCCAAACTCGAAACGCTCAACAAAACCACAAAAGAACTCCGCGAATTCTTCAATGGCTTCGCCGCCGAGCGCGGTTATCGGCTCACCGACATTCGATCCTGGCCGCTGCATCAAGTGCGGCAAGTCGAGAAGTATGGCGAATACCTGCATCATCTGAAATCGCAACCGCACGAATCCGTGCGAGCGCGCTCACAAAAGCAACGCGTCTCGCTGCAAACCTTTACCGGGCAAAATCTGCCGCGACAGAAAAAGTACGTCGTGCATAAATCGCACCCCGATGAAATGGTGCAAATGTCGCCGACAGGACAAATAATAATTACGCGTGAACTGCCTGAAGGCAAGGGGGTTTTATATTCCGAGTATTACTACTTTCAATCGTTGCTCGGATATCAACCGCAGGATTGGGACGAACTATATTCAGCCACGGCAGACATGCTGCCGTTCATGCCCGAAGGCGAATATTTCATCGTGTCGTCATTGCACGGTGAGATCGACGTACCGCATCAAAAGCGATCTCTCTTGCGTGTGATTCTGCGTTACATGCAAGAGTACGAGAAGAAAGAATTCGCCTCCACGATCCGCGGTTTCAAGCGTATCGACAATCGTATTAGTGCGGATGAGGAGTATTCGAATATTTACTATCGACGCCAGCGGGAGAAACGTCGCCGCAAGCAGGAGTTCGACAAACTATTGAAGAAGGTAGCGCGGGCTACGAAGAAGAAACGAAAACCGAAACGCAAACCCAAGTGAGAGTGTGAAGGTATGGCAACCTCAACATTGATCGATAATCAGACTTCGATTGATTTCGCGGACACGTGTCCGTATTGCAATGGACGTGGAGCGATCCCCAAAGTGCTATTGTTGCGGGGTCCGATTATGCGTGTGGTGGAGATAGTGCACGCGTGCATTTTGTGCGAAGGGAAAGGCATTTTGAAGCCGGAATCCTTTCACGATTTTATTTTGCGAAAACTGGCGGCGAACGCACATTTGTACAATAAAGCGTGTCAAGACAGAACGACAAAGAAAGTCTTAAATCAAATGTTCGGCAAATTTGTCTCGCCCCCGTGATTTTTGGACCACTGACGCTGAAACTGATCCGTTTCACAATTGCGCTGATATAGCCTGCCCGAAATGTCACGGGCAGGGACGCGTGCCCAATCCTTTTATATGGGGCGCGTATAACGGGCGTACTGAAGAGTACGTGACGTTTGTGGACGAACTGTCGTTCAGTCCCGAGTGCGCGAATGCGTCAGTTGCTTTGCTTGTTGCGCGACGATTGTCTGCGCAAGTGGCTAACTTTTTTCACGATAAATCGACTGTTGTGTACGCACACAACGGCGGTCGATTTGATTATCACTACTTGCGCGACGAAATAAATTCCGACGAACCCGTGATGATGATAGCGGGGAGAATGTCGCGATTTAAGATCGGAGAGGCAGAGTTTCGAGACTCACTAAATATATTCCAGCAAACCCGCCTAAAGGATTTCGGAGGTAAGCTTGAAATTCAATACGAGAAACTCGAACCGGAAGTTCGAGGAATTCCGGCTGTTCGAGAAGAAATAGAGAAATACCTACGCGTTGATTGTGTTGATCTTTGGAATAATCTAAACCGTTATTTTTTGCAATATGGTCGGGGATTAACACAAGCGGGCGCGTCCATGCGGATCTGGTCTCGTATGGCCAAAATAGAGCCTCCACGTCAGACTGTCGAACAATTTCGAAGATACAAGCCATTTTATTACGGCGGTCGTGTTGAGTGTTTTAAAAAGGGTGTCGCAGAAACGAAGTTTCAAACCGTTGATGCAAATTCGATGTATCCCTACGCGATGCTCTCCAAGCATCCGTTCTCACCCTCCGCTTCCGTCGATACATTTCTTCCATCCCTCGACAGTGATATCGACCGATGCCTCATCCGCTTGCAATGCGTGTCCGATGGCGCATTCCCGTATCGCACGGATCAAGGTGAGCTTGTTTTCCCCAATGACGGGGAACGTCGCACTTTCAATGTAACCGGCTGGGAGTTCAACGCGGCTCGTGAATTCAATGCGGTACACGATATCGAACTTATAACGGTACATCGCTTTCCCCTATCAATTGGGTTTGAGGAATATATAACGCATTTTTATGAAAAACGGAAGTTAGCGAAAGAAGCCGATGACAAAGCGGAAAATATTTTCTGTAAATTGTTCATGAATTCGCTCTACGGCAAGTTAGGCTCGAATCCCGGTGGCGCGATGAGCGAAGACGAAGAAGACGACCCCGGCGCGGGTTATCACGAGTACATCATTGTCACGGATGAGTCGATGGGGAAATGGCAGATTGAAGGCTACAAAGATTTTAAATCGTGGGGTGAACGTCGCTTATGGGTTCGGCCGCTGCCTGAAATCAAGCACCACTATTATAATGTGGCGACGGCGGCGAGTATTACTGGATTCGCTCGCGCGCATCTGTTTCGCGCGAGCAAGCAATGCCAGGGATTGATTTACGGCGATACGGATAGTCTGACGGCCGAAGATGTTTCGCAACTGAAAATTGGCAAAGAACTCGGGCAATGGAAGATTGAACTCACGGGCAAAAAATATGCCGTGATCGGAAAAAAGAATTACGCGCTGGAAGCGGAAGACGAATCCATCATGGACTACCACGGATACCATTCTCGCGAGGAAAAAACAGGTCACTGGAAAATCGCGTGCAAAGGCGCGCGACTCACACCGTCCGAATTAGTGCGCGCTGCAGCCGGCGAAACAATCATTTACAAGCCGGAATCGCCGACGTATTCTATCTCGCGCGAAATTCCGCGATTTATTGATCGCAAAATCCGTTGCACTTAATTGGAGTCACGACTATGGCCGATGAAAATAAACCCGCCGCACCCGTCCGCAAGTTCAAAACAAAAAAGAAATTGACACTGGCAACGTTCAAGTTCGATAAGGGTGTTGCGCTGTATCTTTTGGCGCTAGGTCCGATCCATCGGGGAGTAGAGCGGGGCACGCCCCGAAAACGTCCCGATGGGACTGACGAAGAACCCCCGATGTTGATGCATATTATCAACATGGAAACCGGCGAACATGGACAGATCATGGTTGCCGAAATCATCAAAACCGAACTGACGGAGAAATATCCGAAAAACACGTACATCGGTCATGCGTTCGGCATCATGAAAGGCGAGCGCAAACCCGGCAAGCGTTATGATCCGTATGAAATCGAAGAATTGGAAATTCCCGACGAATTAGCGGAAGCATCCGCCGCCGCTGCGAAAGAATTCAACGCGATTCCGGCTGCTGAATCTGCACCGGCCGCTGAAACTCTGCCGGCCGCTGCGATTGAAAAGGCAGAATTGGCCGGTGAACTTGTTCCAACGCCTCCCGCCGCGCCCCCCTCTGCTTCATCGCGTCGTCGCTGATTCGCATCGTTCCGCCCCCGCGCACCCTCCGGGTGCGCGGGGTACTGCGTACCGTACTATTAATAAGAGAGTGTCATGCCCGGAAAAACCCGCTTTTGCCCGAATTGCCGTTTCATGACTATGGAGCAACCGCACGCGGAGGGAAATATTGTGATGACGTGTCGGCAGGGTCCGCCGACGATGGTTGCAATTCCGTCGCTGCTACAGATCGCTCCGAACGTACGCAACCCCAACGGCGAAACACAAATTCGCAGTCAAATTACCCCAGTCCCTATCGTGGTGAATCCATCGCAGTGGTGTCATCGACACGAACCGCTTGCGCCGCAGACGCCATGAGGTTTACGCTGCTGGCGTTTTAGTGGCTTTTTAACGGTATTTGAACGGCGAATCTCATGGCAAAAGCAAAGAAATCCACCGCGCGCGTACTGGCCGATGCGCTCAAAGAAGCCGTTGACGAAACAGAGGAATTGCAAAACGGCGGCGAGGAAAAAATAGACGAAGAAGTGATTCGCGCGTTGACGGAACTAGAAGGTGCGGATGAAATTCGATGGCAGATTCATCGTGTATCGCAGCCCGATCCCGGTTTTTGCGGTGAGTGCAGTACGGGCGAATTGACATTACAACACATCGCGGAATGCTACGGCCCCGGACGCTATCGTGTAGTGGGCATGCGTCCTAACGGGCAATACTTTAAATCCTCGCGCGTGTCGATTACCAAGCAAGTAAAGAAGCCAGAAACGACAGCGGATCTCGCATCGCTCATGCAAGGCTTACAAAAGAGCGACACTAGCGGATTGATGCCGCTCTTACTGGCTTCCATGAATTCGAACGCGCAGATTGTCGCCGCTGCGCTCGCGCGTCCCGAGAAACCCGATAGAGAATTTCCTTGGAAGGAAATTATTGCCGTGACGCCGTTGGCGCTCACCGGACTAAAAGAATTTTTCGCTCGCAAGGATGAATCCGGCGAGGCTATGGACAAGTTCCTAAAAACGCTTACCATCGTGGAAAAGCTCAGAGGCCACGATGAAAAAGCCGGCTCCACGTGGACGGATATCATTCGGGACGCAATGTCCGCTTTGCCGGCAATGGTTACCCGCACCTCTGCTGCGCAGCGCACTACCGGAGCGGAATCCGCCGCTAACCCTCGAACTGTACCGCAGCCACTTCCCGGTGTGCCTCGCGACACTGCGGCAAACGTTCCTGCATCAACTGACCACGGAACTGCTGAAGCCGTTGCGACCCCCGAAGCGATTGAAGCCACGGACGAAATCAAAGCGATGATGTGGCTGCGCGAACAACTGGAAACGCTGGTAACAAAAGCCGCTGCGAATCGCAATGCCGTGTTGTACGCGGAAGTGTTTTTGGAAGAATTGCCCGCGTTCATTCCGGATGAAATGATTGTGCAGTTGTTGGGGGATGCGCAGTGGTTCGAACGCTTGTGTCAGTTCGACGCGCGCGTGGAGCCTTATCGCGGTTGGTTTGAGACTTTCACGGAAGCGTTGTTAAATCTGATCCATGAGGAATCCGACGATGACACCGGACGAACAGGCAACGCATCTGGAACTACAGGAAGCACATCGGCTGCTGATTCTTGAGCGGTACGAAGCGCTACCGCCCACCTCGTTACCGACGCGCGAGAATACGATTCTCACTTATCCCACGGGTGATAATCGGCTTGATAAGGAAACGCACAAGGGGATGATGGAATCTTTTGGCTTCTACGGTGCTGAACTGGAAGCCGGCGGATATTCGGATGTGGGATTGGCGCGTAACTTATTGTTCAACGGCATGCTGCGCACACCGTTCGAGTGGATGATTTGCGTGGATTCCGATATCGGATTCCGTCGCAACGATATGCATCGCTTGATGGAATGGAAGGGCCCGAAAGATTATGCCGTACATGGCGTGTACGCAAAGAAGGATGATAGTGGCGCAGCCGTAACGCAAGGATTAGGATTCGCACGCATTCATCGCAGCGTATTGGAAGCGATCAAATCGCATATCCCGTTTACGTTCGTGCGCGAAGGAATTGAGATGCAAGACTTCTGCATCACGGGAACGTCCGCCGCTGGCTACTTGCGGGAAGATACCGGATTCTGGTTTCTGTGCTCTCAAGTGGGTGTCCGCGCGCGCCTCATTTGGGATTTGAATCTCAAACATTACGGTGGACGACGCGCGTATGAAGTGTCGGAATTGCAGAAGAGAAACACATGAGCTTTGACAAAGATTCGCCGCCAATGATTGTAACCCGTATGGATTTGAATGCGGCACTGGATCGCTTGGGCACGATGCGCGACGAAGCGGTGAGACAAAAACATCCGCAAGCCAGGGATTTATCCATCGCGATTACGTGCGTAGAAGATGCGCTTTTTCGCGTGAATCGAGCCGCACATACGCCATGAAATTGCGAAGCGATTGAATCGCGCCTTGACATAACTCCCCCGTTTCGTCTAGCGTTCGGCGGGCATGAGTCCCCCCGAACCCTTCCGCCGCTATACCATCCCGAACGGGATTCCCGGTGTGCGCGCGACGTTAAGCATCATGGTGCGCCTCGTGAAGCAAGGCCGCAAAGATCCAGCCGTAATCGCACAAGCGGAAAAAATCACGCTACCCCTTCCTGCGCACGACGTTAACGCCGAAATCGATGCACTGTTTCGATGGGTGAAAACGAATGTGCGTTATATGTTCGACCCGCGCGACGAAGAAAAAATCAACACCGCTGAACGGACGCTCCGCGTCAGGACGGGAGATTGCGATGATATGTCGGTGTTGTTGGCTTCGCTGCTAGAGGCGACGGGAAAGAAAACCAAATTCATTGCGCTCGGATTCGACGGCGATACGTATTCGCACGTCGTCTCACAAGTGCGCTTAAATGATTCGTGGATCACGTTAGATCCTACAGTCAAAAATTCGACACTCGGGTGGATGCCTCCCGGCTCTACGCGATGGATGCAGGCACACGTATGACGATTAAAATTTCTGATGTGGATCTGAACAAAGTGCGCACGCGTGTACGTCAACGCGGTTCCATGCGCACGATGCAATATCGCGGCCGAATCAATTCCACGCTGGCCGGCTTGTCTGCCTGTCAGTGCGCCGCGCAGCGGATGAACGCGTATCAGCGGGTGAATCTACGCGGCTATCGCGTCGCGCGCGTGCCATCTAAAGGACTGTCCGGATTCGGCGCGAACGAAAACGTCGCACTCGTCCCCGTGTCCGACAAACGCGCCCTCACCGCCGCCGTCAAATACTTTGCCGCTGCACGACGTCCTGCGGACCGCACTAATGGGATTTCCGGATTTGGGGATACGGCGCAGGCTAGTGCAGCCGCATCGGGTGCGGCGGCAGGCGCTAAAGCCGGCTCGATTGTTCCTGGCATCGGAACCGTGATCGGTGCAGTCGTCGGCGCAGTCGTCGGTTGGCTATCGGCGAAAAAGAAACCCGTGCGCGCCACGGCGGAAGAAGTGGCGCAATGCCGCGCACTGTTGAGCGAGTATATGCAGTACGCGAACGAATCGCCGAATGCGCCGATTCCACTGGATAAAGATAAATTGCGTCAACTCAACTGGTGCATGGACGCGATTTACGGCGGACATTATATTGGTGTGAAAGATCCACGATGGTTTGATCCGGATGTAGAGGGTGTGTTCATCCCCGCCGCGCGCGCCGTGGTGAAAAAAATCTACGAAACTCCTGTCGGGCAACCGGTGAACATCGAAGCGATTTCATTCAAAGATCCGAAAGGACGCAATATCGCGTTCAAAGGGTATACGTTCGTTAATCCAGTATTCACCAATTTAAAAACGTTTTCGGCGCAAGTGTTTCAGCCGATGATGGTGCAGATGTGCAAAGAGACCGCCGGCAAAGGTGCGCCGGGATGCGACGATTATTACGGTGGCGCGGTTCCTGAGTTTACTCGCTGGCTCTATGATCTACTCGCGTGGGCCGCGCGTGAACAATTACCGAATATTTCGGAAGCCGATCTTGCCGCCGCAAGTCAAGTCGCCGCGACCGTGCCCGGAAGTTCCGCGAAGGATGTCGTGACCGCTGTGGAAACAATTCTGAATCGCGCGGTGCAACGCGACGAAACAGCGGCGGTATTGACGAATCAACCTCTGCCGAACGCGAATGCGCCTCCGAGCACTGTCCCGGCGCTACCGGGTGTCACCCCGCAAAGTGCGGGCGATGTCACCGCGTTGATTTCGCAACTGCTCGCGCAAGGCCAACAAAATGCGCAAGTGACGCAAGCCGCGTTAGATGCGCTGAAATCGCAAGGAGCGAAAGTCACTCCTGCCGTCACGGAAGCCGTGCAAAACGAAGTAGTCGCGCAAGCCGGCGGATTATCTAGCAAAGCATTACTCACCGGCGGCGGCATTCTCGCGGCGTTGTTTCTACTCGGACGGCCGGCGAAACGGGGAAGGAAATGATTCTGAAATCCAATGCGGAAGCCTTCGCCCTATGGCTCGCTCACAATCAACCCGAAGTTTTCGAAGGGGCGCTGCGCGCGGCACAGGGTAAGAGCGTTCCGCGTTCGGTGAGCAACCTTGCGGGCATTAGCGATGTGCTGTCTTCGTTCGGTACGTCATTCACCACAGCCGTCAAAAGTGTGGGGTCTTTCGTTGCCTCCCCGCAGGGAATGGCGACGATTGGGACGATTGGCGGAATGTATCTGCAATCGCAAGCGCAAAAGGACGCGCTAAAATTGCAGGTCGCAACCATCAAAGCGGGCTATCCGCCGCAGCCTGTGACCAATAGCGGCTACAATACGAATTCGGCCGTCCCGATCTACGGACCTACGGGTGAGGTATTGACATCGCAACTCGCGAATCAATTGACGCCTAGCGCATCACTGATGAATTATGCGCCGTGGATTCTCATCACATTAGGCGCGGGCTATTTGCTTTTTAAGAGGTGACGTATGGCCGCGAAAGGCACGAAAGGATTTTTTATCTGGCTGCGCGCCAACATGCCGCAAGTGTACGCGGATGTGAAACGCGAATTCAGCGCTGCAAAAACGTTGTCGGGATTCGGAATTTCAATGAGCGATCCCGTGGCGCTATCTACGGAAGCGCCCGCATCGTCCACGCTGGTGCAAACCATCAAAGACATCGCGAATGTCGGCGCTCAGTTATATCTGACACGCCAGCAAGCACAAGCGCAGCAACAAATTCTGTCGGAAAATTTACGGCGTGCAGCACTCGGACAGTCCATGCTCAACATCGATCCGGCGCAGTACGGATTGCAACCGAGTGTTGGTGTAGGATTAACCGGCGATACCAAACAATTGTTGATGTATGGTGGATTCGGTATCGGCTTGTTGTGGCTCTTAAGCATGGCTACCGGTCGCAAACGCCGCTAGGCGCTGCGCGCCGCACTGTCATGAGCAAACTAAATTCGAAGGATGTACTTCTTATCGGCGCGTTGAGCGCGGGATTTTATTTCATCTATCGCGCGATTGTGGAAGCCGCGAACGTCAAAGATAAACTCGCCGATGTCGGTTCGGCCGTCGGTTCGGGTTTGTTCGATTTCTTCCATCCCGATCAAGTGGGCGAAACGATTTTTTATATTCCGACCTTTCCGGACGGAACGAAGCACGCCGTTCCGTCACGCAGCGTGAACGGCAATGGTCAATTTGTGCTAACACAATTCTATGGCTCGCAGCGGTGGCAATTGCTCACCAACAAGAAAAACGGCAAACGCTACGCTGCAAAAGTATGAAAAAAACTGCATATTTTGACGTTGAAAACTATGCAGATAACGGAAATCGCGTAGTGTCAAAACGTGAAACCCGTGACATAGCTATAGCGCTTTCATTTTGTAAGGAAACCCCTAATTCTTCAGTTATGGTTTGCAATCAGAAGGGTTCAGTACTTGGAACGGCGTATTTTTCAAGCAAACATCCTCCTTCGTTAGAAGCCATAAGAAAAAAAGTAAAAAAATTGAAATCAGTTAGTTTAGTAAAAGAATGAATCGCTTCACTAAAAAGGATTTCTCGGGCGCATTCAAATTGCATTCGGATTTCCGCGAGCTGAAACCGACACGCGCACTCAAAATGAATGTGCGCGTCCCGAAGGCGCTCATGGCGATGGGGCACGTGGAAGCGATTGCCTATCGCACCAAACATGGACAGAAAATGGTCCTGTACGCACACGAATTCGCCGCCGGATCTCGGCCGTTGCTGGCCGCAGGACCTAAGCGCAATGAACTCTTTTTGTTAGGCGGACGCTATCACGTCACGGAACGCGGCATTGTGGACCTGGACGCGCACGGACGCGAGATCGATGAACCGCAACACGGTGGCGTGTTTTATGGAATTGTTGACAAAGAGGAATAGTTCCGTCTAGTCTTCCCGTGCCATATCGCCCGCGCCGTACTTATTTTTGAGCGGGATTTCACTAGCACTCTACGGTGTGCAGTCACTTTGTAGGTGACTCATGCCCGAGGTGTTAGTTATGAATCCACGTGGCCGCAATGGCCGATTTCTCAAGCGCGCATCACGCCGCAAAAATGCCCGTCGTCGTCGGCGCAATCCGATTGCGCTCGCAGCGAATCCGCGTCGCCGTCGTCGGCGTAATCCCATTGCAGCAATTGCCGCGAATCCGCGTCACCGTCGCCGTCGTCGGCGCAATCCCATTGCAGCCATTGCCGCGAATCCGCGTCGCCGTCGCCGACATCGCAATCCGCGCGCGTCACGTCGGCGCTATCGCCGTAACCCCTCTGCGATGGGGAGCATTAAGAGCATGCTTTCCGTGCGTGGACTCATGAATACGCTCGTACCGGCCGGCATCGGTGGCGCGGGTGCGCTTGGCGTCGATATCGCGCTCGCGTACATTCCATTGCCCGAGTGGTTCCAAACGCCCATCGGCAAAATGGTTGCGCGCATTGCTGGTGCGGTCGGTGTGGGCGCGCTCGCCGCGTTCATCGTACCGCGACGTACCGCTGCACTGATTACGGCCGGTGCGCTCACTGTCACGGCGTATGGCACCATTCGCGATTTCGCCGCCGAGCAATTCCCGCAATTGCCGGGATTATCCGGGATCTATCCGCCGATGGGCGCGGATTATTCGGATACGCGCATGGGCTACGTGAGTCCCGCACCACGACTCAGTGCGTACATGAATCGACGCGATGCCGGAGCCGCACCGTTAAGCGCGTATATGCGCCGGCCGCTTGATAACGTCAACAATCTTTCCGGAGTCACCAGCGACGGTATGTAGCGCTGCGCTTGCAGCGTGCAACGCACCGCACAGTAAAGAGATTCGTTCTTAAACTTTTTCCGGAGAAAATTTCATGTCGCGTCCGACACTCACACAACAGGATTTGGCCGATCACCAATCCTATCTCTCTACCATCGATGTCATTTGGAACCCGCTCTACGATTTCGCCACGTACTTAAGCGCGGGACAACTCTCCACGAGTTTCTTTTCCACGCCCATTGGCCAAGGAACCACGACCGCACCGGGCGCATCCGGTGGAAAAACGGAAGCCGATACGAATATGAATTCGGCCGGTCAATTGGGAAAAGGCAATCAGTTCTACACCACGGGCGTGGAAATGCTTTTGTTTCCGTCGAACGTTCCGGGCAATGGCGGTATCGACATCACAACGGTTGGCACGTTCACCAACACGGTCTACAACATCGGCAAATCCGGTGTCGTCACGTTCAAGGTTGGTTCGGATCGCATCTATCTGCAACAGGGTCCGTTGATGCTTTTTCCGCCGAGCACGCGCTTGGCCGGATGGGCGGCCATTGCGTCCGAAGGCGATACGTCCGTGGCCACGTCCGTGGGCGAAATCAATTACGCGCAGTGGAGCGGCGAAGTGTTCACCATCGTGCCCGTGTTGCTGGACGCCAATCAGGTCTTTACGTTCGATGTGAAGTGGCCCGCCGTCGTCGCCGCAGCCGGACCCAGCGCACACCGCTTAGGCGCACGTCTGCGCGGCTACCAAATCCGCAACGCTCAATAGTGCTGCGCACCGCACTGTAAAGAGTGCAACTGGCAAAGTGGCGGACGTTTTTGTCCGCCACTTCTTTTGAAACCCCATGCGGAGCATGACAATGGATGAGGGAATGGCGGATATCTATAATGCGAAATATTCGTTTCGCGATTATTTTACGTATGTCGCATCGCTCACCTCGGGCACGACATTTGCGCCGGCTGCGTCAACTACGTTGACATTCAACATCGATGGTGAATCCGATTTCTTTTGGGACAAGGCAGCGGTGTATTGCAATATCGCGAGCGACGGAACGGATTATTCGACGGAAGAATTGCCGGGGGTGCTGATCACGATCACCGACACGAATTCGAATCGCCAATTGCAGAACAATCCTGCGCCGGTGTCATCGATATTCGGTACGGGACGATTGCCGTTGATTTTGCCGATTCGGAAACTGTTTTCATCGAAGGCCACGGTGAAATTGTCGATTCAGAACATTACTGATAACGACACGTATACGCGATTGGATTTTTCGTTTATCGGTGTTAAAGCCTTCCTCAAATAACCGCTGCGCGGTGCACTGTTTTTAAGAGGAAACGATGCTATGAGCGAATATCGGCGCGGCGAATTCGAAGGACGCAATCGACAATTGCCGGCCGATCTGGATACGGCAGCGCCGTATTCAACGCTCGAAAAATCGCGCGAATCGTTTGACCGAACTCCATCGGGCACGCCACCGAAATGTTACGACGTGCGCAGCACGTATGACGTGCGGCCGATCAATGCGTTTGATTTCAACATTGTCGATAGTGACACTGCAACGGAAGCGCTTCCCGATTTAACGTTGACCATGACGGTTCCGCAGGGATTTGTCGCAGTGTTGCGGAATATCGATATTTGGACTGTGAACGTGATCGCAGCACAAAAAGCGGACCAAACATGGTCACTGCAATTAGACGGTGCCGATTATCCATACAACGTCAATGTGCCTTTTGGCACAGCGGTAGACCGGGAAACCGTGTTTTTGATTGCCAACGAATTTCAGCGCATCGGCGTGAAGTTAATATTACCCGCCGCTGATTACGCTATCGGCGATGAAGGTTATGTACGCTTTTACGGGAATTTTTTGCTGAAGGACGATATCCCCGCGAATTTCCAAATTGCTAACCCGACCGCCGATTGTCAACCTAGCGCGCAACGTAACGCGCCGACACCCCGTGCGCCTGCGCCACCGGTTCGGAGCGCACCCGTACCGAGCGCCGCGCCCTTGCCCGCACCGTCCGTAAAACCGGCCGTACCGCCCTACCCGGTGCGGTTTCATCAATCGGCAGATCGTGTGTATGCGCGCGCATCGTTGTCGGCAAGTGCACGACGCGCTACTCATTCCGGAAACTTATTGATTCCTTACTTCGATTTGCCCAACGGACGGGAACGCGTCGTGACGAAGGATGAAATCATTACCTATCACGATTTTTTCAATAATTTTCCGCTGAAACCCAAAGAGCGGGAATGGTTCGGCAATTACTTGCAATCGATAGGGCTGTAACATGCAACCCAAAGGCAGAATGATTTATGGATTGAATTCAACGGGACAAGTGATCCCTATCGGTGCTCAATCGACCGCTATTCCCGACGTTAATCCGGCGCTAGTGTCGCTGTATGATCCGGTTTCCGGATTGCCGGTATTTGTCGATTTTGCCGAATTGGCTGTAGATGTTCTTGACGTTAATAGCTATGCGTTGTTGACAAAGGCGACGATGCACGCGTTTGACGTGACCAGTCAACAAATGCGACCTACGGTAGCGTTGTCCGATAATACCGATGCGCAAGCCGTCAACACAACGCGTGCCTGTCCCGTACTCATCAATCGCAATTACGGCTTTAACGGTACGACATGGGATCGATTACGATCATTCGCGAATAACGCGGATGCGCTCGCAGTTTCTACGCTGGGGACACTGGGAGTGTCCAGTTTTTCGCGTGCGTTCAACGGGACAACGTATGATCGATTGCGCACTACTTCGGCCGCGACAGTTAGCGCGACGACGCAACCCTTTAATCTGGCGACGGCGCATCCTGGCGAATGGTCGATCAATCACACACCCGCTGCGAATACGCAAGCCACGATTACGCGTGCGGCCGGTGCGGCGGGCGTGCGCCATGTCTGTCGCTCTATCACTGTCACCTTGATCGGACTCGCCGCCGCAGCGGAAGCCACGGTATTGGTTAACTTGCGTGACGGTGCTACGGGTGCAGGCACTATTCTTTGGAGCGCGCGCTTGCTAGTACAAGGAACTGTCGGTCGTCAGGAAACTATCACGCTATCCAATCTGAATTATTTCGGTACCGCCGCCACGGCGATGACATTGGAATTTGCAGCGGCCGGTGGTGCAAATACGTTTGAAACCGTGGCTGTCAGTGGCTACGACACGATTTAATCCCGTGCGTCCCTGGATTCTCATAGCAGGACTCGCGGCGGTTTTATTCATGATTCCGCGCAGCACATCATCCGAGTGGAAATCCGCGAAAAACGCGGAAAAATACTTGCCGCTACTGCGTAGCGCAGAACTCAAGTATGGCTTGCCGCGAGATCTTCTAGCGCGCATGGCCTATCAAGAATCGCACTTTCGCAATGATATTGTGTCGGGTAAAGTCAAGAGTGCAGCCGGTGCGCTCGGACTCATGCAAATCGTGCCCAAGTGGCATCCCGCCGCCGATCCCTTGAACGTCCCGGCGGCAATCGACTATGCCGCCCGCTACATCAAGCAACTGTATGCACAATTCGGGATGTGGAGTCTCGCCGTTGCAGCGTATAATTTCGGTCCTGGCAACGTTGCCAAAACCCCGCGCGCGCAGTGGCCGGCGGAAACCCGAAACTATGTCGCTGAGATCTTTGGCGACTTACCCGGAGCCTTAGCATGAGCGAACGAATGACGGTAAAACAGGCACTGCGCACAAAACTTCTCGTGATGCAAGAATTGCTCACAGAAAAAGATCGCGAGATCGCCGAACTACGCGCCGAAAACGTGGCGCTGCGCGCTGCACAGTCCAGAAGTTTGGATACGGTCAATTCGGTCGGACGCGATCCGTTGGTGCAGCCGTGAAAGTGCGCATCGGGAATTGCGGTGACAAGGATCTCTTGATCCAACGCACGGGCGGGGGAACTACGGCACTCACGCCGTTAAGTTTCGGTGCACGAATTTCACGAGATTACGTGGAATTCGATTTGGGCGCGAACGAATTGCTCGTCATTCGTTGTCGTGGCGCGAAAGATCCCGAAGGCAAGGAAATCCGTTCACCAGTTTAAACACTGCGATGCGCAGCACATGGAAGACATTAGCGCCACGGAATTATTTTTAATTGTGCAAGGCAGCGGTTCCGTAGCGCTGATGTTGATTCTGTATTCGTTGTTTCGATTGGTTGGTCGATTGACTCGCATTGTAAAAATGCTCGAAATCATGTTACTGGATTTACATCGTAGGTCTACCTATGACGCGTCGGAAGATAAAACGTTGCGCGGATTTTGAATTGGTGTTCAGCGCCATTGGCGCGGTGCATTTGTTTGATACCGTCGCACAACGTACCGTATGGTCGTCTGATGACGACGAAGAATTCGCGGAAGAATTCGACGGAGATTTTTTCGACGGTAACGACGAAGATGAAATCCTTGAATATCTGGCGGAAAAAGAATTCGTGGATGACGACACGGAAATCGACATCATCGAAGAAGATGCCGATGGAGACGATGACGAAACCGGTGATGTGGACGACGACGACAACATCATCGACGCCGATTTCACGCCCGCTGCGCGGCGCACATCTACGGTGCGCGGCACTAGGAAAAAGTCATGAACGATTCACCCGCAATTGCCGGTGCAGTCACCATTCATATGGTGCAAGCCGGCGATAGTCTCGCCAAACTCGCCGAAAAATATCTCGGGAACGCCGCGCGCTATTCTGAGATCGCTACACGCAACGGACTCGCACCGGAAGCGATTCCGTTCATCGGACAAAAGCTCATCATTCCGGCCGCGAACGTCACCGTTGCGCCCGATTCTCCCGGCGGTTCGGTACCTGTCGATTACGGTGGCAACATCATCGAAACCGTGACCACGGTGGCGAAGCGCATTCCGCCCTTTTGGAAAGATTGGCGATTCTGGCTCGCGGTAGGGGGCGCGGCCGGGTTACTCTGGTTCCTGTCATCCCAAAAAAGGCGACGCTAATGCTCATCGATCCCAAGGGCGAAGAGAAATCGCACTGGAAAACGTGGACGCGCGCGCAAAAGATCGGAATCGCTTTGCTCATCGTAAGTGTGCTTGGAGCGCTATTCCTAATCGGCGGGTGTGAATGCTAGGGGAAATCCTGAACGTCGATGCATTAAGGTAAACAGGGAAGCGATTGCAAGACATTCGCGCGAAAAAGTGACGTAGATCACTTTTCTTTTTGTCAGCCGGCGCATACACTTTCTCCACACCGCGTCACGCGGAGCCTTTATCAGAGGTTAGGAAGTGAAATCAAATCCCAAAAATGCATTCGGTAATTGGATTTGTCCGCATGGTCTCGTACTTGGTGGATCTGGTCTCAAGTGCATTCACGGATGCACGCTTGAAATCGCCCTTGATCGATACGCGCGAGACAACGCCATGGCAACGGCTCACCGACTCAAGACTCAAGCTTCCTACGGGTGCGCTCAATGGGTTAGCGATTGCGTCAAATGCGCACGTGACTGCAATCACGTGATGATTCGTCGGTTAAAAGCACGTTTGGTGCAATCATGAGCACCGCGCGACCTGTCTGCACACGTTGCTATCGCTGGGATTGTCGGTGCGTTCCCAGCGCCATGAGCCTTATCTATAGCTACGGTGTGCGCCGCACCCGATTCAAAGACTGGCGGCGCTGGAAGGCTACGCGCTTCGCCAACGGTGTGGAATCCTGCGCGATCTACGGCGAGACTCGTGGCGACGCGGTGAACGCGCTTGCGGGACTCCTGCACATGGTGCAGCAATGAACGTTATCCTCCGTCCCGCGATTGCGTCCGGATGGGTTGCCGTATTTCCTCACGCGACGTTTTGGGCCCCGACACGTGAGGCGCTCATCAACTCCATCGAAACCGGCAAGGGGTACTTACCGAACTCCGAGGCGTCGGATGATTGGTGGGCGCGATGAATGACGATTCTTTTTATTCCTATCCCACGCGCACCTATAAATGGGGCGTGATCGCGCTGGAAGGCAAGGATCACAATATCGTTTCGACTTTTGCGCATCGTTACTACAAAACACAAAAATTGGCAAGGATGTATGCGCGCGAAACGTTCCACGCATATTTAATTTGTCAGGCATATTTTCCATGAGTCATTCCTACACGTCGCAGTGTGGCTGTCGCCGTTGTGTGCGTGAAAGCCATCGGCGCGCAGCACAACGCGCGGTCGATCCGCGCAACGTGGTGACAGTCAAAAAACCGCGTGCTCGCAAGGAATTTGCGACGCGCGAAGAACAGCACGCGACTTACATCGATGTAGGTCCTGGCAGTTGGGATGACCGGGAATGAGCGCGCTCTACGAGCTTTTTGCGCTGTCGCATCTATACATTGCTGCAGGTATGGGGTATGTACGCGAAACACCGGCGCTGCCTGCGCACTACGTGTATCCCTACGATCAGAATCGCATCGCGAATCCGTTAGGAATTTTCGCGGTCGGATATGAATGGGAGCCAACGCGTACCATTACGATCGACGCGGGATATCGACATCAGTCTTTTATTCCCGTTGACGATATCGGACAGGACCAGTTTCAATTGACGGTAACGTGGCGTCCGTTCAAATGAAATACGCTTTACTTTTTCTTGTTTGTAACTCGAACGGTGATTGTTTTTGGAGAGCCGGTGCTTTGTTTCCCTCACGCGAACGATGTGAGAGTGTCATGCGCGGCGCATGGACGAACGAAGGTTTCATTGTGGGGAAAGATTTTTTGCTGGCGCGTTGCGGGGAATGGAAAGACAAGTGAACATCACGCAAAAAACGGTGTGGCTCGACAGTAAACACGTTCAGCACGATAGCGAAGCGGATGCCATTTGCGCGGAACGCCGATACGCGGCGGAACATGTGATCGACGCGTGTTTCGATGATTACGAAAAATTTGATTTTGGTGCGTTGGAGCGCTTGAATCATCAGACGTTACAGCCCCTACTCGACTACATGCAATTTTTGGTCGATCAATCGAAAGAACGTACGGAGAAATTCGGATGAAAAGCGAAAACACTTTCGGCGTTCTGTTTTTCTTCCTCTGTCTTGCTGCGATTATCAGCATTACAGTCGCTGTTACCTTAAAACTCTCGGAACGTGAGTGCGTCCATGAACAAAGCTCTATCGAAAACAATGCTGGAAACATTGAAAACCGCAGCGAGCCGCGTCCCGGCTTACGTATTACCGCTGAAACCTGGAATACAAGGAGCGGCGAAAATTTCTTTGTTGCGGACCCTCCGGGAACGTGGCTACATCGGCCCCAATGAAGCGCCGCAGATCACGGACGCGGGGCGTGAAGCGTTGCTTGCGGCGGGCGAGGATTGGATTAAATGAACACGCTTAAGAACACGTTCGACATCGAATGTTTATTATCGATGTCGGTCAAAGAGGCGCGTAGCGCATTCGAACGCGCCTATTTTCATCGACAATTGCAACTCTGCAAAGGCAGTATTTCTGCGCTCGCGAAAGTCGTGGGAATGGAACGCACGCATTTGTACCGCAAACTGCGCGGGTTAGGATTTACCGATTTCAAAGCGTATTGCGCGCTCGCTGAACTTCCCGGCGAGTCGCAATCGGAGGTGAGCGCACAAACCTTGGCATCCGCTGCGACGGATGCTGATGCAATAGCCTCCGCCGTCCCCGCCGCTGATAACGGCGGGGATGTTTTTCCGCAGCAACCGATTTACATCGACGAAAAAGGAGTGGAACGATTCCGTGCAAATGGCATCGTGCGGCTTCTTCTGGATACCGGGCAAATTACGTTGAACGATGTCGCTGCGCACATGAGTTTCAGTGACGCGGAGCGCGCTCAATTCGCGCAACTCATTGGTTATTCGCTTTGCGGATATCGGGATTTGAGTTATACCGAACGTTTCGATGTAGCCTCCACTATCCCCGCTGCCGATAACGGCAGGGACGTTCTTATTCAAATTGTCTGCGATTGTCGTATTGAGACAAAATGTCCGCAAGGAAAATCCGGCATGGAGCATCGTTGCCGTATTTGGATCAATCAGTGAGCAATACGTCTCGCCGGCATTTAGTGGTTTATCACGCCGAACCGGGTACGGGCGAGACAGCGCCTCAAATCGTGGAGCCGTTTTACGGATCGGGCGCACTGGTCAGCGCGCAGGAACGTATTCGGGTACTGTTCAAAGCAGGGAAAAACCCGGCGCTCGTTACGCAAGAGTTTCGGCGCTATCAATGGCGAGACGTGGAGAAATGAATTATGCGCGTTTTCATTCTCATGGTGTATGTCAATGGATATTGGAATGAAAGCGCTTTCGGATTTTTCGATACCGAGGCTGCTTGTAACGATTACGGTTGGAATTGGCTTCGCAAAATCGAACGTGATCCAGTGTGGGCACCGGGCAATCGCCTTTTTAGATGTGAATCTGAATCTGCACTCATTGTCGTCATCGACGGAAAATAAAGCATGAGCAACGATTATCGGGAGTTATTGATCGGATGTGGACATTCGCAAGAGAAGCGAATGCACATTCAGGGTGTTACCGGATTTGAAAAATTCGTCAACCTCACCACGTTGGATGTCAACAAAGAATGTGATCCGGATATCTGGTGTAATCTCGATTATCAATATACGGAACGTCATCGTTCGATAATGCCCCATCCGTCCGCTGAAGCGCATTCTCTACTCACCGCATTTCCTTACGACAACACGTTCGATGAAATCCACGCGTATGAAGTACTCGAACATTGCGGCCGGCAAGGCGATTTCGCCAAGTTCTTTTGGTTGTTCGGACAACTCTGGCGGATTCTGAAACCGAACGGGTATCTATGCGCGACCGTGCCTCACTGGCAATCGTTGTGGGCGTGGGGTGATCCCGGTCACACCCGTGTCATCAATGAAGGTACGATTATTTTCCTGAATCGTGCGGAATACGATAAGCAGCTTGGCAAAACCGCCATGTCGGACTATCGCAAGGAACTTGGAGATACCAATTTCAACATCGTCGATGCGCGCACGACGGGGCAGACGTTTGCGTTTATTCTGCGGGCAATCAAATGAGTTTCGAAACCAAATCATTGCGCGGGGATGAAATCATACACTTCGTCCCGTTGGATCTCACTCCCGGCGGAAGTAA